>Ga0114950_10000101_pt1 | contig 46930 bp, 46 predicted proteins | sample N075metaG_FD_83503 | JGI IMG/M metagenome (GOLD analysis project Ga0114950, IMG submission 83503) | Deep subsurface microbial communities from Kermadec Trench to uncover new lineages of life (NeLLi) - N075 metaG | ecosystem: Environmental > Aquatic > Marine > Ocean trench > Sediment | place...
GCCGGTTGCAGCGGCGGCGCCTCCGGGATGAGCGCCGATTTTCGAGTCGTCATCCCCGCACGTTTTGCGTCCACCCGCCTACCCGGCAAACCGCTGGCCGAGATCAACGGAGTGCCGATGGTGGCGCGCGTGGCCGCCCAGGCCGCGCTGAGCGGCGCAATCGACGTGGTGGTCGCCACCGATGATGAACGCGTGGTTGCCGCCGCCGAAACTCACGGCCACCGCGCTGTCATGACCCGCGTGGATCACGAATCGGGGTCGGACCGCGTTATGGAGGTGGTGGAACGGGCCGGATGGCCCGACGATGCGTTGATCGTCAATGTCCAGGGGGACGAGCCACTGATACCGCCCCAGGTCATCAAACAGGTAGCCGATCTACTCGACGACCATGCGGAATGCGACATCGCGACGCTGTGCGAGCCCATCACGCAACCGGCGGCGCTGCTGGATCCCAACGTCGTCAAGGTGGTCATCGGGGCCGCCCGGCGCGCACTGTATTTCTCGCGTGCGCCGATACCCTGGGACCGCGCGACCTTCCCGACGGCCGGCGCCACACCACTGCCGGGTCAACTGTCGGCGGGGCACTGGTGGCGGCACATTGGTATCTATGCCTTCCGGGCGTCGGCATTGCGTGAATTCTGCGGTCTGCCCACCAGTGAGTTGGAGGCGCTCGAGTCGCTGGAACAATTGCGCGCACTGCAGTACGGCATGAAAATCGCCGTTGCCGAAGCGGGCACCCGGGTGCCCGGGGGGGTTGATACGCCGGACGATCTGCAGCGCGCAATCGAGGCGTGCTCCGGACCGTCCTCATGAGGCGGGCGAAGTTACTTCGGCTGCATCCGGATGCCGCCATCGAGACGGATCGTTTCACCGTTGAGGTAGGGATTCTCAATGATCTGCCGAGCGAGCAGGGCGTATTCGGACGCATCGCCCAGCCGCTTGGGGAACTGCACCATTTCGATCAGCGGTGCCCGCACCTGATCCGGCGCACCTGCCATCATCGGCGTTTCGAATATCCCTGGCGCGATGGTGCAGACCCGCACGCCGATACGCGATAGATCGCGCGCGATCGGCAGTGTCATTCCGACAACGCCGGCCTTGCTCGCGCTGTAGGCCGCCTGTCCGATCTGGCCATCGAACGCCGCCACGGACGCCGTGTTGATGATCACGCCACGCTCGCCGTCCTCGTTCTCCGGCTCGTTCTTCTGCATCTGTTCGGCGCACAACCGCAACGTGTTGAAGGTGCCTATCAGATTCACCTGAATGACGAAATTGAACGTCTTCAATGGCATCGCCCCGTCCCGGCCGACGGTCCGCGATGCCGCGCCGATTCCCGCGCAGTTGACGTTGATGTGAATCGCGCCAAAGTCCTTCATGACGTCTTCGATCGCCTTCTGAACCGACGCTTCCTCGGTCACGTTGACGGCATAGGCGGCTGCCGCATCGCCAAGTTCTTCGGCCGTATTGCGGGCCAGTTCTTCGTTGAGATCCAACAGCGCCACCCGGCCACCGGCCGCGGCAATGGTTTCGGCGGTCGCCCGACCAAGGCCAGAGGCGCCGCCGGTGATCACGGCCACCTCGTCGCTGAGATTCATGCAGCCTGCTGTTGGGCACTGTCACTGGGCATTCGGCGGCGCTAGTATACCGACCGCATTTGACCGGAACTAGCTCAGGTGCCATTCCAACTACCGTCACCGCTCGGCGCCCGGGCACGTGTCGTTTCAGACGATTCCGCGTTGCAGATGTGTTACATCCCGAACTTTCTTGCGCCACCGATGGCTGATGCGTTGCTGAGATGTCTGCGCGACGAGATACGCTGGAACACCGAACGGGTGCAACGGTTCGGACGTTGGCATGCGGTGCCCCGACTGGTCGCCTGGTGCGGCGAGCCGCACGTCGACTATCGCTATGCGGGTAGGGCGCATCACTGTGAGGATTGGTTTGCACCCTTGTTGCCCCTGCGCGCACGTTTGCTGGAGGCGCTGCAGGCGACCTTCAATTTCGTCCTGTTGAATCGCTACCGCGACGGAGCGGATGCGATGGGGTGGCACGCCGACGACGAAGCCTGTCTGGGCTGCGAACCACTCATCGCATCGATCAGCCTCGGGACTACGCGGCGTTTACGGGTACGCGCGCGGCGCTCGGACCATCCGCCCAGCACGGCCATCGAGTTGCAGCACGGTTCCCTGCTGCTTGCCTGGGGAAATTCCCAGCGCGACTACCAGCATTGCCTGGTACGCACCCGCAGAGCCGTCGGGGAACGGATCAATCTAACGTTCCGCAACGTTGTTGGCCTAGTCTAGGGCGCTTCCTTGATCAGAGGTTTCCCAGGTGATGACTGACGATGTGGACGACTTGCCGCGTGATGTGTCCCTGGTCCACTGGAACACCTTTGGCGTGGCATCCCGTGCGGAGTTCGCGGCCCGAATCACCAGCCTCCACGAACTCGAGAAGCTGACCGCGAGGTTGCATGAACGCGGACTGCCACTCACGATCCTGGGCGGCGGCAGCAACGTGATATTGCGCGCACGCGTTCCGGGGTGTGTCGCCCGGATCGACATTCCAGGCATCGACATCGAGCACATCGACGGCGGCGCACGGGTGACGGCGGGCGCCGGCGTCCGCTGGCATGACCTGGTGCGATACTGCCTTGGCCAGGGCCTGTTCGGGATCGAAAACCTGGCACTGATCCCTGGCCGCGTCGGCGCGGCACCGATGCAGAACATAGGCGCCTACGGCTCAGAGTTGGCGGATTGCTTCGAATCGCTGACTGCCTATTCGACGGACACTGGAGCCTCAAGTCGCTATGAGCGCGACGCGTGCGAATTCGCCTATCGGGACAGCGTCTTCAAACGTCGGCCAGAACTGGTGATTACCTCGGTATCCCTACGGCTGTCGCACACCTGGTCCGAGCGTTCGGACTATCCCGGGCTCGACGAAATGCTCAACCAACAGGGTGGACCGCGCACCCCGACTCGAATTGCCGAAGCCGTAATCGCCCTGCGGCGATACAAGTTGCCCGACTCGCGCCAACACGGTAATGCGGGAAGCTTCTTCAAAAACCCGACCTTGTCCACTGCGCGCTTCGACGAGCTCCGTGCGGCAGACCCCGGTCTTCCGGGGTTCGAGACTTCGTCCGGCGTCAAGGTTCCGGCCGCGCGGCTGATCGAACGTTGCGGCTGGAAAGGCCGGCGACTTGGCGTCGTCGGAGTGTGGCACCGGCAGCCCCTGGTGCTGATAAACCTCGGCGGGGCGACCGGACGCGACCTGCTGAACGTGGCCGATCAGATCACGGCCGATGTAGCGCAGCGCTTCGCCGTGGACCTGGAGTTGGAACCCCGGGTCCTCGGCGTCGACTGATTTCGGGTCGCTAGGTGTTGATGCCCTGGTCGCGCATTTCCGCTTCGCGCGCCCGGCGCCTCACTTCCCGGGGATCATTGGCCGCACGGCCCTGTTGCGCAATCGGCTCCGGCTTGGGCGCCGCGGCGACGGCCGCCGGTACCACCTCGGGTTGCGATTCAGCAGGCTTCGACGCGGTGACATCCGCCTGGACGTCAGGTGTCGGCACCGACTGGACCTTCGGAGTCGAACTGGGCTCAGGATCGGCCGCGGCCTGGGCTGCGGGCTTCGGCGCCCGCTGCGACCGCTCTGCGGACGACTCAGACGCAGCGAGACTCGACCGATCACGACGCGGCTGGCGCTTGCTCTGCGCCAGCCCCGGTGGTGTCCGATCTTCGGTCACGTCACGGGTTCGTTGCTCCACCGGTCGCTGGTTCTCGACGACCTCGCGTGCCTGGTGCTCGGCCTGCGTCTGGTTTCCCGGAGCGGCGCGTTGCTCGCCGGCAGACTCACCTGCGTCCGCACGCGCCGGACGATCCGCTTCGTCCCGACGTCGTCCTTGCGCACGATCACGGCCTCGCCCCCGGTTTCGATTCGACGATCTACCTGAATCACGTTCAGCCGATTGGTTCCGGGACCCGTCACGTCCGCGCCGATTGTTGTTCTGTTCCCGACCTTGCGGGTCTCGGCCCTGCTGATCGCGATTGCCGCTATCTCTTTGCCGCGGCCCAGATTGATGGCCGCGTCCCTCAGCGCTGCGACCGCGCCCACCGCGCTTGCGATTGCGTTGTGGACGGGGCGTGGTGGTCGGTTCCGGCGCAGGCTCTTCAGTTGCGGCGAAAAGTGCCCGCAGGAATTTGGGAAGCAGGTTACGCTTGGCCTTCGGCGCTTTCGGCTCTTCCTTGGGCGTGCTCACAGGGGCCCTCGCTGGAGCCGGCGTCGCCGGCTCGATCCCCTGGACCGCGGCCTCGCGCGGTGGGGGCAATGGCGCCTCGCGACGCGGTTCAGTTTCTTCACTGAGCGTCGATTCGGCAAACTCGTAACTCGCCAACGCTCCGTCCGCCTCAACATGATCGTCGCGCACTCGCTGCACCTCGTAGTGTGGCGTCTCGAGCTGCACGCTCGGCACGATGACGATATGCGTTTTGGTACGCTGCTCGATGGCGGCTACATCTGTTCGTTTTTCGTTCAACAGATAGGAGGCTACGTTCATGGGAACGATTGCTCGCACCATGGAACTACGTTCCTTGAGTGCTTCTTCTTCCATCACCCGGAGAATCGCCAACGCCAGCGGTTTGACTTCCTGAATACGACCCTGACCGCTGCAACGCGGGCAAACCTGGGTGGTGATCTCTTCCAGCGACGGACGCAATCGTTGCCGTGACATCTCCATGAGTCCAAATCGGGAAATCCGCCCGATGCGCACGCGTGCACGATCGCTGTCCAGCACCTCACGCATTTTGTCTTCCACGGCGCGCTGGTTCTTCGTATTCATCATGTCGATGAAATCGATCACGATGAGCCCGCCCATGTCACGGACGCGCAACTGCCGCGCGATTTCTTCGGCGGCCTCGAGATTGGTGTTGAGCGCGGTCTCTTCGATATCCGCGCCCTTGGTGGCACGCGCAGAGTTGATGTCGATCGACACCAGTGCTTCGGTTGGGTCGATCACCAGACTGCCGCCTGCTGGCAGCTTCACTTCCCGCCGGAAGGCCGTTTCGATCTGGCTCTCGATCTGATACCGACTGAACAGCGGAATGTCATCCTGGTAGTGCTTGATTCTGTCCTTGTAATGCGGCATCACCTGTTCGATGAATTCGTGAGCCTCGGCGAAGGCTTTCGCGTCATCGATCAGTACCTCGCCGATGTCCTTGCGCAGATTGTCGCGGATCGCACGGACGATGACGTTGCTCTCCTGATAGAGCAGGGCGGGAGCCTTCTCCTGCTCACCCGCGCGTTGGATCGCATCCCACAGTTGCAGCAGATAGTCGAGATCCCACTGCAATTCTTCGGCACTGCGACCCACCCCGGCAGTCCGTACGATCACACCCATTCCATCGGGGATATCGAGCTTGCGTAAGGCATCACGCAACAGGTCGCGGTCGTCGCCTTCGATGCGCCTCGACACACCCCCTGCGCGTGGATTGTTCGGCATCAGCACCAGGTAGCGGCCGGCCAGGCTGATGAAGGTGGTCAATGCGGCACCCTTGGTCCCGCGCTCCTCTTTTTCGACCTGAACCACAAGCTGCTGGCCTTCTGTGACCAGGTCTTTGATGCCTCGTCGGCCTTCACCGTCATTGCCCGACTGTTTGAAATAGCTGCGAGATATTTCCTTCAGGGGCAGGAAGCCGTGCCGTTCGGATCCGAACTCGACGAAAGATGCTTCCAGGCTGGGTTCCACCCGGGTGATCCGGGCTTTGTAGATACTGGCCTTCTTTTGCTCCCGGGCACGGTTCTCAATGTCGAGGTCATAGAGTCGTTGGCCGTCGACGAGTGCGACCCGCACTTCCTCCGGCTGGGATGCATTGATCAGCATTCTCTTCATGTCTGGTTTCCTTCGGGACCCGCCTTCCAGGCGAAACACCGTTGTGGCGCCGAATTTCAGCGCGACGTCGGGATCGGAATGCAGCGCCGGGCACGCCGGCGGGGAGTCAGCGGGAGCGGGATACCGACATGGAAGGGCCGCCAGACTGCCGTCTGGACGCAGATGTCGCGATGTTTGATGTCGCTGTTATCGTTCTACCCTCGAGTCGCTGTAACCCGTTGCCGTCTCTGTCCAGGACGTTGAATTCAACGTGCCGAACCGAATTTATTGCTCGCGTATCGCGAGATCCTGCTCCTCTATCGTATCGGTCAGTATCGACCGAACGACCTGCGTATTCGTTTCCAAGCGCCGACGCGCTATATGAATCAGGCGCGATTGATAAAAGTCCTTAACTAGATAATTCGCCCGTTGCCTCCTCGCTCGGAGAACGACGTCTGGAGACGTCCGTTGCCCTGCGGGTATTCGGCGACCGCGTTTGCGGCGCTCTGCGGCGAAAATCGCGCTGCGGACCCCGTGCTGATGTAGCATGTCACGAGGTCGGCGAGCGGAATATAGCAGTCACGGGTAAGTCATTCAATCTCCTACGGTTTTAGCCGTACGATTTTGAACGCTGCTGCGCCGCATAGGGATCAGCGTGAATGCATCTGGAACGCCAGTCGAATATCGCGAAGTCGACGACGACGCAGGTCAGCGAATCGATAACTTCATGTTGCGCGAGCTCAGCGGTGTGCCCCGCAGCCGCGTTTACCGAATGTTGCGCAAAGGTGAAGCGCGCGTAAACGGCCGGCGCATTCGGCCCGATTACCGGTTGTGCGCCGGCGATGTGGTGCGCCTGCCGCCATGGCACAAGCGTCCGGCCGAATCGAAACCGGTCGCGCGTCCCTCGGCCAACGTTCTGGCCTACCTCGAGCAGGCCATTCTGTTCGAAGACGCAGACCTGCTGGTGTTGAACAAACCCAGCGGGCTCGCCGTGCACGGAGGCAGCGGCGTAGCGTTCGGGGTCATCGAGGCGCTGCGCGTACTGCGCCCCGGGGATTTACGCCTCGAACTCGCGCATCGTATCGACCGCGACACGTCCGGGTGCCTCGTGCTGACCAAAAATCGGCACACCCTGGTCGAAGTCCACCAAGCCTTTCGCGACAGTCGCGTGCGCAAGCGCTATGACGTGCTGGTCCACGGTCACTGGCCCAAGCGACAACGCTCCGTTCAATTGTCGTTGCGTCGTTTCGTGACGCGCAGCGGGGAGCGACGTGTGGTGGTCGACGCCACGGGGAAGACCGCACGAACGGAGTATGCGGTCGTGGAAGTGGGGGCCTCTGGAACGCACTTGCGCGCACACCCGCATACCGGCAGAACGCATCAGATACGCGTTCATTGTCAGGCCTCCGGTCATCCCGTGGTGGGCGACGAGAAATATGGCTCCGACGAGCAGCGATCCCAGTGGAGCGCCGGCGGCGTGCGGCGCCTGGCATTGCATGCGAGTTCGATCAAGCTCCCACTGGGTGGCGCGGACCGACGCTTCGATGCACCACTGCCCGCAGACTTCGAGGCAATCTGGGAACTCCTGCGCAACGGTCTTTAGAGTGCCTACGGATGCGGGCAGGCGGGATCGATACGCTGCGCCGCCGGCATCAACCCACTCCTTAGCCAGCTGCGCAGCGTTATCGGTCTCGCCCGTCCACGTAGGTATCAGCTCAGGCGAGCACATCGATTCCTTCGTTGCCGAGAAACTCGACCAATCTGATCAGCGGCAGCCCGACCAGCGTATTGGGATCCTCGCCTTCGAGGCGCTCGAACAGTGCAATGCCAAGACCTTCTGAACGAAACGCCCCGGCATTGTCGAAGGGTTGATCGCGCTGCACGTAGGCCTCGATCTGCGAATCCGTCAGGCTTCGCAGCGTCACCGTGTATGGCTCAACGCTCAGTTGTGCACGGCCAGTCCCGGTGTTGTAGAGACACAATCCCGTGAAGAACGTGACCGTGCGCCCGCTCAGCTGCTGCAGTTGCTCGACGGCGTGCTGCGCATTGCCGGGTTTGGTGAGAAAGATTCCATCCACGGCCGCGGTCTGGTCGGAACCGATGATCAACTCAACCGTCGAGCCGTTGCCGACGGCGCGCGCCTTGGCCTGGGCCAAACGTGCAACCAACTGTCGGGGAGCTTCATCTATGGACGGCGACTCATCGATGTCTGGAACTCGAACCTCGAATGCCAGACCGAGTGTTTCCAGCAATTGCCGACGATATTGCGACGATGACGCGAGAATCAGCTGCACGCGCGGGCCCGGTTTCGATAAACCCCTGAAATTCTCAATAGTTACGCGTTGTGATGCAACCGTTTCGCTTTGACAGGGTGGGTTGCCGTCCCTATGATTGCGCGCGCTATGTCGACCCAGACCCCGGCAAGCACCGTATTTCCCCTTCAGATGGCGAAGAAAAACGCCCGATGGCGCGGGGAAATAGCATTGTCATCGTTCGCTCGGTTGGGCGAGTTGCTTGCGGCGAACGGTCCGGTTGCGGTGGATCTGCGCTTCACCCTGACCGACGGCGGAATCTGCCAGGTGGTCGGATCAGCGAGGGTCAACGCACGATTCGAATGCCAGAGCTGTCTGGAGCTGGTTCCCGGCGAGGTCGTTGTCACCATCGATTTCCGGGTCGTAGGCTCTGAGCAGCAGGCGCACGAGACGGCCCATTCTGCCGAGCCCTTCCTGCTGGAAGGTGACGTGGTCTCGGTCGCCGAGCTGATCGAGGACGACCTGCTGCTGAGCCTGCCGACCCGTGGCTGTGATCCGTCGGCACCCTGCCCGAACCGGCCGGGGTATCGTTACGCAGCACCGGACGAAGGCGACCGCAGCAAGACTGAAACAACGAATCCATTTGCGGTGCTGAGCCAACTTAAGCAGCGCGATGACTGAACGGAGGCTACGATGGCTGTACAAAAGAATAAGGTAACGCGTGCTCGGCGCGGCAAGCGCCGTTCCCATGACTCCCTGGCGAACCCCGTGCTGTCGATCGAACCAACCACCGGTGAAACCCACCGCCGCCATCACGTTTCCGCGGACGGCTACTATCGGGGCAGTAAAGTCCTCGATGACTGACCGCGAACCTAACGTAACCTAACGTAAGGGCACACCATGAGTTGGGGATTCGTCTTCCCGGGACAAGGCTCCCAGGAAGTCGGCATGTTGCGTGACCTGGCTGCCCAGGAACCCGTGATACGTGACTGCTTCGCCGAGGCGGGAGAGGCGCTCGGTCTGGACCTGTGGCAGGTCGTGGCCGAGGGTCCGGAAGCCGATCTGAACCGAACTGAAATTACCCAGCCAGCGCTGCTCACCGCCAGCGTTGCCTTGTGGCGCCTCTGGCAGAGTCGCAGCACGCTTGCGCCCACCATCCTGGCGGGACACAGCCTCGGTGAATACTCTGCGCTGGTCTGCGCAGGGGCCCTCGAATTCGCCGATGCGTTACGCCTGGTGAACACGCGTGGCAAGCTCATGCAAGCCGCAGTTCCGGCGGGAGAGGGGGCAATGGCGGCCATTCTCGGGCTTGACGATGAACAGGTTCGGGCGTGTTGCGACGCCACCAGCGGAGTGGTCGCGCCCGCGAACTTCAATGCCCCGGGTCAGGTCGTCATTTCCGGCGCCAGCGCCGCCGTTGACGCGGCAATCGCGCACTGCCGCGATGCAGGCGCGCGCCGTGCGCTCAAACTGGCCGTTAGTGTCCCATCGCACTGTTCGCTGATGACGCCTGCCGCTACCCGGTTCGCCGACCATCTCAGCGACGTGTCTCTTACGCCGCCAAAGATCCCGGTCGTCCAGAACGTCGATGCCCAGGTCAGCGAAGACATCGACGGCATCCGCACGCGCTTGATCGCGCAACTTTCCGAACCGGTTCGCTGGACCGACTGCGCGGCGGCCATCGTCGCAGACGGCGTCACCGGCATTCTCGAATGCGGCCCCGGCAGGGTGCTGACAGGTTTGCAGAAGCGCATTGACCGAAACATCACGGCATTGAACATCGCCACCCCCGAGAGCTTCGCCGCGACCTTGGAGGAGACCTCTGCATGAACGAGACGAGCAGCCGTCGAGTTGCATTAATCACGGGCGCGACCCGTGGCATCGGCCGGGCCATAATGCTGCGCTTAGCGGATGATGGATTTCTGGTTGCCGGCACGGCCACCACCGAGGCCGGAGCCCAGGCAATCTCTGATGCGTTGAAAGATGCGGGTTTTGATGGTTCCGGCTATGCGCTGCGAGTAGATGACGCAAAATCAGTCGAAGCGCTGATTGAAGCCCTGGGCAATGGCCCCGGATTGCCGCTGGTGCTGATCAACAACGCCGGGGTGACCCGTGACAACCTCTTGCTTCGCATGAAAGAAGAAGAGTGGCAGACTGTTTTCGACACCAACGTCGGCGGCTTGTATCGACTGTGCAAACCTTTGTTACGGCCCATGACCAAAGCGCGCTGGGGCCGCATCATCAACCTCAGTTCGGTTGTTGGCAGAATGGGAAATCCTGGACAATCCAACTATGTCGCATCCAAAGCTGCCATCGAAGGGTTTACGCGGGCGCTCGCCCAGGAGATCGGATCGCGATCGATCACCGTCAACGCGGTCGCGCCGGGGTTCATAGAAACGGATATGACTGACGGACTTACAGACGACCAGAGAACTGCGATGCTGGCCCGAATTCCACTTGGGCGGATGGGCAGGGTAGAGGACGTCGCTGCTGTGGTGTCGTTTCTGGCCAGCGACGGAGCTGCCTACATCACCGGCGAGACCTTGCAGGTGAACGGCGGCTTGTATATGGGCTGAACGGTCTGCGGGGCGTTTGCTTGTATAGGGTATGGACGATCTATAGACTACGCGCTGCCCTGCTGCGGCGTACCGGATATACGAAAAAGGCGATAACATGAGCAGTGTTGAAGAACGCGTGAAGAAGCTGATCTGTGAGCAGTTAGGCGTCAAAGAAGAAGAAGTAAAAAGCGAAGCATCGTTCGTCGAAGACCTCGGCGCGGATTCTCTCGACACCGTCGAGCTGGTGATGGCGCTCGAGGAGGAATTCGAAACCGAAATTCCGGATGAGGAAGCCGAGAAGATCACCACCGTCAAAGACGCGGTTGATTACATCCTCGCACACCAATAACGCGGGGCCGTTCGTCACTGGACGCTCCGAAGCAGAACGCGAATGAGCAAACGGCGAGTCGTAATCACCGGACTGGGGGTGCTTTGCCCCATCGGTAACTCCGTTGGAGAATCGTGGTCCAACGCATTGGATGGTGTGAGTGGCGCGGCGCCCATCGAAACCTTCGACACGTCGAAACACTCGGTAACCTTCAGTGCGCCGGTCAAGAACTTCGATGTCACGCAATACATGGATCGCAAGGAAGCGCGCCGGGTCGACGCGTTCATCCAGTACGGCATGGCGGCCGGGATCCAGGCGGTACGGGATGCCGGTCTGGAAGACGCGCCCGATCTTGACCGCATCGGGGTCGCCATCGGCTCGGGCATTGGCGGCATCAACACCATCGAAGATACCCATAGCGTACTGCTGAAGAGCGGTCCACGCCGTGTTTCGCCGTTTTTCGTACCGGCCAGCGTCATCAACATGATCTCCGGGAATCTGTCCATCAGGTTCGGGTTCCGCGGGCCGAACATCGCCATCTGCACCGCCTGCACCACGGGTACACACAACATCGGGTTCAGCGCCCGGATGATCCAGTACGGCGAAGTAGACGTGATGGTTGCCGGGGGCGCCGAGATGGCAACCTCACCGGTAACCTTGGCGGCATTCGCATCGATGAAGGCCCTTTCGACCCGCAACGATGACCCCGAGCGCGCCAGTCGGCCCTGGGACAAGGACCGTGATGGGTTCGTCCTCGGCGATGGCGCCGCAGCCGTGGTGCTCGAAGAATACGAACGTGCGAAAGCACGCGGCGCCGAAATCTACGCCGAACTGATCGGATTTGGCATGAGTGGCGACGCCTTTCACATTACCGCACCCCCGGACGATGGCCACGGCCAGATAGCGGCCATGACCAACGCCTTGCGCGACGCCGGAATTGATACGGCCACGGTCGACTACATCAACGCCCACGGCACCTCGACGCCGCAGGGTGACGTTGCCGAATCCAACGCCATCAAACAGGTGTTCGGTGCGGACACCCGGGTGGTGGTCAACTCGACCAAGTCCATGGTTGGGCACCTGCTCGGTGCAGCCGGTGCCGTGGAAGCGGTGTTCACGGTGCTTGCGATCAAAAACAACATGTCGCCGCCGACCATCAACCTGGACAACCCCAGCGACGATTGCGACTTGGACTATGTCCCCAACGAAGCGCGCCAGATGACGCTCGATGTCGGGTTGTCGAACTCGTTCGGCTTCGGCGGCACCAACGGAACGCTGATCTTCCGCAAGGTCTGAAGCTTGGCTACCCGGCTTCGGCTTAGCATCATCGGCGTCAGCGGCGCCGCAGTGCTGCTCGCGGCCGGAGCAGGCCTGGCCTTCCGGACGCTGCATCAGCCACTCACCGTGACGCCGGACACCCGTGTCATCGTCGCCGAGGGCGAGAGCTTTACCGCTATTGCGCGACGCCTGGCAGAACGAGGCATCCTGTCAGACCACCGACCGATCACCTGGTATGCGCGTGCGACGGGTGCGGCCCGGCGGGTGCGTAGCGGCGAGTTCGCGTTGGGGTCCGCGGCCACTCCACTGGACCTGCTCGAGATCCTGCGGTCCGGTGCGCCGGTGCAGCACGAAGCCCGGTTGCTGGAAGGGTGGACGTTGCACCAGACGCTGGCGTACCTTGCGCAGCTTCAGACACTGCGCCATACCCTCGCCGATACCCCGCAAACGCAATTGATGGCGGCGCTGGGCCTGGAACCCCAGACTGCCGAAGGTTGGTTCTTCCCGGACACCTACCGGTTTGCCCGAGGCACGGAAGACGTCACGGTGCTGCGCACCGCACATCGGAAGATGCAGCAGGAACTGGACCGGGTCTGGCAAGAGCGCGACGCGGAACTGCCATACTCGCACCCCTATCAGGTACTGATCATGGCCTCGCTGATCGAGAAGGAAACCGGTCTGGAAGCGGAGCGCGCAATGATCGCCCGGGTGTTTACCTCACGTCTGGAGAAAGGCATGCGCCTGCAGACGGATCCCACCGTAATCTACGGGCTCGGCGCGGCCTTCGATGGGAATCTTACGCGCGCTCACTTGAACCAGGATGGCCCTTACAACACCTATCGGCGGGCGGGGCTGCCGCCCACCCCGATCGCGCTGCCAGGAATGCGTTCGCTGGAAGCTGCGGTGCATCCCGACCCGGGACCTTACCTCTATTTCGTGGCCCGCGGCGACGGGAGCAGCCAGTTTTCCACGACGCTGGATGAGCATCTGACGGCTGTCCGTCGTTACCAGATGAACCGCTGATGGTGGATCGATTGACCGGCAAGTTTCTGACGCTCGAAGGTTCTGAAGGCGCAGGCAAAAGCAGTAACCTCGACATCGTGGTAACGACCCTGCGCGATTGCGGGGTCGACGTTGCGACGACCCGTGAGCCCGGTGGCACGGAGACGGCCGAATCGATTCGCGAACTGCTGCTGGCGGTACGCGATGAACCCCTGGATGACCTCGCGGAACTTCTGCTGATGTTTGCCGCTCGCGCGCAGCATCTGACGACCAAGATCCGACCGATGCTCCGCGCCGGAACCTGGGTGGTGTGTGACCGGTTTACCGACGCCACCTACGCCTACCAGGGCGGTGGTCGCGGGATTGACGCAGCCTCGATCGCGTTGCTCGAGCAGTTGGTCCATGGCGATCTGCAACCGGATCTCACGCTTTATCTGGACGTACCCGTCGAGGTCGCCTTCCAGCGCATCGGCGACCGTGACCTCGACCGGATCGAGCGCGAGGAACGCGCCTTTTTCGAACGGGTCAGAGCGAACTACCTTGAGCGCGCAGGGCGCGAGGAGCGCATTGAAATCATCGACGCATCCGCGAGCCTCGAAGCGGTGGCTGCGGCCGTGGAGCAAACGATCAGACGATTCGTGGCACATCCGTGAATACATCCGTGAATGCCATGCCTCCTTGGCTGCAGGATGCGCTTACTCGCGCTCGCGAATCGCTCGAGCAGGGTCGTCTCGCCCATGGACTGCTTCTATATGGCCCCCCTGGTTGGGGCGAGACATGGCTTGCCAACGCCCTGGCTCTGCTGTTGCTCGAGCTACCGCCCGGGCGTGACGCCGCGACCCTGGCCCATCCCGACCTGCGCTGGCTGGCGCCGGAATCAGCGCGCGCCCAGATTAAAATAGACGAGATTCGCGCCATCAATGAGTTTACCGTCCAGACGCCGCAGATCGGGCAGCGCAAGGTGGTGGTCGTTGCCCAGGCAGACCGGATGAATGCCCATGCGGCAAACGCCCTGCTGAAAACCCTGGAAGAACCGCGCGGGGCTTGCTACCTGTTGCTCACCACGACCGCGCTCGCCGAATTGCTGCCGACGATTCGCAGTCGTTGCCAATTGCTGCCCATCAAGCCGGCCGTGGAAGAGGTCGCCCGCGCGTGGCTCAGCGACCAGTTAGGGGGTGTTGACGCTCAACACACCGAGCAGCTGTCGTTCGAGTACGGGTTCGCCGCAATCGAAGTACTCGCGGCATTGGATCGTGAGGAGCAGCCGCTGCTCGAAGAGCTGACCGCGGTGCGGCGCGGTCGCCTCGACGCTCTCACCCTGGCCGGACGGTGGTCCAGACTCGATGTCGATTGCCTGCTCGCCCGATGGATGCGCTACGTCCGGGCGTTACAGCAACCGGACATCGATCCAAGGCTGGCGGCACTCGCGGGCCCCAGCATGGGGCAATTGCAGCATTGCTTTGATGACCTGTTGGAAGCGCGCGCGGGCGTCCGCTCGACCAGCAATCCCAATGCTCGGCTGATGCTCGAAGGCTTGCTGCTGCACTGGCGCGAAATGTTCACGGCTTCCGCGTGACCGACGTCACATTCTGACCGTTTGACTTCGCCGACTGAGAACACGATCATCCGGCGACCGCCCGGTCAATGTAGAGTGCCGAATACGTCACTACACGCTTGGTCGGCGTGGCCGGCGAATAGCACAAACAGCGAGTACCCATGACAGCTCGACGCGGCACCCGAAACGGAATTCTTTCGCTAGCGATCAAGGACGCTGCGGTACTGTATGCCGCGTACATGCCCTTCGTTCGCAATGGCGGTCTGTTCATTCCCACCAAGAAGGAATACGTACTCGGCGACGAGGTGTTCATGCTGCTCAATCTCATGGATGAGGCGGAGAAGATTCCGGTCGCCGGCAAGGTCGTCTGGATGACCCCGAAAGGTGCCCAGGGAAACCGGGCCGCAGGCATCGGGGTACAGTTCAACGATCAGGACGACGTCGCGCGCAGCAAGATCGAGACCTACCTCGCGGGCATACTGACGTCCGATCGCCACACGCACACGATGTAGCCGAGTCAGGTGAAGTCTTCCTCCCAGAGCTGATAGTGCGTTTCGTGCATGCCCAGCGCCCGATAGGTCGCCTGGGCGCCTGAGTTCCCCTTCTCGACGTACAGGCGCAGCCCACACGCATCAGCATCACGCCGGGCCCGCTCGCGGACATAAGCGTGGAGCTGCGTGTACACACGACGGCGGCGCCATTGACGACGCACGAACACGCTTTGTATCCACCAGAACCGACCGTTCCGCCAGTCGCTCCATTCGAAGGTCAGCAACATCGCACCCACGATTTCACCTGGCCCGGTTTCCGCCACCAGGTAATAGCCCTCCTCGGGGTGTTCGAACAGATGCTCTACGCCTCGCTCCAGCGTCGGGCGATCCAGCCCCTTGTCCTCACTCTCGGCGGCCATATCGCGGTTGAAGGCGACCAGCACGTCGCGATCCCCAGGGGTGGCACGGCGTATGGAAATGCTCATTCGACCGGCAGCGCTGGTCACTGGATCAGCTCCCTGCGTAGAAAATCGAGTATGGTCTGGTATCGATGAATGGCCACGTTGCGTTCCTGCAGCGAATGTTTCGCACCGGGATAGGTCATCATCTCGAAGCGCTTGTGACGATCCTGCAGGGCCTTGAACAGCAGGGTGCTGTGAGCGAACAACACGTTGTCGTCGGCCATGCCGTGGATAACCAGCAGGGCACCTTCGATGCCCTCGAGTTGATCGATGACGTTGCTCGCGGCGTAGCCTTCCGGATTGGCATCAGGCATCCCCAGATAACGCTCGGTGTAGTGCGAATCGTAGAGCCTCCAATCGGTCACGGGCGCCTGCGATACGCCGCAACGAAAAACGCCCTCGCCCCGCGCCAGGCACAGTAACGTCAGGTAGCCGCCGTAGCTGTGGCCGAACACGCCGATGCGGCCGGCATCGACCCAATCCAGCGAGCGCAGGTAATCGACGCCGCGCAACTGGTCCGTGACCTCGACCTCGCCCAACCGACCATGCAGGGGGTCCTCGAAGGCCTTGGCTCGATTGCTGCCGCCGCGATTGTCCAGTTCGAAGATCGCAATCCCGGCCCGGGCGAACAGCTGCAGGGTCAGCGGCGCCCAGGCGTTTCGCACCCGTTGCACCCCGGGCCCGCCATAGACGTTTACCAGCACCGGGTGGCGCCGGTTCGGATCGAATTCAACCGGCAGAGTCAACCGGAAATGTAGTTCCTGCCCGTCTTCGGCGTCCAGTGTGCCCAGTTGAGGGGCAACGTGGGCGTCGAGAAAGCCATGGTACGGATGACCCTCGACCAACGTGTTGGGAGCGAGTGCGGCGTCGGTTCCGTCCTGGAATGAGCGCAGGCTGAGGCCAGGCGGTTGCGACAGGCTGGTCAGCCGATCGACCCAATGGCGACCGTTGGGGCTGATCACCACGTCGTGCCAGCCGGCCTCATCCGACAGCTTCTCTACCTCGCGACCGTCAAACCAGACTCGAAAGAGATGTTGTTCAGTCGCTGCGTCACGCCAGCCGAGCACCATCGCACACGCGGCTTCCACGTGAACAATCGCGTTGACGCGCCCTGTGCCCTCGGTCAGTTGAACCGCCCGGCCGGCGTGGTAGAGATACAGGTGTTGATGGCCGTCACGCTCCGAGGTCCACAGAAAGTCCTTGCTGTCCGGCACGAATTTCAGGTTGTCGTGCAGGTTCACCCAGGTGGTATGCTGCTCGACCAACGGTGTTTCCAGCCATTCACCGGCGAACGAGAATCGCTTGAGCGCCAGCCGGGTCTGGTCCCGGGATTGGGCTTGTACCCATATACCGTTTGCAGCGACCTGCACGCGGGCGAGATAGTCATCCGGCGCATCGGACCAAGCCACTTCACAGCGCGCTCCGTTGTCGCACTCAACGCACCAGAGTGTGACGCGCGCATTGCTCGCACCGGCGTATGGATAACGCTGGGCAAACGCCTGCAATCCGGTGTCCGAGAACTCGTACCGATACGTCTCTGCGACGCCCCGGTCATCGACCTTGGCATAGATCAGCCACCGGTCGTCGGGGGAGAACCAATAGCCTTCCAGGCGCTGCATTTCCTCCTGAGCAATGAACTCCGCAAGTCCGTTGCTGAGGCCGTCCACCGCGTCGTTGGTGATGCGCTGTTCAACATCACTATCGAATCGACGCAGGTAGAGGTCTCCAGCGCGCACGAACGCGAACAGGTCGCCCGTGGGAGACAGACGAATGTCAGTCTGACGGGTGCCTTGCGGGGTCAGCCGGCGCAGGTCGCGCGTCGCCGAATCGAGTACCAGCGCCGCGCCATCGGCGTTGATCAACAGCCGCCGTGAGTCAGGCAACCAAGCGTATCCCGTGACGCCACCGCCGAACGCCCGTTTGCGTTCCCGCTGGGCGCGTTCCTCGTCGGTCATCTCCTCGACCGCGGTTTCCTCGAGCGTGGTCGCATCCAGCAGCAAGGTGATCCGACGGCCGTCCAGGCTGCACGCGTACAGGTTCAGCCGATTCAGATCGTTGGGAGCGGTCGCGAGGTAACTGACGCGCTCGCCATCGGGTGAAAATTGGATGTCCTGAGGGACCTGGCCGCTCAGAGCCGGCTCGCTGAACAAGCGTGTTAGAAACGGATCAGCCACCGTGAGATGCGTTCAATTGACGCTTTCAACTTCGAACGCGTCGCGCGTCAGGTTCTCGACCCCGTGCTCACCGACGTGGACGTTGTCTTCGATCCGGATCCCGCCGAAGGGCATGAGTTCATCGACTGCACTCCAGTTCACCAGCGCCGCCGATGAGTGCGCGCGCAGCGGTTCCAGAAGCATCGGGATGAAATAGATTCCTGGCTCGATCGTGAACACCTGACCCACGTCGATGGTCCGCGTCAACCGCAGCGCGGGATAGTTGTCTGGCGGTGGTCGCACCCCTCCGTCGGCCGACACCAGTTGCCCGCCCACATCGTGAACCTGCACACCAAGCAGATGCCCGAGCCCGTGCGGGAAAAACGTTTCCGTCAACCCCGCCGCCAGCACGGCCTCGTACGATCCGAGCAGAAGCCCGGATTCGACCAGAATTCTGGCCACCGACCGATGCATGGCCTCATGCACCGCCACGTAGTCCTGGCCGACCGCGAGGCCCGCGATCAGGTCCTGCTGGGCCTGATCCAGGTGCACGACCAGATCGGCAAACAGCGTGCCCGCGCGTTTCGCGTAGGTTCGGGTGATATCGCTGGCGTAGCCCAGATGACGGCCTCCCGCATCGATCAGCAAACTCAGCACCTCATCGGGCAGGGTCCGCTCCTGGTGCTGGTAGTGCAGCACCCCCGCGTGCTCGTTCAAGGCAACGATGTTGCCGTACGGCAGATCCGATTCATTCTGCTGTGAGGCGAGCAGGTACGCCTGATGGATCTCGAACTCGCTGGCGCCGCCGTAAAATGCCTCCCGCGCGGCACGGTGGCCGCGTACGCCGGTCTCGGTCGCCCGACGCATGCAATCCAGTTCGAATGGGGTCTTGCGCGCCCGGCTGAAATGCAGCTGGTTGAGCAGATGATTGGGATTCTTCTCGGCGATCGGGAGATTGTCGTCCGCGGGATCCAGTTCCCCGATGAATGCCGCGCGATTGATCTGCTCGACGTCGGCATAAACCTGCCGCGTCAGCGCATCGACGTCCTGGTACACCTGAATATCAAAGTGACCCCCAACCTCAGGCACCGCAGCCGGTTGGTGCCAGTAATCGCGCGACCGGTGAAAGTACAATCGCGGGATCTCGCCCGGGCGGATCAGCAACATTGCGTTCTGGCAGTCGTCACCGGGCAGCCACTGGGCAAAATGGGGGTTGGCGCGGAACGTCGGGCCCTGGTCGTCCAGAAAGTATGGACGTGCCTCGCCGGCCCCGATCAACGCCGCATCGATACCGGTCGCCCGCAGCGCGTCCTGCCAACGTCGTGCGAGTTCGTCCAAGTGTTCGGCGTAAAGGTCGGTCATCGTCGGGGTCCTGCCCGGAGAACGAATTCTAGCCCGGACGCTGCGCCGGTACTTATCTCGCACTTCCGAGGATGCACCTCATGAGAAGATCGTGCTATACATGCTGTTGCCTCGGGATCCGAGGCTCCCCTACAAGTGAATCGCAGTTTGGAGGATAAATGCAGTCGTTCGCGTACGCTGCCCCGGAGACAGTGGAGCAGGTAATTGCCGTTCTCCAGGAGCACAGCCAAGCCGGTAAGCCGGCGCAAATTCTTGCAGGTGGCACCGACCTGTTGGTGCAGATTCGTTCAGTCGACGGCTCGGCTCGGACCATCGTCGACGTCAAGAAGCTACCGGAAACCAACCGGCTGGAGATCGGCGCATCAGAAATATACGTCGGCGCGGCGATCCCCGGCGCCGTGCTGACCGCAAACACCGACCTGAAAGCACGCCTGCCGGGTCTGGTTGAAGCCATCGATCTGATCGGTTCGACTCAGATCCAGGGGCGCGCCTCATTGGGTGGCAACCTCTGCAACGCATCACCCGCCGGCGACACGATTCCTGCGCTTATCGCGAACGCCGGCCGCTGTCAGATAGCCGGCCCAGCCGGCACCCGCGAACTGCCGGTGGAGGAATTTGTCACCGGCGTGGGGACCAATGCCCTGGGCGAGGGCGAACTGCTGCTCGGCATCTGCTTTACCCCACCGGCGGCACGCACCTCAGACGCCTACCTGCGCTTCATACCACGTACCGAGATGGACATTGCGGTGGCCGGGGCCGGCGTCAGTGTTACGCTGGACGAGAAAGGAATCTGCACGGCTGCACGGGTCAGCATATGTGCGGTGGCGCCCACCGTGTTGCTGGTCCCCGCCGCCGCGGACGCACTGATCGGGACGTCCCTCGATGACGAGGCGCTGGCCGCGGCAGGTGCTGCCTGCACCGCGGCTTCGTCGCCCATCTCAGACAAACGCGGCACCGCAGAGTATCGCCGCAAGGTGGTCGCCGTATTATGTAAACGTGCAGCCGGCATTGCCGCCGAACGCGCCCGAGGAAGTCACTGATGAGCAGAACTCACGTCACCACCACGGTCAATGGCGAACGCCGGGAATTCCTGTGTGAGCCACAGCAATCGCTGCTCGATGTGCTGCGCGATGAACTGCAACTGACCGGCACGAAAGAAGGCTGCGCCACGGGCGACTGCGGGGCTTGTTCAGTCATGCTGGACGACCGCCTGGTGTGCTCCTGCCTGGTTCTGGGCGTAGAAGCCGAAGCCAAGTCGATCGATACCATCGAAGGCATCGCCACCGACGAAGGCTTGCATCCGTTGCAGGAGAAATTTCTCGAACATGCGGCGCTGCAATGCGGCGTGTGTACGCCCGGATTCATCGTGGCCGCAAAAGCGCTGTTGGACCAGAACCCCGATCCGGATGAGCAACAGATCCGCTACTGGCTGGCCGGCAATCTGTGCCGCTGTACCGGCTACGATAAGATCATCCGCGCGGTTCAGGATGCCGCGCAAACCATGCGAGGAGAAGCATCATGAGTGAAGCGCTCGACACCCGCGAGTACAAGGTGATCGGCAGCCGGGTCGTTCGCCCGGACGGCATCGACAAGGTCACGGGCCGTGCGGCCTTCGGCGCCGACCTCAACCTGCCTGGCATGCTGCTGGGGGTAGTGCTGCGTTCGCCCCACGCACATGCCCGTATCAAGTCCATCGACACCTCCAAAGCGCAAGCTATGGACGGTGTCTATGCCGTGATCACCGGCGCAGATTTCCCCAACGCCTCGGAAACCGAGGACCCGGCCCTGTCGGCTAACGTCATGGCGCGGGAGAAAGTCCTGTATCACGGCCACGCAGTGGCGGCCGTGGCCGCAACAAGCATGGCCATCGCCAATGCCGCCGCCGCGGCCATCGAAGTCGACTACGAGCCGTTGAAGCCCGTGCTCAGCCTCGACGAAGCCATGGCCGACGGCGCCACGATCATCGACGAGCAACTGCGTACCGCCGGCGCGGACGAAGCATCGGACACCCCCACCAATGTCGCACAGTTCATGCGCCTGGATCGTGGCGACGTCGAGCAGGGCTTCGCCGAGGCCGACGTCATCGTGGAAGGTGAGTTCGCCACTCCGACCGTGCATCAGGGCTACATCGAGCCGCACGCCTGCGTGGCGACCATCAATGAAGGCGGCCAGGCGAACGTCTGGTGTTCCACCCAGGGTCACTTCGACGTCCGCTCGCTGGCGGCGAAAGTGCTCAAAATCAACGTTGCTGACCTGCGGGTTACCGCCAGTGAGATCGGGGGCGGGTTTGGCGGCAAAACCACCATTTACCTGGAGCCGGTTGCCATTGTAATGTCGGGCAAGGCGCGCCGACCGGTGAAGATGACCATGACCCGCGAAGAGGTATTTCGCGCATCGGGGCCTGCGTCCGCGACCAAATCGAGGATCAAGATTGGCGCCAAATCCGACGGCACCCTGACGGCCATGCAGGCCTGGATCGGCTATGAGGCGGGTGCCTTTCCGGGGGGTCCTCTGGCGCCGGGCCTCATGTGTGTCTTTGCGCCATACAATGCGCCGAACTTCCTCATCGAGGGAGTAGACGTGCTGGTCAACAAACCCAAGGTTGCCGCATATCGCGCACCCGGCGCACCACAGGCCATGTACGCCGGCGAATGCATGATGGACGAACTCGCGCGCAAGCTGAAGATCGATCCCATCGATCTGCGCATCTTGAACGCGGTCGAAGAGGGCTCGACGGCGACCTATGGACCGAAGTTCAAAGCAATCGGCTTCAAAGCGTGTCTCGAGGCGGCCAAGGCGCACCCCAACTACACGCGCCAGCTTGCCGAAGGCGAGGGCCGGGGCATTGCCGCCGGGTTCTGGTTCAACGCGGGTATGCAGTCCAGCGCCGAAGTCCACGTCAACGAAAACGGCACGGTGACCGTAATCGAGGGTAATCCGGACATCGGCGGCTCGCGCGCCTCCATGGCGTTGATGGCGGCCGAAGAACTCGGCATCCCCTACGAGCAGATCCGGGTCATCGTGGCCGACACCGAAAGTGCCGGGTACACCAATGTCACGGGCGGTAGCCGCGTCACCTTCGCCACGGGCATGGCAGTGATCCAGGCGTCCCGGGACATCATCACCCAACTCAAGGAGCGCGCAGCCGCAACCTGGGGCATCGAAGAAGAGCTGGTCGAATGGGAAGATGGCCACGCCGTACCGAAGCCAGGTGTCAATGCGGATGTGCAACCGCTGAGTTTGGCCGACATCGCCGGCAACGCGGGCAGGACGGGCGGGCCGATCCTGGGCCGCGCGTCCTTGAACGCCCGGGGTGCCGGCCCCGGATTCTCCGTGAACCTGGCCGACGTGAAGATCGATCGGGAAACCGGCAAAGTCGACGTCACGCGCTTCACCGCCATTCAGGATGCCGGCAAGGCCATCCACCCCAGCTACGTCGAAGGTCAGATGCAGGGCGGCGCAGCCCAGGGAATTGGCTGGGCATTGAACGAGGAGTATATCTATGACGCCGATGGGGTTATGGAAAACGCTGGCTTCCTCGACTATCGCGTGCCGGTGGCATCGGATCTGCCGATGATCGACACGCAAATCATCGAAATCCCGAACCCCACCCATCCGTATGGCGTTCGAGGCGTTGGAGAAACACCGATCGTCGCGCCACTTGCGGCGGTCGCCAACGCCGTACGGGACGCCACCGGAATCCGCATTAGCGAGTTACCGCTGTCACCGCCGCGCGTTCTGGAAGCGCTCGACGCCGCGGAGGAGTGATCGGGGCGATGGCCAGGGTATTCATTCCGGATCACCTGGCCTCGGTGACGGACAATGTACGCGAGGTGGAGGTCATGGCCTCCACGTTTCGCGAACTCGTGCAGAAGCTCGACGAGCGGTTTCCTGGAGCGGCCGAAGCCATCATGGGGAAGGTTGCCGTGGCCATTGACGGCGACATCATTCACGACCCGTTTCTGGATCCGCTGGAAGCAGACTCGGAAGTGCACTTCCTACACCGCATCGAGGGGGGATAGGAGTTCGTGCTATCCGGGGCCTTTGACGATTTCCCAGCGAAAACCCTCATCTTGAGCGGTAACCTGGATGGCGAGAAACCGATTGTGTGCCGACAGTAGTCCTTCCCAGAGGGCGATCCAGGAGGCGGATACGGCTTCATGAGCACCGGCAGCGCGTTGCGGATGTACTCCATCGAATAATTGCGATACGCCTTGGCCCGGCGTTCTTGAGGCCAGGCATTCAGATCCAACACCGGCAGGTCCGCGGGATTGATATACGGGCACGTTTCTCCGGGCGAGAATCGAAGTCGCTCATGGGCGTCGAGCGGCGTTGGAAATTCGCCTCGAGGCCTGGCAGGAACCGCTGCAGGTGCTGACGACGGAACAGCTGAAAAACAAATTCTTCCGCGAGGCTCGCGTCACGCCTGTTCAGAATCGTTAGTACCAGGCCAGTGATCCAGGAATGATAAAGACCCGCCAGGGCCTCGACGGCATCCGCTTTGGAATTGGGGTTGGTCATACCTGATCCTGCGGCGGTAGAGGTTCCCTGGGTATCATGTTCGCAAACACCGACTGGGAAAAGACATGCCCAACGTCGTCACGACCGAAACACGGCTCCGCTGATGCCCAAACTCGTGAATCTCGGCTCGCTGTGCATCGACAACGTCTATACGGTTCCGGCCATCGCCCAACCCGGAGAAACGGTCGCATCCCTGGACTATCAGCAGCATCCGGGCGGCAAGGGATTGAACCAGTCGATGGCCGCCGCCCGCGCGGGCCTGGATGTCGTGCATGTCGGCTGTATGGGTCGCGACGGGGCTCGGCTCGCAGAGGTGCTCGAATCGGCCGGCGTTGCGGTCGATGGGATCCGCATCAGCGACACGCACGCCAGTGGCCATGCCGTGATCCAGGTGGACGCCAGCGGACAGAACGCGATCGTGATCGCGGGCGGCGCCAACCGGTTCTTGGAGCCCCAGGACCTGGAGCGGGCGCTCAACGTGATGGGGGAGTGCGATTGGCTGTTAATTCAAAATGAAATCAACGATATAGAACGAATACTCAATGTAGTATCTAAGCTTCCGGTATCCCTCGCATTCAACGTCGCACCCGCCGACGCGCGGGTGATCGACTACCCACTGGACGGGGTCGACCTGTTGATTGTCAATGAAATCGAAGCCGCCGCGCTGGCGGATGGCGCCACTCCGGCAGATGCGGTGGAGCGGCTGTGCACGCGCTACCCGACGTGTCACGTGGTGTTGACCTGTGGCGCCCTGGGATTGCGTTATGGCCACGGCGCTGAGCGGCTCGAGCTACCTGCGTTCCCGGTCGATGCAGTCGATGAGACGGCGGCGGGCGATGCGTTCATCGGTTATCTGATGCACGGCTGGCTGAATGGGCATGGCACCGCCGAGGCCCTCGCCTGGGCGAGTGCTGCGGGCGCCCTGGCGGTCACGGTTGCCGGTGCGGCCACATCGATCCCGACGGCAGCCGAGGTGTCCGAATTCCTCCGCGGCGCGCAGGGCCTGCGCGATGCGCCAGAATAGTGCCCCGCTGAGCTAACTCAGCCGGGCAGATCCTGCAACTCAATACCGAGCACCGTCTGCAACTCGCGAAGGGTCTGCTCCTCTGTTTCCACCTTGATGGTAGTCATGCCAAGCGCCCGGGCGGGTTTCAGATTGATCCCGAGGTCGTCCAGGAAGACCGCGTCGCCCGGTTCGATCGCCAACTTCTCACAGGCCAGCAGGTAAAACTGCGTGTCCGGTTTACGGATCCCTTCCTTGCTGGACTCGATCACCACATCGAAGAGCTCCATTACCGCCTCGATCCGCGCGGCGCGCTCGGCGGAGCGTGCCATGCCGGGCCCTTCGCCGGACTTCACATTGTTGGTCAGGCAGGCGACTTTAAAGCGCTCCTTGCAGGCCCGCAGGGCATTCACCATCCGGGGCCGCAACTCACCGCTGAGCAACTCGATGACCTGGCGCCCCCCAACCGGATGGCCGGCGGCGCTCGATTCATCACGGAACGCCGCATCGAACTCCTCGACGGAGATGCGGCTGGATTCGAACTGTGCCCAGGCATTGGTCGTTGGGTTGGTGGCATTGATACCCCGGATGAAGTCGATCGGAATGCCGTGTTCGGCCTCGAATCGATTGAAGGCTTCAAAGGGGCTGGTGGTCAACACCCCGCCAAAATCCCATAGCACGGCCTTGATCATGTCGAACTCCTGACGGGTCTCAGTGGGACTGCTGGTCGAGCAAAAACGCGGTGATCTCCCGCGCGAGCTGATCGGGTTGATCCAGCTCGACGAGATGGCCCGCGTGCTCGAGCGTGGTGATGGTGGTCGGTCCGGACACGGCGTCGGCGAACACCGCCTGATGGGACGCCGGAATGACCCGGTCCTGTGCGCCCCGGACCAGCAGCACCGGCTGACGAATCCGTCCGAGCCGTTTGACCACGCCGGTGTCGCCCAACGGAAACAGGAATCGCGCCGCGGCCTCCATGGCCCGCGTCAGCAGAATCCCCCATTCGACCGGATCTTCATCCTCCGGCTTCTCCCATATCGATTTCCATCGCTCCGGGTTTGCGCATGCCAGCGCCGGGATGGAATCCGGCCCGGGCGGTTGCGCCCAGATGTCGGCGCTGGGATCCGTTGCATCGAAGTGACCAAACGGCGCAATCAACACGAGCCGGCGAATCCGCTGCGGCGCGAGCGCCGCCACCTCAGCGGCGAGTGCGCCGGCCACGGAGCTGGCAATGAGGTCGACGGTTTCGATGTCAAGACCCTCGAGCAGTTCCAGGGTGGCCACTACCCAATCCAGGTAGCTGTCGAGATGGCGAAACTCAATGGCACCGGGAAACCCGGGCAGCGAAGGCATCAGCACCCGATGCTGCTGGGCCAGCGTATCGAGGAACGGCGGCCAAACCGGCAGCCCACCGAGCCCGGCGAGAAACACGACCGGGTTGCCGCCGCCCGCTTCCAGTACCCGGCTCGGATTTCCGCGCACACGGATTTCAAAACGCCGCGGCTCGCTCATTAAGCAACCGCCTTGGGCGTGGCTCGGTTATCCATGGGTGTCGGCCACCAATGGTCTTGCCATTGATCGTCGAACAGCGCGCCAATGCGGGGCATCACCTGCTCCGCATACAACGTTGTGTTCTCGCGGGTGAGTTCACTCGACATATTGCCGAATTGCAGAAGCAACATCAGATGGCCGACATTGAGGCTGGTGCAGACTTCGGTCAGCTGTTCGGCGACCTGTTCGGGAGTCCCGATCACCACATAGCCTTCCTCGAGAATGGTGTCCCAGTCACGGGCCAACCCGCGCCGGCCCGGTTGCGCACCCTGAGCCGCCAGCGCAACCTGCGACTTGATCTTGCTGCGAATCGTCGCTTCGGTCTGATAGCCGGCGGGCGCGGCCCAGCGCGGGTCAACGTGCAGGCAGCGGCCATAAAAATACTCTGCGGGTTCCTTGTACAGGTCGTAGGCCTCCTTATAGCTATCGGCGACTCCAACGAACTGAAGAAAGCCGGCGCGATACGGATTGCGGTCCTTGCCGAGTCGATCCATTTCTTCCCAGAAGCCTTGCATCGTCGCGAGACCCAGCTTGTAACCCCCGTAGGAGAGGTAGCAGTACACGTAGTCCATCTCGGCGCACCAGTGCCAGGTTTCCACGGATCCACCGCCGGGAATCCACACGGGCGGGTGCGGCTTCTGCAGCGGGCGCGGCCAGACGTTGACGTAGCGCAGCTGGTTGAAGCGGCCGTTGAAGGAAAAGGTCTCCGACGTCTGCCAGGCCTTCATGACGATATCGTGGGCCTCGTAGTAGCGCTCGCGCAACTTGCTGGGGTTCTGGCCGTAGCAGAACACGGTGTCCATCGGCGTCCCCACGGGGAATCCGGCAATCAGCCGACCGCCGGACAGACAATCGAGCATGGCGAACTCTTCCGCCACCCGGGTTGGCGGGTTGTACAGCGCCAGGGAGTTGCCCATTACGCAGATCATCGGCGCGTCCGTCCGGCGGGCCAGTGAAGCCGCCATCAGATTCGGCGAAGGCATCAGCCCGTAGCCGTTCTGATGATGTTCGTTCACGCAGATCGCATCGAAGCCCACGTCGCCGGCGTACTCGAGTTCGTCAAGAAACTCGTGGTAGTGCGCGTGGACCTGCTCGGCGTCAAGCAACTCGGAATTAATGTCCACCCATACCGACGGGTTCTGCTTCCGGAAATCATCCGGGAGTTCCTTATATGGCATCAGATGAAACCACATGTTTTTCACGACGTGCCTGCCTCCTTCTCGCTCGACCGACGATGGTACTGGATCGCCCAACGTCGGGGTAGGAGCGCCCGCAGGCGATCCTGCCGTAGACTGAAAGCACTATCGTTGCCCAAAGGGTATCGGATGGACATTGAAGGCGGAGTCGCGATCGTTACCGGATCATCGTCGGGGGTCGGCGCCGCCTGTGCCGTCCAACTCGCGCAGCGCGGTTGTCACGTAGTCATCAATTACGCACACAACGAGCAAGGCGCGCGCGCGACCGAAGCGCGCTGTCAGGCGGAGGGGGTGGAGACGCTGGTGGTGATGGCTGACATCGCCGCCGACACAGATTGTCGTCGAATGGCCGCCGCAGCGGATGAGAAATGGGGCCGCATCGATGCGCTGGTGAACAACGCCGGAACCACCAAGTTCGTTGCCCACGACGATCTCGAGGGCTTGAGCAAACAGGACTTCCTGGACATTTATGCGGTCAATACCGTGGGCGCATACCAGATGGTCCGTGCCGTTGCGCCGGTGATGCAGCGGGGCGGTCGCGGCAGCATCGTCAATGTCGCCTCCGTGGCCGCCGTCATGGGCATCGGCAGCTCCATCGCCTATGCTGCCTCGAAGGGTGCGCTGGTCACCATGACCCTCTCCCTGGCGCGCGTGTTGGGTCCCGAAATCAGGGTCAACGCGGTGTGCCCTGGATTCATTCAGGGCGAATGGTTGCGCGAGGGCATGGGCGCCGAGGCGTACGACCGGACCCTGGAATTTCTCGAAACAACCACACCCCTGAAACTCACCGCCACGCCAGACACCGTGTCCGACGCGATCCGCTATTTCATCGAAGGCGCCGATGTGGTCACCGGCGAGACCCTGATCCTCGATGGCGGACAACACCTCAATCTCGCGCCGCTTACCCGACGATGACGCGCCTAGCTAGCGGCTGACCGGCAGCGAAAACTGCGGCGGAAAGACGCAGTAGAAGCGGCTGCCACGGCCGAATTCGCTGCGTACTGCGAGGCCCGAATCGTGACGCTTGAGCACGTGCTTGACGATCGACAGGCCCAATCCGGTGCCACCCCGAACGCGCGACCCGGCGAGGTCGATCCGGTAGAAGCGCTCGGTGATCCGTGATAAATGTTCCGGCTGAATGCCCACCCCGTGGTCCTCCACTTCGAACCGCGCGCCAGCATCCGTGTGGTACCAGCGCACGTCGATATCGCCGCCTTCCGGGCTGTACCTGACGGCATTGGCCACCAGATTTCCGAAGGCACTGTGCAGTTCGCTCTCGACGCCCCGCAAACGCAGCTGCGTGTCGACATTAACGTTGATGCGGTGACGTCCGTCACTGAGCTGGCTCGCGTCGTCCACGATTCGTTGCACCAGGTTGGGCACGTTGACTTCGCCGATCTGATCAGGGTCCAGCGCGGGGCTCGACTCGAGCCGGGTCAGCAACAGCAGGTCGTCGACCAGCGCGCGCATGCGCTGAGCGGGCGACAGCAGCTTGCCGAGCAATTCACGAAGGGTCGCAGGATCAAGCGAGGGATCTTCCGTGGCTTCGAGATAGCCCATGATGACGGTCAGCGGGGTACGCAGCTCGTGGGAAACGTTGGCGATGAAGTCCTGACGCATCGTCAACAGCCGGTTCAGTTGCGTCACGTCCCGCGCCAGGATCAAAATCCGATCCGCCTCGACCGCAATTCGACGAATCTCCAAGCGGCGATCCTCGTCGTTCGGAGCGGCAATTTCGATCAGGTCCTCTTCGAGTTCACCATTGATCAGCGCGGCCAGGTCTGGATGCCGGATGAGCACCCCGAGATTCTCGCCATGGTCGTCTCCGGACAGGCCCAACAGCCGTTGCGCGGCGCCGTTGAAGGTCTCGATCACGCCAGCGGGCGTCATCAGGACCGCGCCGTCCGGCAACGCTTCGGTGGCCATCTGTAGACGCCGGATTTGCGCCAACACGCTGCGCGCGCGTTGCCGGTTGCCGCGCACGGATTGACAGGCCCGTTCGGCAGGCGATCACCAGAGGGCCGAGATATTGTCCGGGCGGGACAGGGGGCGCCTGCTCCAGCGGGACCACCGCCTGAATTCGACCACCTGGAAGAGCACCCAGAGGGTCAGCACAATCAACAGCGACCAACCGTAGCGTCCGCTGAGCGCACCGCCGGTCAATCCGATCAGCAGCAACCCAGCGAGACGCAGCAGTTCCTTCTGGACGAGGCTCATGGATCAGCCCTGCGGCGAGCCTTCCGGCGAGCCCTGCGGCGAGCCTTGCGGCGCACCCTGTGGCGAGAACCTGTAGCCAACGCCACGAACCGTCTGGATTACGCCTTCGCGCCCGGACGGCCGCAACAGTCTGCGCAGCCGCAGAATGTGCACGTCCACGGTGCGCTCTTCGATGTAGACCCCGCGACCCCAGACACGATCAAGCAGCTGCGCTCGATCAAACGCTCGATTCGGGTGGCGCAGCAGAAACTCCAGCAACCTGAATTCAGTTGGACCGACGTGCACCGAATGGCCATCGACCGTCAGCCGATGGCCGCGTATGTCCAGCGCGATACCGTGGGTTTCGATGACACCCTCATCCGGGCTTCCCGAGCGGCGCAGCAGCGCCTTGACCCGGGCAATCAGTTCCCTGGGGGAAAACGGCTTGGTGATGTAGTCATCGATGCCGGAATCGAAACTTTTCAGCTTGTCCGACTCTTCGCCCCGCGCGGTCAACATGATCAACGGCAGATCCGCAGTCAGCTCGTCGCGCCGTAGCGTACGCGCCAGCTCGATGCCGCTGATGCCCGGGAGCATCCAATCGATGATCCGGCAGTGGCCCGTCCAGTTGCTGCAGCGCCTGTTCCCCGGTCTCCGCTTCAGTCACGTGGTAACCCGCGCGCCCGAGCGCAAAGCAGAGCATCTCCCGGATCTCGGGCTCGTCTTCGACAAGCAGGATGGTGTTCGTGGTCATAACCGTATCGCGGTCACCTTCGATTCGAGACGGCGCCAGTACATCGGATGCATGTGACAGCTTGATGAAATTATGACACCGTTCGCGGCACGGGTTGCACGTATCGACCCGGTCATCTGGCGCGATCAGTAGGTGAACGACACATCGAGCTGCAGGCGGTCGTAATCCTCAGCAACGCCGGCGTTACCGCCGCGCTCGTTGACGAACAAGGTTCCACCCAGGGAAATCTGCCGGGTGATCGCGTAGCTGCCCTTCAGGATGTGGCCTTTGCCATCGGTGCCGCCACCGCTGAAGTCCGAATCCGTGAACAGCGCAAATACGGCATCCGCTTCGAGATCCTGATACACGTACCCGAGCTGCCAGGCATGGCGGCCGCCGTCGAACTCGACCTTGGCGCCCAGCGCATAGCCGGTATCGAACTCGTCGGCGTCGTTGTTGTAGGCGTAGTCGGCAAACAGCGTGACAGGGTGTCCCGCCACGTCGAAACCCAGCTCGGCGAACACCTCGATTTCCTCGTAGTCGTACAGGTAGTCGCCGTTGGCGTCGATGCTGTTGCCACGCGGGTCGCCGTCGAACGCAATCGCTTGTCCCTTGGTGTCGAAATCGAAGTAGCTTGCGCCAACCAGCAGGTGGGTCGCCCTGAGTTCGCCTCGCCACCCCACCTGGCCACCAAAGACGATGTAATCGTCGTCGGTGGAGCGTTCCTCCACCCACAATCCCCACGCATGCGCGAACAGAGCACCTCGATCGAAGCTGGCCATGAGCCCTTCTGGCCTGAAATCGCTATCCCACAACAGCGCGTTGCCGCCGGCACGATGCACGGGGTTCTTGAATTTGCCGCCGGCGAACGAGAGTCCGTCCACCGGGGTTGCCCATGCGGCGTACGCCAGGTCGAGGCGCACGTCTTTGGTCGATGCACCGTTGCCCAGCGTCTGATTGGACGACACCGGGTCATCGCCGCCGCTGGCAAGGCCGAGCCCCACATCGACTTGGTCCGTGATCTTCGCCGTCAAATGGGCCCGTGCCCGAATGCGCTGCCGCTGTCGGTCGTTGGCAAATTCTGCATCGATGATCTCGTGCCGATAGCGAAAGTCACCTTCCAGATTGAGGGTGTCGTACCACATCACCGCGGTGGGCCGGGGCAGCGCCAGCGCAGCGCTCTGACGGGCAGAGTCGTAGTCGAACTCCGGAAGCCCTTCGCCGACGGCGTGGCTGACAGAGCTGCGTGAAGAGTCGCGCGACTCGATGCGTGCCAACCGTTCGTTCAAGGTCCGAAGCTCTGCTCGAAGTTCTGCGATGACCTGGTCGGTCGTCTCGGACCAGGCAGGCGTTGAGCCCAGCAGGCATGCGATCAAAAACCAGGCACCGGCGAGTGTGATCCCCGATGGGGTTCTTCCGGAGGGACCATTAGGCGAGGGGCACTCATTCGGGGGGCACTGGGGCATCGTTGCGTTCTCCATTTCCGAGGGCTCAGGTGGCGTAGTGTGTTTCGCCTTTATGACATTATCGTGACGGTCGGGCGACTCAATAGCAGTACACCACGGCCCGTGTTTTACTGGCGCCACGGAGATTCGACGCACACTGACGGAGGGACGGCATGGGCGAGCAACGCCAACTACGAGCAATCGATGGATTCACCTTCGGCGCCTACGAGGCACGACCGACGGGTGACGTCAAGGGTTCCATACTCGTGGTCCAGGAGATTTTTGGGGTCAACACTCACATCCGTGAAGTCTGCGACGGCTACGCCGATGCGGGGTACGTGGCCCTGGCGCCGCAGATCTTCGATCGGGTCGAGCGTGACGTCGAACTTGGCTACGATGAAGCCGGCATGACCGCTGGGATCGAGATCGCGCGGGGCAAGCTGGACATCACCACGACCCTCGGCGATCTTCAAGCGAGCGTCGAAGACCTCTCACGGCACGGCAAGGTCGGCGTGGTTGGCTACTGCTTTGGCGGTCTGCTTACGTGGCTCGCGGCCTGCGAGTTGGATGGGGTCGCCTGTGCGGCGGCGTACTACGGCGGCGGCGTCGTCGGCGAGATCGAGCGCACCGCGCGCTGTCCGGTCATCATGCATTTCGGTGACTTGGATGAGCACATCCCGATGAGTGACGTGGCGAAGATCGATGCCGCATTGCCGGATGTCACGGTCTACACCTACCACGCAGACCATGGCTTCAACTGCGACCATCGGGACAGCTTCGACGCCGATGCCGCGGCCCAGGCAAGAGAACACAGCCTGACGTTCTTCGCCGAACACGTTGGCTAGGCGCAAGGACGGGGCCGCCGGACGCACATCACCGTACGACTGCCACCTTGACATCCCCGAGGGGTTTGTTGATCCTTCGACCGGACTGTTGATGGGGTGGGAGCGTTTAGCAACGGTGTCAACGCGCGGCTGTTTTACTGGCCTAGTGGACCTTTCGCTACAACGACCGGACACGCTTCTATGGATGTCTTCGTCGGCTGGGCCGTCGCACACATCTGGCCAATCTGCCACGCATCAGCGTTGGTAATCGTTCGATACTCGTTGAACAAGCTAATCCTTAGGGAAGTCGTATGAAAAACAACCACACCCAGAGGCCGATGATATCGCTGTTGCTGGCTTTGGGCGTTGCGCTAGGAGGCACCTCCGCGTTCGCCACTAACCTCAATGACGTTTTTGGCGTCGCGGAACAGGTGAACAAGCAGGCGCGGAAATCCCAGGCGCGCGTAGACGCCTTGACCGATGAGACGCGCACGCTACTTGGCGAGTACAAGACGGTGTTGAAGGAAATTGAAGGCCTGCGCGTCTACAACCGCCAACTGGAAAAGCAGATTGCCAACCAGGAAGCGGAGAAGCTGCAATTGTCGGCATCCATCGACCAGGTGACGGTCATCGAGCGACAAATTACGCCGTTGATGATGCGCATGATCGACGGGCTCGAGCAGTTCGTTGCTCTGGACCTGCCGTTCCTGAACGAGGAACGCGCGAACCGCCTCGATGGGCTGCGGGAAATGATGGATCGCGCCGATGTTGCGGCGTCAGAAAAGTTCAGCCAGATCCTGCGCGCCTATCAGATCGAGAACGAGTACGGCCGAACCATGGAATCCTACGCTGACGAGATCGACACGACTGAAGGGTCACGCATTGTCGACGTGCTCAAAGTCGGCCGTATCGCTCTGATCTATCAGACCAGCGATGGTGAGGAAACAGGCGCCTGGGACGTCTCGAAGGGCACCTGGGTCGCCCTCGACGACTCGTACAAAACTCCGATTCGAAACGGCATCCGAATGGCGCGTAAACAACTGTCGGTGGACATGCTGACCCTCCCGATCGCCGGACCGGAGACAGTCGAATGAACAACGCTTACCTGAAGTGCTTGTTGTGCATCGCCGCCCTTGCCGGTTGTGTTACCCCAGCCCTTGCCCAGGACACGCCTGTCGGTGGAACCGAAGGCGATCTGGTTGTCAACAAAGCCGACACGCTGGGCGACCTGCTCGACCTGGTTGAGCAGCGCCGTGTCGTCGAGTCGCGCGAACACCTTCGCCGCGAGCAGGAGTTCGTGGGCTCTCGCAACCGCCAGGCACAGATGCTTAAAGATGCCGAGGCCGAGCGTCGCCGCGAAGAGCAACGTAGCGAGCGCCTGGAAACGCGGTTTGAAGAAAATGAGATCCGTATCGGCGATCTGCAGGAAGCATTGGACAAGCGGCTCGGCAGCCTGCGCGAATTGTTCGGTGTGCTGCAACAGGTGGCCGGGGATACCCGGGGACTGTTCGAAGGCTCGGTGATCAGCGCGCAGTATCCCGGTCGCGGCGAGTGGCTCGGCGAGCTCGCAGCCAAAATGGGCACCGCCAGCCAACTGGCGACCATCGCAGAGATGGAACGGTTGTGGTTCGAACTGCAACGCGAGATGACCGAGTCGGGCAACGTCGTGCGCTTCAGGGCCACGGTGAACATGCTCAACGGCGAACAGAAGGAAACCGATGTGGTGCGCATCGGTGCCTTCAACGTGATCGCCGACGGCGAGTACGTGAACTTCGAGCCGGATGTGGGGGTGCTGGTCGAACTGGCGCGACAACCCGCAGGGCGGTTCACGAACTCCGCTGAAGACCTCGATGATGCGGAACCGGGTGACCTGGTGGCGTTCGCCGTCGACCCAACCCGTGGCGCATTGCTGTCACTGCTGATTCAGGCCGCCACGTTTGGCGAGCGCGTCGGCACGCCATTCGGCGGCATCGCCAACGGGGAGTGCTACCTGCCGTTCTGCGACGGGCAGGGCGGCTACGTCGGGTCGGTCATCATCCTGGGTGGGATTATCGGCGCCCTGCTGGCAATCGAGCGCTTGATCACGCTGTCGATGGTGGGCGCCAAGGTCAACGCACAGCGCAAAAGCAGCGTGGTCGACACCGGCAACCCGCTCGGCCGAATTCTCAAGGTGTATGAGGGCAACCGCGACGTCGATGTCGAAACGCTGGAGTTGAAACTCGACGAGGCAATTCTTGGTGAAACGCCGGGGCTGACCCGCAATATCACGCTGATCCAGGTGATTTCGGTGGTCGCGCCGCTGCTCGGTCTGCTCGGTACCGTGATCGGGATGATCCTCACGTTCCAGGCCATCACCCTGTTCGGCACCGGCGATCCCAAGACCATGGCCGGCGGTATCTCCACCGCACTGATGACCACGGTGCTGGGGCTGTGCGTAGCCATTCCAATGGTTCTGATGCACTCCATTGTCGCCTCGCGATCCAAGGGCGTGTTGCACGTGCTGCAGGAGCAGAGCGCCGGGATAACGGCACGACGTGCCGAGGAATCCGGCCAGGCACTGGGTTAAGCAAATGTTCCGTGACGCCTATCTTGCGATCATCACGTTCATGGATCAGGGCGGCGACGTGCTTTGGCTCATCGCCGCGCTCACGTTCCTGATGTGGACGCTCGTGTTCGAGCGCATTCACTACTTCTACACCGAACACCGATCGGTGATTACGGTAGCGACCGAAGAGTGGGAAGACCGTTCGGAACGGCGTTCCTGGAGCGCCCATCAGATCCGCGATGAGATCATCTCAATCGCATCGGGCAAAATCACGGGTAGCCTGCCATTGATCCAGACCTGTGTGATGCTTTGTCCGCTGCTGGGCCTGCTGGGGACGGTCACAGGCATGATCACGGTGTTCGATTCGATGGCGACCCACGGCGGCAACGCCCGGTCCATGGCCGCCGGTGTGTCGATGGCAACCATCCCGACTATGGCGGGCATGATCGCAGCGCTGTCGGGGGTGCTGGCGACGACATTTTTGAAACGACGGATAGACTTCGAGATCGATTACTTTCAGGATCACCTGAGCTTCGACCACTGAGGCAGGAGGCGCTATGGCGCGCGCAGTCAACCGCACAGCACGACCAGACGAAGACTCCGACATCAACCTCACGCCCATGCTGGACGTGGTGTTCATCATGCTGATTTTCTTCATCGTCACGGCAACCTTCATCAAGCAGGCCGGGATCGAAATCATTCGGCCGGAAGCACTGACGGCAACCCAGAAACCTACGGTATCCGTGCTGGTTGCGATCAGTTCGGACGGTGACATCTGGATCGACAAGAAAAGGGTTGATGTGAATGCGGTGCGGATTCATATCGAGCGGGTTCACGCCGAGAATCCGAAGGGCGGTCTCGTCGTGCAGGCCGATCGGAAAGCCAAGAGCGCGATCCTGCTCGGGGTGCTTGAAGCTGCGCGTGCGGCCGGGATCACCGAAGTCGCTATCGCGACGAACATGTAGCGGGGTGCAGCCATGATTGCTCGATTCGGAATTGTTGTCACGCTGGGCGCCCTTGTCACCTTCGTTCTGTTCCTGCTCATGCAGGCGCTGATCAAGAGTGACAAGAGTCCATTTACCGACGCGCCAATCGGAAGGATCGTCGATTTCGTTCGCCTGCAGGACGATCCGGACCTCCGGCTGAAAAACCGCAAACCCGAACCGCCGCCGCCGCCGGACGAACCGCCCCCCGATATGCCGAAGCCGGACTTCGATGCGAGCGTCGACTCCATAGGCGTGGATATCGGCATGGGCGACATCAATGTCAATCTCAATATGCAGGGTTCCGGAGGGTTCAGCGTGGACGGTGAGTACCTTCCCATCGTCAAGGTTGCGCCTATCTACCCCCGACGTGCCCAGACGCGGGGCATCGAAGGCTATGTGCTGCTCGAGTTCATCGTCACAAAGACCGGTGCAGTACGAAATCCGGTGGTCATCGAATCGCAGCCCACCGGCATATTCGACCGCTCGGCTCTGAGCGCTGCGCGGAAATTCAAATACAAACCGAAGGTCGTCAACGGTGAACCCGTGGATGTAGCCGGGGTTCGGAACCTGATCAGGTTCGAACTGCGGGACGACTGAACGAGGTGCAATAGAGGTCCCGTCGATGAGAAGCGCACACTACATCGCCTGGTTGCTGACCGCGTCGCTGATCGCTTCGGTGGCGCTGCCCGTCGCACTGTCGGCACTCGGAGGCCAAGGGTTCCAGAGCGCGGCCGCGGCTGAGCAGAAGAAACCCTCCCAGCGTCCGAGGAAGACCCGACGCATCCCCACCATGAGCGAACGCACGTTCAAAAAGCTCGCCGCGGTCCAGGAGGCGATTGACCTCAAAGACTATCTGCTGGCCCACAAACTGCTGCGCGATATGGAAGGCCGCAAAGGCATGAACGGGAACGAGCTGGGCCAGATCTACAATATGCAGGCCTATGTGTATTTCAGCCAGGAAGACTACGAAGGGGCCATCCGTTCCTATGAGAGAGTCGTGGCACAGGGGGACAAGGTTCCCGAGGGACTCGAGGTCGGCACCATCTACAGCCTGGCGCAACTGTACTTCGTCACCGAACGCTATCAGAAGGCCCTCGACAGCATGGAGCTGTGGCTTTCCAAAGCCGATAATCCGGGTCCGGACCCGCATATCTTCATGGGTCAGGTCTACTACCAGATGAAGGACTACCGACGCGCGGTTCCGCAGATCCAGCAGGGTATCTCAATCGCCCAGGAACGAGGCACGGCGGTCAAAGAAAACTGGTGGCAGCTGCTGCGCTACCTCTACTACGAGCAGGAGAACAATCCGAAGGTCATCGAGATTCTGGAAATATTGATCGTCGACTTCCCCAAGCGTGAGTACTGGGTTCAACTCGCGGGTATGTATGGGGAAGAAGGATACGAAAAGAAGCAGGTATACGCGATGGAGACTGCCCACGTCGGCGGTTTCCTGACCAAACAGAACGACCTGCTGAGCTATTCCGGACTGCTGATGCAGGAAGAGGTGCCATACCGTTCGGCCAAGTGGCTGAGCAAGGCAATGGATGACGAGATCGTTGAGGAAACCTCGAAGAACCTGCAGATGCTCGGTCAGGCCTGGCAACTGGCCCAGGAAGTCGATGAAGCGATTCCGGTGTTCCGACAGGCCGCCAAGAAGTCCGATGACGGCGAAATTTACGCCCGTCTGGCCCAGCTGTACCTCGAGAAGGATCAGTACAAAAGCTGCGTCAAGGCCGCAGACGACGCGCTACGCAAGGGGGGTTTGAAGAAGAGCCAGACCACCCACATTGTGCGCGGCATGTGCCTGTTCAACAACGATCGTCTGACGGCCGCACGGGTCGCCTTCGTAGAGGCAGGACGCATCGCGCGGCTGAGGAAGGACAATGCGAACCAACGCATGACGCGCCAGTGGGTCCGGTACATCGACGGCGAAAAGAAACGACGTGCGGCCCTCGCCGCATCGATCTGATCGGAGCGCTTCAACCCGCCGTCCGCAGGTAGCGTCAGGGTGTTCACTGGAATCGTTCAAGGTCTGTGCGAGGTCGTCAAGGTCGAGCCGCAGGCTAATCTGAGCTGCCTGTATATCGACCTGGGCGAACTGGCGAAGGACCTGGCGCTGGGCGCGTCCGTGGCCATCAACGGGACCTGTCTGACGGTCACCGGTATTCACGACCATCCCACGGTCAGCGGGGGCACGGTCGTTGGTTTCGACATCATCAAGGAATCCCTCGCGCTGACCAACCTTGGTGCCGTCGTTTCGGGCGATCGCGTAAACATCGAACGGTCGTTGAAGTTCGGTGACGAAATCGGTGGCCACATCGTTTCCGGACACATTGCCACGACCCTTGTCCTGGACCACCTCGAGACCAGCTCCAACGAACGGGTCCTGTGGTTTGCCTGCGAACCCCAGTGGCTGAAGTATCTCAACTACAAGGGTTTCGTCGCGCTGGATGGCGCGAGCCTGACCATTTCCAGCATCGACCGGGGCGCCGGCTTGTTTTCGGTGAGCCTGATTCCGGAGACCGTTGCCCGCACGACTCTCGGCACACGTGAGGCCGGTGCGCTGGTGAACCTCGAGATCGAGGCCCAGACCCAGACTATCGTCGAGACCGTGGAACGCTTGCTAGGCGACGAGCAATGGCGTGAAGCGCTGTGTTCGCGCGCCTGATTGGTTAGCGGGCACCGCGGTGCAATTGCCGAAGATTACCGATCACCGCCTCGAGCGCGCGATCGAACACCTGGGATTCGTCCAGCACCGTTAGATGGTCGGCCTTCAATGCGACGGCCAACCCCGCGCGGGTTCGCTCGGCCACCTTCATACCACGGCGATTGACGAACACGTACTTGTCGCCCGGTTCGACAATCGCGGCAAGTTTACAGCGCAGCCGCTCGCCACTGTCCTGGGTCAGTTCCACCCACACGCCCTCGCTGAGGCCTTCCAGCTGCTCGAGAATCTCCGGATCCGGTTCGAACGTCGATTCCTTGGCGCTCACTCCTCCGGGCGCGGAGAGTACGATTTCCTCCATCAGGGGAAGGTCCGGTTCAACCGGCTCGACGTCATCGTCCTGAAGGAAGCTACGGTCATAGGCGGCAATCTCGGCGAGCGCGACGCGTAACTCGTCGAGAACTTTGTCGACATCGACACCGGGGATGTTCACCAGCCGCATCCCTTGTTCGATGCGCGTCAGCAACTCGGGGGTACGTCGATCGCGCTCATCCACGTCCGCCAGTTGATCGAGCGGTTGTACGCTCCACAACAGTTGATCGAAGGTCTCCAAACCTTCGGCCCACGGCTCGCTCTGGATCCCATTTTTGACACACACGTACACCAGGAATCGGCTCCAGACGTCACTGATGAAATGACCGACCTCTGGGGGCAGGCGTAACCCGCTCGCTTTCTGGTTGATGAGTTGCTCGACGGTTTGCTTGGCCGCGACGGTCTTGGCTTTTCCGGTCTCGGCCTGCTTGACACGCTGCTCGACGATTTCCGTGCGGCGATGGTCCTGGCCGACGAAGCCGCGTAGCTCCGCGACCAGCGTCTCGAACAACCCAAGATCGTCATCAAAGTGATTCAGAACGCGCAGGACTATCGATTCGATCTTGTTGTAGAGCGAGTCGCGTTTCAGGTCCGCACTGCTACTCCAACCGATGCCCGCACTGGACAACTCGTTCAGCAGTTGGCGCGCCGGGTGGCTGGTTTTTCCGAAAAAGGATTTATCCAGCAGGGCGACTTTCAGCATCGGAATCTGCAGTCGCGCGATCAACGCCTTCATCGGAATAGCCAGGTTCCGATCGTTGAGAATGTAGTCGAACAGCATGCCGACCAGGTTGACGGTATCTTCGTCGCCTTGACCGAGGTTGTGGCTATCCGTGCGCCGCATCAGCAGCTTGCGCAAATCCAACGTCTGCGGCACCGAGTTCAAATCGATGGGCAATGCCACGTCGTCGGTCTGCAGGCCCGACAATGCATCCATCAGCTGCGGTTGGGTCACCGCGGGACCCCGCGCGGCACCCGTGGCTCCGGATCCTTCAGCGCCGCCGGAACCACCGACCCGATGTTGGGAGAGCAAGGCCTGCAGCATCGCGAAACCCGTCTCCGCCGCCTCACGCTGGGCCGCGGAACTGTCGGTGCCCGGAGCCGGCGGCGGTGACGTCTCAGGCGATTTCTTCAGCACCTGCCGCAGATCGGGCAGCACCCCGGCATCCGCGAGCAACTGATTGGCTTCGTCATAGCACGGACCGAGCTGCGCCATGAAGTCGCGCTCGAACAGCTTGAGTAAAACGATGCGCACGCGAATGTCGACGTCCAGAGTCTCACACGCACAGACGAACGCGTCGGCGAGCGCCTGCGGTCCCAGTGGATTGAGCCGTTCGGTGACCTCCCGGTCCGGGTAGAGCGAATCCATTCGTTTGGTCAGCTGCATGATCTGCAACGAGAATTGACTGGTGATCTTGGAGACGCTCCCGGAAACAGCGACGCTGACTTCGAGGTCATCGTTCTTGAGCAGGGAGAAGTTGTCGACCGCCGTCTCGAAATCCTCCTCGCCTTCGACTGGTGAGGATTCCTGGGTGGCACCGACCACCGCGTCGAACCCTCGATACACCTGATTCAGGAACGAATCGGCGATCTGGCGCCGGTGCAGGCGAAGCTCGCGCATCGAGTCGAAATACAGGTGCTGATCCGCGTCGTTGCACGATCGCTCGGCCATTTCAAACAGGGAATCGTCGGCGTTGTTGAACAAGGCTTCAATCAGACCCGCGAGACGCTTCTTGGCGCTCTGACGAACCGAATTGAGTATCGGGGGCAGCGCATCGGCGCGGCGGGCTCCCGATTTATCAACGGCCGTCAACGGCACCACTTTAGAAGAATGGGTCACTACCTGTGTCTCCCAGGCTTTTGGACTTGTGCACCTGCATTAGAGCATTACCAATTTGCTACGGTTGCGAATCCGGTGGTACTTCACTTGTGAACCAGTTCACATTCCGGGCGGGTTTACCGGGAATCGAAGGGGCGGAAAGGGGTTGCCGCGGCGCTGCCGCGGCAGGAACTAACGGATGTTGGCCTGGGCGTGGAATTCGCGCCAGTCGAGAATGTCTGTCGCGGCGCCGGATTTGAGCTGAACACCGATGACCCAGCCGTCGACGTCATCAGGATCCTGCTCTCCGACCGGCCGCATCCAGCGGACTTCGCCGGCCAGGAAAAACTTCCCTGGACGGTTGCGGATGTCGACCCACAGATCGAGTAGCGCGCCATTGGGAATCGCGCCATCGGTGCGGAACTGGATACCCCCCACCGACAGGTTCAAGGCCCGACACGAGACAGTAGATCCCACCAGGTCGGGATCTGCAGCGCTCAGCACGACCTGGACGAACAAACGGTCGTCGCTCTCGATGCGTGCGTGCATGCGCTGATCATCTCGGGCGCGCGACGCTCGGCTGTCCCGAAGTCGTGCCCGCGCCCTCGTCAATTCGATTACGTTGCTCTCACTCGCCATGGCGTTGATACACCGGTCTGATTCTGTGAAGGACATTAACAGCGAGAATCGTGCCAGAATCAATTTGAATATATAAATCACTAAATATCAAATGGTTGAACGTCTTTTCTCGAAGAAGCGTTCATGTTGTTCAACGCCCTGCGCCCCTTGGAAGGCCGAGAAGTGACGCAAATTGACAGTGCGTTGTATACTGCCGGCCGTGTCGCAACGAGCCACCTTCCAGGAACAGCTACGCGCCGGGTGGCGCCGTTCGGGTTCGTTGCTTGGCATCGGATTCGACCCGATTCCCGATCAATTTCCAGACCCCGTCAGCCGTGACCGCGCCGGCGTGCTCCGGTTCTGCCTCGAGATTGCCGAGGCCGTGGGCGATCTGGTCTGTGCCTTTAAGCCACAGTTCGCGCACTTTGCAGCCCTTGGCGCGGAAGCCGAATTGGCCACCCTGATCGGCGAGCTGCAGCTTCGCTTTCCCGACGTGCCGGTGATTCTGGATGCCAAGCGCGGTGATATCGGATCCACCGCAGAGCGATACGCCCTCGAGGCCTTCGAGCGTTATGGCGCCGACGCCGTGACCGTAAACCCCTACCTGGGTCCCGAAAGCATCAAACCCTACCTGGCCTATCACGACCGCGGGGTGATCGTATTGTGTCGAACCAGCAATCCTGACAGCGGCTGGCTCCAGGACTACCCGGCCGAGGACCCGGTCTATCTGCGTGTCGCCCGGGCGGCGGCTGAGTGGAACGCACACGGCAATGTCATGCTGGTCGCCGGGGCGACGTATCCCGAGCAACTTGAAGCAATTCGCGACACGGTGGGAGACATGGCGCTGCTGGTACCCGGCATCGGCACCCAGGGGGCTGATCTGGACGCCGCGGTGGCCGCCGGATTGACCCGCGATGGCGCGGGGTTGGTGTTCAACACCTCGCGCGCGGTGCTGTACGCCTCAGCCCGCGCCGACTACACCGATGCGGCACGACGCGTAGCAGAACAGTTGCACGAGCGGCTCGCGAGCGCCAGGGACAGCTGCGCCGTCACCTAGATTCTTCACCATGTGTACACGCTAACGTTTTGATAATTAAATATTTTCATTCGGATGATCACACAACGAGCCGCTTACAATCGGAACCCGCAGGGGAACCGGTGCTGCGTTAGAATGGCACACCTTCCGGGAGGCAGCTGAACGGGCCCAGCGACGGGCCCAGATCAGGGATATTCCGTGCGCACGGACTCGCGTTTTCCCTACCAGCTTCCGGTCGACACGTCCGCGCGGCACCACGCAAGCCCTGCGGACCGGGACTCGACGGAACAGGAGACGCGGGGGTGACCCCAGATGCGGTACTGCATCGTTACGTAACGCTGGTATCCGAACGGCACGTGGATACCGAGGCGATCTATCGCCTCGTCGCCGCGGATGCAGACCTCTTGAGCCGTTGGTTGACCAGCCTCGATTGTCTCGCCGACCCGAACCAGCTCCGCCAGGCACTCGGCGACCTCGACGACGCCACACTCATTGGCATTTCCCGGGCGCAAATCTGGGCCGTCGCCCCCTTGGGCACGACCGCGCGGTTGGGTTTCGACCAGTGGCGCTCGGTGTTGCGCTCGTCCTGCCTGGCCATCTCCATCTCGAACGCCGTGGATTATCCGGAGGCTGAGGCGGCTCAGCTGCGAACCCTGCTCGCCATTTCGGGCATCAAACTCGACCACGACCCACTGCTGGCGGAACTGATCGATTTCCGCGGCGCGGCGCCCGAACTACTGGCGGATGCCCACCCGCTGCTGCGCATGTTCGCAGTCATCGAAGCATTGGAGCATCAGAACGAAGCCAAGGCCGCGGCGCTGGCGAGCGAGTTGTTTGGTATCGAACCCGGCGATTTTGCGACCATGGTCGAGGACGCCGAACACCGCTGCGCGGTAATCGTCGCGGATCTGGCCCTGGACGACGAGCTGGGCGACAACTGGTTCGACGAACTCTGGATCCAGGCGCAACTGCTGGCCTTCTCCAGTGTGCTGGGCCGGCAGCGTGACATGGCCGGGCTGATTGAGGCGGCGGATTACGCCGCGCGCGGTCTGTTCGGCCAGGAGCCCGGTTACTTCTTCCTCGACGCGGAACACGGCGTGCTGGCCGGTGCAGAGAATTCCGAATTTGACGCACTGACGATCGGACTCGCCCGTTCGACGAGCCTCATCGCCGAGGCACTGCGCGCCGAGCGCCCAATGGAGATGCTCGAAGACGTGACCGGGCCGGTGGTCGACCGCCAGGTACTGCGGCGTCTGCGGGCCGAACGTGCCACCGCCGTACCGATGATCGACGCGGAACTTCCGGTCGGGGTGCTGGTGCTGCGTCTATCGGATGAAGACCGTGCCAACGCGACCGACACCATGGCCGCTTTCGCCACGGAGCTGGCGGGCTGGGTGAACGTGCGACGCTGGGACGAACGTCAGCGCACCACGCTGTTCGATCGGTACCGGGCGCGCCACGAGAAGCGGCTGCGCGAAATCGTCCACGAGGCGAATAACCCCTTGAGCATCATCAACAACTATCTGCACATACTGGAATTGCGTCTCGAGGGCATGCCCGAGGCGCAGGAACAGCTCAAGATGATCGGCGAGGAAATTCGCCGCACCTCCGACATCGTACGCACCGTGGTGGATTTCCCCGAGGTGGCCGACGGACCCACTGGAACCCCACCGGAGCCACGTCGCTTCGAGGTTAACGACGTCGCCCGTAAGGTGATCGAACTGTTGGGTGGGCGCGCGGTCGCAACCGGTATCGAGGTCAGCCAGAATCTCGTTCCAGGGGTCAGCGTGGTGTCTGATGAAGACCGGGTAACCCAGGTGATGACCAATCTCGCTCGCAACGCCATCGAAGCGTTGCACGAGGGCGGCGTTCTGCAGATCGAAACGGTGCCGGGTGTGTACCGCTCGGGTCGCGCCGGGGTTGAGTTCGTGGTTCGTGACAATGGTCCGGGGTTGCCCCCGGAGGTCCTCGAGCGTCTCTATGAGCCGAAAACGACCACCAAGGGACCGGACCATGCCGGATTGGGGCTGCACATCATCGGTCGTCTCGTCGCCGAGTTGGAGGGCGCAATCGACGTCCGGACGGATAGCGAGCGCGGTACCGCATTTTCAGTATTTCTGCCCAATTTGACCTGATCGCGACGCTCCGGGGCTCTCCGCCGGATGCTGGACGCCGTTTGGCGTGCGCATGATGGCCATCGTGCCATTCGAGGGTCGGCTCTGAGGTCCGTCACCACGTTGCGACCCAGCCACCCGTGCATTAGCCTTGCGCGCGTTCAACAACTTTGGGAATGACCATGACTTCCGATAGCGCCGCGTTCCGCTGGGACGATCCGTTCCTGCTCGATGAGCAGCTCAGCAACGACGAACGCATGGTTCGACAGACCGCCCAGGACTACGCGCAGGAACGGCTGATGCCACGGGTGCTGAGCGCCAACCGCGAAGAGCGCTTCGATCGCGAAATCATGAACGAGTTCGGCGAGCTGGGCATGCTCGGTGCGACCCTGCCGGCAAAGTATGGTTGCGCGGAAGTGAACTACGTCAGTTACGGCCTGATGGCACGCGAGGTGGAACGTGTCGACTCCGGCTACCGATCAGCGATGAGCGTCCAATCCTCCCTGGTGATGCATCCCATCTATGCCTACGGCACCGAAGCACAACGCGAAAAGTACCTGCCCAAACTCGCCAGCGGTGAATGGGTCGGCTGCTTCGGTCTTACCGAACCCGACCATGGCTCGGATCCGGGCAGCATGGTGACCCGGGCCCGTGAAGACGGCGACAGCTACGTTCTGAACGGCACGAAAATGTGGATCACCAACTCGCCGATCGCCGACCTTGCCGTGGTGTGGGCGAAACTCGACGGTGTCATTCGTGGATTCATCGTGGAGCGCGATAGCAAAGGTTTCTCGACGCCGAAGATCGAGGGAAAGATGAGCCTGCGTGCCTCGGTTACCGGTGAGATCGTGCTCGACGACGTGCGCATACCGAAGGCCAACCTGCTGCCCGACGCAAAGGGGCTGGCCGGCCCCTTTGGCTGCCTGAATCGCGCCCGTTACGGCATCGCCTGGGGCGCGATGGGGGCAGCGGAGTACTGCTGGCATGCGGCCCGGCAGTACACGCTGGACCGCAAACAATTCGGACGACCGCTCGCGGCAAACCAGTTGATTCAGAAGAAGCTCGCCGACATGCAGACCGAGATCACCCTCGGATTGCAGGGTGCGCTGCGCATCGGTCGACTGATGGACGAGGGCCGGCTGGCCGTCGAGAATATCTCGCTGATGAAACGCAACAACTGTGGTAAAGCACTGGACATCGCACGCATGGCGCGCGATATGCATGGCGCCAACGGGATCTCCGACGAGTTCCACGTCATTCGGCACGTAATGAACCTCGAAACCGTCAATACCTACGAGGGTACGCACGACATCCACGCACTGATCCTGGGTCGGGCCCAGACCGGGTTGCAGGCGTTCACTTAGCGCTTCGGCGCAACCGATGGCAGGTTGCTAGCACGCGCCGTATCACCACGCTATTGCATAGTGGATGTTTCGTGGAAGTTCACCCGTTTTACTCCCGGTCGGGTTGTCCACGGGTACGACTCGACATAGTGTGATTCGCCCGGCTCGAGCGTGCAGCCGATCTAACGAACACCGAAAGGGGACAAAAATGATTCGAGTGATGATAGTGGACGATCATCGACTGGTACGGGTGGCACTACGCGCATTGCTCGCGGACGCGCGGGACATTGAGGTTGTTGGTCAGGCCGATAGTGGCGAAGAGGCCGTGACCCTGGCGCGTGAGCTGGCGCCCAACGTCGTGTTGATGGACCTCAGAATGCCGGGGCTCGGAGGGCTGGAGGCTACCCGCCGGCTGCTCCGCACGGATCCCGGAATCCGGGTCGTGGTGGTCACGGCCTGTTCCGAAGATCCCTTCCCGGCCCAGGCGATCAAAGCCGGGGCGGCGGGATTTCTGACCAAGGGCGCATCGCGTGAGGAATTGCTCGGGGCCATCCGCAAAGTATTTCTCGGCCAGCGCTGTATGAGCCACCAGGTCGCCCAGCACCTCGCGCTGAAGTCCTTCGAGGACACCTGTACGTGTCCTTTCGATCATCTTTCGAA
>Ga0114950_10000102_pt1 | contig 46702 bp, 39 predicted proteins | sample N075metaG_FD_83503 | JGI IMG/M metagenome (GOLD analysis project Ga0114950, IMG submission 83503) | Deep subsurface microbial communities from Kermadec Trench to uncover new lineages of life (NeLLi) - N075 metaG | ecosystem: Environmental > Aquatic > Marine > Ocean trench > Sediment | place...
TTGGATCGGCGTGCTCATGACCGAGGATTCTAGCTTTTATTGGCGAACCAAGCGTTGACACGTCTATCCGAAATGCCCCGGCGCGCGCGGGTCTTGCGTTCGTTTGTGTTTTTAGACACGACGGGCTTGCGCTCGACTTGAACCTCACGCTTCTCGTGGCCGCCCTGCTCGGCGGCGGCATCTTCGGCGACCACTGCTCCCCGATCTCCGATTCCACCATCGTCTCGTCGATGGCCGCCTGTACCGATCATATCGACCACGTGCGTACGCAGCTTCCTTACGCGCTGGTCGCCGCCGGTCTCGCTATCACGCTCTACGTCGCGCTCGGTTTTTTGCTCTCCTAGCAATGTCGAGGGAGGTCTAGCGAACTGGATGTCGTCCTCCTTTATTAAAGGAGGTTCGATATGCAACTCACCATCACGACCGCACGGCTCAACGCCATCGCAGACGACCGGCTCGAGGACGTCCTCGCCCGCAAGATTGCCTCGATCGTTCGGGGCAGAGGCGACCACGCCTATTTGGATCATCTGGCGCCGGGACTTCAGATGATCTATGCCACGCGCCACATCGAGAACGAGGTCCGCCGCGACGGTTTCGAAGCGTACTTGTCCCGCGGTGGCGGCCATCTGGCAGCCAAGGCGATGCAGGGCTACGAGCTCGTAGGCGCCGAGTGTCACGCGGCGCTCGTCGAGAACGCGCTCGCGACGTTTCTGCGACGCGACACATCCCCCGAGCCCTATGCGGTCTTGGACGACGTGTTCAAGCATCTCGAGCCGCCGCGCTCGCTCAAGGTCGAATATGTGCGGGCCCACCCCGAGGAGTTCGTCGCGTCATCGTAGTGATACCGCGAAGCGCCCAGAATCAATCGGGTGTATCCTGTCGCAGAAGGAGAACTCCATGAAGCGTCTCGTCGCATCCGTTGTCGTGTTTTCGCTCTCCGCTTCGCTCAGTTTGGCGAGCTCGCAACCCGTCCGCGGCAGGAACGGTATGGTGGTATCCCAGAAGATGCTCGCCTCCGAAGCGGGTCTCGGTGTTTTGAGAGACGGCGGCAATGCCGTGGACGCCGCGGTGGCAACCGCGTTAGCACTCGCGGTAATGCTTCCCCGCGCGGGAAATATCGGGGGCGGCGGCTTCATGGTGTTCCGCTCGGGCGACGGCGAAGCCATCACGTATGACTTCCGCGAAGCAGCACCAGCCGCCGCGACCGCGGACATGTTCACGAGAAACGGCGAGTACGACTGGAACCTCCATCACGCGAGCGGCCGCTCCGTGGGCATTCCCGGAACGATCGCGGGGCTCTACATGGCGTGGGAGGAGCACGGGAAGCTTCCGTGGCGCCGCCTCGTGGCCCCGGCCATCGTGCTCGCGCGGGACGGCATCATCGTCACCGATGACCTCGAGCGCGGGCTCCAGAACATGCTGCACACGTGGAACAACCACGCGGGCACGCTCGCCCAGTTCACGAAAAACGGGGAGCCGTACCGCATCGGCGAGATCTTGAAGCAGCCCGACCTCGCCGCCACGCTCGAGCGCATCGCGGAGAGCGGCCCCGCCGGTTTTTATGAAGGCGAGACCGCGCGGCTCTTCGTCGCCGAGATGGAGCGGCTCGACGGGCTCATCACTCTGGAGGACTTGAAAGGCTACCGGGCGAAAAAGCGCGAGCCCATCCGCGGCACCTATCGCGGCTACGAGATCCTTTCGATGCCGCCACCGAGCTCGGGAGGTGTCGCGGTCGTCGAGATATTGAACGTGCTCGAAGGCTACGACATGGACGCGCTGGGCCTGCACTCTGCCAAGAGCGTTCACCTCGTCGTGGAGGCGATGCGGCGCGCTTTCGCCGATCGTGCACGCGACATGGGCGATCCAGATTTCAACCCGGACATCCCCATCGAGCGCCTCACGTCCAAGGACTACGCCGATCGGCTGCGGCGGTCCATCAACCTCGATCAAGCTTCGACGTCCTCGACCTCGGGCTTCGAGTGGCCGACCGAAAGCCCGGAGACGACTCACTTCTCCGTCGTCGATCGCGACCGGAACGCTGTCTCGGTGACCTATACGATCGAGAGGCCGATGACCATCGTCACCGGAGGTGGTTTTCTCTTGAACAGTGAGCTCGGCGATTTCAACGCCGCGCCCGGACTCACCAACACGGACGGTCTCATCGGGACGGCGCCCAACCTCGCCGCGCCGGGGAAAAGGCCCCTTTCGAGCATGAGCCCCACGATTGTCACGAAAGACGGGGAGCTCTTTCTCGTCACCGGAAGCCCTGGTGGGCGCACGATCATCAACACCGTCATCCAGACCATCCTCCATACGGTAGATTTCGGGTTGAACGCGCAAGAAGCCGTCGACGTCGGCCGATTCCACCATCAGTGGCTACCCGACAAGATTCGCATCGAGAAGAACGCCCTCTCGCCCGACACCCTCGCGATTTTGCGGGCGAAGGGCCATGCCTTCCAGTTCGTTTCGACCCTCGGCTGCGCGCAAGTCATTCTCTTCGACCGAGAGGACGGTGTCCTTCAAGGCGGCTCCGACTTGAGACGGCGTGACGGCGGCGCCGCAGCCTATTAGAGATATGTTTCGCGGCACGTTCACCGCCCTCGTCACGCCGTTTCGCGCCGATGGGACGCTCGACGAGGACGGTGTCATCCGGCTTCTCGAACACCAGTTGAAGTCGGGCGTTCAGGGCGTCGTGCTATGCGGCACGACCGGCGAAGAGGCGAGCCTCTCGCTCGATGAACGAAAGCGTCTCGTCGAGATCGTGCAAAAGCGCGCCGAAGGCCATATCTATACCGTCGTCTCCGCATCCGACAACATTACCGAGCGCGCGGTCCAGCTCGCTCGAGAAATGGACTGGCTGGGGGTCGACGCCATCCTGTCGGTCGTTCCCTATTTCATTCGGCCAAATCAAGCCGGGATCGTCGAGCACTTCCGACGCATCGCTGATGCCGTGCAGACGCCCCTCATCGTCTCGAACGCGCCTGCCCGCGCGGGGACGGGCCTCGAGGCCGACACCGTCTCGCTGCTCGCCGAGCACGAAAATATCCGAGGCATCGACGAGTCCTCGGGCGACCTCGATTTTCTCTCGAACATTCTCGCTGCAACGGATGAAGAGCTCGGCATCTTCGCGGGCGAGGACACGCTCACTCTTCCGATGATCGCCCTCGGTGCTGATGGCGCGTTCTCGCTCGTCTCGAACGAAGTGCCGGACAAAATGTCCGCACTCGTCAACGCCGCGCTCGATGGCCGCTTCGCCGACGCACGTGACTTGCACTATGAGCTCTTCGACCTGATGACCATCAACTATGTCGACCGCAACCCCATCCCCGTCAAAGCCGCGCTCGCGATGATGGGGCTGACCGAAGAGAACTATCGGCTGCCGCTTCTTTCTATCGACGACGTAAAACGAGAACAAATCAAGAAAGCTCTCGTGGAGCTCGACCTTATTTAGAACTGGTAACCGAGCGTTGGGCGCGGTTCCGGCACGCGAAAGAAAGCCACAGAGGCACAGCGCGACGGACCGCAACCAAATCTGCGCCGCGAGCGGTCAGCATTCAGCGGTCAGCTCGCAGTGCTCGGCGCCTCGCGCCTCGGTCAGATCCTCAGTGTGCGCCGTCGACGCTAAACGCGCTCGGACGCCATGTCCAACTTGATTCGCTTGCAATGATTCATTACGCTGCCGCGCGATGAGAAACATGAAAGCGTTGATGCTCATGAGTTTGGCGCTCGCCGCGTGCCAAACGCAGAAGGGTCCGGTGGCGGATCTCGTTCTGATGAACGGACACATCATCACGATGGACGAAGGCGCTCCCGAAGCTCAGGCCATTGCCGTCGCTGGCGATCGCATCCTCGCCGTCGGCACCGACGCAGCCATCGAGAGCCGCATCGGTGACAGCACCGAGGTCGTCGACCTCGAGGGCAAGACCGTCATCCCCGGGATGATCGACTCACACGTGCACTTCATCGGCCTCGGCAACCGCTTGCTTCAGCTCGACGCAAGAAACGTCCGCGACCAAGACGAGATCATCGAGCGCGTCGCCGAGCAGGCCAAGAACGTCGAACCAGGCGAATGGATACAAGGTCGAGGCTGGGATCAAAATCGTTGGACCGTCAAAGAGTTCCCCACCAAGGAGGAGCTCGATGCCGTCTCGCCCGAAAACCCCGTCTATCTTCGCCGTGTGGACGGACACGCCGCTTGGGTCAATAGCCGCGCCCTCGAGATCGCGAACATCACCAGAGACACTCCCGATCCGGCGGGCGGGCGCATCATTCGCTACGCTAGCGGCGAGCCCGCGGGCACGCTCATCGACAACGCCTTCCGCCTCGTCTCACAACACATTCCACCGATATCGAAGGAGCAGAAGCGACGCGCCATCGGCCTCGCGATCGAAGAATGTCTGTCATCGGATGAGAAACTACGAACCAGCCTACGCAAGCGGAGCGAGCCCGGCGCGAATGCGCCGAAGACATCCAGGGCGAACGAGCGAAGAGCGAGTGAGCACTAAGCAGTAATGGTCGAGTTCTTCCTTTCCACCGCCGAGCGCATCGACACGATCCTGTGGGGACCGTGGACGATGTTCTTCATCGCGGGCGTGTCCATCTACCTCACGGCTCGCGGCGGCTTCTTTCAAATCACGAGCTTCGTCTACATCCTCAAAGAGACGCTCGGCCGGCTTCGGTTCGGAAAAAAGGACCTCTCGAAAAACCAGATGACACCGTTCCAAGCCACAGCCACCGCATTAGCGAGCACGGTGGGCACGGGAAACATTGCCGGGGTCGCCACCGCTCTCTCCGTAGGCGGGCCGGGCGCCATCTTTTGGATGTGGCTTCTCGCCGTTTTGGGGATGATGTCGAAGACCGCGGAGATAACCCTCGCGGTGCACTACCGCAACGTCGAGCCCGACGGGCGCACCCATGGCGGCCCGATGTACTACATCCGAAAAGGCCTTGGATGGGGCACGCTCGCGAAGATCTTCAGCGCCGGTATTCTCGTGAACTCGATGGTAGCGGCCACGCTGCAATCCCATACGGTGGGACGCGCCTTTCTCTCGACCTATGGGATCAACCCATACGTCGTGAGCAGTCTCATGGCGGCCGTCACCGCTATCGTCGTCATTGGCGGCATACGGCGTATCGGCAAATTCTCGGAAGCGCTCGTGCCGCTCATGTCGGTTGTGTTCATCTTGAGCGGTCTGGCGGTGTTTTTCTTCAACTACGAGCGGATTCCCGAAACCTTCGCGCTCATCTTCCGGCACGCTTTCGCACCGGCGCCGGCGCTCGGCGGCTTCGCTGGTGCGGGCGTGGCCCAAGCCATCCAAATCGGGATGTCGCGTGGGATGCTCTCGAACGAGGCCGGGCTCGGCACCGCGCCCATGGCGCATGCGACGGCGAATACCGAGCATCCCTTCCGCCAAGGCATGTGGGGTGCCATCGAGGTCGCGATCGACACGCTCGTCATCTGCACGATCACAGCTTTTGCGGTGCTTTCGACAGGAGTTTTGTCTTCGGGCGAGACCGGCATCGAGCTCGTCATTGCCGCCTTCGCTTCGGTCTTCCCTCCCGCCGTCGCGGGGGGGCTCTTGTCCTTTGCGATTCTCACTTTTTGCCTCACGACGCAAATCGCGTTCTTCTTGTATTTCGAGACGGCGATCACGAGCCTCTTCGGCTCAGGCGCCATCCGCTATTTGCGTTATGTCTATTTCATCCCAGGCGTGCTCTTCGCCGGCGTCTCGAATGTCGACCGACTCTGGGTCTTCGCCAATCTCGCGGTCGGCTCCTGCGCCATCCCTAACTTGATTGCGGTGCTCGCTCTGAGCGGCCCGTTTTTCGTTCTCATGCGAGACTATGTCCGTCAGGAGAACCGCTACACGACCGCCATCATCGATCGGTCACGGGAGTATGTTCAATGAGCTCTGAAGACTGGCCCCAATGGCGCGGCCCAGAACGTACTGGAGTCGCTAGCTGGGTCTCCTCGCCCCCGTCCTGGCCCGACGCCCTCGTGAAGCGCTGGCAAGTCTCCGTCGGTGAAGGCCATTCGAGCCCCGCCGTGGTGGGCGAGCTCGTCTATCAGTTCTCGCGTGAAGGCGAGGACGAGGTCGTGCGGGCGCTCCGCCTCGCGGATGGCGAGACAGCCTGGAGGGCGTCGTACCGCGCGCCCTACCAAATGAACCCGTCCGCTACCGCTCATGGGAAGGGACCCAAATCCTCGCCGCTCGTCACCGACGGCAGAGTGTTCGTTCTAGGCATCGACGGCATGCTTTCTTGCTACGACGCGGAAGACGGTGGACTCGTCTGGCAGCACGACTTCAAGAACCTCTACCCGGCCACATCACCTCTCTATGGGCACGCCACGTCGCCGCTCTTGGCACAGGGCAAGCTCATCACGCATATCGGCGGCCCGGGCAACGGTTCCATCTGTGCCCTCGAGCCCGAGACCGGCATGATGATCTGGCATCACGACGGCGATGGCCCCGGCTACGCCTCACCCATCGTCGTGCGTCTCGAACGCACGCGCCAGATCGTCACGCAGACCGACGCCCATATCGTCGGTATCGCGCTCTCCGAAGGCTCTTCGCTTTGGAAGATCCCGTTCAAGACACCCTATGACCAGAACATCCAGACACCCATTCTGCACGGCGACAGGCTCATCTTCTCGGGGCTGGGGAAGCGTACAGTTGCGGTTACCGTCGAGGGCAACGAGACGCGCGAGCGGTGGAAGAAATCCGTCACGTTCTACATGAGCACGCCTGTCCTCGTAGGCGATCGGCTCATCGGTTTTTCCGACAAGAAGAGCGGCCACTTCATCGCACTCGAAGCCAAAAACGGCAAGACGATCTGGGAAGGTCCGCCGCGTCAAGGCGACAATGCTGCGATCGTGGCGGCGGGCGATTGGGTGCTCGCGTTGACCGATAACGCCGAGCTCTTCATCCTGCGCGCGGACGCCGATCGCTTCGAGCCCGAGCGTACTTATTCTGTAGCCGACAGCCCGACCTGGGCGCATCCCGTGCCGACCGCGGAAGGTATACTAATCAAGGATAAAACGACCCTTACGCTTTGGAGCCTAGGGTAAGCTGTTTCGCTCCCGTGGCTAGCGAGAATACGCCCATGCGGTTTCGCGTTTCTATCGGGCCTTGTCCGCGTTCAAGGCGCTGACGACTTCCTGAGCGTTCGCGGCCCGCGGATGGTCGGGCGCGAGCGTCAGAAACTGCTCGAAATGCGCGAGCGCTTTATCGTTCTCGAGTTTGCCGACCAAAATCAGACCGGCCTGGTAATGCGCCATCGCGTTGTCCGCTTGGAGCTCGATCGTTTGCTCGTAAGCGGCGAGAGCGCTCTCCTCATCGCCGGCATTCTGCACATAGACTGCATAATTGAACAACGCCAACGGGTCCGTCGCGCGGATGTCCATGGCCATCTTCATCGCCGCGGCTGCCTCAGTCCACTCCTTCGCCGTGCCGCGGAGATCCGCCACCGCAAGATAGGAGTCATAGGCGAGATCTGGGTTTTTCTCGGCCGCGATCGTGTAGTACTCGATGGCGTTCTCCTTGTCGCCCATCAGATCGTACGTGGAGCCGATGTTGAAATAGATCTCGGTCGAGTCCGGCATCATCTCTTTCAGCTCCAAGAGCTTCGCGAGAGTCTCCGCATGGTCTCCGACGTCGCTCGCCGTATTGAACTCGGAGAGAAGCTCGGTCGCACGCGCGTGCTCTTTCTCGGAGAGCTCACCCGCTGCCCGCTTGAACAGGATTTGCTCACCGAGCCAAGACTCGGAGTAAGCCGAGACTTGGATCTCCAACGGGAGCTTCCGGTAGCCTTCCTTCTCGCAGGTGATCGTGTACATGCCAGAACGAACGCCCCCTCTGGTGAACATGCCGTTGTCCTTCGTCGTGGCTGTCGTGCGCCGGCCCATGGAGCCGCCGGAAAGCTCGATCGAGCATTCCACACCGCTGAGTGGGTTACCGTCTTCGTCCAAGATCTTGCCGCGAATCGATCCGGCCTGCGCGAAAGCGTCCGCAGCCACGAGCGCGAAAATGGCCGCCGCCACGACCGTCCAACGATTGAATTTCATTCTTTCCTCCTGGGGCAGCACGCATCGCAGCCCTTTAGTTCATTATTTTGCCGGTGTCTCGCGACGGGCCCTGCCTGCCTCAAGAATGTTTCCCGTAATTTTTCTCCCCCGCCTCGATTCGAATCTCCAACCGATTCTCTTTCGTCGGCATCGGACAGGTCGTATGCGGGTTGTACGCGCAAGGGGGATTATAGGCCCGGTTGAAATCGATCACGACTTTGCCGTTCTCGGGCGCCTCGGTGCGGAGGAAGCGGGCCGCCGGATAGGACCCTTTGCCGCTCGTCCCATCCCGGAAGGTGAACTTCAGCGTGCCCTCGCGCGCCTTCTCCGCCTCCATACGCACTTTCTGCCCTTGAAGCTCGAAATCCACATATCCCACGACTTCGAAGACCTCGATATCGCCCAGAATGTTCAACATCTCGACTTTCTTCTCTTCCGCATGCGGGGTGAACTTCGCCTGGACACGAAACTTCGGGTCGACCGGATACCAATCGAGGCCGGCAAACTCCTTGCGATAGGACGCGTTCAGGTCACGGAGTCGGATCGCGAGACGCTCACCGCTATAGTGCAGCCACATCTTCAACTCGTTAATCGCGATCGCGTGCTTTTCCCCCATCTCGAGCTCGACCGCCTGGATGGGCTTTCCGTCTTGGGTGATGGTGACGCCGTCTTCAGCATGGAACGTCGCTTTGCGATCGTGAAACTTGAATACGCCCACGATGGCAGGCGCTGAGTCCTCGGGGAGCACAAAATCATTGCTGGTCGCGGTCCCGACCCAGTTCTCACCTTCGCGCAGCCAAAAGAGGCCAGCGACCGTCAGCCAACTTGTATCCTTTTGCAGGTTCTCTTCGCGCTCAGCCTGCCAGCTCTTTACTCTGTCGACATAGCCGGGATCTTCTACGCTCGAAGCACTGGCACCAATGATGACGATGACGGTGACGAGCATGACAGTTAAAAAAGCGAGCGCCGCGCCTACGCCATATCCGAGTTTTCTACCAGTGTTCACAGCACATACCTCCAACTTCGCCCCACACTCGCATTGTACTTTACGAGAGACGACACCGCTAACCGGGCGGCTATTTCTTGTATTCCATGACGTTTACGGGATCCGGGCTCTCGAAAACGGATGCGGGGACGTCCACGAGCACCGCCACGTTCTCGTGCTTTCGCTCGCCGCGACCCGCGGAGAGCATGATCCCACCTTGCTTCTGCCAGTCTTGCCAGGGAATTTGAAAGCGCGGCTCCGGGTCGGAAGCCTTCGGATAGTAGTCCCATTGAGTGACCAGGCGGGAATCCTCGTCGACGTAGACGTGATACTTGTTCTCCGGAGTTCGGCCGACATCCTTGAAGGTCAGCTCCAAAACGTCGGCTGCCTTTCCATCTGCCGTCTCACCTTTGCCAAAATATTTCAAGGTGACGCCGCTGTCCTTGAGCTTGAACGGCATGAAGACCCAGTATGAGTCGTTGATCCAGGCGCTCTCGGCATCGTGGAGTGCCTCCTCGAGAGCCGCCGCAGCGGTGACCTCCTGACCTTCCTTCCAGACACGCCCTTTCTTCGAGTTTAGGTTCATCAGGACGAGCATCTCTTCGCTCTCGAAGCGAAGATTCCCGCTATGTTTGTCCCACACGTGCGTGCGGCGTCCGAAGAATTTCCACGTCAGATAGCGGCTTTCGTCCCAGGCTCGGCGGCCACCGAGCTTTTCCATGACTTCGTCCGCGACCGCGATGGCCTCCCGATCCGAACCTTCGGCGTCGAAACCAGGCATGGGCGGGTTCTTCGATTGAGCTCCGAACGAAATCGAAGCGCCCAGAACAACGACGCCAGCAAACAATCTTCGCATTAGCCTCTCCTTCCGGCGGAGATTGTACCTCATCGGTCGAAAGCCCCGTTACGCGCTTTGTCCGTCTGGCGCCGATCGACCGCCCGCACCACCATCATCAGAAGAAGCGTAGCGAGAGCTCGGAGAGTCTCGAAGACCGTCAGGCTCCCGACCGTGGATTCCGCACCGAGGTTCTGCGCGATGATGTTCCACACGATGCTCAGAAGCCAAAACCCCCACCACATGGGGAGAATGGACGGCACAGCGGCAGAAACCCACGCGACCCCCGGCTTTGGCTCGCTCGCTTGATAGATTTCCTTCACGGAGCGATACGGACCGATCAGGTTCGCGACGGGAACAAAAGCGATCCCAGCGCTCCATCCGGGCGAGAAAAACATTCCTTCAGCGCCAAGCGAGCGCGCGTCGCGATTGGCACGAAAGACCCATACTGAGAAACTCACGACCACGAGCGCAAGCAGCGGCCACGTCAAGGCCCAGCTCAGCGCGAGCGGGCCAGGTGCAAGGGTCAAAATCGCGTTCTGGTAGCCCTCCCAGCCAAAAAAGACGGCGAGATAGAGCGTGGCCCGAAAGGCCCGAAGCGCGAGCTCGACGAGCAGAACAGCGAGGAGGACGGTCGCGGCCCCCGAGCTTTGCCTCGGCAAGGGCCGCACGCCCTCCTCGGGAGGAGAGTAAGGATTCGCCGTTTCCGCCACCGCACGCTCCATGCTCGTCTCGGAGCCATCCTAGCAACATTTGCCATAAGCAAGGCTTGACTTCACCATCCAAGCCGTGTAACGTGCGGAGCGTTCTCGATGTGCGGCGAGAAAAGGGGTCTCTTGCCATTTGACGAAATTTCGAGGCCTATTGCAGGCCCTGTCGACTCTGTGGATTTTCGCGCGCTCGTCGAGAGCTCCCCCGACAGGATCTCGACCCTGGATCCCGAAGGCACGATCCTCTTCACCAATCACACGCTTGCCAATCTATCGGCTGTAGAGGTCATCGGTACCGACGTCATGAGCTACGTCGACGAGCATGAGCGCGCGGCGTACCGGGAAGCTCTCGACGACGTTTTCTTGAACGGCGTCTCCCGCACCCTAGAGCTGTCAACCGCTGGGCTGAGTTGGCTCACGAGGCTCATCCCTATCAAACATGACAATGTCGTCGAGACGGTTCTCGTGATCACGACCGATCTCAGCGAGCGCAAGCGCGCCAAAGTGGCACTTGCGAAGAGCGAGAACAAGTTCCGTGCGCTCGCGGAAAGCGGCTCGGCAGCCATCTTCATCTTTCGAGGCGCCAAAATACTCTACGCCAACCCGATGGCCGAGCGTATCACCGGCTTCACCCTCGACGAGATCTTAGAGATGAGTTATGGGGATATCGTCTACGAGAGCGACGGTGAGGTGGCGCCGTCCGACGCTAGGACACGACACCAGGGTGGAGGTGTTCCCGCTCGTCGGGAGGCCAATCTCCGCACCACGACGGGCGAAATACGCCGGGTCGATTATACCGAGCACGTCTTCGATGATGACGGCGAGCCGACAGTGCTTGCCACGGCAGTGGACATTACCGAGCGCAAGAACGCCGAGGAGGAGCGCCAGAAGTTCGAAACAGAGGTCCAACACGCGCAAAAGCTGGAGAGCCTCGCCGCGCTTACCGCTGGTATTGCCCACAATTTCAACAATCTCCTGACAAGTATCCTCGGGAGCGCGAGTCTCGCCGCTTCGCAGCTCCCGGAGGGCTCTCCGGCGAAGGAGCAGATCGAGCGCGTCCTGCAGGCTGCCGAGAAGGCAGCCGACCTGACGAACCAAATGCTCGCCTATGCCGGCAAGGAAAACTTCGAGGTAGGCTTCGTCGACCTGAACCAACTCGTCCGCGATGTCATTCCGCTCGTGCGAACGTCGCTCTCCAGGAATACTCGTATCCGTGAGTCGTGGGCCGCCAACTTACCCAGCATCGAGGCGGACCCGGTCCAGCTTCGACAAGTCATCGTCGCGCTCGTGACGAACGCCTCAGAAGCGCTACAAGACGAGCACGGCGAGGTCTCGATCCGCACCGGAGCGCTCAAGAGCACCGCTCACTCGGGAACACGCGTTTTCGTCGAGATCTCCGACACCGGGCGAGGCATGGATGCCGAGACCTCCGCGAAAATCTTCGACCCCTTCTTTTCGACTAAGTTTTCTGGGCGGGGACTCGGTCTCGCGGCTGTGCAGGGAATCGTCCGAGCCCATCGCGGCGATATTCGCGTCCAAAGCCAATTGGGTCGAGGCACGACCATGACGGTATTCCTCCCGGCGACGAGCCCAGGCCGCGCGGTCATAGACGACGATCAGCGTTCGTCACCCGGCGGCAGTCGCACTATCCTCGTGATCGATGACGAACAAAGCGTCCGGGAAGTGGCGCAAGCGGTGCTCCAAGAAAAGGGATTCGAAGTGTTGCTCGCCGGCAGCGGCCGCGAAGCGCTCGACATTTTCGGCGAGCGAGCGTCGGAGATCGACGCGGTCCTGCTCGACATGACGATGCCACGCATGAGCGGAGAGCAAACGTTGGTCAAGCTCCGCCGCATGCGGCCCCAGGTGAAGGTCCTGCTCACGAGCGGCCATAGCGAACAAGAGGTTTCACAGACATTCGCGGGCAAGAAAGCCTCGGCATTCCTTAAAAAGCCGTTTCGCGCCTCGGAACTGATCGATAGAATCCAGCAAGTGGTGAACCCGCATCTATGAGTCAAGCGGTCGCAATCACCTTCTGTGCTACGATCGCGGGACCAGAGGTTAGATGCGCAAGGTCTTCTATTCGAACGAGATCGTCCCGGCGTCAGACCACTTCGCTCTTGACCATCGCGAAGGCGGACTGGAGCTCGAATAGTGTCCGAAGAGCCCTCCGACAAAGCACCATCGCTCGATTTCATCCGAACGATCGTCGCGGAAGACGTCGCCAACGGGAAGAATGACGGCCGCGTCGCCACGCGTTTTCCTCCCGAGCCGAACGGCTATTTGCACATCGGCCACGCTAAATCGATCTGCCTGAATTTCGGGATTGCTGCAGAGTATGGCGGGACGTGCAACTTGCGGTTCGACGATACGAACCCGGCGAAAGAAGACGTCGAATATGTCGACGCCATCAAGGAGGACGTCCGCTGGCTCGGCTTCGACTGGGACGACCGGCTGTACTATGCCTCCGACTACTTCGAGAAGATCTATGCCTGCGCCGTCAAGCTCATCCGAGACGGCAACGCTTATGTCGACAGTCTGAGTGCGGAGGAAATCCGTGAATATCGCGGCACGCTGACAGAGCCGGGCAAGAACAGCCCCCACCGGGAGCGTTCCGTCGAAGAGAACCTCGACATGTTCAAGAGAATGCGCGCCGGCGAGTTCGCGGACGGAACGTGCGTCCTGCGAGCGAAGATCGACATGGCCTCGGGCAATGTGAACCTGCGTGATCCAACGCTTTATCGGATCCGGAAAGTAGCGCATCATCGCACCGGCGACCAGTGGAGCATCTACCCGATGTATGACTTCACCCACGCCGTCTCGGACGCCTTCGAGAACATCACGCACTCACTTTGCACCCTCGAGTTCGAGGATCACCGCCCGCTCTACAATTGGTCGGTCAATGAGACCGGAGTCGCGTTCAAGCCTCGGCAAATCGAGTTTGCCCGTTTGAACTTGAGCTACACGATTCTCAGCAAGCGCAAGCTTCTGCGCCTCGTGCACGAGGGCCACGTCAGCGGATGGAACGACCCCCGGATGCCTACGCTAAGCGGATTGAGGCGGCGCGGCTATACGCCAAAATCCCTCCGAACCTTTTGCGCGCGGATCGGGCTCGCGAAGCGCGACAGCCTCGTGGACGTCGCGCAACTCGAGCACGCGGTCCGCGAGGACTTGAACGCCCGCGCCCCTCGCGTGATGGGTGTCCTTCACCCTCTTCGAGTCGTGCTCGAGAACTACCCCGAAGGCGAAGTGGACGAGCTCGACGCGGTGAACAACCCCGAGGACGAGAGCGCCGGTACGCGCAAAGTGCCTTTCTCACGAGTTCTGTATATCGAGCGCGCGGACTTCATGGAGGATCCTCCGAAGAAGTTTTTCCGGCTCGCTCCTGGCCGCGAGGTCCGGCTTCGCTACGCTTATCTCATCACGTGCACCGATGTCGTCAAAGACGACGCGGGCGAGATCGTCGAGCTCCGCTGCACTTACGATCCCGAAACGCGCGGCGGGACGCCGCCCGACGGGCGCCGCGTGCGCGGCACGCTCCACTGGGTCTCCGCCGAGCACGCGCTCGATGTCGAAGTGCGCCTCTACGATCGGCTCTTCTCGCGCGAGAAGCCCGACGACGTGGAGGAAGGTCAGGACTACATCGCGAGCTTGAATCCCAATTCGCTCGAGCTCCTCGAAAGCGCCAAGCTCGAGCCAAGCGTGGCCGGTGCCGCGCCCGGTACTCGCTACCAGTTCGAGCGGCAGGGTTATTTCATCGTCGACCCGGACGCGTCTGCCGACAAGCTCGTCTTCAATCGCACGGTCTCGCTCAAAGATGCTTGGGCGAGGATCGCGGCTCGGGGCTCGCAGTAGCTGCTTTCGGCTGCCGGCTACCCCTTCTTCCTTTTCACGGTCTGGGTTGTCTGAGACAATTCGCTGATAGTGTTCGGCTATGGGGCCCGGACGGCCTTCCGAGACATTCTCACTACCCAAAGACGCTGGCCAGTAGCCGACGGTCTTAAATTTCAGGGAGAAGAACATTTCCTCTCACTTCTTGTTCTTGTCTTTTCTTTGCGACTTTGCGACTTTGCGCCTTTGCGTTACGCTTTTCTTAACATTGATTGAGCTTAGACCCGCAGTAAGAAGCCGATGGCAACACGGATCGCGGGAGTGTTATTCTCCGATAGCCCTCTTCCGATAAGGAGTCTTTATGACGATTCACGCCCTTCGCTTTGCTCTTACATTGAGTCTTGTCGCCTCGACTGCGCTGGCCGGCGACCGCCCCGCTAAAGGGGCCACGCTCGGCCGCTCGCCGGTGCTCGCCACGCACGGGATGGTGGCTACCAGCCAGCCGCTCGCGGCAGCCGCGGGGCTCCGGGTGCTGCAGGAGGGCGGCAACGCGATTGACGCCGCCATCGCTACAGCCGCGGTGCTGAACGTCGTCGAGCCGATGATGTGCGGGATTGGCGGCGATCTCTTCGCGCTCGTCTATCATGCCGAGACGCAAACGCTCTATGGGCTGAACGGAACCGGGCGTGCCGGCGCCCTCGCCACCGCGGAAAAGATGCGCCAGGACGGCTACGAGCGCATGCCCGGCTATGGAATCTATGCCGTCACCGTGCCGGGAGCGCTCGACGGCTGGGAGCAGCTGCGCTCGCGCTTCGGCAGCAAGAGCCTCGCGGAGCTCTTGGAGCCCGCCATCGGCTACGCTGAGAACGGGTTTCCCGTCTCCCAAATTATTGCCACCGACTGGAAAGCGGCCGAAGAGAAGCTTGCGCGCCACCCGGCGGCCGCCGCGAATTACCTCATTAACGGACGCGCGCCGCGTCACGGCGAGCTCTTCAAATCGCCCGACCTCGCCAAGACGTTCCGGATCATCGCGGACGAAGGGCCGGACGCCTTTTACCGAGGGACCATCGCTCGAAAGATTGCCCAGTTCATCGCGAGTGAAGGCGGCTTCGTCACCTATGACGACATGGCGGGCCACACGTCGACTTGGGTCGACCCGATCTCGACGACATATAAAGACGCGACCATTTATCAAATCCCGCCAAACTCTCAAGGCTATGTCGCCCTCGAAATGCTCAACATTCTCGAAGGCTTCGACGTCGCGTCGCTCGGGCATAATTCCGCGGAATATCTACACCTCCTCATCGAAGCGAAGAAGCTCGCTTTCGCCGACAGAAACGCCTATCTCGCCGACCCAGACAAAGCCGACATACCGCTCGACAAGTTGCTGTCGAAGCAATACGCAGCGGAGCGGGCAAAGCTGATCGACCGCGAGCGCGCCGCCCGCGAAGTGCGTCCCGGAATGATCGACCCAACCGAAACCGTTTACTTGACGGTCGTCGACGAGGATCGCAATGTCGTGTCGCTCATCTACAGCGTCTTTTCGGCCTTCGGCTCCGGGCTCGTCGTCCCGGGCACAGGCATCACACTTCAAAACCGTGGGACCGGATTCTCTCTCGAGCCCGGTCATCCGAACGAGCTCGCGCCGGGAAAGCGCGCGCTTCACACGAACATGCCGGGAATGGTCTTCAAAAACGGCAAACCGTGGTTGAGCTACGGGGTGATGGGCGGCGATATGCAGCCGCAGGGCCACACCCAAGTGCTCTTGAACATGCTTGAGTTCGGGATGAACGTCCAGGAGGCGGGCGAGGTGGCGCGCTTCCGCCATTTCTCCGATCGCGCGGTCGGCTTCGAGTCCGGCATCGGTATCGACGTTCTTCAGGCGCTCATCGAAAAAGGACACCGACCGCGAATATCAATGGGCGCTTATGGCGGCTATCAAGCCATCATGATCGACTGGGAGCAAGGTGTTCTGCTCGGCGGATCAGATGTGCGCAAAGACGGCGCAGCAATGGGCTACTGATCTCTCTCATGACGGTCGTGTTTCGGGATCCTCCGTCGCATGGCCGGCGTGGTGACGCCCCAGCTCCTCACGGTCTACGCTGTGACGGAGGACGAATGGCCTGCGAATTCTGCGGTGGTGAAACTGCAAAAAAAATGCGCAAGCACCACTGGCTCCACGGCAAGCTCTATGTTGTGGAGAATGTCGATGCCGAGGTTTGTCGGGAGTGCGGAGAGCGCTACTACCACGCCACGACGCTCGACGTGATCGACAAACTTCTCGAGGGGAAGCACAAAGTCAAGAGGAGTATGGAAGTCGAAGTCGTCAGCCTTTGAGGTCCCTGCGAGCGCTGCTCCGGACCAAAGGCTGCGTGCGGGATCCCAAAAGGGGACATCAACATCAACGGGCGAGGCCCGAAACTCTAGCTGACTTCCGGGCGGGAGAAGGACGTCTCTTCCAATAACCCGTCGGATGCTTTCGTCGTGCGGAAAAAGCCCCGCGCAAGAAGCGAATGGATATGCCGGAGCACCTGGAAATCCGTCAGCTCTGACTCTTCCATGACGCGGACGATCGTCTGATAGCGGATGAGATACTCATAAATCTCCAGCTCATCGGCGCTGAGTGCATTGACGGCGACGTCGCAAGCGTCGTTGAGCCCGATCTCGTAGACGAGTGGCGGCAGCTTCGACGTCAGCCGCTCGAGTGCTTCGATCTGCTGCATCGCTTCAAGGATGATGATCTCCGTCTGTCCCGCGATCGTCATCGGTACCGTTGCGTCCGTGGGGAACGCGAAGATCTCGTAGCGCCCTTTCTGTATCCCGAGCACGCGGTGAAGCGCTTTCTCCTTGCGCACGTTTCCTGCCTGGCAGTGCACGATCTGACCGTCCGTCAGGTAGAGCCGGCCGTCGCCGCTCTGATTCCGGATGACGATCATTGCCGTCATCCCGTGGCTGGCGAGCTGTATCAGTAAATCAGGTAGCGTCGTATCGATGCGCTCCGGAGACATCGTGAGCTGCGTAACGGACACGGCGCTTTGATACGGAAGGATGTTCCCGACCGTCCCGATACGAAACGGGCTGGCGAGCTTGGTTTTCCGCTGGCGGGGCACGAGGGTGACGCTCAGCAGGAAGCTCCCAATCCGGATGCGGTCCCCGCTCTCGAGACGTTGCCGGCGCACGGATTCGTCGTTCACGTAGGTGCCGTTGGTGCTCCCCATATCGCGGATGAGCAGCTCGCCAGCCTCGTTCAAAATCTCGACATGATAGTTCGACACTCGGTTCGAGCGAAGCTGGATATCGTTCGTGTGGTGGCGCCCAATCGAAACCCGAAACGTCTCCTGGAGATCGAAGCTATGGACCTGGCGATCGGTGGCTAGCTGCAGCAACATCTCGTGAAGCGGCAATTCGGTTTTTGCGTGGTCCATAGACAGGGAAGCCCCAAGCGTTTGAAGCAATTGGGGTGCCAGCTAGCTATCCGTCAGAGAACAAAGAGCTTTTACCGACGCACACCTTCTAGATTGTAGGGGTTTACCCGCGGTGAGTCATGCATTCTTTAATGCAAGCCGCGACAATCCGAAGAACGGATTGGGAGGGGTCTCGCCCAATACGACCTCGGCAACATGCTCCCCTAGCGCAGGTCCGTGCTTGTAACCATGACCCGAACCCCCGCCGACCACCCAGACGTTCTCCGCGTCCGGATGCCGGTCGATGATGAAGTTATGGTCGGTGCTGTTCTCGTATTGACACACGCGTGCCTCGACGAGCGGGGCACCCTTCATGCCCGGGAAGCGAAACTCCATATAGTCGCGCGCCGCCGCGATGGATTCCTCCCGCGGGAGACGCTCCATCGTCGTCGGGTCCACCGTCTCGCCTGTTGAATCATCCGCGACTTTGAACCCGCGCCAATTACTGCCGGGAATGCCGTAATACAGCCGTGGCCCGTTATCGATCCAGATGGGGCAAAAGCCTTCGAGGTAGCGCGTATCTCCGAGAGGTGTCCCGAAGTAGTAAATCTCTTGCCGCGTTGGCGTGATGAACGTCTCGCCGAGCTCGGGAAAAAGGCCACCGAGCCAAGGGCCGCATGCAAAAACGTAGTTGTCCGCGCTTAGCGTCTCGCCGTTCGAAAGAACAACGCCTTTTCGGCCGCGCTTCGCGGCGCTCTGAACATAGGTGCCGCCAAGCTCGATGAACGCCTCGAGCACAGCTTGGCACCCGCGCCGCGCGAGAAGATAGCCGCAATCCTCTTCGTAGATTGCCCATTCAACGTCCTCGAAGTTTATCTGGGGGAAGCGTCGGGCGGCTTCGCTCACGCTCAGCTCCTCGAAGGGAACCCCGACTTTCTTAAGAACCTGGATCGCCGCTCGCTCATAGGTACCGTCCGCGCTCGCCATCCAAAGGCCGCCCATTCGATGGTACAGCTTTATGTCCCAACGCTTCTCGTACTCTTTCCAGAGCTCGAGCGAGCGTACTACCCAGCGCGTATAGATCTCGTCGGCGCCGTAGGTTGCGCGGATGACACGGGTCTCACCGCCCGAGCTCGCACGCGAATGGCCCGGCCCCCACGCGTCGACGAGCGTGACCGAAACACCTTTGCGCAACAAGTGAAGCGCCGTCCAGCCCCCGAAGACACCGGCGCCAACGACAACTGCAGAAGATTGCGTCATGGCTCTGTCGAGACGCTCATGCCTTTGCGATGTTCCCCGAACCAGTCCAGGATATAGAGCTGCGTTCGGATGAAGTTCGACGGCATCGAGCTCGTTCCGTGATATTCCTTGTTGAAGCGGAGGAGCGCCGTCTCGACGCCGAGAATCTTTAGCGCTTGGTAATACTCCTCGGTCTGGCTCATTGGCGTGCGCAAATCGAGCTCGCCTGTCATTAGAAGGGTGGGCGTCGTGACATTCCCCACATACATGAGCGGCGAATGTTCGAGATATTTTTCAGCATTGTCCCAAGGGAAGCCCTCGAAGCGGTAATAAGCCCAAAGCGTGATGTCGGCCGTTCCCGCGAAGCTCATCCAGTTCACGACGGGACAGCGCACCGCCGCCGCGGCGAAGCGATCCGTCTGGCCAATCGCCCAGCTCGAGAGCACACCGCCCCCGCTGCAGCCGGTGACGTAGAGCCGGTCCGCGTCTACGTAACCTTTTTCCAGAACGTGATCGACCCCCGCCATGAGGTCCTCGTGGTCGACGCTCGGATACCCGTTATCGATGGCGTTTCCGAACTCTGTACCATATCCCGTGCTCCCGCGCGGATTCGTATACAGAAGCACGTAGTCGTTCGCGGCGTAGTTCTGAAACGCATTGTTGAACCCGACATTGTACATACCGTGTGGTCCCCCGTGGATTTGGAGAATCATCGGGTAGCGTTTCGAGCTGTCGAATCCCGGCGGTTTCACGATCCAGCCTTGGATGCGCGCGGCGTCCTCAGTGGAGGATTCGTACCAAATCTCCTCGACTTCGCCGAGCTCGACGCCCGCGAGAACGTCGTCGTTCACATGCGTCAGCCGTTTCATCTCGCTCGGGCGCAACATCGAGAAGGCCACGACATCCGGCGGAACGTGAAAAGAAGACCGGATGGCCACAGCCGTCCCATTCGCAGCAACGGAACCGAGTGTCAGCATGTGCTCCCCGTCCGTGAGCTGTTTCAACCCGCCGTTGAGCGACGCGGAGTGCACGTTGCGGGCGCCACGATCGTCAGCCATGAAGTAGACCGCGCTGCCGTCAGAAGACCATACGAGCCCACGCACGTCTCGGTCGAGCTCGGACGAAATGTTCCGCATCGCGGTGCCGTCGATGTTCACGACATAGAGGTCGCTCACGCGATAGGTTTGTGCCGTCCAGTCATAGCCGGAGAACGCTACGGTCTTGCCGTCGGGCGAGACGACGGGCGAGGTCCACGGACCGCGTTTCGACGTAATGGCCGTGATGTCGCCCGAGGCGATGTCGACCCGGTAGATATGGGACTCGCGATATTTCACATCCGCGTCGTCTTCCATCGCGCCGTCGAAAACGAGCGTCTTGCCGTCGGGCGTCCAGTCGATGCCGGCACCGTAGTCGAGTCCTACCGAACCTCGCGAGCCCACGTGCCACTTCCCTTCCGTGAGCTGGCGCGGCGAGCCACCATCGGCCGGAACGAGGAAGAGGTGGCGGTAGCCTTCCTCGAGAAAACCGACGCGGTCCTGGCGAAAATGCATGGTGCGGACGATGCGAGGCGTCTTGGTCCAATCGGCCCCTTCGGGCGGCGAGGGCATGGAAGGTAGATCCCACGTCTCTTTCGCGGGCACGATCATCGTGAAGGCGATGCGGGTGCCGTCCGGTGACCAGTGCAGATCCCGCGGCGTTGTCGTGACATGCGTGACCTGCGACGTCGCGCCTTCCGCGTCCATCCACCGCACGAGGATCTGCTTTCCTTTGGGCTTGCCATCAGACAAGTAGGCGAGACGCGTTCCGTCCGGCGACCAGCGCGGGCTCGAGCCATCGACAAGGAACCGGTTGCGCGTCCCGTCGGTACCGACCATCCAGAGCTCGGAATCCCAACGATCGTCGATCCGGTTCACCATCGACCGTGTATAGACGGTGCGTTTGCCGTCGGGTGAGATCTGGGGGTCGCTAACACGCTCCCAGTCGAGAATGTGGTCTGCTGTGAGTCGGCCTTTACTGGCCGTTTCCTGCGCAGCAGAGGATGCGGCCAAGAAAATGCTCGCAAGCAGCCAGCACGTCGATCGACGAGTCATGAGGTCCTCCTTGGATCGTTCCTGCGAGTGTAAGCGCGAAAACCGCCGAGATCAACGCTGGCTTTCGATCTGCGCCATCGCGCTGGCGTAATCGGTGAAGTCTATGTGGTGAGTGATCTTGGCGTTCTCGACGCGCAGGAAGGTGATGAGCCTGCCGCGGAGCTGGATCTCGGGTTTGTCGACGTTCCAATAGGCGCCGCTCATACGCACATTCATAGACATGATGTAGAGGACGGCCGGGCCCGCGACGAATTTCTCGTCGACGACGTAGCGGATTTCGCTGGTTCCAGAATCCTCCCAGCTCGTGCGCCAGAAATCGACGATGGCCTCCATGCCCACGAGGTCGATCGCGTCGCGGTCAAAATATTCCATCGTGAAGTCTTGATAGACGGACGTCTCGTCCAGGAGCTCCGCCATATGTTCCCAATCTTGGTTCTGAATTCTGCGAAGATAGGCCGTCGCCACGTCCTCGACCTCGCTCGTTTGGAGAATCTCCGTCATCACGACGCCCGTCGCAGTCGGAAGATCGAGCCCGAGCAAGTGCGCGATGGTGGGAGCGACGTCGAGGTTCCGAACGTGACCGACCCGCTGGCCACGCGCGATCCCCACACCCGAGGCGACGAAGGCCGGGTACATGCGGGGATGGGACGGCAGGTAGCCGTGCCCGTGATAGACCGTCGCCCGAGGCCGGCGATGGGTGGACGAGCTCTCCGCGTCCGCGACCGGGAAAGTATCGATATCACCGACGATCGCGTATTGGCCTTGGACGTGCGGGTCTTCCTCGTAGCGCGGGAAGCCGAGGTCGTGAAAATCCTGCGGCCGGAGGATCCGGGCGACACCGCGCAGACTGAGCGCCTCTTCGAACACGCGCTCGAGCGCCGCTTCGTCGCGCGTGAGATCCGCGGCTTCGACGTAAAGGGACCAGCCCGATCGCGTGAGGCGTACGCGGTCGGCCAGCCCGTTTCGTTCGAAGAGCGGATGCAGATTCACCTCGTGGCGCACGGTGTGGAAGCCGTGATCGGAAACGATGAAAAACGTCGTCTTATCGGCAAGCCCCGCTTCGTCGACCGCCCGCATCAGGATGCCGACGGCGTTGTCCGCGGCGGTAATCGCCTCTTTCGACCGGTAGTGGTCGGGCCCGTAGACGTGTTGGATCTCGTCGGTGACAAGGAGGTGAATCGCGAGAAGCTGCGGCCGGTATCGAAGGAGCACATAGGCGGCCGCGTCGGCAAGGATGGCATCCGCGGCACCTTTGCGATTCCGATCCAAGTACCACGCGTAAAAAAGGTCGATCGGGATGCCGGCTTTCCTCAGCTCTTCGAGAAAAGCCGGGTCCGCCGCCTTCGGGTCGGCCGTGTCTCCGTCGAAGACTTCGGGGATGTTGTAGTCGATCGAAGGGTCTTGATAGTTCTCGGGCCAATAGAAAGCGGCTGTTATCAACCCTTTTTGCTTCGCCGCATCGAAAATAGTGGGAACGCGCACGGATTCCGTGTGCGGCTTGTTGGTGAAGTGAAAGCGCTCGCCCGTCTCTCGGTTGACGACACGGTTCCCCACCACGCCGTGCACGCGCGGCATCACACCCGTCACGAGCGTCGTGTGGCTGGGATGCGTCACGCTCGGATAGACCGTCTCGCTGCTCTCAGCCCAAACGCCGGTCTCGATCAGCTTGCGGATGTTCGGAAGCACGAGCTCGCGATCGTCTAGTTGATAGGCCGCGAGCCCGTCAATGGAAATGAGCACGACGTGCTCCGGCTGAGCCCAGGCGCCGGCCGCGACCGCCAGGAAAGAAAGTATGAAGTAGCGTCTCACCGCGTCGGACTTTAACATAGCAGGATGCTCGCGCTCGCCTTACTCCTCGCGGGGCCTTTGACTCTAGAGGTTCCGATCTATCTCGGCGCCGAGCTCCACGAAGAAACGCTCATGAACGCGCTCCGAGAGACCGCACGCATTTTCGAGCCGGGCGACATCCAGCTTCGCTTCGACGTCTCCCCGGACCCGTCAACGACCCGCCCGCTCGTAACGGTGATCGTGCAGCCCCGACCGGCTCGCTTCAAAGTGCACGGATGTAGCCGCGACCGCCACGATCACCGCCTCGGCCACACTCAACTGCGCTCACGCCGCATTACCCTCTGGTCGGAGCAAGTGGCGCGCGCCGTAGACGGGAACTGGGACCGCAAAGAGCTCCCCAAGGTCGACCACCGCGTCTATGCCCGAGCGTTAGGCCGGGTCCTCGCCCATGAGCTCGGCCACTTGCTCCTGCGCCTGAACGGGCATCGCGACCGAGGTCTTATGCGGTCCGCTTTCTCGCATCGAAGCTTGACCGCGCGCGGACGCCGCGCTTTTCGCTTTGCTGAGGAAGATCTCCAGGCGATCCGAGAGACACTTCTGCAAGCGGTCGCCAAAAACAAAAGCGCCTCCTTTCGTCCTAGCGACGAGAGGGAGGCGCCTAAGCGCTAGCCAGGTAAACCTGAAAGCGTTCTAAATCCAAACCACACAGCTGACTCTCATCCCACATCCCCTCCTATCCCCACATCCCCTTGCCTTTAAAAACGCCGCTAAAAGCAAGGAGAGGTGGGGATAGGAGAGGATGGGGGGATAAGAAAGAATTTGCTTCAGAACGTGGTACAAAATCCTCGCTTCTGACGGGTTATTATCTAAGTGCTCCCAGAGGAGCTCGCCACCAGCGAAGCCCACTGCTAATATTGCGCTGTGAGCATCGAATCACTGCCAGGAGGCGACCTCATCGAGAAGGGACTGCGCGATCTCACGGAAAAGCGCGAGACCGACGAGGCACTTCTCGTGTCGATAGGAGCCTCGCGACTGCGACACGAAGGACTTCCGGTGCCCGGTAACGTCTTCTCCGACCCCGAACGGCGACTCTATGACCGGCTGGCGCGCGAGGATGAAGATTCTGCTCACTCTCGTTACAACGCCCTCGTCCGTCGTCTTGTCAGCTTCGAGAACGCGCTTGAATGCGTCGGCCTGTCGACGAAAACGTAGTCCGAGCCTTCCTTCGTTCCTTCGGAGAGGCGGCCAAGGAAGAGTCTCGCGTCTACTTTACGGGGGGAGTTAGTGCCGTTCTCCTAGGATGGCGTTCCACAACAGTAGACCTCAACATTCTCGTTATCCCTGAACAAGATTCTCTCTTCCGGGCTATTCCCAGATTGAAAGAGTCCCTGCATCTGAACGTCGAGCTCGCCTCACCCGCTGATTTCATTCCCGAGCTTCCCGGCTGGCAGGAGCGCAGCCTGTTTATTGCGAAAGAGAGGAAGTTGTCCTTTTTTCACTATGACTTCTATTCGCAAGCGCTTTCGAAAGTGCAGAGAGCGCACAGCAAGGATGTCGACGATGTGCAGCAAATGTTGAGAAGAGAGTTGATTGAGCCGAAGAGAGCTCTGGAGCTGTTCGGGATTATCGAAGCCGAGCTCTATCGGTTTCCTGCAATCGACCCTCCTTCCTTCAAAGTTAGGGTCGAGGCAACCTTTGCATCTTGCAAGAGCTGACCGTTCTGGGCTCTAGCTCCTGGAAACCCTTTCCACGAAACGCATCAGTTGCTCGCCGTCGTTTTGCGAGATCCGTTCGTCGAACGCGCGATCCTGGGCGGAAAGGACGCGGTCCCTTAGCTCCGGGTCGGTCACCAACAGATGCGCGAGCTCGGCGATCTCGTCGATTTTTTTCTCATGCAACAAAATACCAGCCCCACCAAGCGTCTCACTGACGGCCCCCGTGTCATAGGCGATGACGGGAACACCCATCTCGTACGCTTCGAGCAGGGGGGCGCAGAACCCTTCGTGCTCGCTCATACACAAGAAGACGTCGGCAACCCGATAATAAGCGACGAGCTCTTCGGTGCTCACGCGACCGGGGAACTCGACGTTCTTGAGATCGAGCGCGTCGGCGAATCCAACGAGAGATTCGTAATAGCGCTCGAAGTCGCGCCATTCGCCAACGAAGATGAGTCGGCACTTCCTATCGATGAAGCGCTGGTAGTATTTGACGACTTTCATGACGTCTTCGAGACGCTTGTTGGGGATGACGCGTCCAACGAAGAGGAAGTTGGTCAAGTCGTCGTCGAAGAGCGCCTCCACCACCGGGCTCGGGGACGCCGCCAAACGGTCGGGGTCGGACAGGAGCGGGAGGACGCCGGTAGGCTGGAAGCCCAAACCCTCGAGCTCGCTTCGGTTGTACTCGGAAACACCTAAGGCGAGCGCGGTGCGCTCTACGAACGCCGCGAGCTCCTGTCGTCCGCGCGAGCATTGCCGGGCAACTTTGGGGGCGAAGTCTGCGAACCAGTGAGCGGGCGTGATGTTGTGGTAGCGAAGCAAAAGCCGGTCCGGAAGCTCTCGCGCGAGCGAAGCGCTCTTCGAGCCGATCGAAAAATGCAGCAGCAAGACGTTGTCCAGCGATACCATCGACGGATATTGCGAGAGCTCTCGGGCGCGTCCCGACATCACCGAGTCCGTCGACTCGGCATAGATCTCGGACTCCACTCCGTGGGATCGTAGCACCGACTGGATTCGGAGCGCCTCGTTTCCGATGGCATCACCGAAAGTCAGTGAGGCCACCATCTGATGAACGAGCATCGAACGACGTCATCTTGTCACCTTCCCTCGAGAAGGTCTACCAACCGCCCTGGTGTCCCGAGCCCGCGCTTGATCTCACCCTGGGAGCGGCCTACTATGCCGGGGAATTGCAACCCTTAAATAAGGAGTCGCTCACATGAAGAAGCTAGGCATCACGAGTGCTCTGTTGTTCGCGCTCGTAGCAACTACCGCGATGGCCGAGCCGGTCCCCGCGGATGTCGGTCCTCAGTTTCAGTCCATCGGACCGCTCACGTTTGGCCCGGACGGTATTCTCTTTGCCGCCGATAACAAAGCAGCAAGGATCTACGCCATCGACCTTGGTGACCACGCCGCCGGCAAGACCCCCGGTGCTGCGGACACCAAAGCCATCGACCAGAAGATCGCGAACATGCTCGGCACGGACGCGCGCGAGCTCACGATCACCGACCTCGCCATCCACCCCAAATCTCGAAACGCCTTTATATCGGCGCAGCGGGGACAAGGAGATAACGCCCAAGCCGTCTTGCTCCGTGTCGACGGCGCTGGCGAGATCGACGTCATCTCGCTCGCACAGCTGAAATATACTCATGTCGAGATTCCGAACGCACCCGAGGCTAACCCCACGGCGCGCCGCGATCCTCGGACGGTGACGATTACGGACATGGCCTATACCAACGGACGTGTCTTCATCGCGGGCCTTTCGAACGAAGAGTTCGCGTCGAAGCTGCGCTCGGTGAAATATCCGTTCGACAGCCTCGACGCCGGCACGAGCGTCGAGATCTACCACGGCGCCCACGGCGCCTGGGAGACGCGCTCCCCTGTTTACACTTTCGTCCCCTACGAAGTCGACAATGAGCCACACCTCATAGCCGGCTATCTGTGCACGCCGCTCGTCAAGTTCCCGATCAGTAAGCTCGAGGCCGGCCAAAAGCTCGTCGGCACGACGATTGCGGAGCTCGGCAATCGCAACCGTCCGCTCGACATGGTGGTGTACACGAAGGACGGCAAGGACTACATTTTGATGTCCAACACGAGCCGTGGCGTCATGAAGATCCCGACCGAAGGGTTCGGCTCCCAGGCGGGTATCACCAAGCCCGTCGACGGCGAGAAAGAGGGTGTCAGCTACGAGACCATCACGGCGATGACGGGCATCGAGCAGCTCGATCTCTTCGATGACAGCCACTCCATCGTCCTCGCGCGCACCGATTCCGGTTCGCTGGATCTCGAGAAAGTCGCGCTCCCGTAGGAGCATCGCATTGCAAGAATGGCGGCGTCGCCTCGCGTGCGGCGTCGCGCTTTTTTTTATACCCTGGGTAACTAGCGCGCGGTCCGAGATCCGCGTCGCTCTCGTCGACGGACAGATCGAGATCGCGGGTCTCACGACTGAAGCGATGGACGCGATGGAGGCGGGCGCTACCCGCGTCCGCGTCTCGGTCGGGCCGGATGCTCCAGCGATCTTGGGTGAGTATCGAGTCGCCGGCGGGCGTCTCTACTTTCAGCCCATGTTCCCTTTCGATCCGGGGCGTGAATACATCGTCCGCGTCGACGGCGGAGGCGAGCCTTTCTTCGCCACGGTCGCGCTTCCAGCCCGCGACCTCGTGCCCACCACGATCGTCGAGCACATCTACCCTTCGACCGATACGCTTCCGGAGAACCAGCTCAAGTTTTACATCCACTTCTCGGCACCCATGGCGGGCGGCGACGGACTTGTTTTCGTCAAGCTTCTAGACGACAACGGAGAGCAAGTCATCGATCCGTTCCTGCCGCTCGGCAACGCGTTCTGGGGCCGCAACCACCGACGCTATACGGTGTTCTTCGATCCGGGCCGTGTGAAGCGCGGCATCCTACCCAACGAAGAGATGGGACGGCCAATCCTCGAGGGACGGCGCTATGTGCTTGTCGTCGACCCCACTTGGCGAGACGCGGAAGGCCAACCGCTCGCGGAGCCCTTCCGCAAAGAGTTCATTGCCGGGCCGCCCGACGAAACACCGATCGACCCGAAGATGTGGACGCTCATATCGCCGCGAGCCGAAACACGGGAACCGCTTACCGTCGATTTTCCCGAACCCCTGGACCGAGCCGTCCTCGCCCGCACGCTCGCGGTGGAGAACGTCGACGGGGAGATCGAGATCTCACGGGACGAGACGCGCTGGTCGCTCATTCCAGAGAAGCCTTGGCAAGCGGGCACGTACCATCTCATTGCACTCACCATCCTCGAGGACCTCGCCGGAAATCAAATCGGGAAGCCCTTCGAAGTCGATGTGTTCACGCGCGTTGACAGCCCTGACGACGTGACCGACACGCACCGCGTGCCGTTCGTGGTCCGAGACTGATTTGAATGCTGTAAGACCTATTCCGTTTCGACAAGCGCCAACAGAGCCCAGCCCGTCGTGGAGATGTATTGCGCATAGCTTATCTGCCCGGCCGGCCGCGTCGTTTCCGGCCAGCTTCCGTCTGCGATCTGAGTCTCGAGCAGATAGCGCCGGCCCGCTTTGACTTTCTCTTCGTGGCCACCGAGGCGCGCGAGCGCGAGCACGACGACGGCCGTGTCGAAAGGCTCGGCCGCAGACGTGACGTAAGGTCCCCAGCCGCCCGAAGGGGCTTGTCCCTGCGAGATCAGCTCCAGGCATCTCTCGCGCTGGGCGATAGCGGCCGTGTCCTCCGCCCCAACCAGCCCGCTCAGAACCGCGGCCGCCGCAAGCACCGTTTTGACTTCGACGTCGCGTAGAAAGCGATCCGCGCCCTCGAGCTCACCGGCGAAACGCTTGGCGTCCGCGGCGGCGAGCACGCGCCGGGCCACTGCTGTGGCGAGAAACGTTCCATAGGTCGCGGGCGAGCCGATGCTGGCGCTCACGTCTAGCTTCCACGAGCCGTCGGGCTTCTGATCGGATGCCACGAGCGCGGCGGCGCGGTCGAGCGTACTCTCATCCTCGACGAGGCCCACATCGATCGCATCGAGCAGCGCGCTCGCGAACTGGATCCGCGCGAGCGCTTCGTCGCTGAACGCATCGGCCCCTTTTTGATCGGACCATGCCGCGGGGTCGGCGAGCCACTCGACGGTGACGCGGGTCGACTCCGAAGGCACCGAGTACCCCGCACGCTTTGCAGCGAAGAGCGCCCGCGCCGCATCACCGTTGTTGTGGCACGAGAAGCATTGGTTCTCCGCGGGCCAAGCCGGCACCTCCCGCGACAGAAACGCGATCGCGCGCTCCTCGGCGGCGCCGAGGGCAAGCAAAAAGAGGAACGAATGAATCATCGCGCTAGAATCGGAATGAGCTCCAGGAGAAAACGGTCGAGCTCTTTTTTCTTGGTCCAGCTCTCTTCGAGAGGCGTCGCTCTTAGCTCGCCGCGCACCTCCCCCACCATGACATCCGTCTTGCCGTCGTGGATGGCCTCGACGGCATAGGCGCCGAGCTTCGTCGCCAAGATGCGATCGCGCGCGCTCGGCCGGCCGCCACGCTGGATATGGCCGAGCACTGAGACGCGCGGCTCGAAGCCCGTCCGCCGCTCCAGCTCTTTCGCCGTCGCAAAAGCGCCGCCTTGATCATCGCCTTCCGCGCATATGATGATGCTCATCGTCTTGCCTTTGTCGCGCGCGGCAATGAGCCGCTCGGTGCAAGCGTCGAGATCGGTGACGACTTCCGGAACGAAGATCTCCTCGGCGCCGCCCGCCGTTCCCACATTGAGGGCGATGAAGCCCGAGTCGCGTCCCATGACCTCCACAAGAAACAAACGCTCGTGTGCGCTGGCGGTGTCGCGGATGCGATCGATGGCTTCGAGCGCCGTGTTCAGCGCGGTGTCGAAGCCAATGGTCTCGTCGGTGCCGTAGATATCGTTGTCGATCGTGGCGGGAACACCAATGATCCGGCCGTCCCAGATCCGAAAAAGTGCATGCGCGCCGCGAAAGCTCCCGTCGCCGCCAATAACGACGAGGCCACCTACGCCGTGCTCCTCGAGAACGCGCCGCGCCTTCTTTTGCCCATCCTCGGTCTCGAACTCTTCGCTCCGCGCTGTTTTCAAAATTGTCCCGCCCCGCTGCAAGATGTTCGACACCGAACGCGGTCCAAGCGCTTCGAAATCACCGCGCATCAAGCCGTCGAAGCCGCGGTGAAAGCCCAGTACGGAAAAGCCGTGATGAACGCCCATACGCACGACGCTCCGCACCACCGCGTTCATTCCGGGCGCATCACCTCCACTCGTGAGCACGCCTATCGTCAGCTGCATCGTTCGAATTTAGTATAATCGTTCGGCCAATGCGACACATCCTCGCCTTCGCCTTGCTCGCAGCAGCTACGGGTCACGCCCAAGACTACCCCGCTGCGCGCCGCGACGTGCGCCACATCATCCCTTGGGGCGCTGGCGGCGCCACCGACACGGCGATGCGCGGGTTCATGCAGTATTTCGAGAAACACCTCGGGACGTCGGTCGTCACTGAAAATATCCCCGGAGGCTTGAGTGCCGTCGGCCTCCTGCGTCTCAAGATGGCGCGGCCCGACGGCTACACAATCGGCACCTTGACCTATGACGTGCTGACATTGTCGGCACAGGGACTCGCACCGATCGCGTGGGAGGACTTCGAGCTCATCGGCATGGTCACGGAGCATCCGAGCGCGCTCATCGTTCGCGCGGAGCGCTTCGCAACCCTCGAGGCTTTTCGCGAAGAGGCTGCCGCGGGGGCGCGGATCAAAGTCGGGAACGTGGGTACGGGCGGCATTTGGCATCAGCACGGCGCGGCGATGGAGAAGGCTCTCGCGATTTCTCTCACGCACATCCCTTACGAGGCCGGCTCGGGCGCACAGCTCACGGCTCTTCTCGGAGGCGAGGTCGACGCGACGGTGGCAAGCTTGCCCGCCTCTTTACCTTATGTGCGTGAAGGCACTTTGAGGGTGCTCGCGGTCATGTCCGAGGAGCGCGACGCACTCGTACCCGATGTGCCCACGTTTCGCGAGAAAGGGTTCGACATCACGCATGGAGGCTTTCGTGTGCTCGCGGTTCCGAGGCGCACCCCGGAAGACGTGCGCCACCGTCTCGAAGCGGCGCTTCGCGCGGCTTGGAACGACCGCACGTTCCAAGCGTGGGCCAAAAAAGCGGTGATCGGCGCCCGTTTTCGCGACGCGAACGAGACACGCGTTTATCTGCGCGACACAGCCGCGAAAGTCAACGCCCTCATGAAAGCGCTGGAGTTATCGTGAACGGAGCCGAAGCCATCGTCCGAACGCTCCAAGGCCTCGGGGTCGACGTCATTTTCGGTCTCTGCGGCGACACGACCTTGCCTCTCTACGAGGCTTTGTACGACATCGACCACGGGATGCGACACGTGCTGACGCGCGACGAGCGTTCCGCCTCCTTCATGGCCGACGCCTATGCGCGCTTCAGCGGCCGTGTCGGGGTGTGCGAAGGGCCTAGCGGCGGCGGCGCGACCTACATCCTGCCTGGCGTTGCGGAAGCGAATGGCTCGTCGGCCCCGCTCGTCTGCCTCACGAGTGACATCGCCCAAGCGGATATGGGACGGGGCACGCTGACCGAGCTCGACCAAAACAGTCTCTTCCGGCCGGTCACCAAAGCGACCTACTCCCCGTCGTCAGCTGCCGAAGTATCGCGTGTTTTGCGCGACGCTTTCCGCACCGCGACTTCCGGTGCGCTCGGCGCAACGCATGTGAGGCTCCCCTTCGACGTCCAGACCGGTGACGCCGGCTCCGAGCTGCACATTCGCGAGGGCGGTGACCGCTACCCTGCCTTTCGGATGGATCCCGAGCCCGAGCTCGTCGAGAAAGCCGCGCGCGTGCTTTCGGAGGCGAAGCGCCCACTCATTATTGCCGGCGCGGGTGTGGTGCGATCGGGCGCATGGGACGAGGTGACGGAGCTCGCCCATCGCCTCGGCGCCCCAGTGGCGACTTCGATTGGCGGCAAAGGCAGCATCGCGGAAACGGATCCCTATGCGCTCGGTGTGATCGGAAGCAATGGCGGGCTTCCCTACCGTCATGCGTTCGTTCACAGCGCGGACGTCATCTTCTATGTCGGTTGCGGCGTCGGGTCGGTGACGACGGAGAAGTGGACGCTCCCGCGAAACGGCGAGCATCGCATCTTGCAGCTCGACGTCGATCCCGAGAAGCTCGGTCTCAACTACGACACCGAGCTCGGGATGGTCGCCGATGCGAAGCGCGGCGTCGCGGCCCTTCTCGAAACGCTCGCGCCGTCTACGAAAGTCGATCCGGCCGAGCTCGAGTGCGAGCGGACGCTTTATCTCGCAAGCGTCGAGGACACGTTTACTTCCGACGCGATGCCCATCCGGCCCGAGCGTTTTCTCACGGAGCTCCTTCCTCGTCTGCCGGAGACGTCCGTCATCTGCGCGGACCCGGGTACGGGTTGCCCCTACATGTCCGCGTATTACCGATTGCCTCGAGCGGGCCGGTGGTTCGTCTCGCCGCGGGCCCACGGGGCGCTCGGTTACGCGCTTCCCGGTGTCGTCGGCGCGTACTTCGCGCGCCCCGACGCGGGCCGTGTCGTCGGGCTCATGGGCGACGGGTCCTTTGGGATCTCATGTGGCGAGCTCGAGACGATCGTGCGTTTGAATTTGCCGGTAACCCTCGTCGTGTTCAACAATCGAAGCTTTGGCTGGATCAAAGCGGGTCAGCGCGTGCGCGGCGAGAAGTATTACTCGGTCGACTTCAGCGATTCCAACCACGCCGCGATCGCCGAAGCATTTGGGATGCGGGCGCGCCGTGTCGAGAGGCCTGCCGAGCTCGGGCCCGCGATAGAGGAGAGCCTCGCGGCCGACGGTCCATATCTCCTCGACGTCGTCACGCAGCCGCTTCACGAAGCGAAGGCGCCGGTGTCGAAGTGGATTGCTTAGCTCGCGTTTCGGTGCAGCATTCGGCCTTCAGCATTCAGCATTCAGGTTGATGCGGGACGGAGTTTCTGGGGCGGGGCTGGTTCTTCTTTCCGTCTTTTACTTTCTTGCGGCTCGGGGGCTTCCTTCTGGCAGGGGTGAGCCAGGTCCCGTTTTTTTTCCTACACTTCTCAGCGGTGTTCTTTTGGTTCTGGGTCTCGTCATTCTTGTTCGGGGATGGCGATCGAGTGGCGGCGAGGCGCGGCCGCGGTCGTTGTTGGTCATCGGCATCACGGTTCTTTACGTGGTTGTTTTTTCATCCATAGGGTTTGCGATCGCTACGATTCTCTACAGCGGCGCTGTCGCGCTCGTACTGGGGCGGCGGGGCTGGGGCGTGCTCGTGTTCTCGGCGGCCGCGACGGCTTCCATCTACTTTCTCTTTGGTCTTGGGCTCGGGGTACCGCTTCCTTGACGCTCGTAGCGCTCGGTTTTCTCACCGGCGGAGTGGCGCTCGGGTTGGTCGTGGGGGCAATTCCGGGACTGACGGCTACGCTGGCCATCGCGCTTCTTCTGCCGTTCACGTTCTCGCTCGAGACGGTTGACGCACTGCTCGCGCTGACGGGGATCTATGTCGGCGGCATCTATGGCGGCTCGATCACAGCGATCACTGTCCGTATCCCGGGAGCGCCCGCCAATACCATGACGCTTCTCGACGGGCATGCCATGGCGCAAGCCGGTCGAACGGAGGAGGCACTCGGGCTCGCGACGTTCAGCTCGTTTGTCGGCGGGATCGCTGGAGGCGTCGTTCTGGTTTTGTTTGCGCCGCAGCTCGCCCGTCTCTCGCTCGAGTTTCAATCCCCGGAAGTTTTCTCGCTCGTCGTCTTCGCACTCGTCGCGGTCGCGGCCGTCAGCACCGGTCCGCTCACGAAAGGTCTAGCGGCAACGACCCTTGGACTCATGCTCTCGACCGTTGGGCTCGACCGGCTCGTCCCGGTGAGCCGGTTTTCCATGGGAGTTCCGGATCTGCTCGCAGGCATCCCGCTACTTCCGGTCGTCATCGGACTGTTCGCGCTGAGCGAGCTGTTCTGGCAGGCGAGCGAAAAACTCACATCCCTCGAGAAACCCGCGATCGAGTGGCGACGCGTGTTCGATTTCATACCGACCGTGAAGCGCGTCGGGGTCGCGCTCTTCGCGAAGAGCGCCGCGATTGGCGCTTTCGTGGGTGCGCTCCCCGGTGGCGGAGCAGCCATGAGCGCCTTTCTCGCCTACGCCGAAGCGAAGCGGAGCTCACCGAATCCCGACGCGTTCGGAACCGGCATCCCCGAAGGCATCATCGCGCCCGAGACCGCCAACAACGCGATGACGGGCGGCGCCTTCGTGCCGATGCTGGCCCTCGGCATCCCGGGCGATGCGGTCACCGCGGTCATCCTGGGCGGCCTCATCATCCAAGGTCTGACGCCCGGCCCAACGCTCTTCCGTGACGCCGGTGACGTGATGACGCCTCTTTTCGTCGGCTATTTCCTAGCTTACGTGCTCGTCCTCGTGCTCGGGCTTGCTCTGCTTCCGTGGTTCGCGCGGCTCGCGACCATCGACCGCAAATATTTGCTGCCGTTCATCGGTTCGGTGTCACTCGTCGGTGCCTATGCGTCGGAGCGGACCGCGTTCGCGATGGGCCTGACCGTCGCGATTGGTATTTTCGGCTATACACTGCGCCGTTTCGACTACCCGCTCGTGCCGGTCTTGCTCGGGCTCATCCTCGGCCCACTCCTCGAGACAAATTTTCGGCGATCCCTCATGCTCTCGGAAAACGGCGCGTGGATCTTTGTCTCGTCGCCGCTGAGCGCCGGCTTACTCATTGGCGCAGCAGTGCTCGTGATTCACTTCGCCCGCCGGAACCGCTAAAGCTACTGGCCCGTAGCCGGAGCGTTCGTCGGCAAGGTTGCAGCGCTCGGAGACCCAAGCGGAATCTAGCGGTTCGATTACCCAGAATCAGCTTTCATCCGTGCCGCCTTTCATCTTCTACTATCAATCTTCCGCTGGATAAAATCCGACCCGTAGACACGCTCCGCCTGCAGTAAATTGTGTTGCGGGCATAAGAGTTGAAGCAATCGCTCATCGTTTCTGCGATAGATGGCAAACGGCGCCCCGTGGTCGATGTGCAGTCCGGCCCGCGCAGTACACCTCGTCCCGTCGTAGCCGGTATAGACGCATTCGTAACGGCCCCGTTCGTGAACGCGCTCAGAAACCTCGGAGGAATGTAACGAGACTGCGCTGGCGCGTCTTTTTTTGCCATCTCGTTCGAACGAGATGGCGCAGCGCCCGCCTTCTGCCTCTTTCTCCGCCGCTCGAGCTTCTTCTTCGGGTCCTTCTTGTCGAGCGCGATGTCGATCGCCTTCTCCAAAATGTCGGCCATGTGCGCCTGGGCGTTGTCGACCCCCAACACCTCTGCCAGGCGTTCGAACTTGTCCCTGAAATCTCGATCGGCGGAGAAGCGAAAATTGAAAACCGATGGCTGGGCCGGCTGCAGAATGGTCGGTGAGTTTTTCGTTTTCTCCACGGGCGAAGTTGGGGGTGATGATGATGGTGGCGACGACGATAGCTCCAATCGCGTCACTTTCTTTGTGGGTTCGGGCCGCTTGCGGATGGACGGCTCGAAAACGGTTTTTGGCCTGAAAGCCACGACATACTCCTCAGTCTCCTTGCGCGTCTTCCCAGCGCAATTGGAAATGACGTCGTCGACATTGTCCTCAGTGAGATGGGGCGCGAGAAGAGCCGCGACCGTAAGGCTGACGCGAGACTCAGCCAGCGCTACCAGTAGCTGAGGGAAACGTCGCGAAACGTTGGCCACATGAATGCGTGCCGGTACCGCACCCTCGCTCAAGTTGAGCGCGCGAATGCAGTAATCATAGAGGCTCTTGTAACCAAGCTCGAGCGCGGTCTTGCGAGCCGACATCTCGGCGAGATGGGCAATGAGCCTGGCGATGTTCCCGTTCTCCGCGACAACCAGCTTGCCTGCTGAGTGAACGAGCTCGTCGCGAGAAAGCCCTTCGAGCTTCTTGAAGTAGCTCTTGAATTGTTCGATCATCGTCTCCACCTGAGTAACGAATTATACTCCACGGTTTTTAGCGGCCGTGAGAGGACGCTCGACGACCGAAAACGGGTTGATTCGAAACGAAAATCAGAATGGACGTTTCGAGCGCAGGTGAGGGCTATGCCGCGCTCGTCAGAGGGGTTCCAGGACAGCGGAACCACACGACATATTTTGCCGCCCGAAACCTGTCAAGCCTTTCTTTGTTCTTTTTTGGGATTCCGGATCCACAGCGCACCGACTGCCCACACGCGCAGGGCAACATCGCCGGGCAACATCGCCGGCCGATCCGAGGTATCGGCGTTCATTCGTTGTTCCACAACGCGGGCCGCCACACGCATCAGAATGCGGCCTGCGCCGCGCTCAGATAGCGGGACCGCACCTTGCCCTCTTCGCTACGCGTGAGAGTAAAGTACGGGCCGTGCCCGCGCCTGCGGGTCGTGCTGGCAGCGACACTCCTTCTGACCACACTTCACAAACCGCTCGGACACCGAGCCGCGGCCCATCGGAGTCGGCTCGGCCAGTTCTTTAGCGAGCTCACGAACTACTGTGGGGATCGGTCTCGGGGCATCATCTTATCTCCTACGGTTATTTATAGCCGTAGGATTAGAGTTCGCAAAAACTACTTCGCTCCGCGTGATCCGAGCTTCCTCATACTGGCCCGACGGACAGTCTTCGGTTGCTGCAGAAGTGCGTTTAATGATGTAAAAAACGCAGCGTAAATGACATCAGTACCGCGACTATTCCAGGATCCAGAGGTCAGTTTCTTGCTATTTGGAACCTCGAGGAATGGGCAAGTCCACGTGGCTTCGTGGCCATCTCGATGATCCCCTTTGGATCGATTTGCTCGATCCTGAACAGTACCGCAGATACCTGGCGCGTCCGGAGAGACTACGAGGTCGCACCGCGGCGGACCCTGACAAACGCGTTGTCGTCGTGGGACGAGATACAAAAGGTGCCCTCTCTGCTGGATGACGTTCACCAGGTTATCGAGACCGACCGTGCACCAAAGTTCATCCTCACGAGCTCGACTCGCGCAAGCGTGCTGTCAAGTCGACGTTGCGCGAGCAAGCCGGCGTCGCCGGAGTGACGTCTCCGCTCGAGTCACGCGGGCCGGGTCACGGCGTCCCAAGCGAGGAGACGCGCGACCTCGTAGCTCTCGGTGATGGCGAACCTGCAACAGTTGGCACCCGACGCGCCCCCTCCAATTGCGCACAGTGACACGGTTGTAACATCCCCGTCGAATCGATAGATTCTCTCGATGCCCCTCGCCTCGAGAACGCGCCTCGGCCCATATGAGATCGTATCGCTAGTCGGCAAAGGAAGCATGGGTGAGGTTTACCGCGCTCGCGACACGAAGCTCGAGCGCGACGTCGCGATCAAAGTCCTTCCTGAAGAGTTCTCTCGCGATAAGGAGCGGTTGGATCGGTTCGAGCGCGAGGCCCGGCTTCTTGCGCAGCTCAATCACCCGAATATCGCCACGCTCCACGGTCTCGAAGAGCACGACGAATCAGAGAGGAGAAAACACGGTGAGAAAATCGGGTAGGTACATCTTGCTGTTCGCGCTCGGAACGCCTCTGCTCGCTCAAGAAAGGGCCGAGGATGAGATCGGGTATCGAGTTTTGGAGTTTGGGGAGAATTACACGGTCTTTGAAGACGGACTCACTCCCCGTTTGCGGGTTCGTGCCAATTTCTACAAAGGCAAGGACGACGACGCCTGGCATTCCTCCCCAGGACAAATTTCCATCGAGTATGGATTGCCCAAATGGAGACCGGCTTACGAGAGTATCTTCAAGAGTTTCCCTGACGGACAGCGCTGGAGATTGGGTTCGAACTATTGGACAAATTTTTCGAGCTCCTTTCCCATCCAAGTAGGGGACGCGCGTTTGCCCGCAGGTTTCTATTTTCTGGTGCTGGAAAAGGGCGACGGCCGATCTTGGAAACTGGTCTTCCTGAAGCCGTCCCAGGTCCATGAGCTCCAGATCGATCCATGGCATGTCAATCGGCAGACGAGTGGACCGCCAGTCCTGTCCTTGGCTTTGGTGGAGGCCGAAAAGAATTCCGCCACGGAAAGTCTAGAGATCAGGCTGAGACTACGGGATGAGAATCCGAAGCAGTTCCTGATCGACATTCGATTCGGACCCGTTCATCTTCAGAGCTCTTGGGTCACGGCTGACTTTCAACCGATGGATACCAATAATTAACCTACTCGCTCGTCGCCGCTGACGTCGCGAGCGCATGACGCGTCACCCACTCGAATTGGCGCTTCAAGCGGTCGAGCCGGTGGTAGTACTCGCGCAAGCCATGGCCTTCGCGCGGGTAGAAGACGAGCTCGACGGCAACGCCGCGATCCTTGAGCGCGCGGTAAAACTCCATCGGCTGGCCAATGGGTACGCGCTGGTCGTTTCCGCCGTGAAGGATCAATGTCGGGGTCGTGACGTTATCGGCGAAGGTCAGCCCGGACCGGTCGCGATAGAGCTGCTCCGTCTCGGGAGACAGCGTTCCGTTGAAGAACGTCCCGAGATAGCTCGGGACGTCGTTGGTGCCGTACATGCTGACGAGATTCGTGAGACCGGCACCGATCATCGCGGCTTTGAAACGCGTCGTCTGCGACACTGTCCAGCACGTCATGTAGCCGCCATAGCTCCAGCCTTGGAAGGCGAGCTTGTCGGGATCGGCGATCCCCATCTCGATCACCGCATCGACCCCGGCCATGATGTCGCGGTAGTCTCCTCCGCCCCAATCCGCAAGGTTCCCCCGCATGAACGTCTCACCGTAATTCGTGCTCCCGCGCGGATTAGGATAGAGCACCGCCCACCCTTGGCCGGCCCAGTGTTGGCCGCCGTCGCCATAGCGCACACGGTAATAATCGTGATGCGCGCCGGTGGGGCCGCCATGCGCAACGGTCATGAGCGGATAACGCTCGCCTTGAACGTAGCCGACCGGCTTCACGAGCACACCTTCGACCTCGAAGCCCTCGGTGCTCTTCCACCGGATGACTTCCGTCTTGCCAAGCTCGAGCTCTCGGGTTTCGGGATGGACATCGCTCAGCTTCGCCGGCGCGGAAAAATCGAGCCCCGAGACGTAGACGTCGGCCGGCGCCTCGGCGGATTCGAGCGTGAAGGCCACCCGCGAGCCGTCGGCGCTCACGGAGCCCAAGCCGAGGAATCGTTTGTCGGTGAGCTTCTCGTAGCGCTCCGACGCAACGTCATAAGCAAAGACCTCACGATAAACGCTGTCGCCCGCAGTGAACAGGATCCTTCGGCTGTCCGGCGTCCACCGGGGATTCGAGGGAATCCGATCGAATCCCGTCGAGACGTCCCGCAAGCTGCCTTTCTGCACGTCATAGATCGTCAAATGGGCGTTTATCAGCGGTTGGATGAGTGTGCCGTCCGGAAGCGGCTCGCTGTTATTCGGGATCGACAGGAACGCAATCGCCTTGCCGTCTGGTGACCATGCGGGGGAGCGGTCCGCGCCAGGATTCTCGGTAATCTTTTGGGCAGCGCCTCCGACCGATTGAACATAAATGTCGTCGCGGCTGTCTCGAAGCCAAAGCGTGGGAGCGCCGGTAAAAGCAATCCGGGTCCCGTCGGGAGACCAGCTTGGGCGGCCTTTGACGGTGAAATCGGCAGCTTCGGTTTGAATCACCGCCTCTTTGGATGAGACATCCGATGACCCAGAGCCTGTTGAAGCGCGCGTCGTCCTCATAGACGAGCGGATCGTCGCGACGGTCTTTTTTTTCCTCGTCGTCCTCGGAGAGAGCCTCCTTCGCCGTAAAAGCAATCTTTGAGCTGTCCGGGGACCAGACGTAATCGAGGACGCCTTCTTTTGCTTCCGTTAGTGGCATCGCTTCACCGCCGGCGGTGCGCATCAGCCACACCTGCCGCTTGGGCTCGTCGTCCTTAATCTTCGTCTTAGCGTTGGTCTTGCCGCTTCCGCGCGCGGCTAGAAAGCTCATCCACTTGCCATCCGGCGACCACCGCGGCCCGCTCTCGCCCTTTTCACCAAAAGTCAGCTGCGTCGCCTCGCCGGCATCGGTCGCGACACGCCAGAGATGCGAGACAAAGGTCTTCGTACCTTCTTTGTCACCTTCTTCCCAGGCCGACACGGTGTAGAGAACCGAGCTAGCGTCGGGAGAAATCTGTGGCGAGCCCACGCTCTTCATCGACAAAATGTCTTCGAACTCGACAGGACGCTTGTCCTGCGCAAGACCGAAGGAGGCGACGCTAAGAGCGCCCGAAACGAGAGCCACGAGAACAACGTGTCGATATTTCATACTGTTTCTATACCACAAAGCGAGAGAGGCCAGCGGCACGCTAGAATGGAGATATGGAGCCGGTGCATCGATTTATCGTGACGCCGACGCTCGTGGCCATGAACGTCGCCATTTTTCTCGCGATGGTGAGCCTCGGCGTCTCCGCGACCGCCCCCGGTCCGTGGGAGCTCTTGCCCTTTGGCGCCAATTTCGGCGGCTACACCGTGAACGGGCAGTGGTGGCGCTTGCTCACGTCCACCTTTCTCCACTTCGGCGTGCTCCATATCGGTTTCAACATGTGGTGCCTCTGGAGCCTCGGCCGGCTCGCCGAACGGATGTTCGGGAACTGGCAATTTCTCACGATCTACCTGCTCACCGGGCTCGGAGGAAGCGCCGCTAGCCTTATCTCGCATCCCCAATTCGTGAGCGCCGGCGCGTCCGGCGCCGTGTTCGGGATAGCCGGGGCCCTCGCTTCGTTTCTCTATTTCGCTCAGTTAAGCTTGCCCGAGAAAGTCGGGCGTGATCTTCAGACAAGCATCCTCTTCTTTATCGGCATCAATCTGATCATCGGCTTCTCGCTCGATTTCGTCGACAATGCGGGTCATCTCGGCGGGCTCGTGGTGGGTGCGATTCTCGGAGCGGCGCTCAAATATCGCACGGCCTTTCTTGTTGCAGCCGGGACCGCCGTCGTCGCACTCGTCGCGTCGATGCCCATTGCGAAAGAGCGCGCACAAAATAGCGCTGCCGTCCTCGAGACCGAGGCGCTTCTTCTCGCCGCCACGGCCCATGGCGATGAAGCGCTCGCGAAGATCGAGGACGCACTCGAGAGCGAGGCCACGGTCCGAAGGCTCAGCATGGCGGCCGAGCTCTACCTCACGAGGGGACGCTACGACGACGCTATCGACGCCGCGCGTCGCGCGATAGCTCTCGACCCGCAGCACAAACCGCCCCAACAACTGCTCGGAATGGCCCTGTTCGCGGCCAAGCGCTACGAAGAGGCGGTCGACGAGCTCCGCCTCACGATACAGCTCGAGAGCGTCGACGAGCGGCGCAATGCCCTCGAGCGTGACCCGGCGGGGCTGCAGAGTCACGTGCTTCTCAGTCGCGCGCTTCACGAGCTTGGACGCCAAGAGGAGGCCGTGAAAATTCTCGCGGAGGACCTCGAGTGGGCGCCCGACTCGTTCTTGGCTCACAACGAGATTGGCCTCGTCTATTACCGCATCAACGAGATCGACCTCGCCATTGCCGCTCTTCGAAAAGCGGCAGAGCTCGAGCCCGAGCACCCAGAGCCCCACAACCGACTTTCGCTGATCCTCGCACCAACCGGAGCCCTCGACGAGGCGCTCCAATCGATCGAGACCGCGATGGAGATCCTGCCGGACGCGCCGCACCTTCTCGACAGCCTCGGGACGGTGCGCTTTTATCGCGGCGAGCTCGACCTCGCGGTCGAAGCCTATCGCGACGCCATAGCACTCGAGCCGCGGCGGGCCGTCTATCACTACAACCTCGCCGTGGCGTTTCTCGAGAACGGCAACAACGCGGCCGCCGCGAAAGCGAGAGCCGAAGCGCTGCGGCTAGCGCCCCATTTCGAGCCCACCGAGGAAGGTCGACCCGAGATCTGAGGCGATGGCCGGGCGGGCGGTGGTCGTGGGTGGCGGCGGGATCGGTGTCGCTTCAGCCTACTATCTGACCCGCTCCGGCTGGAACGTTACGCTCGTCGACAAGGGCGGTATCGGCCGCGGTTGCTCATACGGGAACGCCGGCCTCATCGTGCCGAGCCACTCGGAGCCCATCCCCGGCCCTGGCGTCATCGGCCAGGCGCTCCGCTTCATGATGAAGAGGGACAGCCCATTCTACGTGCGCCCCAGGCTCGATGCGAGCCTCCTGCGTTTCTTTTGGCAGTTCCGCCGCTACTGTAATGCTGCCAAGGCCCGGCACGCTTTCGGCGCGCTCTTGAGCCTCAGCGCTGGGAGCCTCGAGCTGTACGAGGAGCTGCGGCGCGATGGCGATGCCGATTTCTTTTTCGAGCGCCGCGGCGTCATCGAAGTCGCTCTCACCGAAGCCGGCCTCGATCACTTCCGTCACGCGCGCGAAGCGCTGGATGCCGAAGGCTTCACGACGAAGCTCCTTTCCCGAAACGAGGCACTCGCGATCGAGCCCGCGCTTTCGCCGAACGTTCGAGGCGGGCTCTTCACCGAAGGTGAAGCGCACGGCTCGAGCTTCGCCTATGTCACTTCGCTCGCCGCGACACTCGAAAAGCTCGGCGCGCACATTCTTGCGGATCATGCGGTCTCGCGGCTCGTGCACGATAGCGCCCAGCACATGAAAGGAGTCGAGCTCGAGGGCGGCGAAACGCTGGAGTCCGACCTTGTCGTGCTCGCGGCGGGTGCCTGGTCCAGAACGCTCGCAAAACCCCTCGGCGTCGACATTCCACTGCAGCCGGCCAAAGGTTATAGCTGCACCATCGACACCTACGAAGGCGCGCCGAGCTACCCGATTCTCGTGAAGGAGCGCCGCGTCATCGTCACGCCTCTCGATTCCCGATTGCGTTTCGCCGGCACGCTCGAGCTCACGGGCTTCGACGAGACCATCCACGGCCCGCGCTACGAGGCGGTAAAGCGGGCCGGATGCGAGATTTTGAATACCCGACCCCCCATGGAGAACGAAGAGCCTTGGAGCGGCTTGCGGCCCGTGACTCCCGACGGCCTTCCTATCGTCGACTGGGCGAAGCCTTATCGAGGTCTTCTCGTCGCCACCGGACACGCGATGCTCGGGTTCACGCAATCTCCGATGACGGGGAAGCTCGTCGCGGAGCTCGCGAGCGGCGCTCAGCCGTCCATCTCTCTCGAGCCTTTCCGCCTGGATCGCTTTTGAGCTGCGTGCTCTTCTTTCTTGCGTTTTCACAATCGATCGAGCTCCGGGTCCAAGGCAACTTACGCCTGACGGACGACGCCATTCTCCGTCACGCCGCGATCACGACTGAGGAAGAGCTTGCGGACGCGTTTCAACGTTTGTGGGCGACAGGTCTGTTCGAAGATGTCCGCTTCGACCGCGAAGACGGTGTCCTCGTCATCCACGTGGAAGAAAAGCCGCTCCTCGCCGCGTACCGGCTCGAAGGCGAGAAGCTCGAGGAAGAAGAGCTGCTCGAAGGCCTGCGAAGAGCAGGGTTCGATTTGCACACGAACCGCGCGTTCGGTCGAGACGATGCCCGCACCGTGGAGCGTCTGACCCAGCAGTTTCTGGGCGAGGAGGTAGACGTGCGTGCTCGCGTGGAGCCTCTCTCCGATGCGCGCGTCGAGCTCGTCCTGACAGTAGAGAAAGTTCCCATCCAGCGGCTTTCGACCTTGGAGCTCGACGGCAACGAGGCCCTCACGGACGCTGAGCTTCGCGACGTGATGCACCTGAAGCCGCGGGACTGGACGACACGCGTCACGGGCCGCGACAAGCTCTCACAACGAGTGCTCGACGCGGACCTCGAAAGCCTCCGCAAGCTCTATCGCTCACGCGGCTATCGCGATATCCGTGTGGGTCCCGTCGAGCTCGATGAAGCGCTGCGCATCCCGATCGTCGAAGGCCGCCGCTATCGCCTCGATGCCATCACGATCGAGCCAGGCTCGCTTCTGAGCCAGGACGACGCGAATGAGTGGCTCCCGAGCCCGGGCGGCATCTATGACGCGAGCGCGCTCGATGCCGTAACCGCACGCGTCGAACGTCACTACCAGTCCCTCGGCTATCCGGGTGTGCGCGTCGTGCGGGAAGAAAAGGCCGTCGCGGGCGCGGTGCGCGTTATGCTTCGGATCGACGAGGGGGCCTTTCTTCGCGTCGGACGGATCCTGTTCCGCGGGAACGCACGTCATCGCGACCGCGATCTCCGCCAACAGCTCGACCTAAGCGAGTCCGATCGCTTCAACCAACAGCTCGTCGAACGAGACGTCGGGGCGCTCACACGGCTCGAGACCATCGCCCGCGTCGTGCCCGAGATCGACTTCACCGCGCGGCCGGGACGTGTGGACATCACCTATCACATCGAGGAGGTCGACCCGTTCGAATACTTGATCGGCGGCGGCGTGAACGGCGTTCAGGGCGGAACGGGAAACGGCCAATTCATCGCCAAGAGCCTCCTCGGGCGCGGCGACATGTGGCGCTTCAATCTGGATTTCGGAGACCGCTTCCAGAACTTCGCCGTCAGCTACCGCGATCCGTCGACACTCGGCCATCGCCTCTTCTATTCCGTCGACTTCGTGCGCGCCAACTTGACCTATACGGACGAGACTTCGGAAGACACGTTCGACTTCGCCTTTCGCGTGGGCGGCCCTCAAGGTCGGCGGCTCCAATTCCTCGCGAGCATTCGCGTCCTTCAGTTCACGCTCGCGTCGAGCTTGGACGAGACCGTCCCTTTCTTGACCCCCTTCCTCGGAGAGCGATTCCGAACCTACCGTACCAGCGCGACACTCGCCCTCGAGAGCCGCGACCGGCAGGTGTTCCCGACGCGCGGCACGGGGCTTTCACTCGGGGTCGAGCTCGTGACCGGAGACGTCGAAGCCACCCACGCGCGCGCCCAGCTCACGGAGATCGTGCGTCTCGGTGGAAGCCGGCGGCACCTGCTCGTGCTCTCCGGCCGCGTCGAAGCTGTCTGGTCGTTCGGCGCGACCGTAGCCGACGGCCTCCCGCGCTTCGAACGTTTATTCCTCGGAACCGAGAACGACATGCGCGGCTTCGACATCCGCGGCGTCGGACCACGCGACCAAAACGCCAACATCGTTATCGGCGGCGACCGACTCGTCTTCGCCTCGGCCGAGTATCAGTTCGCCCCTCACCCGCGCGTCCGGCTCGCGGGCTTCTTCGACCTCGGAAACGTCTACGCGACCGATTTCGAAGGCCTCGAGACGCCCAAGCTGCGCTACGACGCCGGCGCCGAGCTCCAACTCCTCGCGCCGATTTGGAACATCCCTTTCCGGTTCGGCTACGGATTCAACTTGGACCCCGTCTTCGACGAGAGCCGCGGGCGCTTCTTCTTCACCCTCGCGGTGCGGTTCTGACGATCAGCGCTATCGCGGCGCGTACTTTTCAGGGAGCGGCTTCGACGCCTCCGTCCCCGACCACTGGAGCGTCACGATCCACCACCGGCCGTCGATGCGGGCAAGGTTGAAATGGGTAATCCCGTGCCGCCGCGGCTGCGTATCGGACTTGTGCGTGCGGATCTGATAGGTGCTGTAGACGCTCGCCATGTGCCCGAACTCCTCGGTGCGGCGTGAGACTTCCCATTCGTAGAAGCTTCCCTCGCGATCGTCGGGATAGCGCGTCATCCAGTCCTCGATCCCGCGGATCTGCGGTACGCTCTCCCCGCGGTCGTTCTGAAGCGTCGGCGTAACGATCGAGGCTCCGCGAGCGAAGAGAGATGCGTAGCGCTTCTTGAAAGCGCGCCGAGATCCGCCTTCACCCGACAGCGCCTCATAGTAGGCCGTCACAACAGCATCGATCGTCATAACATCTTTTGGGTCCGCCTCGACAACAGTCAGATCTTCGGTGGTGGCTTGCGACAGGATCGCGCTCAACAAAACAAAGGCGCGGAGGTTCATGCGCGCGAGTCTAGCATGCTATCGTTCGCCCACGATGAACGACACACGAGCACGCGCACATAACGGCATCCACTCCGTTCTCGAGAAGGACCACAACTACATCTTCGTCGATGCGACCATGCAGTCTTGGCCGGACGCCGATTACGACATCGCCCATCGGCACGGAGTGACGGCCTATGGCGTCACCGCGTGCCGCCCGCACGCGGGCTTCGAATCCGCGATGGAAGACCTGATGGAGTGGCACCGGCTCGTCACGGGCTACGAGAACCTCATCGTCGCGGAGACCGTAAGCGACATCCGTGCCGCGAAAAAAGACGGCCGCGCCGCTTTCGTCATCGCCGCTCAAGGCGCCGATTGGGTCGGGCGGAAGCTCTACCGCATCGAAGCCATGCAGCGCATCGGCCTTCGCCAGCTCCTGTTCGCCTATAACGCCACCAACCAACTCGCCGACGGTTGCCTCGACAGCACCGAAGGCGGGCTCAGCAAGCTGGGCGCGCGCGTCGTCGAGGAATGCGACCGCGTCGGCATCCTTCTCGACGGCACCCACACCGGCAAACGCTCGACACTAGAAATGATCGACAAGAGCGCCATGCCCATCATTTTCAGTCACTCCAACCCGAGCGCCCTCGTACCCAACGCGCGCAACATCGACGACGAGCAGATCACGGCCTGCGCACGCCGCGGCGGCGTCTTGTGCCTCGCGCCGTGGGGCCCCCTCGTGATGCGGCCGAAAACGACCCACCAGCCCACGGTAGACGACTTCATCGACCTCGTAGACCACGTCGCAAACCTGACCGGAAGCGCCAACCACATCGGCATCGGCACCGACATGTCCCTCGGCAGCTACCCGGAGCACGAGCACGATGCGTGGGGCGGCCCAGACTACGGCAATCCCTTTGCCGAATACGGCGAAAAGATCACAGCAGACCAGCGATCACCGAAACGCAACCTCGACGGCTTCGACGACTTCGCCCAAGTCGTGAATCTGATCGACCGCCTCGGCGCGCGCGGCTACTCGGACGAGGACATCGGCAAAATTCTCGGCGAGAATTACCTCCGCGTGGCGGCCGAAGTGTGGCAGGCCTGACGCCGACGGATTGCGCCTAGCAGCCCGTTGAAAAAGTCGTGTTCCTTCGAAGATTTTGAAAAAACTCATTGGATGACGATGTAGAATTACGTGGTTATGACATTGGGAGTGCAAGCGTTCGTATGTCGATGAAGAAGAAAAAGAAA
>Ga0114950_10000103_pt1 | contig 46653 bp, 46 predicted proteins | sample N075metaG_FD_83503 | JGI IMG/M metagenome (GOLD analysis project Ga0114950, IMG submission 83503) | Deep subsurface microbial communities from Kermadec Trench to uncover new lineages of life (NeLLi) - N075 metaG | ecosystem: Environmental > Aquatic > Marine > Ocean trench > Sediment | place...
ACTTGGGCGTGTCTGCTATCCCCTCAATAGCGGACACATTTCACGATTTTAGTCCGCTCCCAGAACGTCGCAGTTCGGCCGGGAGCCGCCATTTCCGATATGATGAATTCCGAAGCTGGAGGCTCAGAAGGTGGCTAGATACACCCCCGAGTTAAATGACAAAGTGCAGTCGAATAAGCGTTAGGCAACTCATCCCAAGACACGGCTCGCCAATCGACCACTACCGATTGTCCTCGCGGTGACTGCATTCTGGACAGCAATCGTAGGAGGTATGTTTGCGGCGCACGCTTTTGCGGGCATATTCACGTTCCAAAATATCGGCATCAATTCCTTTATCACATTACCGCTGCTGTTCTTGGTCTATCGCCTCTTGTATCGCGACAACGTCGCACGATGGCTACTGACAATCATCTCCGCCGTGATGCTCGCGCTTCTGTTTAGCGCTATCACCAATTGGGGCACGGACCCCACCACTAAGACTATTGCGCCTCAGAATCTCTCTGCTTCCGCATACATATCGACAGTTTGGGGAGCCCTGATCGCTACAGGGCTGGTACTTGTATTCTTACCTCCATCAAATCGATGGTTTAAGGGCGATGATCAAAATGTCGCCTAACATGTCGTTGCAGCTGACACCCTACTCGTCACGCCTTTCTTCGTAAAAGCTCGGCCAACGGGCGCAGCTGAACTCTAGCGTTAGGCGGCAGTGCGAAACTACATAAAACCAATAGCTACCCTGTTTCTTGTGTCGGTCACTCTTGGTGCCTCCGGTGACGAGTTATTCCAAATTGATTCTGCAAGAATGGCGGAAATCGCGAGGAGTGCGTTACAGGCGCAAGAACCAAACGTAGCAGATTTGGAGCTTCCAGTATCCTCGATCTTCATTATGTGCATTGAACCTGCAGGGATGGGCTGTATCGGTGCTATCGAACTCGAAATATCAGCCCATGAGACCGTGACAAAGCAGGGTGAACATTGCACAACAAGAACAGAATATACATCGATACACGTAACCGTGAAGCCCGATGGTTAAACAGCGGTACAGAAATACTCAGAACGGGGTGGGGGTACCCGATCAACAACTTCTTTGTGTTCTCCTAACATACTTGAAGGAGTTAAGTGAAGAACAATAGGAGGAGCCGACTAGCATGCAGTTGTTTCCGATGCGGATCGGGCTTACGTGGTCGAAAATGAACTCATCTAGGACCGCCGCCGAGCAATTCGCAACCCGAGTGTCGCCTCTGGACACATAGCGGAAGTAGCGTTGTGCACTGCAAGAGTCTGCTTTCGAGAGCCTCGCGCGATTAAGAAGTAGCTTCCACTGCCAACTGCGCCACCCGCCGCGCAAGCTCGGGATTGAGCCGACACACCCCCTGATGCTGGATGGAGAAATCCGCTCCGGTGAACGTCACGGTATCGCTCAATTCCAAAATCGCCCGATCCACCACTCGCCGCAACGGCTCAATGTGGTCGAGCGCGAATGCCGGATAGGTGCCGCGACGGGTACTGTTGTCACGCGGGATACCAATCGTCGGATCGTATCGATCTGCGATGAGCTGAACCTGGGTTCGCGTGGATCACCCCTCCTAGCCACCGAATCTGCCTGACCAAATGACTCAGGGCGTGAAGGCGACATCTCGATCAGCTGAAACTAACATCGCATTGTTCGAAACGAGGGGAGGCTATTGTGAACTGGGAAGCAATTGGTGCAATTGGAGAGATTTTAGCTGCTGGCGGAGTGATCGCGACACTGGTTTATCTCGCTGCCCAAGTTCGAAATTCAGCACAAGTGAGCAAAGCGCAAACATTTCAGGCTATATTTGATGGCGTTGCCAACCACAACAATGAAATGTTTTCAGCGATGGATGTTGATCTGGTTATGAAGGGGTTTCGGAGTTTCGCCGATCCAAACCCAGCGGAAAAAGCGAGATTTAGTAATCTTCTCGGTAACCTCTTCAACTACCTTGAAATGTCTATCGACGCAGGCAGTCAGAACCTACTGGGAGAAGTCAAAAGAAATGTACCCCCCTGAGTTGCGCGTTTGGGTTGGCAATCAGATAAAAGCAGCCGACGAAAAGGACGGTTTTTACGGCGCCTTAGAGTAACCGAAGACAAATCGTGATCGTTGGAGAGAAAATTCCGAAGCGACTGCTTCTGGCTTATTCCGGGGTGTCCGGTTGCTTCCCAAAGGTGTATTGGCCGTCCGCAAATCCTACCTCGATGGTCGAACCCGGGGGGTATTCACCGCCGAGCAGTTTGCTCGCCAACGGGTTTTCGATGCGTTTTTGAATCACCCGCTTCAAAGGCCGCGCGCCATATACCGGATCATAACCCTCCTCCACCAACGCCTCGAGGGCCGCTGGCTCGATCACAATATCGAGATCCTGCTCGGCCAGACGTGAACGCAGAATGTCGAACTGAATTCGGGCGATCTGGGCCACATGGTCTCTCTCCAGCAGGTGAAATACGACGATATCGTCCACTCGATTGAGAAACTCGGGACGAAAATGCTGAGCCACCACCCCGAGGACGGTGTCCTTGATTCGTTCCTGATTGCCCGCCTCGGTGAGCGCCTGAATCGCTTCGGTTCCGAGGTTGGACGTCATCACCAATACGGTATTGCGAAAGTCGACGGTGCGGCCATGTCCGTCCGTCAGGCGTCCGTCATCGAGCACCTGCAACAGAATGTTGAACACATCAGGGTGCGCCTTTTCTATCTCGTCGAGCAGGATCACAGAGTAGGGTCGACGACGGATCCGCTCAGTCAGGAATCCGCCCTCTTCGTATCCGACGTATCCGGGCGGAGCGCCAATGAGTCGCGCCACTGAATGCTTTTCCATGAACTCGGACATGTCTACGCGTACCAGTGCCTGGTCGCTGTCGAACAACACCTGGGCAAGGGCCTTGCATAGCTCCGTCTTGCCCACTCCCGTGGGTCCAAGAAACATGAATGATCCATTGGGGCGGTAAGGGTCAGACAACCCCGCCCGCGATCGACGCACCGCATCGGCGACGATGGTCACGGCTTCATCCTGACCAATCACGCGCTCGTGGAGCGAATCTTCCAGCTTCAGCAGCTTGTCCCGTTCGCCTTCCAGAAGCTTCGTGATGGGAATCCCGGTCCATTTCGAGACGACCTCGGCGATCTCTTCTTCCGTGACATTGTTGCGAAGTAACTCTCTGGGCGCGGCCTCACCGTCGCTGGCGGCCAGCAGTTTTTTTTCGAGCTCGGGAATCCGGCCGTAGCGTAACTCGGACATTCGTACCAGATCGCCTGCCCTGCGAACCGTTTCAAACTCACTGCGCGCGCCATCCAGTTCTTCTTTGAGATCCTGGGCGCCACGCAGGGAAGCCTTTTCCGCGCTCCATATTTCTTCTAGGTCGGCATACTCGCGCTCAACCTCGAGGATCGAGGCCTCAAGGTCATCCAGGCGTCTGCGGCTGGCATCATCGCTTTCGTGCTTCAACGCCTCGGCTTCCATCTTCAACTGGATCAACCGTCGTTCGAGACGATCCATGGCTTCTGGTTTGGAATCCATTTCCATGCGGATCCGACTGGCCGCTTCATCGATCAGATCGATCGCTTTATCCGGCAACTGCCGGTCGGTGATGTAGCGGTGCGATAGACGCGCAGCGGCGACGATGGCCGGATCGGTGATGTCCACGCCGTGGTGCAACTCGTAACGCTCTTTGAGACCGCGCAAGATCGCGATGCTGTCTTCCACACTGGGTTCTTCCACCAGTATCTTCTGAAAGCGCCGCTCCAGGGCTGCGTCCTTTTCAATGTATTGCCGATATTCATCCAAGGTGGTGGCGCCCACACAATGCAACTCGCCCCGAGCGAGCGCTGGCTTCAACATGTTGCCGGCGTCCATGGCGCCCTCCGCCTTGCCTGCACCAACCATCGTGTGCAGCTCGTCGATGAACAGAATGACATTGCCTTCCTGCTTGGACAGCTCGTTGAGTACGGCCTTCAAGCGCTCCTCAAACTCGCCACGAAACTTGGCGCCAGCGATCAGCGCGCCCATATCCAGGGCAAGAATGCGTTTGTCTTTGAGACCTTCGGGCACCTCGCCGTTGAGAATTCGCTGAGCAAGGCCCTCGACGATCGCCGTCTTGCCGACACCGGGCTCGCCGATCAACACGGGATTGTTTTTCGTACGGCGTTGCAGCACCTGAATGGTACGACGGATCTCATCGTCACGGCCGATCACCGGGTCGAGCTTGCCCTGTTCGGCCTGAGCAGTCAGGTCGACCGTGTATTTGTCCAGGGCTTCGCGATGTTCTTCTGCGTTGGCGTCGGACACGGTCTCTCCGCTGCGGGTTTCCTTGATCACCTGTTCCAGTGCTGCCCGATTGACGCCGGACTCTTTAAGCACCGCAGCGCTCGCGGCATCGTCTAACAAAGCCAACAACACCTGATCGGTGGACACAAAACTGTCACCTGCTTTCTGCGCAAGACGGTCGGCGAGATTCAGCACCTTGACCAATCCGGGCCCAAGAACAATCTCACCCGTGGGACTTTTCAACGTCGGCAACGCATCGAGCACATCGTTCAGACGCGTGCTCAGCTCATCCGCCCGGGCGCCGGCGCGGATCAGCTGGGGCAACACGGACGCGCCTTTCTGCTCGACAAGCACCGTCAAAAGATGCACAGGCTCAACGACTGCATGGTCCTTGCCCAGTGCAAGCGATTGCGCATCGCTCAGGGCATTTTGCAGCCTGCTTGTCATTTTCTCGGGGCGCATGGCAACGCTACCTCAATGAATCACTGCTGCTACAATGTGTCCGTTTTTGGCGATTTCAATGGCTCCATGGAGCAACGAGAGCATCCGCGGGTACAGCTGCCCCTGCTGGTCGAACTGCAACATCCGTCCTTGGCCCGCGCGCGCTCTTTAGGCCGCGAGCCTTCTAAGACTGGCGAACGTGCTGCAGGCGCCGGGCGCTACATCGCCCGCGACATATCCGAAGGTGGCGTGTTCGTGCACCTGGATGTCCCGCCTTCCCTCAAGCCCGGTATGAAGCTACGTTTGACGCTGCTGAACCCCACCAGCGTGGAGAACCAGCCGACCCCAACGGTGGATATGGTCGTCAAGCGGGTCGAAGACAACGGTCTTGGCCTTGCATTCGTCAACAAGACGTCTCGCCATTTGTGGCATAGCGTAGAACGGCTCAGAGATGAGCTGGCCGTCGGCAGAGACTACTTTCAGGTGCATCACAGTGCCGCGGTGGTCAACGGGCAAGGACAGCTTCTGGTGCTCCAACAGCATGGCAAATGGAGTTTTCCGGGCGAATACCTAATCGTTGGCGAAGAATGGCAATCTGCCATCAAGAGCTATCTCGCGAGTACGTTCGGGCTTACCGACCTCAACGTCATACGGGTGCTCAGCGCCGATAGTGGTCCAACCTTCGACCTGCCCGAAGCGGCTGTGTTCAAGATCTTCGTGCTGATCTCCGCCGACTCGGCAGGCTTCTCGCTGAATGAATCCTCGACGAAAAAGAACCAAAATCAACGCTATCGGGATTCCCGCTGGGTCGATCGCAAGCGCGACGTGGAAGAGCTCGCCTTCGTGAATGACGAGCAGCGCAGGCTTGCCCATCTAGCGTTGGAATGGGCAAGCAACGAGCCTGCGCGTAAGGCATCCTGAGGTGCTAGCGCCCGCTGGTCCAGTAAGCGCCGCGATCTATGCGGTAGCGTTGCACCACAAGCGGCCGCCGGCTCTCCCAGATTAGCGCTCCGTCTTCGCCGGTGATGTGCAGGTCTGCATCGATCGTCCGATAGCGTCGAACGACCGCCTCGTGTGGGTGGTTATAACGATTGTCTTTTCCTGCACTCACGAACACCACGTCTGGATTCAAGATCCGTACAAACGCGTTGGATGAAGAAGTGTTGCTGCCGTGGTGGGGGGCGAACAGCAACCGCACGGCGTTCGCTTCCCGCAACAGTTTGCGCTCCACGACTGCGCTGATGTCGCCCGGCAACAATGCCCGTTCTCGAGCGTTATTGATCTCGAGAACACATGAACCATCGTTGTCGCTTCGCGCAGGTAACCCAACCGATGGACTGAGAAATCTGAACGTCACGCCATCCCAGATCCAGGAGACGCCGGCGCGACAGCGCTCGGATCCCGGATCAGGCACTGATTTGAAGACTCGCGCTACAGGTACCGCATCGAGCACACTCTGCGCGCCGCCGTGATGGTCCAGATCGGAGTGGCTGAGCACCATCACGTCCAGCCGCCGCGCTCCGGTCGCGGCGATGCTCGGTACAACTACCGCCGCCCCAAGATCGAAACCGCTCGGATAGCTGGGACCGGCATCAAACAACAAGCGATGATTGCTGGTGTCTACCAGAATGGAACTGCCCTGCCCGACATCCAGCGCGGTCACACGAAACTCACCCTCAATCAACCCCACGTCACGCGGCAGCCACCAGCACAGCCACAACAACCACAGCAGAACCTGATTGCGCCACGAAGCGCCAAGCAGCAATAACATGGCGCTCGCCAGGGCAACTGCCGCGAACCATGGTAGCGCCACAATATTGAGCGTCGGAAATCCGGCCAGAATGCCGAGCAGCTGCAGCAGCCACCGCATTGCGCCATCGGCCAGATAGAATCCGAACCCCGCGAGCTCGGGCGTTGGCACGAGCAACACAGCGCTGATCAGCACCAGGGGAATGACCACCACGCTCATGACCGGCACCGCAAGCATGTTGGCAAGAACGCCAACCACCGGTATTTGTCCGTGTAGCGCCGCGAGCATTGGCGTGAGCCCGATGCACAATGCCAGTTGCGTCGACCACAGGCCGTGCCAGGCAACACCGCGCTGATGGCGACCTGCGAAAAATGCTACGAGTACGGTTACCGCGCAAAACGACAGCCAGAATCCCTTCTGATGAACCACCACCGGGTCGAAAAGCAGGACCGTCGCCAGAGCCACCAACAGCGTGTCGGAGATGCGGATTCGGCGCCCGCACATCACGGCCAGAAACGCCATACAGGACATGCACAGCGCTCGAACTCCGGGAACTCCGCTGCCGGTAAACACCACGAAGCAGCCGGCAACCACCATGCCCCCCAGCGCACCCGCTCGGCGTGCGGGTAACCACAGCAGCAATGGCGGCACCGCTCGCACCAACCATCCCCCCAGCAAGTACCCAAGGCCTGCCACCAGGCCTACGTGCAGGCCCGACACGACCATCAGATGAATCGTGCCGGTCGCACGAAACCGCTGCCATTGCTCAGCGGACAACCTGGAGCCATCACCCGACACGAGCGCGTACAGAACCCCACCGGCAGCGAGATGACCAGCGCTGAGCGCATCGCGCAAGCGGGCGCGAAAGCTCCCCTGCGCCGAGGGTTTGGCCAACTCCAGCAGGCTGCCCTCGAGAACGTAGCCGGTGCCTTGCAAGCGCTCGCTCAACAACCAGCGTTCGAAATCAAATCCGCCGGGATTCTGATAACCCCACGGCGGTTTCACCCGGGCGCTGACGGTCCACCGTTGTCCTCGCTGCAGCGGAGGTGATCGGTACCATGCAAGCCGCAGCTGGGTGCCCTTGACGATCCTGCAAACGGATTGCGGACCCTTGAGAATCTGTACCGGAGCCGCATCGAGCACCAGGGCTCGAAACCGGACCGAGGCGGTACTCGCCGAGGGGTTTGCTATGGGCTGCGGATCATCCAGAATTTCCACCACGAGTTGCCGATCTGACCCTGTCACGCACTGAGGTAGCCGTGCATCAAGTACCGCGGTGTTGCTGTACGCACCCCAGGCAAAGCCCAGCAACAACCCCGAAATCGCCAGCAGGCGTCGCGAGAGCAGCAATAGGCATCCAGCGGCGGCGATTCCGCCATGAACAGCGAAACTCAGCACTGGAAGCACAGGCAGCGCGAGGGTAACCAGGCCAACCACGAGCCCCAGCAACCAGATACGCATACGTTTATAAGTTTTGAGGTGGTTTGAGCACTTGCCTTGCGTGCATAATTTCTTTTATGCCAAAAAAGTTCCTGCGCCGGTACCTGCCAAACCCCGCGGTAATACGTGAGCATCCGGCCCTGCGCCCGGTGAGCAGATGGCTTAACAACCCTGAGATCTGGCACCTGCACCGACGCGCTGTCGCGGGGGCTGCGTTCATCGGTCTTTTTTGCGCGTTTCTGCCCGTTCCGTTTCAAATGCTTATCGCCGCGTTCCTGGCCGTGGTATCGCGCTGCAACCTGCCGATGAGCGTCGTCTTGGTGTGGATCACCAACCCGATCACCATGGCGCCGATGTTCTATTTTGCCTACCGGCTGGGCGCGTGGCTGCTGGATATGCAGATCGAAGTGGAATCCATCGACCTTAGCTGGTCCTGGTTATCCAGCCATCTGGGAGTGATCGGCTACCCGCTGGTATTCGGGTCTTTGGTTTGCGGATGGGTGAGCGGAGTAACTGCGATGGTTGTCGTACGCATCACGTGGCGGATGCATGTGATCCGTCGATGGCGGGCGCGCCGGCACAAGCGCCGGAAGCGAAATCTGGCCGCTACTGGTGCAACCCCTCCAGCGGGTTCATGAGTGCCGCTCGATGCGCGGGCAACCAGGCAGAGACCACGCAAAGCAACCACGACATGGCGGCAATCACAAAGAGATCAGCAAACTTGATGACCGAGGGTACTTCAATGAAGTACGTCCCGGCCAGGAAGCGAAAGCCGAACCAGCCTTCCGCCGTGGCGATCACAGCGGCAATGTAATAAGCGAAAAAAATTCCAGCGACCAGACCTACCCCAATACCCAGGCTGGATACCAGCACCCCCTGCAACAGAAACACGCGCAGAATGGTACCGGCCGATGCACCCATCGTGCGCAGTATCGCAATGTCCGAACGCTTGTCGCTGACCACCATCATCTGCCCGGAAACGATGCTGAAAGCGGCAACGGCCACCACCATCAGCAGTAGCAGAAACATCATCAGCTTTTCCAACCGGACTGCCTGGAACAATTCGCCGTAGCTGTCGCTCCAGCTTTGCACACGCCATTGTGGATGGTCGACGGCGAGTTTCGCGGAAAACTGTGGCGCGAGCATCGGGTCGGTGAGCGTCACACGCACGCCGCGCACGCCGATCCGCGCCAGGTCTGCAACATTCAGGCCTTGCATAGCAACGACGACCACCGAATAGTCGATCACCGCCCCCAGTTCGTACGTGCCAACCAGCTCAAAACGGTTGATGCGCGGTCGCACGCCCGCCTGCGACGGTTCGGTAATCACCACCGCGACCGAGTCCCCCGGTAGCAGCCCGAGATGCGCGGCCAACGGTGCGCCGAGAACGATGCCGTGCGGCACCGTAAACAGATCGCTCAACGTGCCGTAGCGCATATGGTTGCCGATCTCGCTCAACCCCGCCCATCCGGTTTCATCGATTCCGTATATCGTCACGGGATTCACCGCGCCGTTGCGGGTAACCATCCCGGCGCCGATAAAAAAATCGAACGCGTTCACGACCTCAGGATGCTCGAGCGCTGCCAGCACCTCGGGCTCGTTGAGCGTGTGTGATTCCACGATCAGGTGCGGCACGGTTCCGAGTATGCGTCCCTTCAGCTCCGCATCGAAGCCGTTCATGACGCTGATGACGACCGTCAGCACCATTACGCCAAGACCAAGCCCGGCAACGGAAACCCAGGTGACGAATGCCGCAAACTGACGCCGCCGAGTCTTCAAGTAGCGCAACGCAATCCACAAAGACGTGTTCACGTCAGGCGCCCGCCTTCGAGCTTGAGCACCCGGTGCATGTCGGCCAGCATGTTTTCGTCGTGAGTGACGATCACGAACCCCACCCCGCGCTCGTCGCTGAGCTCACACATAAGAGAAAATATCTGCTCTGCGTTATCACGATCCAGATTGCCGGTCGGTTCGTCCGCCAGCACGATGAGCGGTTCTCCGATCAAGGCGCGCGCCACCGCTACCCGTTGTCGTTCCCCGCCCGACAACGCGGCCGGGCGGTGGTCGAGTCGCTCTGCCAAGCCTACCCGACCCAACAACGTGCCTGCCTGGGCCTGGGCTGCAGCGACATCCATTCCCCCCAGCCGCAGCGGCAGCGAGACATTTTCGAGCGCTGAAAACTCGGGCAACAAATGATGAAACTGATAGACGAAACCCATATGCGAGTTTCTGATCTGCGCACGCATCGCCTGGGAGGCGGCCGTCAAATCGCGATCGCCGACCATGACGTGGCCGCTGTCGGGATCGTCCAACCCGGCAAGCAGGTGCAGCAGGGTGCTCTTGCCAGACCCTGATCTGCCGATGATGGCGACACGCTCGCCGGCGCCAACCCGCAAATCCGCCCCGGTTAGAACATCGATCCGGCTCGGACCCTGAGTAAACGCCTTGGTGAGCCCGTGTGCCTGCAGCGCAATCTCACTCATGGGCGAGCACCTGCGCCGGTTGCAGCGTCACCGCGCGACGCGCCGGATAGAGCGTGCTCAACATGCAAAGCACAAAAGCGGTCCCTGAAATCCCCAGCACGTCGGCAACCTGGATCTGTACTGGCAGGTAACTCACGAAGTACTGTGACATGAGATCCATATCCAGCGTGGCCACCAACCACTGATAAGCCTGGGGAAGGCCCAACGCGATGAGCGCCCCAGCAACCACCCCCAGCAGGATGCCCAGGCCTCCCAACAGGACGCCAAGCACTACGAACGTCCCGATCAGCGTCGCGGTATCGCTGCCCAGGGTACGCAATATGGCCACGTCGCCACTGCGCTGATCAACCACCATAACAAGCGTAGACACCAGGTTGAACGCTGCTACCGCAACGAGAAATGACAACAGCACGAACATAGTGCTCTTCATTACCCCGATTGCCCGATACAGGTTGCCGTGGGTGCGCATCCAGCTACGAGCAAACATCCGCTGTGCGCCGAGCGTCGCGACACCGACCGAGGCGATCTCTGTGGCTGCAAAAAGGTCATTCAAGCGCACCTGATAGCCGTGCACCCGGGTGCCAAGACGGAACAGCCGTTGGGCATCACCAATGTGAATGTAAGCCCCCCTCGTATCAACCTCCGAGCGAGATTCGAGGACGCCCGATACGGTGAAGCGTTTCTGCCGGGGAAACAGCCCCGCGGGGGTTACGGTCGCTTGCGGCAACACCAGCGTGATCATATCGCCGAGCTCGACCTGCAGCTGTTTGGCCACCTGGGCACCAAGCACCACCTCGTAACCGCCCGCCGAAGCTGGCAACTCGCCGCGCACGAACTCCTCGAGCAACGAGATCTGCCGATAACTGTCGGGATCGATGCCGTTGATCAAGACACCGCTGACCCGCTCGGCAACCGCCACAAGCCCCGCACCCTGTACGAACGGCGCTGCACCTTCGATGCCTGCCACGTTGCGCAGCGACACCAGGTCCTCCGCCGTGGGTTGTATCGGCTCGCGACCGATGAAGCTCAAATGCGGCAGCACTCCGAACACACGCTTTTCGAGCTCGCGTTCAAAGCCGTTGATGACTGATACCACCACCACCAAGACAGCAACGCTCAAAGCCAGGCCACCGATGGCCACCAGGCTTATGAACGATATCGTGCTGCGTCTGGAGAACGCGTAGCGACTACCTACGCTAAAAGCAACCGCTATGACCATCTTTGATGCGAGACGCCCTTTCGCAAGCGCAGCAACGCTACGTCGAGAAGCGACAATGGTAGCACGAGCCCGACGCGCCTCGGCGCATTCAGCGCGCACCCGGCCCGACCCGCTTGGCAGATTCGGTTGGCTCAGAGGTCGCGCATTACCGGGCCGCTTGCGTCGACCACCCGCCCGCGATCATTGGTGACCTCACAGCGGGCCGGATCACCACCGCAGACTTCACACTCAGCGGAAATGCCCAGGGTTTGCAGGCTGCCGCAGCTGCCGGACATCGGCTTGCGCCCGAACATCACGCCGACGGCCATTGCAGCGACGACGAGCAACATGAGGGCGAAAGCGAAAACTCCGGTCATGAATTCATTGGCTCCCAAGCAGCAGCAGCATTGGCTGAGTATAGCGCTCTTCGAAGCCGTTCTCGGTGCGCACGATGAACAAAGCCGCAAGCCCGGTGTCCTGCGCGAATGAGAACCCGGCTTGGGGACCCAGGACGTTCAGCAATGTCGCGTAACCATCGGCCCACATCGCCGAAGTATGCACCACGGTGACCGACGCAAGCCCGTGATTCACCGGCTGGCCGGTGCGGGGATCGATGGTATGTGAAAATCGAACTCCGTCCTGCTCGAGAAAATTACGATAGTCCCCCGACGTCGCAACGCTGTGTTCGCGGAGATGCAGCACACGCTGCACCACCCCGATGCTCTCGGGGTCGGGCACCTCCACGCCAACCCGCCAGGGTGCGCCTCGCTCGTTGGTTCCGCGGGTGCGCACCTCTCCACCTATTTCAACGAGAAAATCCCCGCAAGCCGATTCGATCAGAAGCTGGGCCAGCCGATCGACCCCGTAACCCTTGGCGATCGCCGAAAGATCCACGTAGATGTCTTCGCGCTTGCGCAATGCCGGGGGCTTGGCTCTGTATTCGAGATGGACGTGGCCGACCCGGGCGAGGGCCGCATCTATCTGTTCCTGAGCCGGTCGCACCCCGGAAAATCCATTCGGGCCGAACCCCCACAGGTTGACCAGCGGACCCACCGTAACATCGAACGCGCCGGCCGAGACGACGCTTAACTGCGCCGCTACGGCCACCACGGCCACCAGGTCCGCACTCACCGCAAACCAGCGCCCCGGTACCGAGCGATTGAAGCGCGACAGGGTGGAAGATTCATCGTACGTCGACATTTCCTGGTTCACCCGGGCAAGCTCCCGGGCCACGTCGCGAGCGACGTTCACCGGGCAATCGGCTGTCACGCGGTACAGAGTGCCCATGGTGCTACCCGCGTGACGCTGATATCGTTCAGTCGCGACCCCGCACCCGGCAAGCACCAGGCAGCCCGTCCATACCAGCGTACGCCGCAATTTTGACGCAATTTCTGACACCTGAAGTCCGAATCCGGTCAACGCGTTTACAAAGTAGACAAATTCGTTAAGTAAGCAATACCACCGCCGCGCCTATCTGGCACACAATAGCCTCCGGGTAAAAACACGGCACATACATACAGGAATCACATGTTGCAGCTGAATCGCCCGGGGGGGCGCACGAAGAGGATAGCCACGCCGCCCCGTGCGGCCAATGTCGGCCTGAAATTGGACGTCCTCGCCTAGCCCACGTTGACTGTCCGGTTAAGTTCATGACAACCATCCTGCTGCTCCGGCATGGACAGATTCGTGCCAACGCCCTGGGTCGCTGGCACGGCTCCACAGACAAGGCGCTGACCTGGCGCGGGCGCCGTCAGGTACGCCGCACCGCCCTCCATTTGGCAACCTGCCAGCCCGAGATCGCCGCCATCTACACGAGCCCGTTGCGACGTTGCGTGGGCACTGCCGAATCGATCGGCAAGCGCCTGGGCATCGGGGTGGAGGTCCGCGAGGACCTGCGCGAATACGCAATCGGGGAATGGGAAGATCTGTCGTTTCGGGACCTGGCTGATCGTCACGACTTTGTCAACAGGGCATCTGCGGATCCTGATTTCGCCCCACCCGGTGGGGAGTCCCTGATCGAGGTCGCCCAGCGCATGGTCCCCACGTTCAATGCTATCCATGCCTTGCACCCGGCCGACACCAAGGTGCTCCTCGTCGGTCATGGCGCGGCGATGGCGATTGCGCTGGCAACCCTCATCGACCAGGAGCCGGCCGGCTGGACCAACTACCACCTGGCCAACTGCAGCCTCACGGAACTGGTGCTTTCCCCAGCGCCATACGTTAATTTCTTCAATTCTACGCAACACCTGTAAAACAGGAACTAAGCACATGCCTGAATTCTGCAGCATCGAAAAAGCCAATCACATCATGACGGTGACTCTGGAGCGACCGGATCGCCTGAACGCCCTGCATCCGCCGGCCAATGCCGAGCTCGGCCAAGTGTTCGACGATTTCGCCGACGACGACGACATGTGGGTAGCGATCATTACCGGACGCGGGCGTGGCTTCTGCGCAGGCAACGATCTTCGGTATCAGGCTGACGGTGGCGAACGCGTGCCCATGCCGCGCGGGTTCGCCGGGCTCACCAGCCGCTTCGATCTGACCAAGCCGGTAGTCGCCGCCGTCAATGGGGTGGCCATGGGCGGCGGATTCGAAATCGCCCTGGCGTGCGATTTGATTATTGCGTCCGACAAAGCCAAGTTCGCCTTACCCGAGCCCAAGGTCGGGCTCGCAGCCCTGGCGGGCGGTCTCAATCGGCTACCCCGGCAAATAGGGTCCAAGCGTGCCCTGGGCATGATCCTGACGGGCCGGCACGTGCCCGCCGAAGAGGGGCTGGCGCTGGGTTTCGTGAACGAGGTGGTACCCCACGATGACCTCATGGCCGCAGCTTACCGATGGGCAGAGCAGATCTGTGCGTGTGCCCCGTTGTCGATCCGGGCGAGCAAGGACGTGGTTTACCGGAGCTTGAGCTGCGGATCGCTCCAGGAATCCATGGAAACCTCATATGACTCGGTCAGGACGATGGTGAAAAGCGAGGACTTCGTCGAAGGTCCCAAAGCGTTCGCGGAGAAGCGTCCGCCAAACTGGAAAGGACGCTAACCTGGTTGTCTCGGCGGGCTCCAGCCCCCTGCGAATCGGTCCCGCACCGCCAACTGCGCCGTACCTATGGCATCGGCGACGCATGCCACAGCCAGGCATACGTCGTTGAGCGCATCGTGCTCGCCACGCACCGCCATCTCGGCAATGATTTCCAATCGCGGGATTACCACGTGAAGTAAATCAGGCGTGGTCGCGAACTGCTCAGGATATGGTCTGACGACCGGATCGGTCATGTACTGCCTCGGCTTAGCGTCCCGTTGTCCGTACCCACAAGGGATTCACCTTTCGTGCCAAGAAGCCCCGGAAGGATCTTAACTGTATGTTTTATATATGTTTTAATGACAATATTGGGTGCTGAGCGCTGATCGCGCGACTGCCCCTGTGGCAGCGAATGTGACCCATAACGCCCTGTTCGGACCTTCGCACCGACCGATCATCCCCGCACCGGGACGCCAATAGGCAGACGGGCTTGTGCCTGGTGTTTCTGCCGCGCGGTGGTGTAATGGTGGCTTTCTTCGACCCCGAACCCACAATCCACCACCGAAACTCCACCTTGGGGGTAGAGCCATGAGCCTCGACAACCGCATCGCCCTGGTTACCGGTGCCGCCCGCGGCATCGGCCGCGCCACCGCCGAAAAGCTGGCGGCGAGCGGCGCCACGGTGATCATGAACGATCTCGACGCTGGGCCGCTCGAAGAGGCGGCCCAGCGGATACCCGGGGCTCGCACGGCACCGGGTGATCTCACGAACCCCGATTTTCCCGACAAGTTGATCAGTAACGCCCTGGCGGAGCATGGGCGCCTGGATATCCTGGTGAACAATGCCGGCTATGTGTGGAACAGCGCCGTGCACAATCATACCGATGAGCAATGGCAGGCAATGCTGGACATGCACGCGACCGTCCCGTTCCGCCTGCTTCGGGCCTACGGTCGCTGGCTGCGGGAAACGGGGCGTCAGGATGTGGCCCGCAAGGTCGTCAATGTATCCTCGGTATCGGGATTGTTCGGGGCCGCCACTCAGCTCGGCTACTCGGCCGCCAAAGCCGCGGTGATCGGCATCACACGGACCCTGGCCAAGGAATGGGGGCGCTTCAACGTCACGGTGAATGCGGTTGCCTTCGGACATATCGAGACCCGTCTGACCCAGCCCTACTCCGGCACACCACCGACCATCGATGTCGACGGGCGCGAGTACCGGGTCGGCTTGTCCGAAAGCCAGCTCGAGCAGCAGCGTGCGATGATCCCGCTTGGACGGCCCGGCACGCCGGAAGACGCGGCCAACGCCCTTTATCTGTTCTGCGTACCCGAATCCGACTACGTGACCGGCGAGATTCTGGTCTGCTCGGGAGGTCTTCGGCTCTAGCCCCCCGCGTACGGACTAAAAACCTGGTAGAACGCCTCGCGAGCATCTGCTTTGATCACCTCACCATGTGACATCGTGATCTGCACGAACGGCCGGGCGAGAGCCCATCGATAGAAATCAGCCAGCCCCTGCCGATCGCGCAGGATCATCAGACGTTGCATGCGGGTATGTCCGGCGCGCTGCCACGCGCCGTTGAGTCGCATCAACAACTCCAATGGGCGGCCAGCCGAGTGAATGTTGAACAGTAGATCCGAAACGATCAGCGTTTCGGACAAATCGTGATAGATCACCAGCTCCTTGAATTCACCGCGCAAGCTCACGGCCAGGGCCTCAAAAGCGTGGTCGATCCGGCCTTCTGATTGGGCCGGCGGTCGAAAAATTTGAACGGTACAGCCGCTGATCGGGGCGACCGCCAACAGCCGCGCATCGGGAAATTGTTGCTGGTAGTCACGCGCAAACAATGTGTGGTGGGGGTTGGGCGCAACGATCCAGCGTACTTCGCCAATGCCCGAGAGCGCCTCGATGGTGGCGTCGTCGAGCGCGACGGGTGAGTAGCACAGAAGATCGCCTGACGCATTTCCGATCACGACCATGCGTACCGGGAACCTCAGCCCGCCAACCATTGCCAGATCCCGGTCAGCAACCCAGATCTGCCGGCCAACGGACTGCAACCGAGGGCCGTCGACCTCGAATTGAGCGGGCGTGTGTTTCGCAAGTAGCGTGTTGAAGAGCCTGAAAAACACCTGGGGTCAATCGCTAAGCGATGCTAGACAGGGATTCCAGCTGGTCCGTGTACTGTGCCGAGGTGTCGTAACGAATCGCGCAGACAAGGCGCTCCACGCCAAGCTCGGCGTACCGCCCAACAAGATCCTGACAGCGGCCGGGCTCGTCCAGCGGCAATCCGCGCATCAGGGTGACACGTCCCGGCGGCCGATCCAGGTCAGCCGTAATCTCGCGGTAGCTCACGATCGCCTCGGCAAGCGCCGACGGCTCAAGCCCCATTGGCAGCCAACCGTCGGCCAGCTTCGCTGCGCGCCGCAACGCGTGTGGCGCGGCACCACCAACATATACCGGCGGTTTTGTCGGCTGCGGACGAAACAGGAACGCTTGTCCATTTGCTTCGACGATCTCGTCGGCAAAACAGCGATTGAGAAATTCCAGCGTTGCATCGGAAACGGCGCCACGTTTGCGCCGATCGATGCCCAGCGCTTTGAACTCGGCGTGCATCCAACCGATTCCAACGCCGAGCAGTAATCTTTCACCGGTCAATTCCTGAACGGTGGCGACCTGCTTGGCAAAGGGCAATGCGGGCCGGTAGGGAAGAATCACGACGCCTGTGCCGAGCTTGATCCTGCTGGTCATGCCCCCCAGATAGGCGAGGGTGGTCAGAGGATCCAGGTAACGACCTCCGCTTCCCTCAGCATCGTCCGGAGGAATCGCTATGTGATCCGTGATCCACAAGGATTCGAAGTCGAGTTTTTCGGCCGCCTGCGCGCACTCCATCAACGTCCGCGTGGAGGATTGGGGACCCATGTTACGGATCGTAACCCCTATCTCCATGTGGTCACTCCCTGGTATCGTCGAGCGGCCCCTAGAATTCCTGGTTTCACCCGCAACTGCAACTCCTTACATGAGATTGACTATTTACACGCTCGCCTTCGTCGGCGGTTTCGTCATCATGTCCCTGGAGCTGCTGGGGGGGCGCGTGCTTGCGCCCTACTTTGGCAGCAGCATCTACGTGTGGGGCAGCATCATCACCGTGTTCATGCTGTCGTTGTCGCTCGGCTATCTTTTCGGTGGACAGCTGTCGCTGAAGCATCCGTCGCTGAAGCGATTCGGTATTATTTTTCTCGTAGCCGGCGTTGCGCTGTATCCCCTGGTGTATTTCTCCGAGCCGGCCATGGCATGGATATTCGTCCGGGTGGAAGATCCACGTTACGGCTCGCTGCTGGCATCGGCGATGCTGTTCATCGTCCCCACGGCAATTCTCGGCATGATCTCTCCCTACGCGGTACGACTGTTGGTGGTGTCCACCGAGGAGTCCGGACGCATCGCCGGGCGGCTGTATTTCATGTCCACGCTCGGCAGCGCGTTAGGGACGTTGGCGACCTCGTTCTACTTCGTGCTCTGGTTTGAGATGAACACCATCCTCACGCTGTTGACAGCGGCACTGGCGGCGATGGGCGCACTTGCCTTAGTCGCGCACTCGGCACTCGCCGACCAGGGAAACGTCCGCTGATGCGAAAGCTCATTCTAATCATCGTGGCGCTCGCCTGCGGGTTGGCGTCGACCCTCGGTGCCGCACGCATCGTCCACCGGGAACGCTCCCTTTACAGCACGATACTCGTGGATCAACGCGGATCCCTGCTCTGCTTGAAATTCAGCATTCGGCGCAATCAGAGGAACCAATCCTGCATCGACACGCGGCGGCCAAAAGAGATGGTGTTCACGTACACCCGCATGATGATGGCGGGCCTGCTGCTGAAACCCAATCCAGCTCGAATTCTGATTCTCGGCCTGGGCGGCGGGACATTGCCGATGACGCTCTCAGAGCTATACCCGGATGCGGCCATCGACGTGGTGGAGATCGACCCCGCCGTGGTGACAGTCGCACATGAATATTTTGGCTTCGAGCCCACCGCGAACATGCAGGTATTCACCCAGGACGCCAGGGTTTTCACCAAGCGAGCCGGACTGCGCGGCGATACCTACGATCTGATCATGCTCGACGTGTTCAACGGCGACTACATTCCCGAGCACCTCATGACCCGCGAGTTTCTCGAAGAGACCCAGACGCTCATGAGCGATGGCGCGGTGCTGGTCGCCAACACGTTTACCATCAGCCGGCTCTATCACCATGAGTCCACGACTTACCAGGCAGTGTTCGGGGTGTTTCTGAATCTGAAGTCAGCCGCGAGCGCCAATCGCATCATTCTGGCCACCTCGGGAGAACTGCCGGAGCGCACGGTGCTCGTGCAACGCGCAAAGGATCTTGCACCACGAGTGCGGCAGTTCGGAATTCGACCCGGTCAATACCCTGCCGCCATGAATGCAACGCCGGATTGGGATACCTCGGCGCGCGTGTTAACGGATCAGTATTCGCCTGCGAACCTGTTGCAAGGCCGTTGAATCCGTGTACCAGCCGCTTACGCCGAGCGCGGCTAGGCCTTTGCCCAGTACTCGTCCTTCAGCAGCTGCTTGTAGAGTTTACCCGTCGGATGGCGTGGCAACTCTGCGCGAAAATCCACCGACCTCGGACATTTGATGTGCGACAGCTGAGCGCGACAGTAGTCCATCAGCTCGATGGCCAATTCGGGCGTCGCCTCGGCCATGTCCCGGGGTTGCACGACGGCCTTCACCTCTTCGCCGAACTCGGGGTGCGGGATCCCGAACACCGCAACGTCAATGACAGCATCGTGGGTAATCAGCACGTTCTCCGCTTCTTGAGGATAGATGTTCACGCCCCCGGAGATGATCATGAAATGCTTGCGGTCAGTAAGGTATAAATAACCCTCTTCATCCAGATAGCCCACATCTCCCAACGTGCTCCAACCTTTTGAATGCCGCGATTCGGCCGTTTTCTCAGGATCCTTGTAATACTCGAACGTACCCCCACCGGCGAAGTAAATCGTGCCCTGCTCCCCCACGGGCAGCTCTTTTCCGGCGTCGTCGCAAATGTGCAGATCGCAACTCAGAGCCTTACCTACCGAGCCTTTGTGCGCCAGCCATTCCTCGGAATTCAGCTGCACGAATCCGTTGCCCTCGGTCCCCGCGTAGTATTCATAGAGCACCGGGCCCCACCATTGGATCATCTCCTCCTTTATCGGGACCGGGCAAGGGGCTGCCGCGTGGATGGCACATTGCAATGAAGATACGTCGTAACGCAAACGGACCTCGTCTGGCAGCTTTAACATGCGTACGAACATGGTGGGCACCCATTGACTGTGGGTGATGCGATACTGCTCGATGTACTGCAGGGCAAGCTCAGCCTCGAAATGCTCCATGACCACCACGTGCACCCCGTAGCGCAGGCAGCCCATGGTGAAACCCAGAGGTGCGGCATGATACAGCGGGGCCGGCGAGAGATAGATAGAATCCTCGTTTGCCGCATACAGGACGTTAAGCAGATTGACGCCCTCGGCTTCGCCAAAGCCACCTTCCACAAGGGGCTTTTTGATTCCTTTTGGAAAGCCGGTGGTCCCTGAGGAATAGAGCATCGACAGGCCTTCGGACTCATCGGCGATGGGCTCATCGGGCATTGATGAGAATGCGGCCTCCCAGTCTTCAAATCCGGCAATCTCGCCATCGAGCACAAACCTGCTGGTAACGTTGGGCATCTTGTCAAGGATTGGCACAATCACTTCGCTGCGCGGCGCAGACGTTATAAAGACCCTGGCCCCGCAGTTGTTCACGATGTACTCCACCTCGGCGGGTTGCAGGCGCCAGCTGATGGTGGTGTAGTAAATACCCGAGCGTTGCGCGGCCCAGCAGATCTGAAAGAAACGCCAATGGTTTTCCAGCAGGATCGCGATGTGATCACCGCGCTTGAGACCCAGTGAGCGGAATAGATGGGCCCCCTGATTGGACGTTCGTTCAAGCTCCCCGTAACTGACCGTTTGCCCGGTGTCCGCCATCGTGTACGCAATTTTGTCTGGATTGGCGGCGGCAATGATTCCCGGATGCACGAAGTCTCCCCTGTGTGTAGCCATAGCCAGCGCCCAAAGGTAGGCACTTTTCCCGGGCAACGCAACGCGCCAAGAACAAGCGGCAACCGGGGCCCTGCGCTTCTGATAGCATCCGGCAGTTCACGCCTGACCCCTAGATCATGAACTGGGAACAACCCTACGCTTCGACACGCTCCCCCGTTTGCGCGGAAAACGTGGTCGCCAGCTCGCAACCGCTGGCGGTTCAAGCGGGGCTGGACGCCATGCGTCGGGGCGGCAATGCGGTCGATGCGGCGCTCACGGCCGCAATCACCCTGACCGTGGTGGAGCCCAACAGCAACGGGCTGGGTAGCGACGCCTTCGCAATCCTCTGGGACGGCAGCCAACTCATCGGACTCAACGCATCCGGGCGCGCGCCAATGGCATGGACCCCGCAGCGATTCGCAGGCCTCTCTGAAATGCCGACGCTGGGTTGGGATGCTGTCACGGTTCCTGGCGCGGTGAGCGCCTGGATGATGTTGTCGGAACGCTACGGCAAGTTGTCGTTCGCTGACCTATTCGGGCACGCCATCGGCTACGCACGCGACGGTTTTCTCGTCGGTCCGAAGTCGGCCATTTACTGGAAGTTGGCGGAGCGCACGTACGCCGGCTTTGCGGATTTTGCGGAGCATTTCTTGCCTGCCCCGAAAGCCGGAAGGCGGTTCCGACGCCCCGATCTCGCCCGAACGCTCGAAACGATCGCCAGCAGCAACGGCCAGGATCTATACCACGGGGCGCTGGCTCAGCGTATAGCGCGCGCTTCAGCCACAGCCGGCGGTGCTCTGACCGCCGACGATCTGGCCGAGCATCGGGCAGACTGGGTCAGCCCGATTGCGCAGCCCTACCGCGCCGTAGCGCTGCACGAGCTTCCTCCCAATGGCCAAGGACTCGCCGCACAGATCGCGCTCGGCATCCTAAACCACTTAGCACCGCCCGAGTTCGAAACTGCCGACAGTGTCCACCTGCAGCTGGAGATCATGAAGGTCGCCAGCCGTGCTGCCGCCGACCACTTTGCCGACCCCGATGCGATGCGCGTGTCTCCTGAAGAACTGCTGGAGCCCGGCGGCCTAGCAAAAATCGCGCGCGGAATCGGCGCAAAAGCGGCGCGTCTACCGCCAGCCGCACTTCCGACAAGCCAGGACACCGTTTATGTGTGTGCCGCCGACGCCAACGGAATGATGGTGTCGTTTATCCAATCGAACTACATGGGGTTCGGATCCGGCATCGTCATTCCCGGCACCGGTATCGCCATGCAGAATCGAGGCACCGGCTTCACACTGGACCCCGCCCACCCGAACTGCGTCGGACCCGGAAAACGTCCCTACCACACCATCATTCCGGGTTTCGTCACCGAGGCCGGCGCACCACGACTGGCCTTTGGCGTCATGGGCGGCCACATGCAACACCAGGGCCATTTTCAGATGGTGCAGCGGATCTTCGATCACGGCCAGAACCCCCAGGCGGCCAGCGACGCTCCGCGCTGGCATCTGACGCCCGACTACTCGGTGCTGCTGGAACGGGGTTTCTCGACGAAGCTCGCCGATGAGTTGGCGCGGCGCGGGCATCGGGTGAGCTTTGATGACCGCGAGCATTTGTTCGGGGGAGCGCAGTTGATTTATCGGGACACCCAGTCCGGGGGCTATGTTGCCGGGTCGGATCATCGCAAGGAGGGGCTTGCGGCCGGATTCTAGGGGGTTGCGGGCTTGAGGTGGTTGTCCGTGTCTCCGGTCCACGGCAGCGCCTTCGGCCATGAGCGGTTACTGGAAACCGCGATAGCGAGCACGAACATATCGACGTGTTTTCGACGAAACTGCCCGAGGCAGAATCAGCTATTCAACCTTCTCCTGCAGATCCAGCGACGCCGAGTTCAAACAATACCTCAACCCGGTCGGTTCCGGACCGTCCGGAAACAAATGGCCAAGGTGCGAATCGCAACGGGCGCACAGCACCTCGACGCGCTGCATTGTCATGCTGTGGTCTTCCCGGGTGCTCACGGCGTCCTCAGCGATGGGGGTATAAAAGCTCGGCCACCCGGACCCAGAATCATATTTGGTTGCGGAATCGAACAGCGCCGTTCCGCAGCAGGTGCAGTGATAGATGCCCGCGGTCTCGGTATGGCAGTATTTACCGGTAAATGGTCGCTCCGTAGCTGCCCGGCGGGTGATCTCATAGACGTCAGAATCGAGTTCCGTGCGCCACTGGTCGTCTGTTTTCGTCACCTTACCCATATCAGGCTCCCCTGCTAGTATTAGCTGGGCTTACAATTGCCGCGCAGCCCAGGTGGCGCGCGGCAATTTTAGTCACAGAACGTGACCAATGGAATCCAGCTGTTATGCAGTCCAAAACCGAACCCGAGAGCGTAACGAGACTTCCTTCCGGCTCGCCGGCTGCTCTCGCGCCGAAAACCCCGGGCCAGATCAACAAATCTCGCAAGCTGGACAATGTCTGTTACGACATCCGTGGACCGGTACTCGAAGAGGCTCAGCGCCTCGAAGAAGAAGGCCACCGCATCCTCAAGCTCAACATCGGCAACCCGGCCCAGTTCGGGTTCGAAGCGCCAGAAGAAATCCTGCTGGATGTGATCCACAATCTCCCGAACTCCCAGGGCTATTGCGATTCTCAAGGGCTGTACCCGGCCCGCAAGGCCATCATGCAGTACTGCCAGCAGCAACGTATTGCCAACGTCGAGATCGATGACATCTTCCTGGGCAACGGCGTATCGGAACTCGTGGTCATGGCGTTGCAGGGGCTTGTGAACGACGGCGATGAAGTTCTAATTCCGGCGCCCGATTATCCGCTGTGGACAGCGGCCGTGCATCTCAGCAGCGGCACCGCCGTGCACTATCGCTGCGACGAACAGGCAGACTGGAATCCGGACCTTGCGGACATCAAGAACAAGATCACGACCCGGACCAGGGCCATTGTAGTGGTGAACCCCAACAACCCCACCGGTGCGGTATACGACAGGTCTTTGCTTGAAGACCTGATCGAGATTGCCCGGACCCGTGACCTGATCGTCTTCGCCGACGAGATCTATGACAAGATTCTCTACGACGACGCCGAGCATGTTCCCATGGCTTCCCTGGCCGACGATCTGCTGGTGGTGACCATGAACGGCCTGTCGAAAGCCTACCGGGTGGCCGGGTTCCGCTCCGGGTGGATGGTGGTAAGCGGCGCCAAGCATCGCGCGCGCGGCTACCTCGAAGGGCTGAAAATGCTCGCATCCATGCGGCTATGCGCAAACGTCCCGGCACAACACGCTATCCAGACGGCGTTGGGCGGGTACCAGAGCATTCAGGAATATCTGCTTCCTGGCGGTCGCCTTTTCGAGCAGCGCAATCTGGCTTGGAACATGCTCAACGCAATCGACGGCATAACCTGCACCAAGCCCAAAGGCGCCCTGTATCTGTTCCCGAAGCTCGATGTTAAAAAGTTCCACATCTCCGACGACGAACAATTCGCATTAGACCTGCTGCGACAGGAACGCATCCTCATCGTGCAGGGAACCGGCTTCAACTGGTTTGAGCCCGATCATTTCCGCATGGTATTCCTGCCCCATGAAGAAGAGCTGCAAAACGCCCTCGAGCAACTGGAACGCTTCCTCTCCAGCTATCGGCAATGACCGATATCAATATCGACGATTTCTTCAAGGACACCGCAAAGGTACTGGTCCAGCTTTACTCGGTATTCCCCCGACGTCATGCGGTTTTCGTCGAAGACGTGAGCGGGCCTGAAGAGACCGATGAGTACGGGATGCACAGCAACCGCTACCTTGCTTGTTTCAGCACGCTGCTCTGGCTGGGCGAAGAGGGCTATCTACGCTACGACGAAGCCATCCGCCAGGACGCCATCGACCAGGCCGTACTCACGGCGCGCTGCTTTTCGGTACTCACCACCCCGGCTCCGAATCACGAACCCATCGATGTGACCGATCTCCCGAAATCGGTTCGGCTGGAGCAATCAACCACGATCAGCCGGTTGCGCGCGGCGTTGAAAGAGCGATCTTCGACCCGAATGCGTGCGGCCATGGTCGACCTGATGGCGCAGATGGGCGGCCGCTCCCAGCCCTCATCCTGAGTAGCGAAACACCCCTACCTTCAGGGCACGGTCGGTAAATCGATCTGGAAAATCTTCCGAAGCCGCTAGATATTCCACGAATTCACAGTTGGCACACCAACGCGACATTTGACTGGGTAGAAAGTCGGTACTGAGAAACGGCGAGTTCAGACACGCAAGAACGCTTCCGCCCGCGACCGTGAACTGGGGTATCCGCTTAAGAATCTGACCATACTGCTTTTCTGCGTTGAAGCTGCCGTGCTGATTGGTTGGCGGATCAATCACCACCACATCGTATGGACCGAGCTGGCGGATCTTCCACCAGGACTTGAACAGATTTTTTGCCAGCATGGTCACGACGCGCGGGTCGTGTCGGTTTTCCCGATGATTTTCCAGTCCCCAGTCCAACGCGCTGCGGCTCATGTCGTTGTTGACGACCAGGCGTGCGCCGCCGGCAACCGCGGCCACGGAAAACCCGCAGGTGTAGGCAAAAAGGTTGAGCACCGCGACACCTGCACTGCGTTGCTGCAGCCATTGCCGTGCCGGCGCCATATCCAGAAACAGTCCGATGTTCTGATTGCGCATGGGCCGAACGATGAACCGCAAGTCGTCTTCAGTGACGGTCAGCTGATCGGGTACCGATCCGCAGGCCACGCGCGTTCGGGTTCGACGCCCGTCACGCAGCCGCACGCAGATCCCCTGCAGGGATGTCAGCCGCTCGGAGAGCAAACCAGCCAATTGCATCATGCCACGTTCGTCATCAGCGTAGGTGCTCACCATGAGATATGGCGGGAGCAGATCGACGATGACATCCGCATAGCCGTCGTAACTGTGGCCACGCCCGTGAAAGAGGCGTGCGGCATCGCTACCGTCACGGTATCTGGCAACACAACGCTCGATCACCGGTTGAAAGTCACGCATGAGTTTCCACGCGATACCACAAGCGATCTTCGTAACCAGCGGAAACCTCTACCAGTCCGGAATATTTCCGATCGAGCTTCGGATCGTCTGTGTCTATGAGCAGCGGGCGGCCGTCCAATGACAGCAATTTGCTACGAGTGGCAACGACCCAGAATGCAGTTCTATCCAACCTGCGCAGAAACGCGGGGGACAGCTGCTGGTTGCCACGACCCAGAAGAAAACCCTGACGCCGGGTGAAGCTGAGAATCAGACCGAACGGTTGCTGCAACCGCGATTCCAACCAGGTTGCGTCAACGTCGACGCCAACCTGCGCGCCGTTGCTGTAGACATCCATGCCCAACAACGTCGCCTGCATGCCAAGGGCATGCTTGATGGCGGCCACGGTGCCTCCCGGTCCAAGCACGTAGGAGACCGAATCGGGGCTGTCATGGATTCGCTCCACCGCGTCGGCCACGATCTCAGCAAGCGCCAGCGATTCGTTTTCCCGACCGCTTTCTTTGGTGTGCTGTACAAACCCACCGAACTCGGGTACCAGCAGCTCACCAAAGTAGCGGGGTCTGATCTGACCGTCACGCAAGGCCGGCTCGTCGGTGTCACGTACATCCGCCCGTGTGGAGCGCACCAGGCCACCGACAACCAGGCGTACGAGAATCTCGCCGGCAATCTCGGGGGTCGTCGTGAACACCCCTGAATGCATCTTTACCCCGGCCGGAACACCCAGCACGGGCACACGCTGCCCGATCGCTTCGAGCACGTCGCGCGCGGTGCCATCGCCGCCGCAGAACAGCAGCAGATCCACGCCGGATTGCGCGATGACGCGCGCCGCGTTGCGGGTGTCTGCGGCCGTGGACGGCACCTTCGGCTGGCCCAGCACCTGGCAGCTGACACCCAAACCATCGAGCACGTTCGCGCCCATGCAGCCACCCCAGGTCAGCCAGCGCACACAATCCCGTACGTCAATGGCTGCATCCAGCGCTCGTCGAGCCCGGGATTCACCTCGGGGCTGGCCGCCTTTACGCGCCGCGCGTCGCTGAATCTCAATGCCGTCGCTGCCTTTCAGGGCGGCTGGCCCGCCGATTCCGGATATCGGGTTGATAAGCAGTCCAACACAAATCATCGCGCTACCTGGGCGGCGACCGCTTCGGCGATGGCCAGAGACGCCGTCAAGCCGGGGGATTCGATCCCAAGTAGGTTGATCAACCCGGCAATCCCGTGCAGCTGCGGGCCATGGATCCGGAAATCCCCCGCCGGCTCGCCGGGGCCCGTGATTTTCGGTCGAATTCCCGTGTAGCTCGGATGCAATCGGTGTGGATCCAAGCCCGGGTAGTAGTGGCGAATAGCTTCAACAAACGATTCTTTACGGCTTTCATCGAAGCTGTAGTCGATGTCATCCAGCCAAACCACATCGGGGCCGAATTTGACCTGCCCAGCCATGTCCAGGGTGACATGCACGCCAAGGCCGCCGGGTTCCGCGACCGGATAAATCAGGTGTGAAAAAGGCGGCCTGCCGCTGTAGGCGTAGTAGTGGCCGCGCGCGTAAAACGCCACCGGTGCATCCGGGACCAGCTGCCGGGCGAGATCCGGCGCCCGCAGGCCCGCGCAGTTGATCAGCCAGCGACACGCCATAGTCACCGAGTCGGTGGTGACGGCGATCCGGTCGCCGCGCGGCAAAATGTGCTGCAGATCGAGAACCTCCGTATTGAAGGCAATTGTCGCGCCAGCCCTCTCCAGGTCGCCCCGCAAGCTCAGCATGAACGCGTGTGAGTCAACGATTCCCGTCGTCTCCGAGAGCAACCCCACCACCGCTTGCAGCTGCGGCTCCAGCTCGTGCAGCGCGTTTTCGTCGAGCCAGCTGAGGGCAACGCCGTTCGATTCGGCTTGGCTGTGGTAACCCTGGAGCACCTCGATCTGCGCAGGGTCCGTCGCCACGATGATCTTCCCGCAGCGCCTGTATGGGACCCCGCGGTTGTCGCAGTAATCGTAGAGTTTTTGCTTGCCCGCCACACACAGACGAGCCTTCACAGAACCGGTTGAGTAGTAGATGCCGGCATGAACGACTTCGGAGTTGCGCGAGCTGGTTTCAGCACCGATGACATCGTTGCGCTCGACAACGATCACCTCGCGCCCAGCCTCGGCCAGCGCACGGGCGCAGGCCAGACCAATCACTCCGGCACCGACAACGAGACATTCCACCTTTTCCATCAGCGTCCACTTCGGGGGCACACCGCGGCAAGAACCTCTACCGCATTCGGCGCCCGATGCAGGGGTTCTAACCCACCGTCGAGCAACGCCGTGCGGTACCCTCGCCCGACCGACCGATTGAAGCGTCCGGCAATCCCCCGATCTGTGATCACGGCCCTTCCAGACAATCCCATGATTGCAGCATCTGATAGTACGCGGCGGACAGGAACGGCTTGCCAGCCAGGAGGTGTTCGAGATAGCTCCTTGGCGGCTTCAAGCCCGGCTGCAGCACCGCCGGATTGGCAAAGTACGTCCAGCTCGAAACAACTCCCCGGGCTGTGACCACCTGCACCACCTCGCGGCTGTAGTTCACCGGCGTACGCTCAAACGGATCCAACCGGGTGATCTCCTCGGGACTACTCAGGATGTAAAGAACCCCCTCTACGCTTGATCCTGGGGCGTAGGCGATATTGGCATGGCCCGCCCCCGGATGCCCGCGCGCGGCCTTGTGAAACTGCAGCTCCAACCCGCGCAATCGCCCTTCTAAGGCTGCCTCGAAACGCATGCCGCGCTCGCGCATGCGATCCACGTTCATATTGGAGCCGTAGGCGAAGTAGCGCGCCAGCATCGACTGCTCACCCCCCCTTTTCGATCCAGTACTCCAGAACATCCCCAGCCGTTGCCTGGTCGACGAGCCGGTGACCCATAAAACGGCAGAAATCGGCAAAATCGCGCGCTGTGGAGGGGTCGGTGGCGATCACGTGCAATACCTCACCCACGTGCATTTCGCGGACCTTGTTGCGCACGATCATCAGCGGCTCAGGGCAGATCAAGCCTGTGGCGTCTATGCGGTGTTGGGCATGGGTCATGGGCGGTGCGCGATGGTACCCAAAAGCGACGTTTCGAGCTAGCGCGGGCGCCAATGCCGTTCTTGACTTGGCGAATGGCGAATTACACACTCGAACGCTATCGATTGGTTACGGTCCAATCGGCAGACTAGAACGTAGATGTGAGTAAATAGTAGGAACTAGGAGCTGCATTAGGAGAGTCCGGCAAGCGCTCTCAGCCCGTGCTGCAACCCTCCCCCAAAAGCCAATGCGCGGCAGAATAACATTAGTCCTAGCCACACTGGCGGTCGTGCTCGCCGCTTCGATAGCACGCGCGCAGGAGACCATCGAAGCGATTCTCGCCGCAGAAGATCCCGCGCTGCAGGAGATCGAAGCACTGATCCGGGCCCAGGAATTCGACTATCCGATCCTCTGGTTACAGGAGCAGATAGAGGCAGTGGAACGCTCATCGCATCGGTATGACCCGGAACTCATACGGCCCCTGACCTTGCTCGGCGACGCCAAGGCCGGCAAGGGCGACTTCCCCGGTGCGCTGGACAACTACGGGCGAGCCGTACACTTGAGCCGGGTGAACGATGGACTGGTTGCCAGCTCCCAGATCCCCATCGTCTACCGCGAGGCCAAAGCCCTCAAAGCGATGGGCGACTACGCAAAAGCCAACGACCGGGAGGAATATGCCTACCATGTGCTGACCCACGTTCATGGACCCTACGACCAAGAGCTGTTGGCCGGGGTTTACCACCTGGCCGACTGGTACAGCGAAACGCACCATATATATTCTGCCCGGGGGCTGTATGAGCGCGCCGTGAACATCCTCACCGCCAACAGCAAGCAAACTTCGGTGTCCGCCATTCCAGCCTATGAGGGGCTAGCTCGCACCTATCGCCTGGAACGGTTTCCACCTTTCTACGCTAGCAGCGCTTTCGCCGAGGTCACTCCGACCTATACCAGTTCCCTATCCGTGAACAACTTTCCCGCCGGCGAACGGGCGCTGCAGCAGATCATCCAGATTCGCCGCGAAAGTGACGAACTCGACTCGTTGGTGCTGGCGCTGGCCATTCTCGACCTGGCCGACTGGTATCTACTTTTCGATAAAACCCGACGCGCGTTCCCGCTCTACGAGCACGTTTACACACTACTCTCGGCAACCGAAGGATTTGCGGTTGCAGACTATTTTTCCGAGCCCAAGGTGCTGTATTTTCCGGTGCCTCAGGACCCGCGAGCTCCACCGCGTGCCATGCGCGGCGAGCGTAGCCAGGGCTTCGTTGAGGTTACCTTTGTGATATCCAAGTCAGGCTACGCAAAGTCATTGAGAACCGTTGACGCCGAGCCGGAGGGGCTCATGAATTTCCGTGTACGCAAGAGCCTGCGCCTGTCCCGCTATCGGCCGGTATTGGCCGAAGGACGCCCCATGGACAAACCCGACCACACCTATCGCTACAATTTCGCCTACTTCCCCAAGCTGAAATCCAGCGAATCCTCGGAATCCTCGGAATCCTCCCAGTTGCGAGAGACCCGCGAAGGTGCGTAGCGGTACAGCAGATATTCAGGCTCGAGCGCCTATGCTTGACGGGTTGCACCGGCGATATCTGGAGATGGTTTTGGAGATCCCGTTGAAGCCTGCACTCAGAACGGCCCTGGGGGCGGCCCTGGGCGTTTGTCTACTGGTCAGTCTTGGCGGTTGCAAGTCGAGCAGCCCGCCCCCCCCATCCGGGGCGCCGAGCATGCCGAGCCCGCCCAGTGCGCCATCGTTGCCGAGCCCCCCGAGCAGTTCACCGTCCATGCCGGGATCGCCCGGCATGCCAAGTCCACCCAGCCCGCCCAGTTCACCGGATTCGCCAAGCAGTTCACCGCCTTCACCCGGGGGCGAGCAGTCCGGCGACGGTGATCCATCAAGCTACGAAAATCCACCGTCAGCTCCTTCAGAGATGCCAGGCAGCCCGAATTCAGGTGAGCCACAATCCGGTGCCGGCGGCAGTGAACCCCCGGGCTGGGTAGACATGGAAAGCGGCGGTGGCGGCGATGACGATTGGGAAACCAGCAATCAACTTCCGGGCACCGCAGATATTCCTCCCATGCCTTCCGAAACGGGCGCCCCGAGCAGCGGGGATGGCAGCGGTGGCGACGACGAATTCGACGCGGCCTTAGAAGATTTTGATGGCGAAATCCTGGCGGAACGCGAAGTCATCAGGGCTCGTTCCAACGAAACCGCCGGAGCCGCGGGCTCATCGATCCCGATGCCGTCATCCGATCGCGAACGCGGCTCCGACGGAGCAACGAGCGCAGACGCAGCGCAGGGCCCGGATAGCCCCGGCGGGCCCGTGGGCGTGCCACGATCGCGATCCGCCCCCCCTGCCCCGGTTGCCGACGCGGGCCGGATTCCTGACGACATTCCAGACGCAACGGATGACGATATCATCGCTCGTCAGCTTCGCGAGGCTGCAATGCAGGAGACTGATCCCGAGCTCAAGAAAAAGCTCTGGGACGAATATCAGCGCTACAAGGGCGCATAACAGGTTAGCAAACAGGCGTTAGATGTACCGAATGCAGAACAAGACATGGTTGATCGTGCTGGCGTGCCTGCTCAGCCCCGGTTGCGTGAGCCACGTTGTCAGAACCGTCGATATGACGGCACCGGAGCAGATGGATCGTCCGCAATCCGAAGACGAGCTGTTGGATATCGGCGTCGCGATTTTCGACCCCAACGTACCCGAGGGCTACGACGAGCAAATCAAGCAGCTGATTCAACCCGACATTCGCCGGGCAGAGGCAAACTTCATTCCCTACGTTGCCAAGAATCTGCTGCAGAGCACCGGCAACTGGGGTGCCGTGCGGGTGCTTCCGCGGCCCACCCACGCGGTCGACGTGGTGATCGCTGGAAAGATTCTCCACTCGACAGGCGAGAATCTTGTGATAGACATCGTGGTTGAAGACGCAACCGGCAAACGCTGGTTCGCGCGGAAATACGACGCGCTTGCGAGCAAATATGCCTACGATGAAACCATCCCCAGAGATGTCGATCCATTTCAAGCCGTGTACAAGCAGCTGGCAAATGACCTGCTCAAATACCGACAGGCACTGAGTGCCGAAGACATCACCGTCATCCGCAGAACCGCTGAGATGAAATTCGCTCAGGATTTCGCGCCCGACGCCTTTTCCGATCACATCGCCGTCGACAGGAACGGCAACTTTCAACTCAAGCGGCTGCCCGCAGACGACGACCCCATGCTTGCCCGGGTACGGCGCGTGCGAGAGCGCGAGTATCTGTTCATCGACACCTTGGATGAATACTACGAAGGCTTTCATCGCGACATGCTCGGTTCCTATCAAAGCTGGCGCCGGGCCACCTATGAAGAAGCCATTGCCTACAAGCAACTCAGATCCCAGGCAAGAGCGCGCACCATCGGCGGCGCCGCCGCCATCATCGCCGGGATCGCCGCCATGACGCAAAGCGACAATCCGTACGTGGGCAGCAGCGGCCTCGTCAGCGTCATCAGCGGCGCACTCATCCTGAAGAGTGCGATCGCCAAGCGCGCCGAGGCGGAAATCCATGCCGAGGTACTCCAGGAAGTGGGAATCGCTGCAGAGGCCGAGATCATGCCGCACACTATCGAGCTTGAAAACCAAACCGTCCGCCTGCAGGGAACCGTCGATGAGCAGTATCAGGAACTGCGCGGAATCCTCCGCAAGATCTATTTTGAAGATTTAGGATTACCGGTTCCGGAAGCCGAACCCGAAGCGTCCTGATGAACGAAGACTTCAGCGAGATTCGGCCGAAATCGGTCCCGCTCAGTCACAGCGCGCCTGCGCAACGAACCGGCGAACCCAGTCCAGCCACGTTCAACCGCTATGTTGTGGGCGTCCTTGCGACCCTGCTGCTGGCGCTCGGGATCGTCGTTTTCTGGGTGGTGCCCGATCTGGTGCAAGCCCCAACGCTGCCCCCCCAGGTGGGTTCGGATGCAACATCCACCGACACATCCAATTCTGCACCACCGGCCGCGACGCGTTCCGAGCTGCCCCCGTTTCAGGCGTTGCTCGAGCAACAAGCCCGGCAGAGAGCTCAGGACGAACTCGCCCGTTTCGTGGAACTCCAGATTCAGCTTGATGAGCAGATGCAGGTAGGGGAATGGGGCCAGGCCGACTACGACAACGCCAAGCTTCTCGCCACGGCCGGCGACGAACACTTCGTCAAAGAAGAGTTTGACACCGCCGTCGCCAGCTACGCGGAGGCTGCGGTGGTGCTCGCAAAGCTGATCGAAACTGGCGAAGGTTTATTCGCAGAAGCAATGGCCGCGGGGCTGCAGGCGCTCAACGACCGCGACACACAACTCGCGACCCGGCAGTTTGATCGTTCCCTGACCATCGATCCCGGCGATCCCGACGCACTGCACGGCAAACGACGCGCCGAACTGCTGCCCCAGGTCAACACCGCCATGCGCCAGGCGAAGAACTACGAACTGGCCGGGGAATATGCCCGGGCCGTGGCGGTGTACAGCCAGATTCAGGACCTCGACCCGGAGACGTTCGGCCTTGATGCTGCACTGGAGGTCGCGCGACAGGGGTCGAAGCGCGAGCAGATCAAAGAGCATTTGTCGGTGGGATTCAGTGCCCTGGACCAGGGCCGTTTATCGGCCGCGCGAATCGCTTTTAACCGCGCGCTGCAGCTCGAATCCGGCAACCCCGTTGCCCTGGGCGGCCTCGAACAAACCGCACAGAAGACGGCGACCAATCGCATACAGAGGCTGCGGCAGGCGGCGATCAAGGCGGAACGGGCCGAAGACTGGCCCACGGCGCTGGAAAAATATGAAGCGGTGCTGGCGTCCGATGCAAACATCCAGTTTGCGCGCGAGGGCCGCCAGCGGGCCACCATGCAGCGCCGAGCCAAGACCGCGCTCGCGAATATCATCGCTTCGCCCGAGAAGCTTTCGTCGCCCCAGCTGTACGCCCAGGCCGAGCAACTGCTGGCCGAAGCCCAGGCGCTTGCCCCTCGCGGCCGGCAACTCAAAATTCAAATCGATGCCGTGGAATCGCTGATCAACGCCTATCGGGATCCCATCGCGGTTACGTTTCTCTCGGACAACGCAACCCAGATCACCGTGTCCACCGTTGGCAAGCTTGGTAGTTTCAACAAAATTCAGCTGAACCTGCGGCCAGGTGCATATACGGTCATTGGCAGCCGGGACGGTTGTCGCGACGTCCGTGAATACATCGTGGTTCGCCCAAATATGAAACCCGTAGAAATCCGCTGTCTCGAGCGCTTGTAGCGAAACGCGACAAAACAGACGAAAGATGAACGAGCCGGTTGCAGACAACACCGAAGCGCCCCCAGAGGCGGACACCGATCAGGTTATCGAGGCGGTCGGCTACACGCCCGTAACAGAAATTCGCGAGCGCGGCTTCCGGCTCTCGCCGCTGCAGATCGGCTCGATAGCCGTAGCCCTGCCGATCATCGCGGTAATGTGGTTCCTGTTCACCGCAAAATCCGTAAGCCTGCAGTTCGTGCCACAGCCCGAAGCGGTGAGCATCAGCGGCGGATTGTCGTTCGAGCTGGGCGGTATTTATCTGCTCACCGGCAGGGATTACCGGGTCAATGCCCAAGCCCAGGGTTACTACCCTCTCGATGAGGCTTTCATCGTCAACGCAGAGCGTACCCAGAGCTTTCAGTTCGAGTTCACCAAGCTGCCGGGCCGGGTCACGTTCGTCAGCAAACCGACCGCAGCCCAGATCAGCCTCCGAATTGAAGGAGCTGAAGCGGGTGAAGGCGGAGAAACCATTGGCACAACGCCCTCCGAGGAGATTAAGGTGCCCGCTGGTCCACAGACCATCACCCTGACCAAGGAGCGCTATCAAGCGCTGGTACTCAGCGTCGAGATCGTCGGTCTCGATCAGCCGCAAACAGTCAGTGGCGAACTCATTCCCGATTGGGCCGAGGTAACCATCACCAGCGTTCCCGCAGGCGCGCAGATATTGATCGACGACGCCTCCACCGGTCAGGTTACCCCGGCGCTGGTGGAGGTGGCCTCCGGAGAGCATGAGATACGCATCAAGGCGCCGGGGCATAAAAGCCACCGCCAGCGGATCCTGGTGGCTGCGCTGGACACCATCACGCTGCCCGAAGTCACGCTGCAGCAAGCCGACGCCCTCATCACGGTCACCAGCAGCCCGGCCGGTGCCGGGGTCACGCTCAACGGCCGATTTCAGGGTGAAACGCCGCTGGAACTGGCGGTCAAATCCGCAACCGACTACCGGGTGCAGGTGTTCAAGGCCGGCTTCGCGTCGAAACAACATCCGGCGTCTTTGCAGCCCGGTGAGGAACGTTTGATCTATCTCGAGTTGACACGCCTCACCGGCAAGCTGGTGGTTGTGGCCGAACCCGCAACCGCTCAGTTGCTGGTGAATGGACAGCCCCGTGGCTCTGTCAACCAGACCCTTACGTTACCTACCGTGAGCCACCGCATCGAGATCAGGCTGGAAGGCTATGCCGGTTACAGCACCGAGGTGACGCCGCGCAACGGCCTCACCCAGGAACTGAAGGTGAAGCTGCTCACCCTGGAAGAAGCGCGCCTGGCCGCAATGAAGCCCGAGATCAAATCTGCCCAGGGCCATGAACTCGTACTGCTCGCTCCCGCTCCGTTCACCATGGGAGCGTCCCGCCGCGAACCCGGAAGGCGCGCCAACGAGACCCTGCGCGAGGTGGACCTGCAGCGGTTGTTCTATCTCGGGCGCCACGAAGTCACCAACGCGCAATTCCACGCCTTTGCTGGGGGCCACGACTCCGGGAAATTTCAAGAGCATGCGTTGAACAAAGACGATCACCCGGTGGTGGACATAAGCTGGGCCGAAGCAGCCCTGTATTGCAACTGGCTGTCCAAGCAAGATGGGCTTCCGGCGTTCTATCGCACCGAGTTCGGCAAGGTGCTGGGCATCAGTCCCGCGGCCACCGGTTACCGCCTACCCACGGAAGCCGAGTGGGCATGGAGCGCCAGGCAGAACGCCCGTGGCACTCGCACCTTTCGCTTTCCCTGGGGCGGCAACCTGCCACCACCAGACCGCCACGGCAATTACGCCGATCGCTCCGCAGCGCATCTGGTCGGCCGCATCATCTTCGGTTACAACGACAATCACATCGTGGCCGCATCCGTGGGCACGTTCGCGCCCAATGCCAAGGGGCTTTATGATCTGGCGGGCAACGTCTCTGAGTGGGTCAGCGACTTTTATGAGATACCCAGTACCGAACCGAGCAAGGACCCGCTGGGGCCCGAGAGTGCGGACTACCACGTCATTCGCGGTTCAAGTTGGATGCATGGCACCATTACCGATCTACGCTTGTCCTACAGAGACTACGGCATAGATGGCCGTAACGACGTCGGGTTTCGGATTGCACGGTTCGCGGAGTCGTCATGAAATCGATACACCGCTGGTTGCTGGTCTGGTTATTGGCAGGCTTTGCAGCCCACGCCGAAGCCTCTGACGCTTCGGAGGAACAAAAGGAAAGGGACGAAAAAGCCGAAGCGGTCGAGCAGAAACCGGTGGAGCCGGGTATGCGTCCCAGCGGCGTGAAGCCGACTCCTGATATCTTCGTTCCTACCGAGGAGATAAGTGAAGATTATGCGGTCTCATTTCCAGTTGATATTTAGGCAACCCCCTAGAGAGGTGCAATGAAGCGTCAGTTACCTTTCGAGCTCATTTACCAGGCGGCCTCACTGGTGATCGCCCTGATCATCGTGCACCTGGTGTACGTCACGGTGATTCGACCCAACGCCGATGCCCTGATGATCGCCCAGGCCCAGCTCGCCGCCTCCGGCGAGGCCTACGTGCAGGAACGCTCGATGTATGTGGTGCTAAAGGACTACGAGCAGGAATCCTGCTTCGTGCTGATGCTCTGGGCCATCGCCATCATGGGTTACAAAGGACGCAATGCGTGGCGTGAGCGCGGATTGCTGGGGGAAGACATCGTCAAAGTCAGTGAGGGCATGAGCGTACTGCCCGAGGATACGCGGGAATACGCGCGCGCGGTGCAGGCGCTCCCGGAACTGAGCCAGGGCTACCTGCTGCCGCGGGCGCTCATGGCGGCGCTGCACCGTTTCGCGGCTACGCGCAACGTTCAGGACGTCTCCGAGGCCGTGCGCGCTGTCTGCGAAACGGAATCGGATCGTCTGGACACCGAGCTGTCTATGGTCCGCTACATTGCCTGGGCCATTCCATCAATAGGTTTCATCGGCACCGTGCGCGGCATCAGCGAAGCGCTGGGCCAGGCTTACGAGGCTGTAGAGGGAAACATCTCGGGTGTCACCGCAAGTCTGGGCGTAGCCTTCAATTCGACGTTTACCGCACTCGTGATCAGCATCGTCATCATGTTCCTCATGCATCAGCTGCAGCTCATTCAGGAACGCCTGGTGCTGGATGCGCAAACCTATTGTGACCAGCGCTTGCTTCGCCACCTGCAGGTGCGTGACTGATGACCTACGTGCTCGAGGTCAACGACTCCGAGCTCGCGCTGTACCGCGACGAGACGCTTGAATATCATGCGCCCGCCATCGCGGTGGTGCGGCAAGGTCAAATCCTGTTTGGTGATCCGGCCCTGCGCCTGTCGCGCATTCACCCCCGGGAAACCAACCAGCACTATTTCGCCCGGCTGAACGCCGATCCACTTCCTCACCCGGTTGCAGGCGCTAACAACCACGCTGACCTGGTCTATCTGCATCTGCAGGAACTGCAACACATCGTGCACCAGAATCCGGCTGACGTGGTGCTGGCGGTTGCAGGCATATTGAGCTCGGATCAGCTCGCGGTGTTGCTGGGCATCGCCCAGGAATGTGGGCTGAAGATCGGCGGATTCGTAGATTCGGCGGTGGTCGCGGCAAGCACCTATGTCCTGCCCGCAAGCGTCTACCACATCGACACCCACCTGCAGCGAACGTGCATCACCCGCCTGCGGATCAATGCCGAGGTTCGCCGCGAGAGCGCCGAGGAGGTCGTTGAATGCGGCTTCGCCAACCTGCTGGACAGCTGGATCAACGTCATCGCCGACCGGTTCGTGCGCGACACACGCTTCGATCCGCTGCATGCTGCGGAAACCGAACAGCAGCTGTACAACCAGGTCTACGATTGGGTGACTGCGGGCGATGCGCCACATGCAGAGATCGGCATCGAAATCGACTACCGCGACCAAGTGCGGCGCGTGGAGCTGCCGCGCTCGCTGCTCGAAGACAAGGCCCTGCAACGCTTCAGCCGGCTGCGCGATGGGCTTCCTGATGATGCCCACGTGGTGCTTAGCGCGCGTAGCGCGCGACTGCCGGGGCTGAAACAGTTTCTTGACCACGAGGGTCATGAATACACGGTGCTTGCCAGCGACGCCGTCGCTTCCGGCTGCGCGGCGAACATGGCGCACGTTTGCCCCGCTGACGGGAAACTGCGGCTGGTCTCCCGGCTGGCGCTGTCAGCGCCCCGACCCGAGGACGTGCAAGACCCGGATGCTCCTGCGTCGCCCCGGCCGGCCTTAGAATCAGCACGGCCCACCCATGCACTCATCGACAACGTTGCCATTGGCATCGGCACAGACAACCAGCCGCTGCCACTCAGCGAGACCGAAGCCGGCGTCTATCTCGATCGCAGCGACCATCTGCTCGTGAACGGCACCCTGTCGACAGCGCCAACCCGTCTGAAGGTGGGCGACGAAATCGGCAACGGCGAGCTTGTTTATGTGATGATCCGGGTGGAGTCCTGATATGGCCCGCCGGCGCCGGTTCGACGTTTTTTCCCTCTCGTTCCTCGACGTCATGGCCTGCGGCTTTGGCGCGGTCATACTCATCTACCTGATCATCAATCACGCCACCGAGAAACAAGCCAAGGCCGTCAACAAGCATGTGCTCTCCGAAATCCGCATGCTCGACTATCAGGTTCAGAACGGCGAACGCGATTTGTTTCAGCTGCAGGAACGGCTCGAAGCACTTCTACAACGTCTGGCAAACGCGAGCCAGAAGCTGGTCAGCAGCGAATCGAACCTGGAAGACATTCTGAAAAACTTCGCAGAGCTGGCCGCTGAGTCACTTGCCGAAGAAGTGAGCCTTGAAGCCTTGAAGAGCGACGTGGAAACCCGGGAGGAGGAGCTGGCCCGGCTGAAAGCGCTCAACGAAGCCAACGAAGGCGGCCGGATTCGCAGCATTACTGGTGAAGGCGACCGCCAGTATCTCACGGGCCTGAGGGTTGGCGGAAAACACATTCTGATTGCCATCGACACCTCGGCGAGCATGCTCGATGACCGCATCGTCAACGTGCTCCGGCGCCGTAATATGTCCGAGGAGCGCCAGCGTCTCGCGCCGAAATGGCAACGCGCGTTGCGCACGGTTGAATGGCTGGCGGCGCAGCTGCCCCTGGATGCAAATTTCCAGATATTCGGTTTCAATGTCGAACCGACTTCGCTGCTGCCAGAACAAACCAAGCAATGGGTCCCGCTTGGCGAAGGTCGCGAGCTTGATGACGCATTGAAAGCGCTGAAAAAGGTGGTTCCCAAAAACGGAACGAGCATCGCCAACCTCATCGCCGCCATCAATGAAATGAGCCCCTTGCCCGACAACGTGTATCTGATCATCGATTCGCTGCCGACCCAGGGAACCCGCGAACCGAGGAGTGCCACCGTCTCGGGCAGGGACCGCTTGAAGCTGTTCGCCGAGGCCATCCGCCAACTGCCCAAACAGGTGCCAATCAACGTCATCATGTTTCCCATGGAAGGCGATCCCATGGCGGCGGCCGCCTACTGGAACCTGGCCAGGGTATCGGGCGGCTCGTTCCTCTCGCCGTCCCGGGACTGGCCCTAACCGCGGCGAGGGATTACGGTCTTGAGAAAAAGAGAGCGCAAACGAAGGCCCATCGAAGAAATCAGCGTCGCCTTTCTGGACGTCATCGCCTGCGGCTTCGGCGCCATCATTTTACTGCTCATAATCAGCAAGACGGTTGAACCCATTCTCCTGGAAAAGTCACGGATCAACCTCGACGGACAGGTCGCATCACGGGAAAAAGCGCTTTTCGAGATCAAGGGCCAGATCAACGAGCTACGCCGTCAGGTCACCGACGCTTCAGGGCAGCTGGACGACAACCTGCTAGCACTGGCTATTCTCGAGCAGGAGCTGACCCGAATTCTCGGCGAGTTCGCCACCACCGCCGAACGCCAGGATGAGAATCTGACCGCGTCGCAGAAACTGGCGGCCGCCAAGCAGTCGCTGACCGACGAGATGCAACGGCTGCTGGGTGTGGATTTCAGGCGCAGCAGCGATCTCGTGGGCGGGATTGCGGTAGACAGCGAGTACATCATCTTCGTCATCGATACTTCCGGCAGCATGTTCAACGCGGCGTGGCCCCAGGTCTTGAAAAAGGTGAACGAAACTCTGTCTATCTATCCGAGGGTCAAGGGTATTCAGGTGATGAACGACATGGGCGACTACATGTTCCCGCGCTACGCGGGCGAGTGGATTCCGGATTCGCCCAGCCGCCGCAAAGCCATTCTCGATCGCCTGCAGACCTGGAACCCGTTCAGCAACTCATCCCCCGTTGAAGGGATTCAGGCCGCCATTTCTACCTACTACGACCCCAACAAACGCATCAGCATCTTCGTGTTCGGGGACGACTTCACGGGCCAATCCATCGAGGTGGTGGTAGACGAAATCGATCGGATAAACGTCGCCGACAAAAGCGGGCGGCGCCGGGTACGGATTCACGCGATAGCGTTCCCGGTGTATCTCTCCCGTCCGTCTGGGCGTGTGTACCGCTTTGCAGCCCTGATGCGAGAGCTGGCCTATCGAAATGACGGTACTTTTGTGGGCTTGTCGGATTTTGAGTAGTCTTGGCGTATCAAAGGTATCCATCATGGCATCAGTAACGGCAATGATAGGCGCGCCTGCCAATTCGACCTTCGCCGGATCCCGAGAGTCGAGCCGGTATGGACTGCGTTCGAAAGCCGGCCGGGCTGCACTCCTGATAGCCGCCGTCGGCGTGTTGACGGGTTGCGGTGGTGCCAGCGTTGCGGTACCTACCAGTTTTCCCATACCGCTGGTGGAGAAGCTGCCCCTGAAGATGGGCGTGTACCTGAACCCGGAGCTACTCGCCTACGTTCACAACGAGAAGCTCGAATCCTCCGGCAACTGGAGCATCAGCCTCGGCGACGCCCAGCAACCCATGTTCAAAAACCTGCTCACCGGCATGTTCGACCAGATGGAGTTCGTCGCCGACCCACAATCACCCCCGGCCAACCTGGACGGTGTCCTGGTCCCCAACATCGAAGAAGTACAATTCTCCATACCCTCGCAGACGCGCAGCGACTACTACGAAGTATGGATCCGCTATCAGTTCAAGTTGTACAGCGGCGACGGCCAACTGCTCGCCGACTGGCCACTGACCGCCTATGGCAAGGCCAACGAGCGTAACTACGGCATGCAGAGCAACCAGCAGGGGCTGCAAGCCGCAGCACTAGCGGCATGCCGCGATGCCATGGCATTCTTCACGATCCAGTTCCAAGGCGTGCCACCCGTCAAAGACTGGTTGGCAGCCAAGCTCTAAAGGACACCCCCACATGACCCGATATCTGCGTCTTACATTGTTACCGCTGGCCATGGCCGCCATCGCTGGGCTCGGCGGATGTGTAACCTCCACAGTTCAGGAGATTCGCGAGTCCGCTACCGGCATGGACGCAACCGATTCAATCGTGGTGCTCGGACGTCGCGGTCGCCCACGAACGGGAGAGACGGAGCTCGATTTCGTCTCCTGCGTCAGCAGGAATATGGGTTCGGGGTCCAACCGGTTGAACGTCATCGACGAACAAACCTTCACCGATGCGCTGTTCCCCTGGTTTGAGCCGCGCACCGCACCGGTGAACACCTCGGACCTGCCCGAGCTCATGGCTATACCGGCCCTGACGGCCCGGTTGGACGAGCTTGGCCTACGTTATCTGATCTGGGTGCAAGGCTCGACCAAACGCACGGAATCAGCGGGCTCGCTCACCTGCACCATAACCCCCGGTGGCGCTGGCTGCTTCGGTTTCCTGACCTGGGAGAAGGACTCCTCTTACGAAGCCTCGGTGTGGGACGTGAGAAATGGCATCTCGGCGGGCAAGGTCAGCTCGGATGCGACCGGCACAAGCTATATGCCGGCATTGATCATACCGCTGCCATTCATCGCGCCGGTACGCTCATCGGCGTGCTCGAGCCTGGCCAATCAGCTCAAATCATTCCTGATCGACGAAACCTAGATTTCGCACGCCGGCGCTAGCGCCCGCAGCGGCTCAAAGGTTCGCTCTTACAATATCACGGTAACTCCTTGATTTATGAGTGTTTGATAGATCACTTAGGGCGGATCTCTACAACTTCACCGGCCACGTAGTCGGGCTCGGTCGCGTACCACTCATTGAGCTCCACCTTGTGTTTCTTGCTGGCCATATCGCACAGTTCATAGAAGGTGGGGCGTCCGGGGTCGGTGATGATCAAGCGCTGGACGCCAGCGCTCATCGCGCGATTGATCAGCTGCGACAGCGGTTTGACCATGCTGTCCCAGAAGCATACGTCCGATGCGACGATCACATCCTGCTTCCTCAACTGCTTGGTCGAGAGCTTTTCAAAGCGGCTGACCAGTGGTGACACCTTGACGTTGTTCAACTCGGCAAGCGCCTCGAGAAACGGGAACACCTCACGGTCGATATCCACCGCCGTAACCTTGGCCTTGAAGCGCTTGGCGCAATAGATAGCCCCCGGGCCCCAGCCGGAGCCGATCTCCATGACCCTGGACTGTTTCGCCATTGGCCGATTTTGCAGGTAATCCATCAGCAGGAAACTCGATTTCCACGTCTTGTGGCCATGCACCGATGGCTGGTAAGCCTTTTTCAAGCGGCGAATCAAGCGATGCTTGGATTCCAGCAGGTAGATCCCGTAGGCCTGGTACATGTTGGCTTCGGGCAGGCGTTCGAGTTTTGGCATGGTCGAGGCGGGACTCCCCTGTGATGGATGCACGGGCGATTGCCGGAAATTTTCAGGCGCGGATGTTACTGCCTGGGCTTGCTTGGCGTAAACCGACGCCGGCAAATCCGCCCACGAAGTTCAAGCCCGCGCGAATACTTGACTATTTTAGTCTGGTATTGTCCTGGGCCTGCCGGGTACAATACCCAGCTCCTCTCATCGATATGGTATCCAGGTGCAAGATCCATCCATAGAAGAGCTGGTGAACTCAGAATACAGCGCCGGATTCGTCACCGAGATCGACTCCGAAACCCTGCCTGCGGGTCTGGACGAATCGGTGGTGCGGTTTATTTCGGCGAAGAACAACGAGCCCCAGTGGCTCACCGACTGGCGCTTGAAGGCCTATGCGGGGTGGTGTGCGATGACCCCGCCCGAATGGGGACAAGTGCGGTTTCCACCCATCGATTTCCAAGCGATCTCCTATTACTCCGCACCAAAAAGTATGGCAGATGGGCCGACGTCACTCGACGAAGTCGATCCAGAACTCGTGAGAACCTATGAAAAGCTCGGCATCCCGCTGCACGAACAGGAGATTCTGGCCGGCGTCGTAAAGGGGCCCGAGGCCCGGGTTGCGGTAGACGTCGTGTTCGACAGCGTTTCCATTGCCACCACCTTCAAGGAAAAGCTGGCCGAATCAGGCGTCATATTCTGCCCGATCTCCGAAGCCGTGGCGGAGCACCCCGAGCTCGTGCAGAAGTATCTGGGTAGCGTCGTGCCCCGGAAAGACAACTTCTATGCGGCGCTGAATTCGGCCGTCTTCAGTGACGGCTCGTTCGTTTATATACCCAAGGGGGTTCGCTGCCCCATGGAGCTGTCCACCTACTTCCGGATCAACGAACAAAACACCGGACAATTCGAACGTACTCTCATCATCGCCGAAGCCGGTTCCTACGTGAGCTACCTGGAAGGCTGCACGGCCCCCATGCGCGACGAAAACCAGCTGCACGCAGCGGTGGTGGAACTCGTTGCCATGGAAGATGCCGAAATCAAATACTCCACCGTGCAGAACTGGTACCCGGGCGACAAGAACGGTAAGGGCGGAATCTACAACTTCGTGACCAAGCGCGGTGCGTGTCTTGGCGACCGCTCAAAGATCTCCTGGACCCAGGTGGAAACGGGGTCCGCAATCACCTGGAAATACCCAAGCGTGGTACTCAGAGGCGACTCTAGCGTCGGTGAGTTTTACTCCGTTGCGCTCACCAACAATTATCAGCAGGCCGATACCGGCACCAAGATGATTCACATCGGCCGCAACACAAAAAGCACCATCATCTCCAAGGGAATCAGCGCCGGCCACAGCCAGAACACCTATCGCGGTATGGTGCGCATCACCCCAGGGGCCGACGGCGCACGCAACTATACCCAGTGCGATTCGCTGCTCATCGGCGGCGCATCGGGCGCGCACACGTTTCCGTACATCGAAAGCCAGAACACCACTGCCATCGTCGAGCACGAGGCAAGCACCTCCAAGGTTAGCGACGATCAACTGTTCCTGTGCCAGCAGCGCGGTATCGATACGGAGAAGGCCGTGAGCATGATTGTCAACGGATTCTGCAAAGCGGTCTTCCGCGAGCTGCCGATGGAGTTTGCAGTCGAGGCCGGAAAGTTGCTGGAGGTAAGCCTGGAAGGAGCAGTGGGTTGAGCTTGCTCGAAGTGGTTGATCTGCACGTTACGGTGGCGGATCAGCAAATACTCAAGGGCCTGAATCTGCGCATCAACTCAGGCGAGGTCCATGCGCTCATGGGGCCCAACGGCTCCGGCAAGAGCACCCTGGCGAACGTGCTCGCCGGTCGACCCGGGTTCGTGATCACGCGCGGCAGCGTGCGTTTCGACGGGGAGAACCTGGCCGAGCTGAAACCCGAGGAGCGCGCGCAACGCGGCCTTTTCCTGGCGTTCCAATACCCGGTAGAAATCCCCGGGGTGAGCAACATGGAGTTTCTGAAGGCATCCCTGGACAGCCTGCATGCCGCACGCGGGCAGGACCTCTTAAGTACGATGGAATTCGTAAAGGCGGTGCGCCGCATTGCCGAGGAGCTGGATCTGGCCGAGGAGTTTCTCAAGCGCGGCGTCAACGAAGGCTTTTCCGGCGGCGAGAAAAAGCGCAACGAGATCCTCCAACTGCTCCTGTTACAACCACGCCTGGCGGTGCTCGACGAGACCGATTCGGGCCTCGATATCGATGCCCTGCAAGTGGTCGCGGCTGGGATCAACCGTTACCGCGCCGCCGACAACGGCGTGCTGATCATCACGCACTATCAACGATTGCTGAATTACATCGTGCCAGACGTCGTGCACGTGCTTACCGACGGGCAGATCGTCAAATCCGGTGGCAAGGAGTTGGCGCTGGATCTCGACGAAAAAGGCTATGGGTGGGTCACCGCGTGAGCTATCCACAGGTCGTCCTGGAGCGGCTACCCGCCGCCGATAAACCCTGGTTCAGTGCAAAGGCCGGACTCGGCCGCTTGAACACCGTGTTGGCAAGCAAAAGCATCCGGGAGACCTGGAAATACACCCCGATCAAGTCTTTCGTCGAAGGATTCGCCGCCCCGAAATCCGCCACCCCGCTTGTGGCATCAGGGCTGGATCAGCCTGAAATCGAGGCGATACAATTCGCCGCGCTGGAAGGCCCTGACCTCGACCTGGTTCGTCGCTGTCTAGAAAGCGTAGATGGTGTGCGCTATCCAATGGCCGACCTGACTATGCTCGACGCGCCCGGCGGGTTGCTGGTAAAGGTGACTGGGCGAGCGCAAGCGCCACTTACCCTGCGGACGATCGGTGCCGGCAGCCATCCTGTGATTATCGATGTAGCGCCGGAGGCTAGCCTGAATATCGTTGAGGAATCCGAGGCGCAAGATTTCAACACTCAGTTCGTGTACGTGCGCGTTGGCGCCGGAGCCCGCGTGGACCACGTTCGCTGCGCGCTGCAGGTCCCGGCCATGCAATGGTCTCTGCTCATGGCCGAACTCGACAGCGACAGCGCCTATGAGTTGCAGCAATACCAGGTAGGCGGCCATCGTCGGCGTACCGATTGCCACTTCATGCTCGCCGGTCAAGGCGCCAGGGCAGATATTACCGGGGCATTTCTGACCGAAGACTCCTGCCATCTCGATCAGCAGGTGATCGTCGAACACAAAGCCCCCAACACAGTTAGCCGGCAGAAGTTCCACGGCATTGCCACCGGTAAGAGCCGCGCCGTATTCAACGGTCGAATTCACATCCACCACGGCGCTGACGGAAGTGACGCATTGCTGACCAACCGCAACCTGTCGCTAAACCCCGGTGCAGAGATCAACACCAAACCCGAGCTCGAAATTTACACCGACGACGTCCGCTGCGCCCACGGAGCAACGGTTGGGCAGCTGTCCGAAGACAGCCTTTTCTATCTGCGTTCACGGGGTATGAATGATGCAGCCGCCCGCGCGATCCTGTGCAATGGGTTTCTGCGCGAATGCATCTCCGGACCCATGGCAGAAAAAGTGACCGAACGATTCACGGCGGCGTTGCTATGAGCCTGGACGTCAAGAGTGTTCGCGACGACTTCCCGATTCTGGCCAGGCAGGTCAACGGCGCGCCGCTGGTTTATCTGGATAGCGCCGCGACAACGCAGAAACCACAGGTCGTGATCGATGCCATCAGCGACTACTACACAACGTTCAACGCCAACGTGCACAGAGCCACCCACGCCCTGTCCGACGAAGCAACGCAAGCGTTCGAGGACTCTCGCTTTCAAGTGCAGCGGTTCATCAACGCGGCTTCCGAGAACGAGATCGTATTTACGCGCGGCACTACCGAATCAATCAATCTGGTCGCCAACTGTCTTAACGATCATCTGCACGCAGACGACGAAATTCTGCTTACCTATCTGGAGCATCACTCCAACATCGTTCCGTGGCAGATGCTGGCAGAACGAACCGGCGCGCGGGTTGTCGCCTGCGAGATCACCGA
>Ga0114950_10000107_pt1 | contig 46246 bp, 46 predicted proteins | sample N075metaG_FD_83503 | JGI IMG/M metagenome (GOLD analysis project Ga0114950, IMG submission 83503) | Deep subsurface microbial communities from Kermadec Trench to uncover new lineages of life (NeLLi) - N075 metaG | ecosystem: Environmental > Aquatic > Marine > Ocean trench > Sediment | place...
CCCCAAGTCTAAAAACTATGAAATTTTGGGCAATTCCTGGCGCCAGGCCCGGGAAATCGAAAAAGCTATCCCGGCGATGGAAATGGCCGCGGCAAAATCCGATTCCGGTGAGCTCTATGCCAGGCTGGGCAATGTGTATCTGGATGGTGATCAGTTCAAGAAAGCTATCTCATCTATCAACAAGGGCCTCAAGCGCGGCGGCGTAAAACGTCCGGATACCGCCCGCCTGGTACTGGGTATGGCTTACTTCAACGATAAGCAGTACAGCAAAGCCCGGGATGCATTTAATCGCGCCCGCAAGGATGAACGTTCCCAGAAGTACGCTTCTCAGTGGATTAAGTACCTGAACAACGAACTGGAGAGGCAGAAAAAGTTGAAAGAAGACATTTAGTTACGCATCTTCTGACCGAGGGCGCCAAGGAATTGAAAAAGGAGCACATAGTGCTCCTTTTTTATGTTCGAAAAACATCGTGCCTTAATACTATAAGGGTATTACGTCGTCCGCCTGTGGGCCTTTTTGACCGTCCGAAACAGTGAACTCAACTTTTTGGCCGTCGGTTAGGGTTTTGAAACCTTCGCCTTTGATAGCACTGAAGTGTACAAAGACATCGGGGCCGCCCTCGCGCTCGATAAATCCAAATCCCTTGCTTTCGTTAAACCATTTTACGGTGCCGGTTATTGTTGACATATTTTTTACCTGTATTGCTTTAGGCCCCACAAGGGGTGCCACATTGGTCATTATTTATTTATGGATTACGTACCGAGGAACTTTAGGGAACTTCGACCGCGTGCATAAAACTGTGCTGAAAATTCAGCACCTGTGAGCTTACGCCAATTTTCAATGGGAGGGGTGAAAAGTGGGAAAATGCACATTATTTTTATTTGTCGCCTTTATTGGGTTTCAGGCGTGTTTCATCTTCATGGTACAAGCTATAACCTTATTTCCGGCACGGGGTATCGGATCTCTAACGGCGAAAAGTAGGTAGGTCAGGATGAGAATACTGCTGGTCGAAGACGATGAACAACTGGGTGAGTCGCTGGAAGCGGCTCTGCGGCTGGAGCGCTATGCGGTAGACTGGCTGCGCTCCGGCGAGCCGGTGCGAGCGGCCCTGTCCGCAACGCCCTACGATTTATTGATACTGGACCTGGGCCTGCCCGGAATCCCCGGCATACAGATACTGCGTCAACTGCGCCGGGATAAGCACACCATGCCCGTGCTGATACTCACCGCGCGTAATACCCTGGCGGACAAGGTTGATGGGCTGGACTCCGGGGGGGACGATTATCTGACCAAACCCTTTGAGATGGACGAACTGTTTGCCCGTATACGCACGCTGTTGCGTGGTAGAAGCTATCACAAGATGCAGCAGCTCGAAGCGGCGGGCATCATCATGGACCCGGTAGACAGAGCCGTTGTATTCGAGGGGCGGGCCATTGTCCTGACCGCCAAGGAGTCTGCTATATTGGAAATTTTATTGCGCAACACTGGGCGCTTCGTCTCCAGGGCTAGGCTCGAGGAGGGCATCTATAGCTGGGGGGAAGAAGTGGGCTCCAATACGGTAGAGGTATATGTCTCGCGGCTGCGTAAGATGTTTGGCGGAGACAAGATTGAAACCATGCGTGGTGTGGGATACCGAATCCCCAAATGACTTCTCTTCGAAAGCGCCTGATCTGGATTCTACTGGGCCTGACCCTGTTTGCCTGGGTGACCTCTGCACTGCTAACCGGGGCCTATGCGACACGGGTGATGATGGACCAGGTTGATCGACAGCTGGAGCAGTACTCGGATTTGGTCAATTATATTACTCAGGTGTTTGCCCGGCAACTGGATCAGGGCCTGCCCGTTTCCGAGCCCTCGATTCAACATGAAATTAATCATCCGGAGCTGCATCCCTTGATTATCGAGGGCCCACAGGGAGAGCAGCTCTCACCTGCGTTGAATATCTGGCTGGATGGGGGCCTGCTGGCGGTGCTGGAACACTCCCCACGGTTTGAAAAACCTGAGGAGGAGGGCTTCTCCTTTCTTCAGGTGGGCAGTGATGGCCGTCGCTGGCGGGTTCTTTCGCGTTTTGATCAACGCAATGGCCTGTGGACACTGGTGGGTATCGAGTTGGAAGCCGCGCGCTGGGCGATGCTGGGAATTTTGGGACGAGCGCTGTTCCCTCTGCTGATCATATTGCCGCTGACCATAGGACTGCTGTACTTTGGTGTATCCAGGGGCTTACGACCCCTGAAAACGCTGGCTGGGCAGATTTCCCGGCGCAACCCTCGAGTTCTCGACGCGGTGGATTCCAGGGACGTACCAGTGGAAATACAACCGGTGGTCACCGCCCTGAATCAATTATTGGAACGATTGGCCGTCGCCCTGGAGGGAGAGCAGCGCTTCACGGCCAATGCGGCTCATGAACTGATGACGCCACTGGCGGCGATTAAGACCGAGGTGCAGTTATGTCAGCGACAACTGCAGGACAAGGATGTTGCGACTATGCTCAACCGTATAACCCTGCGAGTAGATCGGGCCAGCCATACCGTGGAACAGTTGTTGACCCTGGCCAGGTTCGACCCGGAGTCGCCGCAACCCGATAGCCCGGTTGAGCTGCACACCCTGCTGGGCGAGGTGCTGGCCGAGACGGCACACTTGGCGGCGGAGCGCGCTCTGGAAGTAGATGTTAGCGCCGAAAATGCCGTGCTGGTGCGCGGTAGCGAGGAAGGGTTGGCCATTCTGTTACGCAATCTGCTGATCAACGCCTTTCGCTATGCCAGTGACAACAGCACGGTGAGGATAGAGCTGACCCAGGAAGCCCGCGCAGTACTGCAAATATGCAATGACTGCGAGCCTTTATCAGCAGACGAATTTGGCCATCTTGCGGAGCGTTTTTATCGGGTGCCGGGCAGCAGAAGCCTGGGAGCCGGCCTGGGATTATCTATCGTCGCGCGAATCGTCGAAAGTCACGGGGCCGCTCTTGAGATGAGCCCTGCAGCCCATGGTGGGGGGTTCTGCGTTCGGGTTGAGTTTCCCCTGGCTGGCCGCTAGTCGATTGCTGCGTGTGCAGCGCCGATCAGGCCCGGCTGTATTGTGGTAATGGCGTACACCGGTATTTCATTCATCCGTTCACGCATCGCTCCCTTGGCGCAGAAGCGGCTATGAAAATCGCTTGCCCGAAGAAAGGGGATCATTGTTGGCACAATACCACCGGCCAGGTAAAGCCCTCCATAGGCGCCGTTCGCCAAGGCGAAATCTCCCGACACTGAACCCAATAAGGCGCTGAATGTACTGAGTGCGAGCACACCCGTTTCGTCTTCTCGCCCCAGCGCCCGCCGAGAGACTTCCGCCGCACTACTGGCATCTGCTGTCGTGTCGGTAATATCCCCCAGGGTTTTATACAGTAGCAGCAAGCCCGGACCGGAGACCAATAGTTCTGCGTAAATATGCGAACGGCGCCTGAGCAACTCGCGGAATAGCTCAATCTCTAGATCGTTGGCCGGCGATATACTCATATGGCCGGGCTCGCAGGCACAGGCGTGCCAGAGATGGTTGAATGGTTCTAGAGTCGCACCACCCAGTCCGGTGCCGGGGCCGATTACAGCCAATTTGGATTTCTCGGGACTATTGCCCCGATATAATAATTCGCTGTCATTTCCCGTGAGATGGGGCAATGCGATGGCATTTGCTTCGAAGTCGTTTATCCACCGGATACGTTTGAAACCAAAGCGCCTGGCAATCGCCGAACGGGAAAAAGACCACTCCATGTTGGTCATCACTACCTGATCCCGGGCGAGCAGAGCGGCGATGGCAACACAGGCCCGGTCTGGCGCAGTTTCAGGGAGCGATGCAAGCCATGTTGCGATCACGTCTTCGAAGTGGGGATAGTCGCAGTTGGTGTAGGTAACCAGGTGGCGAAACTCTGCCAGATGCGAGTCAAACAGCGCGATGCGTGTATTTGTTCCGCCAATATCGGCGACCAGACGCGGCGACATAAACAATTATCCCTTTGGCCTGTTTCAGACGACCGACAATATTTTCATGATGTTGGTGGCGCCGGGGCGCCCCATAATCGCACCCTTGGTGAGCAAGATGGAGTCGTCTTTATTGAGATAGCCGCCATCTTTGAGGAATTCGATAGCTCGTGCTTCCACGCTGTCGTAATCAAAGGCACTGGCGTCAAAATACAGGGGAATAACACCCCGGCACAGAGAGAGTCGTTGCAGGGTTTCACTGTGGTGGCTGAGCGCGAAGATTGGCAGGCCAGAGCGCAAGCGGGACATCAGTAGCGGCGTGGTGCCAGATTCGGTCAAGCAGGCAATTCCGCGGACATTGCGATAGTGATTCGCCGCATAGATCGCCGACATGGCAATGGCCTCCTGGGCGCTGGAAAACTGCCTTTGCAGTCGATGCTGGGATTGCAGGGACACCGGGTGGCGCTCGGCGCCCATCGCCGCATCGGACATGGCGGCGACGACTTCCACCGGATACTTGCCCACGGCTGTTTCCGCGGACAACATGACCGCGTCGGTGCCGTCCAAAACCGCGTTGGCGACATCGAATACCTCGGCGCGTGTGGGCATCGAGCTGTTTATCATGGACTCCATCATCTGGGTCGCGGTGATGACGACCCGATCCATCTTGCGCGCCCGGGAAATCAGATCTTTTTGGATGCCGATCAACTCTGCATCGCCGACCTCCACACCCAGATCGCCTCTGGCAACCATAATGCCAGCGGAGGCGGCCAGGATAGCGTTGAGCGCCACTTCGTCGTAGACGACTTCGGCCCGTTCGATCTTCGCGATAATTGCGGGTTCCAGCTGATGGGCCTTGAGCAGGTCACGGGTCTGGAAGATATCTTCAGCACTGGAGACAAACGACACGGCGACAAAGTCCGGTCGCACTTTCGCCAGGCTATCGATGTCGGCCATGTCTTTGCTGGTCAGGGCGGGTGCTGCCAGGCCGCCGCCCATGCGGTTGATGCCTTTGCGCGAACCCAGTATGCCTCCCACGAGCACAGTACAGTTGACAGCCGCTGCCTCTATGTCGTTGACGCGCAATCGGATTCTGCCATCGTCGAGGAGCAATATATCGTCGCGAAATACGGAGGTGCATAGCTCCTCGTAGTCCAGTCCGACGCCATTATTGTCGCCCTCACCCTCGCCCAGATTGAGGTCCAATCGGAACCTATCGCCGTTCATTAACTCCACTGTGTCCTGACGAAAGGTGCTGATGCGAATTTTTGGGCCCTGCAAGTCCGCCATGATGCCCACATACTTGCCTGCTATGGCGGCCTGTTTGCGAATTCGGCTTGCCACGCTGGCATGGTGTTGCGCGGTGCCGTGGCTAAAATTGAGGCGAAAAACGTCCACCCCGGCACTGATAAGTTTGGCGAGAACATCGGCCGATTCACTCGCCGGTCCCACGGTGGCGACAATTTTGGTTCTTCGGTTCTGTATTGGGGTCACATCGATTTCCGCATATGCTTGGTAAAAGGTTCGTGGTGTTGGCGGTATTTTGGTTAGCGGTATAGCACGTCTTTGCCGTGCCGAATCTCCAGAGCCTGGCGTTGGGTTTTGCGTAAACTCCTTACCACCAGGGCGTAGGAGCGATCTATCATGCGCTCTATCTCGCCCCTGGGAATACTGCCATCGAGCACAATGGTATTCCAATGGCGTTTGTTCATGTGGTAACCGGGTATAACCGCTGGAAAGATATCGCGTAACATCAGGGCCTCGTCGGGGTCACACTTCAAGTTCATACGGGCGTTATCTTGCGCCTCTACCAGGGTCGCGAACATCTTGGCGTCAATTTTTATGACCGCAACATCGGGTCCAAAGGGAAAATCTTCCCTCGCCTCCGGGCGGCTGAGCAGGTAATTTCGTGCCGATTTGTAATTCACGAATCATTCACGGCAGCGAGGGCCTATTGTCTCAGGAATGTGCGCACAGTATCGGGAAAATCGGTAAATAAACCGTCAATTCCCGCCCTGTTTATAAAAATATCCAGACACTCATGGAAGCTGGATAGCTCGGCCGGCAATTCATCTTGCCTGAACGTGTAGGGATGTACCAGCAGGCCTCTGGTCTGGGCATCGCTCACCAGATTGCTTATCACGGGCTCCCCCGCAGGGTTTTTTCCCCGGTATATATGCATTATCCAGGGCCCTATGCCATCGGCATAGGTGGCGATGGCATCCAGTCCAGTCGGCGATCTGAGATAGTCATAGTCGACGGCGCTGTCCTCCCCCCAGTCGTTCTGCCCTATCAATTGAATCAAGGGTAGCGTGGTCTTGTGCGTATCGCGTAGATAGCGCAGGGTCCGGTCGTCGAAACATTGCAGAAAAACCTGATCTTTTCGCTCTGCGTACCCAGTTTGCTCCAGCACTTGCATGATTATATCGGCGATATTGTAACCTTGGCTCAGGTGCCAGTTGGGTGACTTGAGCTCTACGTACAGTCCAGTACGCCGATTGCGGCTGCGATTTAAGCCGTCGATGAATTCAATTTCCTCCTTCAGCGTGGGAATGCCACAAAAGCCGGGGCCCAGGGGAAACCGGCCGGGGTATACGGCGACTTCCCGGGATTCCCGATTCCACCGACTTCGCTCATGTACCCGCAGCTGGCGAATTTCTTCGAGGGTGAAATCGAGGGCATAGTAGCGGTCATCATCCCGCTTTCGATCCGGAAAGCGCTGTTGTACGTCGGTGGTAGATTCGAGGTGGATATCATGGAGCACTATAGCTGTACCATCTTTGGTCAAGACGACATCCTGCTCCAGAAAATCGGCCTCCATGGCGTGGGCGAGCGCTTTAGCCGCCAGAGTATGTTCAGGTAGATATCCGCTCGCACCGCGATGGGCGATTACAATGGGCCTGCTAAGATTTGCTTTTGTCATGGGCCCCCAGGCTGACTGCCTTTGGTAGAAAGTTCCAGTGATAGTGTTTCCCAGGCAGTGGCGGGGGAAATGGCCCCGCGATGCTGGATAACCATTGCCGAGACAATGCCCAGGAGCCCCAAGGTTATTGTAAGGCCCTCAAACCATCGTAATTGCAGCTGAACTTAGGGGAGTGCTGCGATCCAGCCCTTGTCCTCAAACCACTTTTTGCGCAACTTTGCCAGTACACCCATCTTGCCGTAGGCGTCGAGATAGTTTTCCACCAGATTCAGGAACTGGGCGTCATCCTTGCTCACGGCGATGCCTATAGGCTCCACTGTCAAGGGCCGGCTGAGTGTGGTCAGCCCCGCATCCGGAAAACGCAAAACAGCCAGCACGCAGGCGGGCATGTCCGCAATCATACCGTCGGCCTCACCGGCGATTACCATGGCCACGCCCTTATCATAATCTGCAACCTCAATCAGGGTGGCCTGAGGGGCTACTTCGCTGATGAAAGACGCGCTGGTGGAGTTTTGCAGGGCGACAAGCTTCAGATCCTTGCGGTTGAATTCCTCGCTGCCCTGAACCTTGGCCAAAACGGAATCCTTGGTCAGAATGGACTTGCCCGACATCATGTAGGGACCAATAAAGGAGACCCGCTCGGTACGCGCGGGGGTGATAGCCATACCCGACATCACCATATCGATTTTGTCGTCCTCCAGGGCGGACATCAGCTCGCCGAAGGGCATTATTTTAATTTCGAGTTTGACCTTCATCGCCACGGCCAGGGCGCGCGCCAGATCGACGTCATAGCCCATGAATTTCCCGGTGCGGCTGATGGCGTTCATAGGGGGCTGGCTGCCCGACATACCAACTTTCAGCACTTTAAAATCCACAACGCGCTGCAAGGTGTCGCCAGCCATGCTGGTGGCGGAAAATATCAGCGCCAAAGCCAGTGCCGCGCCCAGTGACAAGCGCTTGAATAGGTTAGACATATCTTATTTCTCCTGAGTATTGTGTGTGCCGGTGCAGGCCGGTACTGCGCTTGGCCTGTCCGCTTCGGGCCGATTCAATCAGCCCGGTGGACAAGTGTATGTCTGATTGGAGTATTAGCCAAAGCATTTATTACAGATGGCATGGAGCGCCCTTGAGTCATCGAATGTGACGACGGTAGTGAAGGCGAGGCTCGGGGCAGTTCGCATCACTTTTCGAATAGTTTGTGCGATCATAGCTTTTTCACAAGACGGTGAAACAGTTGATTACAGCATTCGATCGCATTGTCATCGCGGTACCGAACCTGGCCGAGGCGATGAGGGAATATAAAAACCTGTTGGGCGCGAACTTTTGGCCTGTAGATGAAGCCAATGACGCGCCAAGAGCCTGGCTAGGACTTACCAACGTGGTGATGGAACTCAAAGAACAAGCCATTGAAAGCCCCGCCATTGTGGCTTTGGTTCTCGTCGGCGATGCTCCCGCCGACACCACCGTTGATATCAAAAATGCCCGGCAGCTGCAGTTGAGCTACTGCGATGGGCGTGAAACTGCGCGTTTTCGCGCGCAGCAGTCCGCCGCCCAGAACCCCGGGCTGAACGTGGATCATGTGGTTTTGCGCACTGCGGATGCGGCTGCCTGCATCGAGCTTTTCTCGGTCGGACTGGGGCTTCGCCTGGCGCTTGATCAGCACGTGCCCGAATGGGGTGGGCGTATGTTGTTTTTCAGGGTCGGAAAACTCACATTAGAAGTCATTGAGGCTGGTGAGGACAAGCCTGCAAGTGATCATTTCTGGGGTATTACCTACCAGTGCCCGGACATTTCCGCGATGGTGTCTCAACTGCAACAGGAGGGGCTTGCATTGTCCGAAATTCGGCAGGGTCGCAAGCCCGGCACGCAGGTAGCTACCGTGAAAAGTCATACCCTGGCGATTCCCACGTTGCTTATTCAGCCCGCCGATGGATGAAGCCTATTTCTTCATTTGCATCTTGATGGTGCCTTCCGTGGTCTTGTTGTAGGGCGGTAACATGCCCCCTAACTTGCCGACGTTGGCTTTGGCCTGGCGGAAGATCGATTTTGCATGACTGAAAGTTTTAAAGCCTTCGAAGCCGTGAATCGCACCCATACCACTGGGACCCACGCCGCCGAAGGGCAGTTCTTCTTGCATGATGTGCATGATTACATCGTTGACGCAGACGCCGCCAGAGGTGGTGCGCTCTATCACCGCTTTTTCTTCCTCGGCATCGTTGCCGAAATAGTAGGCGGCCAGCGGTCTGGGTTTGGAATTGACGTAGCGAATGGTCTCTTCAAAATCTTTGTATGTGCGAATCGGTAGCAGCGGTCCGAACAACTCCTCTTCCATCATTTTGAGATCGTCTGCAGGTTCGGGGATAAGCGTTGGCGGAATTTTACGGGTGCCATCTTGCCCGCTGAAATCTTCATTGCCGGGGTTGATTGAAATGACTTTTATGCCGCGCTCCTCCGCCTCTGCCAGATAACCGTTCAGACGATCGTAATGTCGCTGGTTAATCACGGATGTGTATTCGTCATTGTCCAACAGCTTGGGATACATTTCGGCCACGGCTTTTTGGGCGGCGGCAATGACTTCGTGTAACTTCTCTTCCGGCACCAGCAGGTAATCCGGAGCCAGGCAGATCTGCCCTGCGTTGAGGGTTTTGCCCAGCATGATGCGGCCCATACTTTTTTGGACATCGGCACTGCGGGAAATAATAACCGGGGATTTGCCGCCCAACTCAAGGGTCACGGGAACCAGATTAACTGAAGCGGCCGCCATAATATGTCTGGCGACCGAGGTGGCACCGGTGAATAACAGGTGATCGAAAGGCAGGCTGGAAAATGCCTGTCCCACTTCGGTGCCCCCATCGAATATGGCGACTTCATTTTCGTCCCAGGTGTCTGCGACCATCTCGGCCATAACGGCTGAGGTTGCCGGGGTAAATTCCGAGGGCTTGAGCATGACGCGGTTGCCCGCAGCGAGTACGCCGGCCATTGGCCCAAAAGTGAGATAAACCGGGAAATTCCAGGGGGCTATCACCCCAACAACTCCCAGGGGCTGATATTCGATGCGGGAGCGGCCACCCAATAAATTAAGGGGGAACATGGTGGGACGTTTTTCGGCGCGCATCCACTTGCGTAAATGCTTTTTGGCGTGCTTCATAGCGGTAATTGAAGCGGCGACATCGGTCAACATGGTGACCTGCCGGGGGCGACAGCTGAAATCGCGGTTCAGGGCCTCGGTGAATTTGTCCTGGTATTTGATCAGCCCGTCTATGCCTCGCGTCAGACGGTCAATACGCGTTTCAGCGGACACCGCACCTTCATCCAGGTAAGCCTGGCGCTGGGCTTCCAGCACTGCGGTCATTTTTGCGGTAATTTCGTCTTGTGCCGGAATTTGTTGGGGCGCGTTCATGGCTTCCATCCTTAATGAAGTTAGCCCGTCAGTATAGCGCCGAAGTGGTTGAAATTTAACCGGTAATGCAGGTTAAATGTGGCCAGCTTGGGGTCTTCCGGTGGTCAATATATAATGCGTAACATGACTATAGTCGCAATTTACAGACAATGATGCGGTTCATGATGAGAGTTGGCCCGGTGCAGCGTTTAGCCGTCGCCATGCATGCCATTTTGCTCTTCACCCTGGCTCCCGTTGCCCTTGCTGCGCCCAATATCCTGATTATTTTTGCCGATGATCTTGGTGTTGAAACCCTCGCCAGCTACGGCGGCAAGTCTTATTCGACCCCCGCGCTGGATCAACTTGCCGCCCAGGGCCTCCGGTTTGAAAATGCCCACGCGACACCCCTGTGCACGCCCTCGCGGGTGATGTTGCTCACCGGCATGGACAGCTGGCGTAACTACACCGACTTTGCCTATCTGGCCCCCGGGGAGCAAACCTTTGCACATATGCTGCAACGCGCCGGATATCGCACCATGGCAGCGGGCAAATGGCAATTGGTTAGCAATAAGTACCAGTCTCTGCAGGGTATGAGTCCCGCGGCGGCAGGCTTTGATGAATATGCCCTGTGGCAAATAGTTGCCCGCGACGACGAGACCGATCGCTACTGGGGGCCGACGATCGAAGTCTCCGGGGAATTGGTTGAACACGGGACTAACCAGTACGGGCCGGATTTGTTTAGTTCGGCGCTGACCGAATTTATTACCCAAAGCAGCGCAATGGGCCAGCCCTTCCTCGCCTACTACCCAATGGTGCTGCCACACCGTCCTTTTGCAGCGACCCCGGATCATCGAGATAGTGGCGATAAGCAGGAAAATTTCGCCGCTATGGTGGCCTACATGGACGGCATCGTCGGGCGGCTTCTTAGCACCCTGGAACGCAGTGGAGTTGCCGATAATACTCTCGTTTTGTTCATCGGAGACAATGGCACAGATCGGAAAATATCCTCCATTCGCGCGGGAAGCCCCACTGCCGGTGGCAAGGCTCTCACCCTGCAAAGCTCCACCCACGTGCCCTTCATTGTTCGGTGGCCGGGGGTTGTGGCGGCGGGATCGGTCAGTGATGCATTGGTGTATCTGGCCGATGTTTTTCCCACACTGGCTGAAATATCGGCCACCCCAGAGGGGCCACCTTCCGGCGCTCGCGATCCGGATATCGACGGCCAGTCCCTGTTGCCACTGTTAACTGGGGACGGTGCAGAGAACTGGCAGCGGGACTCGCTGTTTATGCACTACGACCCACGTTGGAGCGACCTGGTACCGGCGCGCTACGCCTTTGACCGGCGGTGGAAGTTGTATGAAGGGGGCCGGATGTTCGATATTCAAAGTGATAAATTGGAGCAGCATGCGCTGGATATGGCAGCGCTGTCGGCACCGGCGAGCGAAGCCAGGCAACGCCTACAGCGCCGACTGGACAGGGCGGGGGGTGCACTTAGCGGTATACTCTCTCCACAGTCGCAGTACCGGCGCGACAGAGATCGTCGCCGAACGCTGATTGGCCTGTCGTTAGTGGTTCTGGCGGGGTTGTGGTATCGGCGGCGCAGGTACCGGGAATCAACGATTTCCTGATTGGCTGGAAGCTGCGGGCCTTCGATTGCCGTTTTTGCTGGCGGGGCGGTTACGTCTCGCGGGCCGATTATGGCCCTCGCCTCCCCGTCCCCTGGAGGTATGTTCTCCGGCGTGGGCCTTGTGGTGATGGCCCTTGTCTTTGCCGGCTGCGCGTTTGGCTTTGTGGCTTTTTTTCAGGGAGCCGCTGGCAGGTACTTCGTGTTCGGGTTCGAAGCCGGCAATGTACTCGCGGGTGATGTGTTTTTGGATGAGTTGCTCAATACCGTTTAGCTGTTTAACTTCATCGGCGCTGACCAGGGAGTAGGCTTTGCCGGTGGAACCCGCGCGCCCGGTGCGACCGATTCGGTGGACATAGTCTTCCGCCACATTGGGAAGGTCGAAATTCACTACTTGTGGCAATTGGACTATGTCCAGACCCCGTGCGGCAATATCGGTTGCTACCAGTACCCGAATTTTACCCTGTTTAAACCCGGCCAATGCCCGGGTGCGCGCCCCCTGGCTCTTATTGCCATGGATGGCCGCGGCGTTGATGCCCGCTTTTTCCAGGGTTTGCGTCAGCCGGTTCGCCCCGTGTTTAGTGCGGGTAAACACCAACACTTGTTGCCAATCGTTTATTTGGACCAGCTCTCGCAGCAACGCGGCCTTGCGGCTTTTATCCACCGGGTAAAGCCACTGCTCTACGGTATCTGCGGCTGCGTTGGCAACATCGACCGCTACTTCAATCGGGTCGTGGAGAATACCGCGGGTCAGGGATTTGATTTCATCGGCAAATGTTGCGGAGAACATCAGGTTTTGCCGCTTGGCGGGCAGCACGGCGAGTATCTTGCGAATGTCGTGGATAAATCCCATGTCCAACATGCGGTCCGCCTCGTCCAGCACCAGAATTTCCAGATCATTGAAGCGAATGGCGTTTTGCTGGTGCAAATCCAGTAGCCGGCCCGGGGTGGCGACCAATATGTCTACGCCGCGCCGCAGCTTCTGCATTTGCGGGTTGATCTTCACGCCGCCAAAGACCACGGTAGAACTCAATGACATAAAGCGGCCATAGGTCTCAACGCTCTCCCCAATCTGGGCCGCCAGCTCTCGGGTAGGAGTCAGAATCAGCACCCGTGCCCGATTGGCCTGGGCGCGCTTGCCGTCTTGTAGTAGCTGTAGAATTGGCAGAACAAAGCCCGCGGTTTTTCCCGTGCCGGTTTGGGCCGCCGCCATGACATCCCGCCCTGTGAGGACGGCGGGAATCGCTTGCGCCTGAACGGGCGATGGCGAGGTATAGCCCTTTGCGTCAACTGCTCGCAGCAGTGGTTCGGACAGACCAAATTTGTCAAATGACATTCTTGTACTCGTTTGATTGGGGCGCAGCGCGATTAAATATCGCCCTGCGGTGCGAGGGGCGCGCATCTTACCCTAACGGTTGGCAAATAGAAACATGCCAAATATTGCCCTCGGGTTGGCATTCCGACTTGGCATTCATCCGGTGAACTGGTAAAAAGCGGGGATGGAATCGAATCCAACAACTGTTCGCCCAGATAGCTCCGCGCAGGGAGACAGTCGGACGCCGTCGCCGCCTTTCGGCTACTCGCGGCAATGTACCCACAGCCGGGAGCAGCAAATTCACATCGTTGCGGAGTTTCATGCCCATAAAATAAGGCCAAACCGCATTGCCTATCGCGTAGGTATTGACATCGCCTTCATCGAGGAATTAATTGCCGGGGAAGTTGAGTCGGGGAGATTTGAAGGCCTGGTCTCGCATTATCGCAAGGCGCGTTTCGCCAGCCGCATGAAAGACTCCACTGGGAAGGGGGGTGTCGTGCAATATGAGTTGCAGCAGCGCATAAAGCGAGAGTTTGAGCAGGAGCTCGACTTGTAAAAGGATGCTGCCCTGGCGGCTTAGTCGCCGTTTGTTTTCGCTGCCACGAGGTCGGCGTATCGGCGCTCCTGCCTTTCCAGTAAATCGATACTGCGTTGTACGCCGTCTTTGGCATCTGTGCTCGGCGCCTTTAATCGCGCTCTTTCGTGCTTCAGGTCAAGTCGGGTGTCACCCTGTTTAAGTTTGAGTTCTTCCAGGCTTGCCGCCTCCTCCGCTTTGTCGAAGATCATCTCCTCCGGCGCTATGCTGACCTCCTCGGGTTTGTCAATATCGTGCATGACGGGGGTTCTGGGAATGACTTTATTGGCGGGGTCAAGGGCGCGCTGGTTCATAAACGACGGGGATACAATTTCCACGTTATTGCCATGCATTTGTTCCAGCACTCGCTTGCGCAAGTTAGATCGGGCACTGAGCAGGTTCTTCATTTCGGGCAGGAAGCCACAAACCCGATAGACCACCGCGTGATCCAGCAGCTCCTGCACGAGAACAAAGGGCTCCTTCAACTTGGCCTCCTGGCCGGCGATGAGGAGAAGCTCCTCAACGCGAAGATAGGTGACATCGTAGCCGATGGATACTTCCACAAAATATAATGGTGCCATCGCGGTGCAGTACCGTAATCGGATTGTTGACCAGCATGAGATTGGGCAGGTTGGTCAGGTCTCGCCATTCGGTCTGAATTTGCGTGTGTACCCGCGAGCGCTTAGTCACCCTGCCGAACTGGGCATTGACGCGCAGGTAATCCCCCGGGCGAAATGGCTGACTGGCCTGCAACATAACTCCGGCTATCATATTGGCGACAAAGGTGGTCGCAGACAGGGCGATGACTGCGGTGAGCAACACTCCCAGCAAGCTCAGTACCTGACCTTGAGTATCGTTGCTTAACGGTAGCAATGTGATGAGCGCGATAATGGAAAACGCGACAATCAACCCGTTGAATAGCTGGTAGAGCAGGCCCGAGGTGCCCTGGGCGGTTCGATTGGCGCTCCATTTGGCCAGCCATGCCAGTAGCAGGGCCGCAAGTACTATGACGGCGGGTGGCCAAAGTAGCGAGAAGATATCCTGTGCTAGGGTCATGGAGTAGTGCCTTAATTGAATACATAGGAGTGCTGTCAGCGACAATCCTGTTCCAGCCAGCCCAGCACCCGTCTGGTTAGTTGCAGTCGGCTCCAGGAAAATGAATGGTCTCCGGGAATTATGTGGTGCTGAAGTTTAATTTTTTCGTCCTGCGCGTAGGCTATAACAACGGGGGTAAACATCTGCTGTGGGCTGGTCACGGTGTCCTGCTCCCCTACAATCAAGAAAACAGACTTGCCTTGTAATCCTGGCCCAAAGCGTGTGGTGTCCAGTTCTGCCGCTGCCACGGTTTTCAGCTGCTCACGCATCACGGTGCCGTTGAAGTTACGTAACATGAACAGGGTATCAGCGTAGGATACAACTCGCTGCAGGGCCGGGTCATTCGTCTGGATGCCGGCAGCCCACAGGCCCAGGTTGGCAGGGGACATTGCGCCTACGCAGACGACCCCTTTATCCTGGCTACCTGCGGCGAGGGAAACGTAGCCACCCAGGGAGTGACCCAATAGGGACAACTTATTGGTATCGACCCGATAGTTGGCTGCATTTTCCGGTGCGCGGAGAAAGTTCAAAGCCGCCAGCGCGTCATCGTCTACATTGAGCACCGAGTAGTTCCCTTCACTGCCCCAGGCCCCGCGATAGTGGAAGAACATCACATTGAATCCGGCCCGGCGCAGGACCTGGGCGATATCCAGATTTTTTTCGTTGCCGGGGAAACCGTGTAGTAGCACCACGGTGGGATGGGGACCAGGCCCATTGGCGATATAAATGAGCCCGGTCAGGCGATCCCCTCCGCTGCGGAATGTGAGCTCCTCAATTTTGGCCGGAAATGCCTTATCTGGCGCGCGTTCCATGCTGACGGGGTCGAAAGATGGCTGGGCGGCCAGGCCGGCGGCACTGGCGAACGAGACGGCCAGCAGAAGCAGGGTTATGCGCACAGTCAGTCTCTACACTACGGGTATCAGGGCTTGCGGAATTTCAAGGTCCAACGATCGGTATTGCCGGTGACGCTCTTACGCCCGACTTCATATCTCAGCTCATCGTCAGCGCGATAGTGTAAAGTCGAGTAGTCTACAAAATCGAAGCCAGCCGCTTCAATTTCCTTGATTGCCAGCACGGGGTCTACCCGGCGGCCATTTTCATTGTCCAGTTCTTGCATATGCCGGCGCGTATGGTCGACCAGTGCATAGACGCCCCCCGACTTCAGTGCATTGAATACGGAGGCGTTTCTCGCGCCGCGGGATACTGCATCAAAATTGTGGTAATTGCGAAAGGTGAGCACCATGTCTACGTTTTGTACCCCTAGGTCGGTATCACTCGCAGTGTAGAAACGCGAGCCCTCCGGGCGACCAAGCTTGGCGTCCCGGCCGATTACGCTAAACTTTTCGAAGCCGGGCGCACCTTTTAACGCCGCTTCTGCGCCGTCTGTGCCATAGGTGATATACAGTTTGCCATTGTCGGCCAACACAGGGGCCAGTAGTTTGGAGTACCAACCGCCGCCGGGTATCAACTCGACCACCCTCATGTCGTCGCGCAAGCCGAAGAATTCCAGCGTTGCTACCGGTTTGCGGTTTTTGTCGCGGGCGGTATCGGCTTCCGATCGAATGTCTGCCGCCATGGCGGATTCAAGCTTTGCCTTAACTGCGTCAAAATCGCCTGCCAGGACGACCCCGGTATACAATGCAGAGGTCAATGTAGCCGTGAGCGCGAGGGTAGTAATAGCGATTTTTTTCATGGTTTGTGTGGCTCCGTAGGGATTCTGATAAGCTTTGGCAGTCTACCAAGTTTTCCTGCTTTGTCATGCTATCGATATCCCGCCATGTGAGTATTCCCTTCGCCGAGATTGAGTTGCAGGCAATCCGCGCCCAGGGTGCCGGCGGCCAAAATGTGAACAAGGTATCCAGTGCTATTCACCTGCGCTTTGATATTCAGGCTTCATCCCTTCCCGACTTTTATAAGCAGGCGTTGCTAACGCTCAAAGACAGGAGGGTTTCCAAAGACGGTATTATTGTGATCAAAGCGCAGCAATACCGCACCCAGGAAAAAAACCGGGATGACGCCCTCCAACGGTTGCAACTGCTGGTCAAGAGTGCCGGGGTCACCCAAAAAAAGCGCAGACCCACCAGGCCAACCAAAGGCTCTCAGGTGAGGAGAATGGACAGCAAGAACAAACGGGGCAAACTCAAGACACTCAGGGCCAAGGTGGACCACTCAGCTTAGTGAGTACACTTTTGTCCGGCGCTATTTGGGCGGCAAAATACATGGCACAATGCTCATCTCCCCCGGGCATTAGAGGAGAAGCGTATAATTCCGGCACTCAGTAATATTGATCACGAATGTATAAGGACGCAGCGATGAATACCCTTGAAACCTGGCACCAGATAGTAAAGGAATTGAGCCCGGAACGGCTGGATGAGGTGCTGGCGGAGGATTGTGTATTTTACTCCCCCGTTTTACATACACCTCAGGAGGGAAGAGAGCTCACCAAATTTTATCTGGCCGGTGTCATGACGGTATTCAACAACAGTTTTCACTATGTGAAGGAAGTTGTGACGCCGGAACATGCGGTACTGGAATTCGTCTGCGAGATTGAGGGTATTGTCATCAATGGCGTCGATATCCTGACGTTCGATGAGGCGGGTAAGATCGCGGAGTTTAAGGTAATGATTCGGCCATTGAAGGCGATTAACCTGCTGCTTGAAAAAATGCGTGCGTTGCTGGAGCAGACTGGATGACCGGCCATCACCCCGCGCTTTAGGCAAGAAGGCGTAGCCGATGTCGATGTCCTCAAGCGATTCGCGCTTCACCAGGCCACACATACCGATAATCTCACCGCTGTCCTTGTCGATGATAAGGCGTGATGTTTCCAGGGCTCGCATGGCGAGGCTTTTCCCTTTGAGAGCGAAAAATTGCTGTATTGATTCGGCGAGGCAGCCCGGGCGAACAGCTGCTAGAATATGCCTAGTTGACTATCCATTGGCAAGCGACTTAATACTGCGCCCATTGTGTATGGGCGCTTGCCCTGTATAATCGCCGGCCGCCGCAGCCTGACCGCGGTCTCATTTTCTAGGTACTGTCATGTCCTCAGACGACCCGATAGGCAGTTTTGCGGAACTGAACCTGCCAGATCCCCTACAAAAGGCATTGAATGATGTGGGTTATGAAACCCCGTCTGCAATTCAAGCCGAGACAATCCCCCATTTACTGGCGGGTGTGGATTTATTGGGCCAGGCCCAGACAGGAACGGGTAAAACGGCAGCATTCGCCCTGCCTGTCCTGGCTCGCCTGGATCTTGCCAATAGGAAAACCCCCCAGGTACTGGTTCTGGTTCCCACGCGCGAGTTGGCGCTTCAGGTAGCCGAGGCTTTTCAAAAGTATGCGCGTCACCTGACGGGCTTTAAGGTGCTGCCGGTTTACGGCGGCTCTGATATGCGGGGCCAGTTACGCCAACTGGAGCGCGGGGTTCATGTGGTGGTAGGCACGCCGGGGCGGGTTATGGATCACATGCGGCGTGGATCACTAAACCTGGCAAAGCTCCAGACGCTGGTTCTGGATGAGGCCGACGAAATGCTGCGCATGGGTTTCATAGACGATGTGGAATGGGTGCTGGAGAAAACCCCGGATACGCGCCAGGTCGTTTTGTTTTCTGCCACCATGCCCACCGCTATTCGCCGTATTGCGGTCAAATATTTAAGCAATCCGAAAGAGATAACGATAAAGGTTAAAACGGTCACCAACGAGTCCACCCGGCAACGCGTATGGATGATGGCGGGGACTAGCAAAATGGATGCACTGACCAGGATTCTCGAGGTTGAGGATTTTGACGCGATGATTGTGTTTGTGCGCACCCGTATAGCAACGGCGGAACTCGCCGACAAGCTGGCGGCAAGGGGCTATTCCTGTGCCGCAATCAACGGCGATATCCCGCAAAAACAGCGAGAGACAACCATCGAAAACCTAAAGAGCGGCAAGCTGGATATTCTGGTGGCTACCGACGTGGCTGCCAGGGGGCTGGATGTAGGGCGCATCAGCCATGTGATCAATTACGATATCCCCTATGACGTTGAAGCTTATATTCACCGAATCGGCCGCACCGGCAGAGCAGGGCGCAAGGGCGATGCGATCTTGTTTGCCGCCAATCGGGAGCGCCGCTTGCTGCGCGCCATCGAGAAGGCCACCGGTTCCCAGATCGAAAAGATGGAGCTGCCCACGGCGGCGGAAGTCACGGATAAGCGCATTGGCAAGTTCAAGCAACGTATCACCGCGGTGCTAGATACCCGTGATCTGGGTATATTCAAAAAACTGGTCGATGATTACCAGCATGAATACGGTGTGCCGGTGGTTGATATTGCGGCGGCGCTGGCGTCCCTCGCCCAGGGTAAAGGAGAACTGGTAGCCAGAGCTCCCGCTAAAGAGGCCAAGACGGCAGGGCGTAGGCCCGATAAGAATCGGCCAGGAAAAAGTCGGCCGGCAAAGGCCAGCTCGAAAGAACATCGCGGCCCCTTTGCCGAGGGCTTCCAAGAGAAGGGCAGGGAGACGCCCTCCGCCAAGGTAAAATCCGCTACACCGCCCCCGGGAAAAGACCTGGAGCGTTATCGCATCGAGGTTGGGCACAAGCACGACGTGAAACCTGGCAATATAGTGGGCGCCATCGCCAATGAAGCGGAGCTGGATAGCGAGTATATTGGTCGCGTTGAAATTTTTGAGGATTACAGCACGGTGGATTTACCAGCGGGTATGCCCAAGGAGTTGTACAAGCATTTGCGTGGGGTGTGGGTGTGTGGCCAGCGCCTGGACATAACTCGACTGGAACGAAAGCCCAGGAAACCGGCCAACGCTAAAGGTGACAAAAAGCCCGGGCCCAGCAAGAAAAAATCAAAGGAGCGCAAGCCATCTGCCAAGCGGGCATAAATGGCGTGGGTGAATTATGAATCAACGCATTATCGTAGGAATCAGTGGGGCGTCCGGTATTGTTTATGCCGCGCGTACCTTGCAGTTACTGCGCGAGTGCGAGGTTGAAACGCACCTGGTGATGAGCAAAGCTGCCGAGCTCACCTTGCACTACGAAATGGACATCTCCCTGGATGAATTAAAGTCCCTGGCGCATACCGTTCACGCCATCAAAAATGTGGGGGCCACGATTGCCAGCGGCTCCTTCCAGACATCGGGCATGTTGATTGTGCCCTGTTCGGTGCGCACGATGTCCGAGATCGCCACGGGGGTCACCTCAACGTTGCTTACCCGGGCGGCTGATGTCGTTTTGAAAGAGCGGCGCCGGTTGGTGTTGATGGTACGAGAAACACCGTTGCACACAGGGCATCTTAGAACCATGACCAGCTTGTCGGAGATGGGCGCAGTCATAGCGCCACCGGTGCCCGCCTTCTACACCAAGCCAGATAGCCTCGATGCCATGGTGACCCAGAGTGTAGCGCGAACCCTGGAGTTATTTGGCCTGGAGCCCGAGCAGCTCCGCCGCTGGCAGGGCGATAGTCTATCCGCAACGGGACACTAGCATGGCCCTGTTGTTTGGAGTGGTGCTACTTGACCTGATCGGGTTTGGCATTGTTATTCCCATACTGCCATTTATGTCACCCCAGTTGGGGGCGGACAAAATGGATATTGCATTCATCATCGTCAGCTACGCTGTTTGTTCCGGGCTTTGTGCTCCCTACTGGGGGCGTTTGTCTGATCGCATGGGCCGCAAGCCGGTAATAATGATCTGCCTCGCGGGTGCCGCAGTATCGTACGTGATGCTTGGTTTCGCCTCCCAGTTATGGATGATATACGTGGCTCGGGGCTTCGCCGGTATGATGGCGGGCAACTTTGGTGTCGCCTCCGCCATGATGGCGGATATAACTCCCCCTCAGAACCGCGCCCGCGGCATGGGAATGATTGGTGCAGCTTTCGGTCTGGGCCTGGTGCTGGGACCCCTGCTGGGGGGCTTGTTGTCAGGCGCTGATGGCGGTTTCGCCCTGCCATGTATGGTTGCCGGTGGCATGTCGATACTGGCGATACTCGCCGCTGCGGTATTCCTGCCGGAGTCGTTGTCTGTGGAGAAGCAGGCAGAGAACCGCGCCCATCAACAAAGTGGCAAGCAGGGTTCCATTTTTGCCATGTTGCGCGCCACCGGAAACCGATTACTGGTATTTCAATATGTGCTGCACAATGCCTGTGTAAGCGCTACAACCTATCTTTTTCCCCTCTGGGCAGGGGACCTGTTGAATTGGGGTGCTAGGGAAGTGGGCATCGTTTTTGGTGTGCAGGGGGCATTTATTGCGGTGTTACAAGGCGGAGTATTGGGCCCTGCGGTGCGGGTTTTGGGAGAAATGCGATTGCTGCGAATTGGTATCTCCATCTGCTTATTGGGCCTGGTGTGCGCGGTATTCGCCGACTCAATGCCACTTATGGTGGGCTCAGTCTTTATCGCCCTGTCGGGTGCAACCGTGTGTATGCCGCTGCTCAATACGTTTGTCTCGCACAGAACTCCTAGCGAACTGCGCGGTCGCATGATGGGCACCACGGGTGCCGCCTCCTCCTGGGGCCGGGTAGTGGGGCCTTTGCTGGCTGGCACCAATCTGGCGTTGTTTGGCTATGCCGGCGCCTGGATGGGCTGCGTGGCTATCGTACTGTTGTATCTACTGTGGGCTTTGACCGAGCGCTCGCCGGAACCAATAGCATGAATGACCTTTCTTTTTCAGTCCTACCACTCCCTCCCGAACAGTTGAAGAATTTGGAGAGTCTTGGCTATGTAACTATGACTCCGATACAAGCTGCGGCGCTTCCCCTGGCCCTGGCGGGCAAAGACTTGATTGCCCAGGCAAAGACTGGCAGCGGGAAAACGGCGGCCTTTGCCTTGTCGCTGTTGTGCAACTTGAATCCCCGCGATTTCGGCACCCAGGCCTTGGTTCTCTGCCCAACAAGGGAGCTTGCGAGCCAGGTGGCGGTGGAAATTCGCCGGCTGGCGCGCTATCGACAAAATATCAAAGTGATAACCCTCTGTGGCGGCCAATCCATAGGGCCACAAATAGGGTCTTTGGCGCATGGAGCCCATATTGTGGTGGGGACCCCGGGGCGACTTAAAGATCATTTGCGCAAAAAAACCCTGGATTTGAGTCGGATTGCTACGGTGGTTCTGGATGAAGCCGACAGAATGCTGGAAATGGGTTTTGTCGATGATATCGAAACCATAATCGCGGCAACCCCTACTGTCAGGCAGACCCTGTTATTCTCCGCAACCTACCCGGACGATATTTTATCGTTGAGTGCGCGATTTCAAAATTCCCCCAGCCAGGTTTCGGTCGAGACACTGCACAGCGATCAGCACATCGATCAGCAATTTTATATTTGCCAGAAAAATGGCAAACTGGATGCTCTGGTGAAACTGCTGGCCCATTTCAGGCCTGAGGCGGTGGTGGTGTTTTGCAATACCAAGGCCTATGTACGCGAGGTAAGCGCGTATTTGAGCCAGCGGGGCATCGCCGCCACCGCCCTGCACGGTGATCTGGAACAACGCGATCGGGATCAGGTGTTGGTGCAGTTCAAACAGCGCAGTTGTCGGGTGATGGTGGCCACCGATGTCGCCGCCAGGGGCCTGGATATCGAAGATTTGCCCGCCGTGATCAACTACGAACTGCCCCGAAATCCCGATGTATATATCCATCGCATAGGCAGAACAGGCCGGGCGGGGAAAGAGGGCCTGGCGCTCACCCTGTTTGCCGATTCCGAGCGCTACAAGCTCGATAGCATTGGCGATTACCTGCAGCGAGAGTTGCAGTTTGAGGCGATAGAAGTAGTTCCCGCCAGTGATGAGCCGATTGCGGCACCTGCCTTCGTGACGCTTTGTATTGCCGGGGGGAGAAAACAGAAGGTTCGCCCCGGCGACATTCTGGGTGCGCTGACTGGTGCCGCCGGAATAGACGGTAAGGCTGTCGGCAAGATTGATGTCATGGATTATGCCGCATATGTTGCCGTTAAGCGCGGTGTGGCGGACCGGGCGCTGGGCTGTCTCATCAATGGCAAGATCAAGGGGCGGCGGTTTAAGGTGAGGAAGCTGCAGTGATCACTGAAAGCCCCGCAGGTCACGCAGAAGTGCCATAGACTTGTTCAGAGGCTCCCTCGCGTAAGCGAATAGTGAGTACTTGCTTTATCGGTAGATAATGGTACTTGAAACTTGACGGGGGGTGGGTACAAAGACTGATGCTTTCAGCTATGTTCTTGGTGAATTGGTGGAGAACGACCCATGAACCGATCCGGTACCCAGTCAGGTTTTACCTTGATCGAGCTGATGATCGTCATTGCCATTGTCGGTATTTTGGCGGCAGTGGCACTACCTGCGTACAAAGATTACGTCGTGCGCACGAAGTTAGCGGAGTCATTGGGATTTTTGAGTGAGGCCAAGACCGCCGTCACCGAATACTATGTTGTGAATAATAAGTTACCGACTGAAGTTCTCAGCGGCATGCGCAATACGCCGGATACTGACATCGTGAGGTCGATACGGTTGTGGACAAGCACCGGCCATCCGCTACTAACAGCCGTGTTGCAGCCCAATGTCGTTCCGGGGACGACATCCTCGTCCTTCGTACTATCCGGGCGGCTCAGATCCGGCACCATCGAATGGCAGTGTAAACCCGGCGGCCAGTTCGATCAGGTACCCATTCGGTACTTGCCTGTTAATTGCCGCGGTTAACTGCCGCTGAGTCGGCCTTGATTGATGCATCTGCTTTATCGCCATCACAAAAAGGTGGAAATATCCTCCAGGGATTTCTTAATCAGGGCATGCTCGGGAATGGTGGCATCTCGAGCGGGATAGCCTGTTACCAATAATAGATAGGCCCGTTCTCTTTTGTCCCGATGGCAAATCTCATTGAGAAATTTCATGGGGTTTGGTGTGTGGGTCAGGGTGGCCAGGCCGCTACTGTGTAGGGCATTGATCAAAAATCCCGTGGCGATACCCACTGATTCCGGCACATAGTAATTTTTTTGATCTTGCTCAATAGTCACTCCGCCACGCCGTTGGGCGAAAATGGCAATCAGCCATGGCGCAGTTTCCAAAAAGGGCTTCTCGGCATCCGTTCCCAATGGTTCCAGAGCTTTGAGCCACACCTCTCCCGCCTTGCGCTCCCGATAGAAAGCGCGTTCTTCCTGTTCGGCCTTTGCCCGTATTTGTTTTTTTACAGCCGCGTTAGCTATCGCTGCAAAATGCCAGGGCTGATGGTTGGCACCACTGGGAGCGGTCCCCGCTGCCCGTATACAGTTCTCGATTATTTCTCTGGGCACGGTACGGTCCGAAAACTCTCTCACCGAGTGGCGACGCTTGATGTCCCTGTAGAATGAGGCCGAACGCGATAGCATTTCCTCGACCGGGTATTCGTGAAAATCGGACAGGGGAACGTGGGCATGCTCTTTCATGTTAATCTCTCGGCTTTGTGCTCGTGGCGCCGGGAAAATTGATTTCCCTCTCCGGACACCTGGCCATATTGACAGATGTGGGCGCGTTTCACAGCACTAACAACAATTGGGAATGGACAGAACATGGCGACGAATCTTTTTGATTTGAAGGGAAAAATTGCGCTGGTAAGTGGCGCAAGCAGAGGCATAGGCGAAGAAATTGCTGCGCTCCTCGCAGAGCAAGGTGCCCACGTTATCGTGTCCAGCCGCCGGATTGATGACTGTACTACGGTAGCTGATAGCATTGTTGCAGCTGGGGGCAGTGCCGAGGCATTCGCCTGCAATGTGGGCAATATGGATGATATTGCCGCGTTGTTTGAGCACATCCGGGCTGCGCACCAGACCTTGGATATCTGCGTTAACAATGCGGCCACCAACCCGTATTTTGGCCATGTGTTGGACACTGATCTGGGTGCTTTTAATAAAACCGTGGAAGTGAATATTCGCGGATATTTCTTTATGTCGATAGAGGCGGGAAAAATTATGCGGGAGCATGGCGGCGGGGCCATCGTCAACACCGCATCCATAAGTGCCCTGCAACCGGGGCCTTTTCAGGGTATTTACTCGATTACCAAGGCGGCCGTCGTCAATATGACCAAGGTCTTTGCCAAGGAGTGCGCGCAATATGGTATTCGCTGTAATGCGCTATTGCCCGGCCTTACCAAAACCAAGTTCGCCGGAGCGTTGTTTAGCAATGAGGACATTTACCAACAGGCCATTAGTGCTGTTCCCATGAAGCGCCACGCCGAACCCAGGGAAATGGCCGGCACCGTGCTGTATCTGGTATCCGATGCGAGCAGCTACACCAATGGCGAGTGCATTGTGGTTGACGGCGGCATAACTATCTAGCGCGAAAGCTCCATTGCTGAATCATCCCTTTTATTCGTTACACTATAGAAGGGCATGAATTGTCATGGAGGATTGTGCATGGGCTCGAAAAATATTCATCCCCAGCTGCTTGCGGATTGCCACTATTTAGGGGCCTTGTCGGTTTGCGATGTATTGCTAAATCGCAACGCAGCCGTCCCGTGGTTTATCCTGGTTCCAGATACACAGCTTCAGGATGTGCTGGATTTGCCGCAAGATCAGGCTTGTGCAGTATTAGCTGAGTGCTCAGCCGTTTCCGCTTTTATCAAGCAAGAGCTCGCTTATTCCAAAGTCAATTTTGCCGGTCTGGGGAATGTTGTTCCGCAAATGCATCTGCATGTCATTGGTCGAAGCACCGCCGATGCATGCTGGCCCCAGCCGGTGTGGGGTTCACTCCCCGGGGGCGAGCAATACCAACCCAGGGTGCTTAGCGAGTGGCAGGAGGGCTTGGTCGCTTGCGCAGGTTTGACGCCAGCGTCGCTGTAGTTGCTATGAGTTCGCAGAACACTTTCAGGTGAATATGGATTATGGATAAAAAAGTATTTGTCACCCACCAATTGCCCGGCGACCAGATTCACGAGCTCGCACAGCTGTGTCATATGAACGTGTGGATGGGGCCGGGCCTTTTGCCGGGGAGCGCCCTGCATGAGGAGGTGGGGGAAAGCCATGGATTGCTCTGCCTGCTCACCGACAAGATTGAACGCAATCTGCTGGAGCGTATGCCCAAACTCGAATTTGTGTCGAGTATGTCAGTGGGTGTCGATCATATTGATGTAGCCGCGTTAACCGAGCGTGGCATTCCGCTGGGTCACACGCCCGGCGTATTGGTAGAGACTACGGCCGATGCGACCTTTGCCTTGATGTTGAGCGCGGCGCGGCGGGTGGTCGAAGCGGATCGCTATATCAGGCAGGGCAATTGGCGAGTCGACAATGCCTGGTCGCCGGAATTTTTTACCGGTAAAGATGTCAGCGGCGCGACCCTGGGAATCATTGGGCTTGGCGCAATCGGCCAGGCCGTCGCGAAAAGAGCGGCAAGTTTTGGTATGCGCGTGTTGGGTTTCAACCGTACCGCGCGGGATGTGCCGGGGGTTGAGAGTGTTTCGCTGGAAGAGCTGTTGCTGTGCAGTGATTTTGTCAGCATCCATGTGGCGCTCACCGCCGATACGCATCATTTACTGGATGCGGAAAAAATCGCGATAATGAAGCCGGGGGCCGTACTGGTAAATACCGCCAGAGGCGGGATCGTCGATGAGATAGCCCTGGCTCAGGCGCTCTCCCGCGGCGACCTCTATGCCGCTGCCATCGATGTCTTTGAACAGGAACCGGTCGAGCAGGAAAATCCGCTGCTGGCACTTCCGAATGTCATTGTGGCGCCGCATATTGGCAGCGCAACCACCCTGACCCGGATAAAAATGGCAGACTTGGCTGCCGATAATGCAATTGCCGCCCTGCATGGCCAACCCATGCCCTTTTGTGTCAACCCCGAAGTCTATGGCTAGGGTCTGGAAGGAAGGGTCTTCAGACCCTTCTTGATTGCCGCTTTGATTGCCTGAGGTAAGTTCGGGTTTTCATTGGTGTTGACGTTGTCCACGATTTTGGTGATGATCACTCGCCACACTTCCTCGTTGCGCGCTACATCATTAATTTGAATTCCGATATTGCGCGTCTCTCTCAAGCCACCTAGTGCGTTGGCATTATCGATACTGGCCTGATCGATATTGCGATCGGGTATCACGCCCGGATAGGTGGACAGATTGCTTGCCTCCACCCCTTTCACGCCGGGGCGCAACCCGTCGGCAAATATATAGTCAACACTGAATTGCGCGCGTGTCGGATCCAGTGTGTAGCCTTTGCCCTGAAGATCCGCGTCGATCTGCGCTCTCAAAATGGGGTCCAGCACATAAATGCTATCCCGGGAGTTAATCGTATTTACCAAGGGTTCGCTGCGCCAGCTGTAGTACTGGTAATTGCCGGCGGCAAAAGTGGCCGTATCTTCCGGGCGGGTTTCAATATTGCTACAGGCGCCCAGCAGCAGGGCCGAAAGAACCAGTGCCGGGAGCGGCAGAAGCAGGCGATACATTGACAGTGGAGAGCGCATTGGATTTCTCGTTGTTGAAAACTGGCTGACGCGATTATCGCATCAGGGCTGGGGGCATGGTAACAGTCCCCAAACCCGGCAGCCAGATTCGCCGCCAATCATGGATAGTTGGGAATACTGGCAAGCACCTGCATTGCACCCCATTCCATGCGCTGCTTGCGCACGCTTATCGGTTGTAGCTCGGGATCGGTAAATATCTCGAGGGCGCCCCGCCACACGATGTTTTTGGTGCCAGCCGGCGCCAACGCCACAAGTACGGTGCCGCGGCTATACCCGCCGGCTGCCCCGTTGAGGGAGGGGTACAAGCGAAAAATCTGTTCCAGTTTTTCATGCCCCGCGATGTCGCCCAGTATTGCAACGGCCAGCACGTCATAGTTGGCGGGCTCATCTGTACCGACGAAGGTGTAGCCCTTGCGGGCGAACTCGTTTTGCAGGGAGGCCTGCAGCATATCGGCTCGGCGCTCAAAGCGACCCTCGGGATCGTCAATCCATATCAGGTCGGAATACCAGCGCAGAACGGTGTCCGGCGAGGTTATAAACTCGGGTGTCGCCACCGAAATGGAACTCGACTGCGCCATGGGGTTTGGGGCCGGGGTGGGCGTTTCCGACACGCAGGCCGACAAGGTGCAGCCCAGGATCAGCGATAATAGTATACGAAATGTCACAAATTCGGCTCCCGATGGTTAAAGTCCGACGATAGTAACCTATTTACTCCCGGCTCGAACACGATGAAATAACCCACGCACTTTGTTAGCATGAATAATATAACGATAAGTTATTTCTTGAGGGCGTGATGATATCCCGAAAACTGATTCGTACAGATCTAAATTTACTGGTGGCCCTACAGATTCTGCTGGAGGAACGCAACGTAACTCGGGCGGCGGAACGCCTGTCAGTTTCCCAGCCCGCCTTGAGCAAGACCTTGCAAAAACTCCGGGAATCCTTTGACGATGAGCTGTTTACCCGCACCGCGCACGGCCTGGTACCCACGCCGCGAGCGGAGATACTGGGAAAGGAGCTGCCATTGCTGCTGGAGTCGGTGGAGCGGGTGCTGGGCTCGGAGGAATTTGTCCCGGAAACATACAGCGGTAGTTTCAAATTGCTGCTGCCGCCCATTCTCAGTGAAGCCCTGCTGCCGGGGCTAATGGCCGAGCTCAGCCAGGTGGCAAAGGGGGTGCAAATCATAACCGGGGATGTGGCGCCCGATTACCAGGAGCAGTTGAAAAAAGGCGAGGCGGACTTTGCCGCGTTTGTGGCCGTAGACACCCAGCGCGATATCCTGGCGGAACCCATTGCCGCCATGGCGCCACGCTGCTACATGCGGATAGACCATCCATTGATCGACAAGGAGTTTGGTTTGACGGAGTTTCTCGCCTACCCCCATCTACGACTTTATTTGCCCGGGCTGGCCAGAGAAAATACCAGTATGGTGGATGATGTATTGGGCCAGTATGGCGTGCACCGGGATATCCGCCTGGAGACGACCCAGTTTGCCTCCGCCGTGGGCGTTTTGACCTGTACAGATTCGCTGCTGGTGGCCAACGCCGGTTTCGAAGAGGGTGGCTTGTACAGTGAGCGAATTATCGGGCGGGAATTACCCGCCGAGCTACAGCGTATGATTCGCAACACTCACAGTAGTAACCGGGGGAAAATGTCCCTGATGCGTCACACTCGATCCTCTCGCAGCGCACCACACCAGTGGATGAGAGCGTTGTTGATGAAGCACTTGACCCGCTCCAACAGCAAGGCGGATCAAATGGGCGGGGAGAGCGACTCGCCAGAGCAGTAGATTTGTCTAGCCGCTTTTCTTGAATTGCTCAATGATACTGGAAAAGTCTCTCAGTTCATTGCCCTTGCCCGTGTGTAGGGCATACAGGTTGCGGGCCAGCGAACCCATGGGCACCGAGGATTTGCTGGAGGTTGCGGCGTCCAGGGCCAGTCCCAGATCCTTGAGCATGAGCATGTTCATAAAGCCGCCCTCATAGTTGCGCGCGGCGGGCACATTGTCCATTACGCCGGGGTAGGGATTATATTTTTCTAACGACCAGTTACTGCCAGAACTGTTGAGCATGATTTCCGATAGCACTGCGGGGTCCAGGCCGTTGTCCACGCCCAGTTGCAGGGCCTCGGCAGTGCCTATCATGTGAACGGCAAGCAGCATGTTATTGCACATTTTGGCGACCTGACCGGCGCCGCTCTCTCCGGCTAGAAACAGGTTTTTCCCCATGGCTGACAGGACCGGCCTGGCCGCTTCGAACGCCTCCTGTGAGCCGCCGCACATAAACGCCAGAGTGCCGTCGGCCGCCGCCGCGATGCCCCCGGACACAGGTGCGTCAATGCACTGGATGCCGCGTTGGTCAGCCTCCAGCGCCAGGCGCTGTGAGTTTCTTGCGGCAATGGTAGAGCAATCCATCACCAGCGCGGTGCCGGGCATGGCATCCAGAAGTTTGTCATTGTCGATGTAGATATTTTCAACAATGGCCCCATCGGGCAGCATGGACACGACGTAGTCCACATCTTTCACTGCCTCGCATGCGCTGGTGGAGGCGGTGCAACCCGCTGCAACAGCGCCTTGCAAAGCCGCAGGTGCCAGGTCGAAGGCATTGACCTCAAAACCCGCTTTAACCAGGTTGGCCGCCATGCCACCCCCCATATTGCCCAAACCGATAAATGCTACTCGTGCCATGCTGAGTGCCCCCTATTGCGCCGCGATATCGGCCAGTGGATTTTTCGGCCACGGTGGCGTAACCATCGCGTCCATTAGTTGCCCGGGAACATCGCGCACAGAGGCGTATTGCCAGCGTGGATTCTTGTCCTTGTCGATCAGCAACGCGCGGACGCCCTCGGCAAATTCCGGATGGCGGACAACGTTGGTCGATAACATCAACTCAAACTGGAAGACTTCGGCCAGCGACATATGCAAGGTTTTTTCCAGTGCCTGGTAAATATTGCTGGCGCTGATAGCGGAGCCGTGAGCCAGCCCGGCGCTGGCGCGTTGTAGCCATGGATCGTCGGTTTGCACTGTGGTGATGGCGTCCACTATCTGGTAAAAATTGTCCTGGTCGGTGAGACTCTGGATTGTGTCGTAGTGCTGGGGTACGTTGCCGGCAGGCCTGTCGGCCGTGCTTTTTGCTTCGAACTTGCGCAGCAGTTTGGTAACTTGCTCTGCGTGCACATCACTGTGCTCGCTCCATTGGATACTCGACAGCTCCTCCAGCAGTGCCTGCTGATAGCTGTTTGTGATAAAGCGATCCGCAACACCGGTATAGACACAGTCGGCCCCATTCATCTGTGCCGCAGTCAATGCGAGAAACAGGCCGACACGTCCGGGCATGCGGTTCAGAAACCAGCTACCCCCCACGTCCGGGTAGAGTGCGATGGTGACTTCTGGCATAGCCACACGGGTTTTCTCCGTTACCACACGATGGCTGCACGCCGCCAGAATACCCAGGCCGCCGCCCATGACGACGCCGTGACCCCAGCAAATAACTGGCTTAGGGTAGCGATGCAGGAGGAAGTCCATGCGATATTCCAGTTCGAAGAAAGCCTCTGCCTCTACGCAGGGGCCGCCTGGCTTCGCAATCGCCGATTGATACAGCTGCTGCACGTCGCCCCCGGCACACAGCGCCCTCGATCCGGCCCCCTGGATGAAAACGCAGGCGATCGCCTCATCGGTCTGCCACTGCCGAAGTTTATCGTGCAACAACCGCACCATATTGTGGGTCAGGGAGTTCAGAGTTTTTTCGCAGTTCAGGGTGGCGATGCCTATGCGCTTGCCCGCCTGGGATGCCCGTTCTTCGAATAATACGGCCTCGTCACTCATCGTATGCTTTTCACTCCGTCTTCCTGCAGTAAGCGGCGCGCCGTAATGACGCGCATTATTTCATTGGTGCCTTCCAAAATCTGGTGGACGCGTGCGTCGCGGAACAAGCGTTCGATAGGATATTCGCGCATATAGCCATAGCCGCCGTGTAGTTGCATCGCCTCATTGCAGACTTTGAAGCCCACATCTGTAGCGAAACGTTTTGCCATGGCACAGTAGGTACTTTTCTCCGGGTCATTGCTGTCCAGTTTAAAGGCAGCCAGTCGGACCATTTGCCTGGCCGCGACCAATTCCGTCACCATATCGGCCAGCTTGAATTGGAGAGCCTGAAAGGCGGCCAGGGGTTTGCCGAATTGCTTTCGCTCGCGCATATACCGCTGTGTGAAATTGACACAGGCCTGGGCGGCGCCCACCGAACAGGCGGCGATATTAATACGCCCGCCATCGAGCCCGCGCATCGCTATTTTAAAGCCCTCCCCCTCGCGACCCAGCAAGGCATGGGCGGGGATGCGAGCGTCCTCAAAGGTGATGGCTCGGGTGGGTTGACTATTCCAGCCCATTTTGCTTTCATTCTTGCCGTAATGGACGCCGGCGGTGTCGGCGGGCACCGCAAAGGCGGAGATGCCTTTGGCGCCTTCTTCCTGACTGCCAGTGCGCGCCATCACCACCAGCATATCGGTGGCCCCCGCGCCGCTGATAAACATCTTCGAACCGTTTAACACGAAGTGATCGTTGTCGCGCCTCGCGGTTGTGCGCAGGTTGGCGGCGTCGGAGCCGGCGTCGCTTTCGGTCAGGCAGTAGGAGCTCAGCTTCTGGCCGCTGGTCAGCGCCTGCCCCCATTCAGCCTTGATTGCATCCGTGCCCCAGGTGCACAGCATCCAGGTGGCCATATTGTGGATTGAAATATAGGCCGCGGTTGAGGTGCAGCCACTGGCCAGTTCCTCAAGGATAATGGCGCAGTCCATACGGGAGAGCCCTAGACCGCCATTTTCGAGTGGGCTGTACATCCCGCAAAACCCCAGTTCACCTGCGGCGGCCAGGGTCTTTTTGGGAAATATTTTTTTCTCGTCCCATTCCTGCGCGTAAGGCGCCAGTTCGCCCTGGGCGAAATCACGTGCGGCTTGTGCAAACGCGAGTTGCTCTTCGCCGAGATTGAATTCCACGATTACTTCAGTCTTTGGATAACATCGCCAAATAGCACTTCATCTGCCGGCAGGGTTTTGGGAATAGCCAGTGGTTTGGAAATCCAGGTGATGTTGACCAGGTGCTTCCAGTTAATGTTATCGTTGGTGGAATTACCGCCCCATGTGCCGCAGCCCAGGGAAAAGGTCTGTCGCATGCCATTCCACAGATTGCCGCTGTTGGAGGCGGCCTGTGGTTGATTGACCATGACCCGGGAGGTTTTTGTGCCCAGCGCCAGTTTGAGAATATTGTCGTCATTGTAGGAATATATGCCGCAAGAATGGCCCATTCCCTGATAAGTTTGAATGCGATTGGTTAGCTCAACGGCTGCATCGATGTCCTCGACTTTATAGAAAGCCATGATTACAGACAGTTTTTCACCGGAGTAGGGGTGCTCCGGACCCACGCCGGTCTCGGGCATGATAATGAACAGGCGATCCTCGGGTATCTCTACGCCCGCCATCTTGCACAGCACCTGCGGCTTGAGAACTACCGACTTGGGGTTCAGGTGGCCATCTTCCCACAATACGCTGGCTATTTTTTGGTAGTCTCCCGGCTGGGCCACATGGCCACCCTGCTCTATCAATTTTTCCAGCAACTGGTCGTATATCGCCTCCACCGCAATCACCGAGTTATCGGACGAGCAGGAGGCGGCAAGATCGAGTGTCTTGGAAATACGGATCTTCTCCGCCGCTTCATCCAGGTCGGCGGATTCATCGACAGTAATAACCGCGTTGCCCGCGCCCACACCCAGTGCCGGTGTGCCGCTGGAGTAGGCTGCTTTCACCATAGCCGGGCCGCCAGTGGCGAGGATAAAATCACACTGCTTCATTAGCTCATTGGTCTTTTCCAGGGTCGGTGTGTCGATGCCAATCACCAGATCCTCAGGCGCACCCATTTTTTTTAATGCCGCCCGCATAAGATCGACAATTTTCTTGTTGGTGAGCTTGGCCCGGGGGTGGGGCGCGATGATGATGGCATTGCGGCCCTTCACTGCGTTGATCGCCTTGATAACTGGCGTCGCCTCGGGGTTGGTTGAGGGGGAGAGCGCACCAATGACGCCAATTGGCTTGGCGATTTTGATGATATTGCGCTCTTCGTCCTCCTCTATAACGCCCACCGATTTGTCATCGAGGATGTCCATCAGCGCCGCGCGGGTCTTTACTGAAATTTTCAGGAATTTGCCGTTGTAATCTCCCAGCTGGGTCTCGTCCACGGTGAACTGGGCGAGTTCCTCTGCAACGCCGGGCTGACAACAGGACCATACCATGGCCCGGATCAGCTCGTTTACCTGGTCCTGGGTATAGTGTTCAATCTGGGCCTGGGCGGCCCGCGCCCTGACCATTAATGCGCCAATTTCCTGGGCGTCTTCCGTGCCTGCTGCGGCTGCGTGCTGGGCCATGGTGGCTTCTCCTGAATTGCGTCGATGAGTTTGTCCCGCTGGGTGCAAAACAGTAGCACGAGAACCCGGTTAGCTGAAATTGATTTAATTGCGAATTTGATGGACTATATTGCTGGCTATATTTTGAGCTATGAGTTATTGTATTAATTAAAAGATATTAAAATCAATATGTTATGACAGTAAAGTTATCACAGTGGCCATTAAGATCTGATGGAATACGCATAATTGTGCCAGCCTTTGTGCAGGAATTTCTAGCCGAGAATGATTTAACTAAAGAATGCTATCCCACAGCCTTTGGTTATTATCCCGAGGCTGACGGTCATCGCATGGCGAGGCTGGAGCACCGCGATAACTTGCTCATCTACTGCACAGCCGGGCGGGGTACGGTTGAGGTGAACTCGCAGAGTTTGCCGGTGGTCTCGGGCGACGCTCTACTGCTCCCGGAGGGCAGCCACCACCACTATCGAGCAGATGCGAAGAATCCGTGGACCATTTACTGGGTGCATTTCGAGGGAACCCTGGCGGCGAAATTCATTGGCACTGTGCGCGGTGGAAAGCGCTTCGCGCCGGTGCTGGCGGTGGGTACCCACGCCCGCCTGATAGCCGATTTTGAAACCCTGATCGACACCCGCAAAACGGGCTACAATCGGCGCTCGTTTGTTCATGCGGCCAACCTGCTGCGCCAGATGTTAACTTACCTGTCGGCCGTGGCGCCGGTGGTAGAGGCAAAACAGCGACACAATATGGATCTAGAGGGCATTCATGCCCTGATGGAAGAAAAGCTGCACGGGCAGTTGAACCTCGCCACCCTGGCCAGCCATGCCAACCTTTCCAAGTATCACTTTTCCAGCAAATACAAATCCCTGACCGGACATTCTCCCATCCAGCATTTTTTACACCTCAAGATGGAGCGAGCCTGCTATTTACTGGATGTGTCCGGCATCAGCATCAAAGATGTGAGCCTCACCCTGGGCTACGAAGACAGCTACTATTTTTCCCGTCTTTTCAAGAAAATAATCGGCGTCGCACCCAAGCAGTACCGCAATCTCAAACGCGGCTAGTGAGTGGCCGCATCGACCTCCTCCAGCTGTTTTTTCTGTGCATCATTGAGTAGGTCCTCAACATTGTTGGCTTTTTCCAGCGCTTTAAGATGTCCTTCGGGTATAACCCCTGTGGGCTCCTCCTGCGCACCGCAGGCCACAATAAAGAGGGATAGCAGAGCAATTGCGGATATTTTCATGAACATTGGCATAGTCGATTCCTCAGGATGGGCTAAATTTGGGTGCGATCTCAGGTAAAACGAGCGCCTCAAGATACTACAGCGACCCTCGCAAACGATCTGAGTCCAGCGTTGCGAAACGGTCGAAGTCATAGGCACTGAGGGTGAAATAAAGTGGGTGATCGCTACAGTGAATAAAATGCCGCTCACCCAGGGTGAACAGCTCGAAAGTGGTAATATTTTCCGCGGTTTCTATCGCCAGGGTTATTTCGGGCACGGCAATCGATAGTGTTTGTTGCAAGTCCGGGCTGGCGACACTGTCAATCTGCAAGCTACTTAACGCCACTAACAGGGCATCAAGTTCGCGCGCATCGGGTTGTCCACCGGCATCGGACAACCAGCCGTTGTCCTGTTTATACAGGCGGTAGTTGTCAGAGGCAATAGAGATAGGCGAGCGAATTTGCAACGTCCGTTTGTCCAGCCACGCACTATTGAGGCCGAATGCGTCGAAGCTATTAAAGGCGATGGTAAAAATGGCGTCCTGTGTACTGTTTCTCGCTTGGACCCTGCGAAAGCCTGGGGAGCTGCCCAAATAGATGGTACCCAGTAACTCGCCTTTGCCAATGAGCGTCAGGCGCCGTTGAAAGTTGTAATCAGTCACCTGAAAGCGCTGCCTGGCAGCCACAGAGGTAGCTACCGGCCAACCGGTTTCCGCGTAGATGACACCCTGCAGGAGTTTTTCAATCAACTCGGGGCTGACCGACAGGCCCAGCAAGTCGGGAAGAATCCAGTGATCTCCGGTATTCAGCAGAACCGCTTCGTTGCCCTGCTCGTCGCCAATGTGTATCTCATCCACCAGATAGGGCTCAAAGGGCACCAGGTGTTCAGTGCTCATCATTGCCAGGAGGGTGGCTTCCGGCCAGTAAACTGTCGCCACCATCGCGCATTGGATGACTGCGATAACAAGGAGAAGCTTGATCAGTTGTTTCACTCGGCGCCCCCTTCTCGAAAGGCGCGCGCGTAGTGACGCTTACGGAGTATTTGACGGATCTGGTGTAGAGCGGCAAGCAGCAAAAAGAAAACCAAGGTCGCAGCGTAATTCACGTATTCGATCATATGCTGCGCGTCCCGTTCCAGGGCGGGAAGGGTGCGATTGAAATGTCCCCCCGAGCGAATCTTTAAAAGTTCGCCATCCTGTACCGCCCAGTCCAGGGTATTCATGAACAGTTCCAAGGGCCCCACATATTGGGTTCCCGCTCCCGTCACGACGGCGTTTAAAATCTGGTCATCGAGAAAGTCATTGGAAGCATACAAAATAATCCGGGCAGATTTCGGTGAATGCGCCAAGACGGTGTTGATAGCCGTATCGGTAGATCCCTCGGGTATCGGCAGTGGGTAGGGACTGCCGGCAAACCACGACTCAAAGCGCCCCTGTACTGTGATACCGAGATCCGCGGGTGATTTTGCCGCGCCCGTATCGAAACTCAACTCTCCGTCTTCATCGAAGCTGGGCCTGATGTCTGGGCTGGCTGACAGCCAGGATTTCTGTGAGCTACGCAGCAGCGTTGTCACGCGTCTGGCCCGTGTTTTCGGCGCACTAATCGGGGATGCCCAGGCCATGGTCAGTTGGGGTAAGCTGCTGGTGATCGGGTGCCCCGATGCCAGGCCGGGAGAGCGCACATCGATAAAATAGGGGTAGTTAACAAGTTGCACATCCTGAAACTCGTAGCCCTCCGATGTGCGGAGCACCGGCGCTGGAAACGGCGCGTTCTGTTCGTCCAGTACCAGCGATTTGCCGATAACGATTCCCTGGTGTGCAAGCCATTCGGTGAGGCCGCTGTCCCAGGCCTGCAACCGCATAAGACCGGCAGATAGTTCGACGGAATAGGGGGAAGTGACCAGAATCAGAGTGCCCCCGCGCATGAGATACTGGTCGATGGCAAACACCTGTGATTCCGTCAGTCGGTGGGGAGCCACTACGGCTAGAATGTCCGTCTCGGGGCTCACCCGTCCGGTAGTGAGGTCCTCCATGCGCAAGGTATAGTCCCGGCTGATCAGGCGTGCCAGGTTTAGGAAGGTGGGGCCGCCCAGATTGTAACGTGCCATTTGTTCGTGCACTTCGGGCAGCACCAGTGTCACGGTTTTCGTGAACCCGGTGGCGAAGTGCTTCAGAGCGATGGTGAGCTGTTGGCGAAAGTTATCGGGGTTAAATTGGTTGGTGGGAAGTTGCACCACCTTATCTTTATCTGCCAGGGTGAGATAGAAGAAAAATTCATGCTCCAAATTCGGCGCGGCGACCATGGGTTTAAATCCCCACTCCTGGTCGATTTGTCTCGCCACCAGTCCGCCCTTGATCTCGGGCTCAATAAATCGGATGGTGAGTTTGCCCCGGGATTGAAGCGCCACTTCCCGCAGTTGTTCGCCAATTGACTTTTTATACTCCAGTAGCAGGGGTGACAACAGTTCGTCGCCGGAGACATAGGCGATAAACTCTACGTCTCCGCGAATACCGTCAAACAGTTCGCCCCCCAACTGATAGTTGAACAGAACCTTTTTTATCGCCCGCGTGATGTCGAACTCGGGATTGCGCAACAGAACTTCGGTTCTGCTACCGCTGTTGGCTTTTACTTCGATGAGGTCGCTAAAGTCCAGTGTTTCGAATTCATCACCGTAGCGCACCAGGATATTGAAATAGGAGTTCATGAGGGCTGACTGATAGCGATCGGCCACCGCAACGCGAGTTGCCTGAATCCCATACAGTTGATTGGCCTCTTGCTCCATTTCGGGGTTGTCCGCCGGATCGACAAACTCTACGCGAACGTTGCCCTTACCGGCGATCTCATACTCCCTGATGAGATCCCGCAACTGTGGGACGAGCGGCGACAGAAGAGGGTGGGTTTTGGCACTAAAATAGCCACGGATTAACAGGGGCTCTTGCAGCTTTTCCAGGTAGTTGTAAGTGGGCGCTGAGATTGAGTAGAGCTTGCCTGCCGTCATATCCACGCGCAGGCTCGTCACGCGGTTTAGCCAGATATTGACCAGCAACACATTCGCCACCAACAGAAAGGTTGCGATACGCCAGTGTATATGGCGCCGGGTAGCGCTACTGCGCGCCCAGCGTTCTTTCTCCAGGGCAAAGACATTGAGGGTGAGGAAGATCACTATTACGCTCAGGTAGTAGACCAGATCCCGGATATCCAGCACACCGCGAGTGATGCTCTCGAAGCGCGAACCACTGCCCAGCAGGCGCAGGCTTTCCGCCATGGAGTTATCAAAAAAATCCGCGACTGCCGCACTTCCCAGTATGTAAATACCGCTACAAGCCGCCACGGTTCCTATCAGGCTGACGATGGAGTTATCGGTGCGGGCAGAGACATACAGTCCAATGCTCAGATAGGCGCCACCAAGAAGGCCTGTTGCAAGATATCCCGCAATGACCGGCCCCAGGTCAAGATTTGCAATGAGTGCCACAGTTATCGGCAGGGGAAGGGTTGATAGCAGGGCCAGTAACAACAGGACAAAACAGGCCAAAAACTTGCCGAGCACAAAGCGCCACGCGCCGACGGGTTGGGTGAGTACGTGTTCAAGGGTGCCCGTGCGGCGCTCTTCACTCCACATGCGCATGGTGAGTGCCGCACACAAAAAAATCAGCAACCTGGGCAGCCATTCAAATATCGGTCTGACATCTGCGACGTTGCGGGCAAAAAAGGACTCTACCCAGAAAAAAACAAATAAATTTACTGCGGCAAAGGCGCCCAGGAATAACCAGGCGACCGGCGAGCTAAAGAATAAGCGAATTTCTTTGCTGGCGACCCGGCGCGCGATTCCCTCAGCCCTCATTGTCGAGGTTCTGGCCGGCGCTTGCCTCGCGAAATATGGACTCGAGATCACGTGTCACGGCATGTAGTTCATACAGGCGCGCGCCGGCCTTGATGACACATTGCGAAATGTTATTGGCCGCGGTGTCCGGGTCGGAATTGTCATGCAGGCTGATTGTGTACGCCAGTTCATGCGGGCCATTCGATGTTCCGCTGACCTTCGCAATTTGAGGCAGGCGCTGCAGGTAGGTGGCCAGAGAGGGATTGCTGTCGCATACTCTGAGCAACAGGGTTCGTGTACAACGCAGGGCCTTGAGATGTTCATCCAGTACTAATTTTCCGTGGCTTAGCACCAACACCCTGTCACAGACTGCATCTACTTCCTGCATGATGTGAGTCGATAAAATTACCGTAGCCCTGCGGGCCAGTCGCTTGATCAACTGGCGCATATGATCGGTCTGTTGAGGGTCCAGGCCATTGGTAGGCTCATCAAGAATAAGCAGGCGCGGCTTGCCCAGTATGGCCTGGGCAACGCCGAGGCGCTGGCGCATACCGCGCGACAAGGTGTTTATGGGGTCCAGTGTTCTGCTGGCGAGGTCGGTGGCGAGTACCACCTTTTTTACCGCTGTCAGTCGCTCCCCGGGGGGAATACGTTTTAAGGTTGCCGCGTAATCCAGATAATCGGCCACCATCATTTCCGGATATAGAGGAAGGTTTTCCGGCAGATACCCCAGCTGTTGCTGAATGTCGTGGGCCTGGGTGGCGAGGTCAAAACCGGCGATCTGAATATTTCCGGCGCTGGGCTCCAGGTAGCCGCTGAGCATTTTCATGATAGTGGTCTTGCCCGCGCCATTATGACCCAGCAGGCCGACAATCTCGTTGCGTCCAATATGAAAGGAGACGTTGCTCACGGCGGTTATTTTTCCGTAGCGTCTGCTTAGATGTCGCACCTCAATCATGGCAGGAATAATAACTTGATTATGAAGATAATGAGCACGATATTCAGCACCCGGCGGATAAGCTTCTCGCCCTGCGTCACGCTATAGTGAGCCCCCAAATAGCCGCCTATGGAGGTCCCCACAGCTAGTGCAGCACCCGCCACCCAGAGTACTGGCACCTGGCTGGCAAATACCGCCAGGGCCGCAATGGTGTAAGCCGCAATCACAAATACCTTGTGCATATTGGTGCGCACCAGATCCAGGCCCATCACTCGATTGAGCACTGGCATGATGATGAAGCCAACCCCAATCTGGATAAACCCGCCCCAGAACCCCACAGCCACCATCAACAAGTGACCGCGAATCAATTGCGTCCTACTCGGCTCGTGATCATGCTGCTTTACCGAGCCCGTTTTGTCGAAATACATGACCAACATCACACCGACCATGATCAGCGCGAGAATTCGATTGAACCAGGCACCTTGCAATTGCACACCAAGCAGGGCCCCCACAACGGCCCCGGGTATCGCGCAGGCTGACAGGGACAAGCTCAGTTTAAAATCGCTGAAGCCTTTTTTTGCAAAGGCCGTTATGGCGCTGATGTTCTGGGCGAGTATGGCTATGCGATTGGTGCCATTTGCCACCGGCCCGGGCATACCCAGGAATACCATCACGGGCACCGTGAGCAGCGAACCGCCGCCGGCCAGTACATTGAGAAATCCCGCGATAACGCCAACGAAGCCAAGCAGGATAAATTGCCACAGGCCCGGCTCCATGGTCAACCCTGGGACCAGGGCTCCCGCATGGTGACAAATTCTTCTGCGGCGGTGGGATGTATGCCGATTGTACTGTCGAACATTGCCTTGGTTGCGCCGGCTTTCAGGGCGATGGCAATGCCCTGGATAATTTCGCCTGCATCCGGGCCCATCATATGGACCCCCACCACCCGGTCACTCTCTTTACCGACGATTAACTTCATAAACGTTTGCTCATCACGGCCGCTAATCGTGTGCTTCATTGGTTTAAAGGTGGACTTATACAAGGTGATATCGCCAAATTCGGTGCGCGCCTCCTCCTCGGTAAAGCCAACGGTGCCGATATTTGGCTGACAAAATACAGCGGTCGGTATGAAGTCATACTCCACCTCCCGCTCGCTATCATCGAACTGGCGCCGCGCAAATGCCATACCCTCGGCCAGTGCAACTGGTGTCAATTCCATGCCGCCGGTGACGTCACCCAGGGCGAAAATGCTGGGTTCGCTGGTGCAAAAATTGTCGTCTACCGCGATGTGGCCGGAATCGCTTATCTTGATATTCACGTTCTCCAGCCCCAGGTCACCAAGATGCGGTCTGCGGCCAGTGGCATACAACACCGTGTCGACAGTCAGCGAGCTGCCATCTGTCAGGCTTAGTACCAAACCCTCTGCGCTGCGGATTATGGACTCCACGTTGACCTCGAAGCGCAGGTCAACGCCGCTTTTCGAGATTTCCTGGGCGGCATGGGCGCGTATATCCTGATCAAAGCCCCGCAGGAACAAGGGGCCGCGGTAGAGCTGGGTGACCCTGGAGCCCAGGCCGTTGAATATTCCTGCAAACTCGACTGCAATGTAACCTCCGCCCACGACCGCCAGGCGCTGCGGGAATACCTCCAAATCAAATATTTCGTTGGAGGTGATGGCCAGGTCGCTGCCCGGGAACTCCGGAATATGCGGCCAGCCGCCGGTAGCAATCAGTATTTTCTCGACCTGGTAGTGCCGCCCGCCAACCGCTACCGTGTGCGCATTCACAATGGTCGCGCGGCTATCGAAGGTATCCACGCTCACGCCGTCCAGCAGACTTCGATAGATACCGTTGAGGCGAGATATTTCGGTCTTTTTATTATCGCGCAAGGTCGCCCAGTCGAAGGCGGGCACATTGCTGGCCCAACCGAAACCGCGGGCGTCTTCAAAGGCGTGGCTGAACTGGGAGGCATAAACGTACAGCTTTTTGGGCACGCAGCCCACGTTGACGCAGGTTCCTCCCATATAGAGGTCTTCCGCCACCGCGACCCGGGCACCGTAGCCGGCGGCGATGCGTGCCGCTCGGACGCCGCCGGAACCGGCACCTATGACAAATAGGTCATAATTCATCTTACTTATTCCCAGTGTTCTTGTGGGGGCAATTCTAGCGCAATTGCCGGGGCTTTTATCGTGCCGGCCGATTTATAGTTTCGAATTCCTGTCCCCGAAAAGGCACGCCACGAATTTAAGTGGGGAAAATAGGCTTATCCCCGCCAGCTGTGGTGTTAACATAGCGCCGCCTGAACTCTGCCTTATCGGGGGCAGTTAACACTCATTATAAAGACCGGGATAAATGTTATGTCAGGAACGAGATTCGCGCTGCTTACAATGTGGATGTTGTGCATGGGCGTTGCAGTAAGCGCCACCGAGGATGCCGCGCCGCAAGATGAAATTCTGTTAAAGAATGGCTCCAGAGTGATAGGAACGGTTACCGGTTCTCGCGATGGCGTGGTTACCATCGATACCGACTTTGCCGGCACGCTCAGTATCACCGCCGAGGAAATCCAGTCTATAGACACGGCGGGCTCACTGGTGGTGCAGATGTCCGACGGGCAGATTTTTCGCGATAGGCCCATCGCGATGAAAGATGACCTGATAGTCATCACCGAGGGCAATGGCGATCAACTCAGTTATGCCGTGACGGATATTTTGCTGATAAATCCTGAGCCATGGGAATTGGGCGAGGGTTATAAATGGTCTGGCCTGATTAGCTTCGGCTGGGTTACCGAGAGTGGGAATACGAATAGCGAAGAGCTGGACTACAGCCTGGAGTCTGTCTGGCGCAGTGTCGAGGATCGGTACACCATTCGCTTCGACGGCGAGTACGACGAGGCAAACGACCAGAAGAGCGCGGATAACTGGACGGTTATTGGCAAATATGACTATTTTCTCGATGATCCTTCCTGGTATATAGGCGTGAACGCCTCGGCGGAGGTAGACGAGTTTGCCGATCTCGATCTGCGCTATTACATCGGCCCCTATGTCGGTCACCAATTCTATGAACAGGCCATATTTACCCTGGAGAGTGAGCTCGGTCTGGCCTATGTGAATGAGGACTTTACTACCGCCGAGGACCAGGATTACCTCGGTGCTAACTGGAGCGTGCGGATGTCCAGTAACTACCTGGGTGGTGACTCCCGTCTGTACATAAACCACATTGGCATCTGGAACCTGGATGTCACCACGGACATTATTCTAAATACCACTTTTGGTTTGGCCTTCCCATTGCTGGGCAGTCTGGAGGCGGCTGCGGAAGTGCTCTACGAGTACGATTCGGGAGCCGTCGAAGGTATTGAGAAACTCGATGAAACCTACAGATTACGCATCGGCTATACCTGGTAGAATTTAGAGGCGCACTAAAAACCCTTTCTCACCGCGTTCGCCAATTGGTGTAGCAACGGCGTGGTGTCCTCCAGTGACAGGCAGGCGTCGGTGATACTCTGGCCATAGGTTAGCGACGCCCCCTCCACCACCTTTTGGCTGCCCCCGCGCAAATGGCTCTCCAGCATAATGCCCCGAATCGCGCTTTGCCCCTGCTCAATTTGCCCGCATAAGGACGACATCACAAGCGCCTGTCGCGCGGGGTCTTTCTCGCTGTTGCCGTGACTGCAATCGACGATGAGAGAGGGCGGTAACCCCTGCTCCGCCAATGCAGCAGCGGCCTGGCTCACATCTTTCGCCTGATAATTGGGCCCGGTTGCCGTGCCGCCGCGCAAAATCAAGTAACTGTGGGGATTGCCGGTGGACTTCAGGATGGCGGGCGTCCCCTCCTTGGTTAAGGAGGGGAACCAGTGCTCGTGGCGGGCGGACCGGATGGCGTCGATGGCAACGCTGATTTGGCCGGTGGTTCCGTTTTTAAAACCAACAGGCATAGACAGGCCGGAGGCCAGTTCCCGGTGAATTTGGCTCTCAACTGTTCTCGCGCCAATGGCCCCCAGGCTCACCAGCTCGGCGTAGTACTGGCCAAAGGTTGTGTCCAGAAACTCACTGGCCGCAGGTAAGCCCAGTGCCGCTACATCGAGCAACACTCTGCGCGCCAGGTGCAGCCCCTTATTGATGTGAAAACTGCCATCCAGGTCGGGATCACTGATTAAACCCTTCCAGCCCACCACGGTTCGCGGTTTTTCAAAGTAAACTCTCAAGACGGGCAAAATTGCGTCGTCAAGTGGCTCGCACACGGCCTTTAATTGGGTGGCAAAATCCAGCAGTGCGGCGGGGTCGTGCACCGAGCAGGGGCCGACAATCGCCAACACCCGCTTATCTTTGCCACTGAGAATATTCTCGATGGCCAGGCGCCCGCTGGCGACGGTGGCGGCATGTTCCTCGCCAAGGGGGAGCTGCTCCGCCAATATCCAGGGAGTGATAAGGGGCTGGGCTCGAGCAATCCGGATGTCGTCGGTGTTGTGGCTCATAAGAAGTGTGTCGGTTGTTGGCTATCGCCGGAGTCGGGCATTGTGGCTTACCGGCCCGGCAACTGGCAAGCTTGATCAGTTCTGGGTGAGCTGACGCGCCTTGAGCTGGGCCTGGATGTCTTCCACCCGGGATTTGTCCAGGCGTATTTTGTGGATGAAATACAGGGCGACCAGCAGCGCCGGCAAAACACCCAGCGCCATGGCATACACCAGGCCGTTCTGGGTCGCCTGCGGCACATTCCCCGGCAGCATGCCCGCTTCCAGTCCAATGACATCCAGCGCGACACCAGCGTACACCGGACCGAAAATTAAGGCGAATTTCGCAATGAAATTCAGCACGGCAAAAAAACCTGCCTCCTGGCGTACGTCGTGTAGCAATTCATGTTCGTCGGTAATGTCCGAGATGATTGAATACGAGGTAATGGCACGTATGAGATAGCAAAACATAAATATCATCATGAAAATAAAATTCAGCGCAAACACGATGCTGTGATCCTCGGACATCAGCCCGGTCATTTTGAGCGGATACAGCCACAGGCAGTCCAGAATCAGCCCTAAAAGTGCGTATTGCAGCAGATGATGCTTTTGAATTCGTTGCGTGAGGGGCCCCAGGGTGAGCATGACCAGGCCGATAGCCAGCAGGCTGGGAATCGACAATATCAGGGACACATCCGTGGCGCTAAATTCCCAGAAGTAGGTCCAGGACAGTATGTTGAGTGTGGACATGGTGCCCCAGGCAATCATCGCCGCTATTTCATAGGCCAAGAGGTGGCGAAAGGTTTTATTTTCCAGGGTGCGCAGCAAATCCCCTATTAACGTTTGTACACTCAATCCCGCGCCAGTGCTCAGCAGTTTATTTGGCGGCGAAGGGGCAATAAAGCCGCGGGCGCCCCAGACCGTGCTCGCTCCCATGATCCACACCACCAGGCAGGATAACAAGCCGTAAAGGGGATAATTGGAGCTGACAAAGCGGCCGTCAATCCCCTGGTTATCGGAAAATATCCACAGTAAACCCACGGCGGGCAAGACCACGGAAAACAGGAAAGTGAATAACATTCGCGCCCCCATGATGCCACTGCGGTCCTTGTAGTCACGGGTAATGTCGGCGGAGAGTGCCAAATGGGGAATGGAGAATGTGGTTAGAAAGGTACGCACCCAAAGTGTCCAAAATAATAGCCAGGCCGCCAACCAGGTGGAATCATCGATCACTGACGGCGGGGGGGTAAACAAGCCGATGAAGCCCAAGCCCAGCGGCAGCACGCTCAACGCAATAAACGGGAGGCGGCGACCATAGCGGCTCTGTAGCCGATCTGACCAGCTGCCTACCAGGGGGTCGGTAATGCCATCCCAGATCAGGGCGACAGACAGCATCACGCCGGTGAGAGTGCCGCTCAGGCCCAGCACCTGGGTGTAAAACATCAGCACGAACATGGTGTACGCCGCTTCCTTGACCGCGTATACGGCGCCTCCCGTACCATAGAGAACGCGTGTTTTAAGGCTAATCACGGTGTTGTAGTGCTACCTTTTATGGTTTTTTGGTGCAATTAATATCGATTCCGGCGTGCAGTCTGACCATCGCCGTCAGCGCTGTAAAGGGAGAGTGCCTGCTGTGGCTGAACCGGAGCTTAAACTGTCCAGGCTTGTCATGTGTCGGGGTTTTTTCCGCGCGCCAGGGGGACTACCAAAAAAGGGCGAGCACTGACCTGCAGTACTCGCCCCTTGGATTAGAACTAGCCGACGGTTTAGCGACTGCCTTTAATCAGGCCTCGGAACCAGTCTGCCAAGGTTTCGTGCTTGTAGTCCGTGAACTCCCCGGCGTCCATGAACATACCGTGCTCGTTACATACTTCGTACCAGATGTGGGTTTGATCCGGATCTGAGGTCTTCTCCATGTCCTGGCCGCAGCGCGGGCAGGCAATATCTTCCACGGCATCCCATGTTTTGCCTTCGTCGACGCTTCCCGTGTCCAGCGCGTCGCCCATCCACTTTTCCTTCAGGCGCTCGGCTTCCCCCGTGTCGAACCACAGACCCCTGCAGTTTGTACAGCGGTCGATGGTGAGATCGCCGCCGTAGGTAACCTCGTCCATGCCATGACCACACTTTGGGCATTCAATACTGTGTACATCCGGGTTGTATTCCATATGGGCTCCCCAC
>Ga0114950_10000108_pt1 | contig 45754 bp, 34 predicted proteins | sample N075metaG_FD_83503 | JGI IMG/M metagenome (GOLD analysis project Ga0114950, IMG submission 83503) | Deep subsurface microbial communities from Kermadec Trench to uncover new lineages of life (NeLLi) - N075 metaG | ecosystem: Environmental > Aquatic > Marine > Ocean trench > Sediment | place...
CCCGTGCGACGGACGTCGCCGATCTCCAGGTCGGCGCCGAGGACACAGTTCGCCAGGATCAGAACCTTGGCGGCGGCATCCCAACCCTCGACGTCGGCGCTGGGGTCTGCTTCGGCGTACCCGCGACGCTGCGCTTCGACCAAGGCTTCGGCATAGCCTGTGCCGCCTTCCATCTCGGTGAGTATGAAGTTGCACGTGCCGTTCACGACGCCGCGGATGCTGCGGATCCCGGCGCCCATCAGCCCTGCGGCGCAGAGGTTGAGGACCGGAGTTCCGGCGAGCACGGTTCCCTCGAAGAGGAGTTGCACGCCCGCGCTTCGGGCGCTGTCGCTGAGCTCACGGTACGCGAGAGCGATCGGTCCCTTGTTGGTCGTCACGACGTGCAACCCGGCTTCGAGGGCGGCGCGCACGTGACTCAGACCGGGCTCGCCGGTGCGAAGATCGGTGGGGGTCAACTCGACAAGGACATCGCCCTCGGCTCGCTCCAACACCTCCGCGAGGTCGGCGAGCGGCTCTGCGCCGGGGTGATCGGTGAGGGGCTCGCCGGCGTCGGCAAGACCGAGCAGCGTCGCGAGATCGAAGCCGCCTTCACACCTCACGCTGCCGACGACAGGATCGACGACGGCGACAACCCGGGGCTCGAAGCCCGAAGCCGACAGCACGGGATCGACCGCCAGCAGGCTCTCCGCGACACCCCGACCGACGGTGCCGAAGCCGACGAGGATCAGGCGCATGGCACCGACAAGAAACGGCCCAGGTGATTTCCACGATCGCCTCCCGCGAAGTCATTCATATCCCCGCGGGGCCTCCGACAGCTTCGCTCAATCGAGGGTTTCACCTGGGCCTCGTCCAACTTAGCAGCCAACGCATACCTGTCAACAACATTCAGCGCGCCGCCGAAAAAGGGCTGGGCAGGGCTCGCGAAAACTGCTCATCCTTGCCGGATCTCCGGTCAGCGACCGAACGGCATCGCCATTTTCGTGTAGCCCTCGGGGACCTCCCAGGTCGCCGCGTCGAAGGTGGCGTTCTGGTCGATCGCCTTCAGCGTACTGATGCTCTGCCCACCGCCGGAGCCGGAGATGATCTGTACCGGGAACCCGTCGGGCATGTCGACAGCGTCTAGTTGCGCCTCGATCTGGCCGAAGATGCCGCCGCCACTGCGACCGCCGCCCATGCGCAGTATCGGGCTGTTGAGCAAAGACGACATCGACCTCACGACCTGTCCGGCGAGGCCACGGAAGTCGGCACCGACGTCTTGAGAAAACCACATGATCATGTCGTCGTCCTGGTCGGGGTTCTCGACCAGCACTTCGTAGGCGGCCCACTCGCCGACCTGCTTGGTCTTGCCGGTGCGCGTGAAGGTCGGCGGGTTGGCGTCGGCTATCTCTTCTTCGATCGCGGCGGGCCGCAGCTGTCCCAGGATGCCGGCCATGCCCGCCATCGCCTCGGTAAACTCCAGGTACTGCTGCTGCTGGTGCAGAACCATCAGCAGCTTTCCGTCATCGCCGCCGATCGAGATGATCGATACGCCGCCCCGGGTTTCGGCGTCCATGCGCATGGCGTTGGGGCCGAGCCAGAGTTTCATGGAGGCCACCTGACCATCGCTCTCGGTGTCGATCTCCAGATACGTTCCATTAACCGCCTGCGGCGCGATCGCCTGCGCGGGTGCCGCGAGGATCAGCAGCAATGCGGCTACACCACCGCCGATCCGCAACCTCTTCGATGTCGCCATGGTCGGTCTCCGTCGTCTGCCGTCACCACTAATGAGACGGCTGTCGCCTCGGTGTTTCCGAGTCTACTGCACCGCGGTCTCACCATGGCGCTGCAAGACTCCCGGGGTGTCGCGCATGGTCTTGGTGGGGCAGAGGGAGTTTTTCAGCACACCGGTTAGAGCGCCCTGTTGAGTACGTCCTCGACCGCAGCGGCCTGGTGGTCCCAGGTGTACCGCTGCTCGGCGAGCGCGCGCGCCGCCTTCGACATGCGTCGCACGGCAGCCCGGTCAGCTTCGAGTTCCATGATCGCCTCGGCCAGCGCCAACGGGTCTGAGGGTCGATAAAAGTTTGCCACCCCGCCCTGGAGCAGCGTACGCAGCTCCACGATATCAGCGGTAACGACCGGCAAGCCGGCGGCGAGGTACTCGAAAATCTTGATCGGCGACCAGAACCACCCCAGCTCGAGGGCGCGGAATTGGTCCGGCGCGAACGGCGCCACACCGATGTCCGCATCGGCGAGAAGTCCCGGGACCTCGGCGTGCGGCACGCGACCGACAAAATCGATGTTGTCCGCGATCCCGGCGACAGCTGCCGCTTCCTTGGCAAGCTTCCAGCGCGGCCCTTCGCCGATACACGTCACCCTCAGCGGAACGCGGTGGGAGACACAGTGGGACACCGCTTCGACCAGGTCTTCGGCTCCATGCCAGGAGCGAAAGCTGCTCACGTAGGCGCAGTGCAACGGTCCCGTGTCCGGAGTTTCGGGACCCGGCGTGAAGCGGTCGATATCGACACCGTTGACGATCACCGTGGCGCTGTCCTGCAGCTCGGGCGGAACCAGGTGGCGGGATGTCGTGTAGATCGCCGCGCACCTCTCGAGCTGCCGTCGCCGCCAGCGGTCGACGGGTCGGACGATCGTCAGCTTGTCGAGGGTGTCGCGCAACGACCCGGGATAGTCGCGCGCCGGGGAGTTGATCTCGAGAACGGCCGGCACTCCGGCGTGATGGGCGGCGGCAATGGCGCCGCCGCCGAAGGTGTAGAACCGTTCGACGACCACGTCGGGGTGGATCTCCGCAATCAACGACCGGATTGCCCGCCCCGCCGTCCACTCCAGCAGGGTCACCGGCAGAAAGCGGTGCAGGTAGCGCAGCTGCACGCCATCAAGAGGAACTTCTGCACCACGGGACAACGACGGCCGCAAGGCCGCCAGGTGGACCTCGTGACCGCGGCGCGCCAGGGCACGGCATAGTTCGAGCGCGTGAATGCTACCGCCGTGCGTACCCGGGATCGGCGTCCCGGCTGCGGAGTAGAGAATCTTCATTGCGGGATCCCCGACGAGTTCAACAGGGTGCCAGAGGACTCTACCCCGCGCTTTCGGTGAATTCGATTGCCCAGCCGGGATGTCCGCCCCGGTGAGCAAACCGAGAAGGCAATGTCCTCGCCAGGCGACGAGGGCGCCACGCCGCGGCGGCGGCACGGCCTGTGTATCGGTTCCATCCCCCTGTGTAACCATGGGCTGATGAAGCGCGGCATAGACATTGGTTTCACCTTGTCGCGCCGTGAGCTCGCCCTCGGCAGCTTCGCATTGTTGCCGGGATCCGAGCTGCTGGCGCGACGTTGGGGAGCGGTCATGCAAGCCCAAGGCGAACGCATCACGTTGACATCGGTGGAGGGACTCGAGGTCGGCCACGCGACCCGTACCGATCGTCCGACTGGCTGTACCGTCGTCATCGCCCCATCCGGGGCGACGGCCGGAGTTTCGGTGCGCGGTGCCGCGCCGGGGACCCGCGAAACGGCGCTACTCCACCCGGAAAACACGGTGGAGCAGGTTCACGCCGTCGTCTTGAGCGGCGGCAGCGCCTTCGGCCTGGCGGTCGCCGACGGCGTCATGCGAGCGCTGCGCGACCGGGGAATCGGTTTTCCGATGGGCCGCTACGTCATCCCGATCGTGCCGGCGGCGGTTCTGTACGACATCGGTCTCGGCGGCGACAGCTATCCGGACGCCGACGATGGCATCGCCGCCTGCGAGACCGCCTCGACCAATCCGCCCGAGGAAGGCAGCGTCGGTGCCGGCGCCGGCGCCACGGTGGGCAAAATGCTGGGCGGCAACCGCATGAAGGGCGGAATCGGCACCGCCGGCTTCCGTTTTGACGACGGTACGGTGGTGGCAGCAATGGTGGCGGTCAATTGCGTCGGCGACGTCCGAGATCCGCGCACCGGGCGGCTGATCGCCGGGGCGCGCACCGAAAACGGCGAGGCGTTTCTCGACGCCGAGGCGCAGATCCTCGCCGGTGACGACGAATTACCGTTCGCCGCCGGGGAGAACACGACGATCGGCATTGTCGCCACCAATCGGACACTCTCCAAGGTCGAGTGTTCGCGTCTCGCCGGTGTCGCCCACGATGGCCTCGCCCGCGCTGTGGTCCCGGCCCACACGCGCATGGACGGCGACACTCTCTTCGCCCTATCCAGCGGAGCGGGGGCGGTGGTCGACGATGCAGGCGACTACACGCGGATCGAGGTGGCGGCTGCGGCCGCCGTATCCGAATCGATCCTGAGGGCGATCCGGCAAGCGACGGGACTTCCCGGGATCCCTAGCGCTTCGGACTTGGGAACCGCCTAGGACCCGCCAAACTGTGACCATCCCGCCGCCAGCTCGACCCTTGCGCCCCGCCGAAACGCGTGCCATCTTGCTCCGCTCCTCCCGCCCCGGTACGATTCGAGGATTCTGAACGAAACTGCCCGGAGCCCGAGGCTCCGCTAGAACGGAACACGACCATGAGCTACTTGCTGATCCCTATCGGCGCGATCGCCCGGTTGCTGCCCCATCTCCCCAACTTCACGCCGATTGGCGGGATGGCCCTTTTCGGCGCCGCACACGGTTCCTGGCGCAGCGCCTTCCTCGCGCCGCTCGCGGCTTTGGCGATCAGTGACCTCTTCCTCGCCCAGCACGCAACGATGCCGTTCGTCTACGCGTCGTTCGTTCTCGTTGTTTTGATGGGCAGAGTCCTGTTCCGCGACGGTGTCACCACGACGCGGGTGATCGGTGGCTCGGTAGCCTCGTCGATGATCCTGTTCGTTGTCTCGAACTTCGGCGTGTGGGCCGTGGGAACGCTCTACGCACCCACCTGGCAGGGCCTGGTTCTCTGCTACACGATGGCGCTGCCGTACCTGCTCAACACGATGGCCGGCAACCTGTTCTATGCCGGCGTGTTCTTCGGCGGTCACGCCCTCGTCAAACGCTACGCCGGCATCGCGGCGCTGGCATCCGGCGGGCGGCAGGCGGTAGCCCACTAGCAGGCCACCCGCCAGACCCATCACACTTTCACCTCGGCCTGCTAGGCGTAGTACTAGATCGCCCGGGGCTCCCCCGCGCCCGCACCGCGTCGGTGGGGCAGCCTTCGCGTCGACATTGTGGAGAGGTGTCCGAGAGGCCGAAGGAGCGCGCTTGGAAAGCGTGTGTACGGGTAATCCCCGTACCGTGGGTTCGAATCCCACCCTCTCCGCCTTTTTTTTCGCCGGGCGGGCCGACACAGGGTCGCTCCCATACCGCGCGGCGTCGTTCCCGATGGAGGGCGGCTAATCCGGATATCTCAACGGCTGGCGTCGCACCAAGCGCGAGGGTGCGTACGGACGAGGCGCGCGCCGACGGAAATGGGGCAATACCTGACTTGCCATTCCGGTTTTCTTCGCGTACGCTGATTGAGACTCAATCGCAACGAAGCTAAACTCGAACGCCCCACCAACCCAAACGATGATCCCGCCCCCGATGCTCAACGCTTTCGTCATCACGCTCCGCGAAGGCCTCGAGGCTTTTCTGATCGTTGCGATCATCCTCGCTTACATTCGCAAGACGCAGCGTCCCAGGCTGATTCCCGCCGTGTACTGCGGAATCGTCGTCTCGGTGGTGGTCAGCGTGATCGCGGGGGTCCTACTCGCCCGGGCCTCCAACGCGGCGCTCTGGGAAGGAATCCTGGCGCTGACCGCCGCGGTGCTGGTCCTGTGGATGATCGTGCATATGTGGCGGGTGGCGAAGCACCTCAAGAAGAACATAGAGGGGCAGATCGAGGCGGCCGCGACGCGTGACGGTACGGCCGCGTTTCTCGGTGTGTTCGGCTTCACCGTCTTGATGATCACCCGCGAAGGAATGGAGACGGCGCTGCTGATGAACGCGCTGATCTTCCAGGTGCAAAATTCGGGCTTGCTGATCCTCGGCGCCGTCGCCGGAACGGTGCTGGCCGCCTTCGTCGCCCGGCTGTGGTCGCGGCACGGGCACCGAGTCAACCTGGCGCGCTTTTTCCAGGTCACGGCGGTGTTCCTGCTGATCTTCGTCGTGCAGCTGGTGATCTACGGCTTCCATGAGCTCACCGAGGCCCACATATTCCCGTACAGCGACGCGCTGCATTGGGCCACTGAGCCCTATGGCCCGGACGGGATGTACGGTCGCTACCTCAGCTACCTCCTGGTCGCGCTCCCGCTGACCTGGTTGCTCGTCGCCAGCATGGTCGAGCGGCGACGTCGGCCCGTGTCGATCGGCAACGAGCCCGGCGACCGCTGAGCCCACCGCGGATCCGACCTTGAGACCCCTCGGGGAGCGTGGCACCATCGTGACTCATTGCGATGTACGAGTTTTGGCCGTGCTAGGTGGGGAGTTAGCGGTGCCCTGAACCTGCAATCCGCTCTAGCAGGACCGAAATCCACCCTGAGGGGTGCAGCACTCGTGGTCGGACCGTCGAGGGGAACAACGACGTCGGGCCCTGTGCGGTGCAGACCTGCGAACTCCGTCAGACCCGGAAGGGAGCAGCGGTACGTAGGCACCTGCAGGTGCCGCAGGCAAACCCGGCGGACGTCCCGAGGCGTCTCCGCCCTTGTGGTGACTTCGATGGGTGGTGCACGGCCGTTTTTGTACGTTGCGGCAGATTTCCGGCTTTCTCTATGGCAGACGGTAGTTATCAGGTCCTGGCGCGCAAGTGGCGACCACAGAAGTTCGATCAGGTCGTCGGCCAATCGGCGATCGTCCGGACGCTGCGCAACGCCCTCGACCAGGACAGAGTCGCACACGCCTACTGCTTTTCCGGCATCCGCGGGGTCGGAAAAACGACCATCGCACGGCTGCTGGCCAAAGGGCTGAACTGCCGCAACTTCGACGCCCCCACCGCTGACCCTTGCGGCGAGTGTGAAGCCTGCGTCGAGATCGAGGAGAGCCGCAGCCTCGACGTCATCGAGCTCGATGCGGCGTCGCAAACGGGCGTCGATTCAATCCGCCAGCTCAACGAGGTGGCCCGCTACACGCCGTCGCGCGATCGCTACCGCGTGTTCATCATCGACGAGACCCACATGCTGTCGGCCAGTGCCTTCAACGCGCTGCTCAAGACCCTCGAGGAGCCGCCGCCGCACATCGTCTTCATGCTCGCCACCACCGAACCCCACAAGATCCTGCCGACGGTCCTTTCACGCTGCCAACACTACCCCCTCGGGCGCATCAGCCAGGCCGACATCACCGGCCAGCTTCGACGCATCGTCGAGGCCGAAAACGTCAGCGTTTCCGACGACGGTCTGTCGATGGTGGCGATCGCCGCCGACGGCAGCCTGCGCGACGCCCAGAGCCTACTCGACAAGCTGATCGCCTTCGGCGGCGATCAAGTCGATGACGAAACCGTCGTCAGCCTGCTCGGCATGGTCGATCGGGAACTGCTGTTCGGTGCCACCGACCTCATCGCCCAGCAGGATCTCGCCGGGATTCTCGAGCTCGTCAACCGGATGGTGGAGCAGGGAACCGACCTGCATCAGTTCACCCTCGATCTTCTCGGCCACCTGCGGGCCTTGCTGGTGGCGGCGACGGTCGAGGAGCCGGGCGGCATCCTTCACCTTCCCGACGCCGATCTTGCGCGGCTCAGAGAGCAGGCGAAGCTGTTCGAAGTCGATGACCTCGACCGCGGGTTCGCTCTGTTGTCGGCAAGCGAGTACCGCATCAAGCAGTCGGAAGTGCCGCGCTTCCAGCTCGAAATGGTTCTTGCGCGGCTCACCCGTATGCCACGGCTGGAGCCCATCGAGGAGCTCATCTCGCAACTTCGATCCGGATCCGGCGGCGGCGCTGCGGGCGGCCCGGGTCCGCGGCGGTCGGGCGGGCGGAGCGCCGGCAACGACGGTGTCAGCGCGGCACCATTGCCGGGCGAAACGTCGTCACCGCCTACGCCGTCATCCGGACATGAAACGTCGCCGCCATCCCGGCACGAAACTTCACCGTCTGCCCGGGTTGGAGGCGGCAACGGCACCCAACCGGCAGCCGCGGATTCCCCTCTGGAAAGCACACCAATCGGGGGAGACGTCGGGGTGATCATCGAGCATCTACGACAAGAAAAACCGTTGATCGCGAAGATCATCGAGCGCGCCGACGCCGCGGAGCTTCGCGACGACACGTTGTTTCTGACATTCGAGAAAGCCGGTGGTATTTTCGAGGCTCGCCTGAGCGATCGGTCAGCCCTCGGTGCTATCGAAGAAGCAGCCGAGGCTGCACTCGGGCGCAAGATCAAGGTGGTTGCCGGGGTCGACGCCGGGGCGGGTCGCGCCCCGGCTCCCTTGTCGACGCAAGCCTCGGATCCCGAGGGTCCGGCGCGCGAGGAGCGCGACGAGCTTTGGAATCGTGCCGAGCGCGACCCGATGGTCCAGCATTTCGTCGAAGCTTTGCGCGGCAACCTGACCGACGTCGAAGAGATTTAAAAAAGGACAGCGGATGATCAACAAGCAGATGAAGAAAATGCTGCAGGAGGCTCAGCGGATGCAGGATCAGCTGCAGCGCGATCTCAGCGAAATGCGGGTGTCGGCCACCGCCGGCGGCGGCGTCGTTACCGCGACGGTGAACGGGCAAAAGGACCTGCTGGAGCTCAGCATCGACCCTGACGCGGTCGATCCCTCAGATGTCGAGATGTTGCAGGATCTCGTGGTCGCCGCCGTCAACGAGGCGGCGCGGCGCGTCGACGAGGAAGTCCAGCAGAAGCTAGGCGGCATCATGGGCGGCATGGGCCTGCCCGGGATGATGGGCTGAGACCCCGTGGCACTCGACGATTCGGGACCGGTCGCGGTTCTCATCGAGGAGCTCACCCGGCTTCCCAGTATCGGCCGCAAGACGGCGCAGAGGGTAGCCTTCTATCTGCTGAAGGTGCCACAGGATCAGGCCGATCGGCTGGCGGACTCGATTCGCGCCGTCCGCTCTGGTGTGCGCCCCTGCAGCGTGTGCAACATCCTGACCCACGAGGATCCGTGCGCGTTATGCGCCGATCCCAACCGCCAGGACGACCTTCTATGCGTCGTCGAGGAGAGTGTCGACGTCGGGGCCATCGACCGCACGGCGCGCTTCCCGGGCCGCTATCACGTGCTCGGCGGCGCTCTTTCGCCCCTCGACGGCATCGGCCCGGAGGAGCTCAACCTGGAGCGATTGCTCAGCCGCGTCAAAGAGGGCACCATCCGCGAGGTGATCGTCGCCACCAACCCCACCGTTGAGGGCGAGGCCACCGCCGCCTACATCGCCCGCCTGATCAAGCCCCTCGGCGTCACCGTCTCGCGCATCGCCACCGGAATCCCCGTGGGCGGCGACCTCGAGTACGCTGATGAGGTCACCATGGCGCGGTCGCTGGAGGGCCGCCGCGAGCTCTGACGGGCGCGGCCCGAGAGGCAACGACTGTTGGCCCGGCTGGGTAGTGGGGGATTAAGTCCCCCACTACCCCCGGTTGCTTGTGGGGTATCAAGGCCTTTGTTAACTTTCAGAGTGGCGGGGCGCGTTGCCAGAACGTCCCGCTCGACCTTTCAGGTTCCTGAGTAGCTCAATTGGCAGAGCATCCGGCTGTTAACCGGAGGGTTGCAGGTTCAAGTCCTGCCTCAGGAGCCTTTTCTTATTCGTTGCCTCTACGGGCCTTTACGGGCCGCAAGCTCACTGCTTTCGGATAGCCCGCGGGGTGCGTTCTCGCGCAGAATGCCACGGTGTGTCGTCCGTCCTCGGCCTTTGACCCCCAAGCCTACGACGCCGCGTTCGCCTCGACGTGGGCCAACAATTCGTGCGTCTTGAACGGCTTCAGCAGGTACGGCTGACCGATACGCTCGAGGATCTCCACCGTGCGCGGGTTGGCGAGGTCGCCCGAGATCACCGTCACCTTGGTCGCCATGTGCGGCCGATTCTTGAGCAACCACTGGAAGAAGCCTTCCCCGGACAGGTCGGGCATGCGCAGGTCGAGGACGATGCCGTCGTAGTCGTTTGCGGTGACCAGTTTGAGGGCCTCGCGCCCGGTGGCCGCCTCGGTCACCTCGTGGCCCTTGCCGACGAGAAATCGGCGCGCCAGCTCGCGGATCTCCTTCTCGTCGTCGACGATCAAGATCTTCAAGGGCGTGGCGACCTTGTCTTCTTTGAGCGCAAAATCGGGAGCCTTGCGCGTCCCATCCATGGTTTTTTCGGCCGCGTCCACCTCGACGGAAGCGCGCGGCAACTCGATGGTGAACGTCGTGCCCTTGCCGGCCTCGGTCTTGACCCGAAGATCGCCGCCGTGCGCCTGCACGATGCTGTGGCTCATGCTCAGGCCCAACCCTGTTCCCTCACCGACCTCGCGGGTGGTGAAGAAGGGATCGAAGATCTTCGGGAGGATATGGTCGGGAATGCCGGTGCCCGTGTCGGCGATATCGATCGCCACGCCGATGCTCGTCGGCCGTGTCGTGACCATCAGCATGCGTTCATCGTCGGGAACCTCTTCGAGGGCCTTCTCAGCGTTGATGACGATGTTGGTCAGGACACGCTCGATCTGCACGGGGTCGACCCACACGTCGGGGAGATCGTCGCTCGGGTTCTCCTGCAGCGTGATCGCGTAGGTCTCGATCTCGTAGCGGCGGCCGCGCAGCACCTCGCGTACCAGATCGTTGATGTTGTAGGCGTCGCGCTCACCCTCCTTGCGGCGGGCGAATACCAGCATGCGATCGGTGACCTCGCCGGCGCGGCTCGCCTGCCGCTCGATCACGCGGACGTCCTCGAGCACGTCCTCGGGCAAGCGCTCGTCCTCGATGAGCATCTGGGCCGCCAGCGAGATCGCAGCGAGCGGATTGTTGATCTCGTGAGCGGCACCCGCCGCCAGACCGCCGAGCGAAGCGAGCCTCTCGGCGCGGCGCAGGCGCTCCTCGCTCTTCTTCTCTTCGGTGACATCGCTCATGATGCCCAGGACGCGGACCGGATCACCGTTCGCGTCGTGCTCGCAGAAGCCACGGTCGCGTATCAGCCGCCAAGAGTCGTCCTCATGGCCCAACCGATACTCGATCTCGAACGGACCGCCGCGCTTGACCGCATCCCGGAAGTCCCGCTCTGCATTGGCGCGATCGTCGTCGTGCATGAGTTTCAGCGTCCCGTCGATCGAATCGTTTACCGCAGCTGGGTCGTCGCCGAAAATCTGTTCAATAGCACCGCTGCGGAGAATTCGGTCGGTCTTCGGGTCCCATTCGTAGACCAGTGATCCCAGCATGTTGACAAGGGTCTCGTAGCGGCGCTCCCAGGCGTTGAGCTCCTCGGCCCGTCGCTCGGAGTTAACGATCGCGGTGGCGACCCGGGCGACAATGAGCAGCGACAGGAAAGCCCAACCCATGCCGTTATTCTGGGCTCCCGAACCGGCGCCGAGAATCTCACGGATCAGCAGCGACAGCGCGTAAGCGACAATCATGGGCACGACCAGCGTCCGCAAGGGGCTGCCCCGCGCTGCGCTCACGACGGTGGCGTCGGGCTGTTCTCGGGCCCGTTCCGAGGCCGCCGCGGTGATCATCAGCAAGCAGAAGATCCAGGCCGGCGTCAGCCAGTCAGTCTCCCTGAAGAAGAAATGGTTGTAGGCGAAGATGGCCCGGGCCACGGCAACAACGAAGCCACTGAATACCACCAGCAGCCGCGGCACACCTCCGCCCAGCGCCACCGGAGAGATGAGAGCGCCGAGGGCGGCAACGCCGAGGCCCATGGCGGCGATCAGGTTAATGCCCCCCATGGCGAGCTCGAACGCGTTGACGGTGTGCGAATCGGGCAGCAGGGTGAAGATCTCCTGGACCAGGAAGAGCCCGATCGTACCGATCAGCAGCAGGTCGATGACCAGCTCGGCGCGCACTCCTCGGCGCCCGTTGGCCGAGACGCCGAGCGCCAACGCGATGGTGGTGAACGCCATGAAGGTGACGAAGCCGAGCTCCGCCGGTGCGAAGCTGGCGGTAGCACCTACCCAGCGATAGACGATCCATACCGCCTGGCCGGCGAGCCCGGCGGCCGCGCCGGCGAGGAGCAGCAACCACGAAATGCCTTCCTCACGGCCGCTGGCGGCGCGCGCCTGCGAGAGCGGCCACAGCGGCAGCGCGAAGGCGACGAGGAGCAGCAGCTCGCGGACAAATGGCAGGCTGTCGGGGGAAATCGGCAGCGCGTACAGCGACATGGTCGCCACCGCCAAAAAAACCGCGCCGCGGATGAACCAGGTGTGGCGAGGGTCGTTGTGGGGCGCCGCTTCGTGCGATGTCATGGGAGAATCAAAAGTAGTTTCTTACCCCCCCGTCTTGCAACAACAAAACGATTTCAACGAGGCTTTAGCAGGCCGGGCAAGATCCTGGCGCCGCGTGCCCCGCTAACGGGTCATACGATACTCCTTCACCGACAGAACGGTAGGTTGCTATGCACCTGATGCTTTTCCGCTCGTTCTCGCCAATCGTCGCGCTGGCCGCGATCACGGGATTCTCGTTGCTCGCCGCCGGCTCGACGTTCGCCGCGGGGCCACAAGCCGACGATCGCATTGCCACCGCGGTCGAGCGGCTCGCGCCTCGCATCATCGAGTACCGCCACCAGATTCACCAGAATCCGGAGCTCGGCAACCGCGAGTTCGAGACCGCGGCACTGGTCGCCGAGCACCTACGGTCGCTCGGCATCGAGGTCACGACCAACGTCGCCCACACCGGCGTCATCGGCATCCTCCAGGGCGGTCGTCCGGGGCCGGTCGTCGCGGTGCGCGCCGATATGGACGCCCTGCCGGTCACCGAAGACACCCCGTATTCGTTCAAGTCGACGGTGCGGACGACCTACCTCGGCCAGGAGATCGGCGTCATGCACGCCTGTGGCCACGACATCCACACCGCCGTGCAAATGGGCGTCGCTTCGGTCCTCGCGTCGATGCGTGACGAGCTGCCCGGCACGGTGAAGTTCATCTTCCAGCCCGCCGAGGAGGGGCCGCCACCGGGAGAGGAAGGCGGTGCCGACTTGATGGTCGCCGAAGGCGTCCTCGAGAACCCACGCCCGAGCGCGATCTTCGGCCTCCACGTCCTCGCCACATTGGAGGTCGGCAAGCTCGGCTACACACCGGGTCCGGCCCTCGCCGCCGTCGATCACTTCCTCGTCAAAATCCAGGGCAGGCAGGCGCACGGCGCCTACCCGCACCTGGGTGTCGATCCGGTGGTGATGGCGGCGCAAGCGGTGATGGCGTTGCAGACCATCCGCTCGCGCACGCTGCCGCCACTCGAGCCCAGCGTCGTGACCGTCGGCATCATTCGCGGCGGCGAGCGCTTCAACATCATCCCCGCCGAAGTCCACCTGGAGGGCACGGTACGCACCTACGACGAAGAGGTGCGCGACGTGGTCGAGAGCCGCATGCACCAGATCTTCGCCGGCATCACTGCCGCCGGCGGCGGCGCCTACGAGCTCGACTACCAGCGTGGCTCGCCGGCGACGATCAACGACGAGGATCTCGGCGCCATCATGCGGCCGACGCTCGAGCGCATCGTCGGCGCCGACAACGTCATGGCCCTCGACCCGGTGATGGGCGGCGAAGACTTCGCCTACTTCGCCAACCAGATTCCCGGCTTTTTCTTCCGCCTCGGGCAGGTCCTGCCGGGAACAACGTCGGGCGGCCACCACACCCCCACGTTCATGGCCGACGACTCGTCGATCCCGATCGGGATGAGGGCGATGTCGGCGCTGCTCATCGATTATTTGACGATGAACGCGGAACGCTGACCGGCGCCGTTGTGGCTCGAGAGAGGCGTGGCTTCAATCGTCACTCTTCGGCTTCAAACGCCCTCGTTCGGCCAGCGCCTTGCGTAGCAGAAACTCGATCTGCGCGTTGAGGCTGCGCAGATCGTCCTCGGCCCACCGACGAACCGCATCGTGGACCTTGGGGTCCAGCCGTAGCAGGAAAGCCTTGCGCTTGGCCACTTGCGCTCACCCTGGAGCGCCCTCGGTGGGCGGCTCCGGAAATGGGAGGTGGCCGGCCAGGCGCTTGGAGGAGACACCCGACCGGTACTTGCCCCGTGCCTACGTGTACAAACTTCCGGTGTTGATCACCGGTTGGGTCTCGGACTCGCTACACAGGACGACCAGCAAGTTGGACACCATCGCCGCCTTCCTCTCCTCGTCGAGCTCCAAGATCCCTTTCGCGGAAAGCTCGTGGAGGGCGTGCTCGACCATACCGACGGCCCCCTCGACGATCGTGCGGCGGGCCGCAATGATCGCGGTCGCCTGTTGCCGGCGCAGCATCGCCCGGGCGATCTCCGGGGAGTACGCCAGGTGGGAGATACGAGATTCGATGACCTCGACGCCCGCCTTCGCCAGGCGTTCCTGGTTTTCGTGCCGCAGACGCTCGGAGATCTCCGGTATGTTCCCGACCAGCGAGGCCTCGTTCGGGTTGACCACGAACAACCCGAACAGAAGAAACACGACGACGACCAGGAAAATGATGCAACCGATGATGAGAACCGGATCCTCTCCACTGATTCCGAGGAACAGGAAGAACACGAGCATCACGATTGAAGCCAGGAGGATCAGCAGCACGGCGATGCCGTTGGCTGCCTTCCTCTTGATCTCTCGGATCATGGTTGACCCTCCTTCTGGTATGATACTGAAATGATATCATCTTAGTATCAGTCTATGCAAGTTGCTCCGCTGGCGCTAAGTTTCTTCGTCATGCTCTTCTTCTCCGACAACTTGCTTGCCGACAAGGTGGCGCTGATCACCGGCGGCGGCACCGGTCTGGGCCTGGGGATGGCGCGAGCCTTCGGTGCCGTCGGTGCCAAGCTGGTGATCGCCAGCCGCAGCAGCGAGCACGTCGAGGCGGGTGCCGAAACGCTGCGGGCGGCGGGGATCGAGGTCTTGCCGTTGGTCTGCGACGTGCGCGATCCTGACCAGGTCGAAGAGATGGTCGGCACTGCCGTCGATCATTTCGGCCGCCTCGATGTACTGGTCAACAACGCCGCCGGCAACTTCCTGGTGCGCGCCGAGGACCTGTCGCCCGGCGGCTGGAAAGCAGTCACCCGCATCGTGTTGGACGGCTCGTGGTTCTGCTCGCAGGCGGTGTATCGACAGATGAAGGAACAGGGGGGCGGCAACATCCTCAACATACTTGCCACCTACGCCACCGGTGCCGGCACACTGACGGTTCATTCGGCCGCCGCCAAGGCCGGCGTGCTGGCGCTGACCCGCACGCTGGCGGTCGAATGGGCGGACGCCGGCATCCGGGTCAACGGCATCGCGCCGGGCCCGGTCGACACCCAGGGCGCCGGCAGCCGCCTGTGGGCCAGCGACGAAGCGCGCGCCTCGATCGTCGAGAAGCTGCCGATGGGCCGCTTCGGCACCGAGGCCGAGATCGCCGGGGTCGCCACCTTCCTGGTCAGCGACGCTGCCTCGTACGTGACCGGCACGATGTTGCCGGTCGACGGAGGCCTGACGCTCGGCAAGGGGCACCTCGCCAACGTCGAGGCGGTCGAGCATCTCCTGCGGCCCCGAGACTAGGTGAGCAATCCGATCCGAGCGTGCTAGCCAAGTGGGCGGAGACGCCGTAGTCTTTAGGGGTGTGGGCTCGCAAGATGAGCTCCCAACTAACGTTTTCCCCTCTTTCGAGGTGCGCTTCTTTCGCCGGGGCGCCGGCCTTCCTGCTTGAGTCCTTAGCTTCGCAGATCCCATAGCTTCGCCGGCGTGGTCGCACGACTGACCGGCGCTTACGAGTCGCAGAGCGAGACGGTGACAACCAACCACGACGAACTAGCCTGGCGCGTCGGCGGACCGCAGGGAAGCGGTGTCGACACCGCAGCGGGTATCTTCCAACGCGCCTGTGCTCTCGGCGGCCTCTATGTCGTCGGACGCCGCGAGTACTACTCCAACATCATGGGCCGGCACAGTTACTTCGATGTGCGCGTCGCCCATCATCCGGTACACAGCCACTGCGACGAGGTGCAGCTGCTGACGACCTTCGAAGATGAGTCGCTTGCCCGCCACGCCATCTCGGTGGTCGACGGCGGAGCCCTGGTCTACGCCGCCAAGGACGTGGAAAAAGAGGTCCAGGGGGTCACTTATCTCGATACCCGCGCCAAAGACGATCTGATCGCCTACCTCGAAGAGCGCGGCCTCCCGACGACGCTCGGGGGCGTCCTCGAAGACGCCCGCCAGCGCGGCGTCCAGACCTACGAGGCCGACTTCGACAAGATTGTCGATTTGCTTGCCGACCAACTCGGTATCGTCCAAGCGCTCGCTGCCCGCACCATGAACACGCTGGCGGTCGCGATGTCGCTAGCGCTGGTCGAGTACCAGCGCAAGTACGTGTACGCGGCCCTCGCCAAGACCTGGCCGGGGCGCCAGAAGATCATCGACATGAACGTCTCGGCGGTCGATCTAGCCTACCAGTTCGTGCGTGACACCTACGACACGTCGGAATTCGCCCACCGGCTGACACCGTCGGAATCGAAGGAGCCGCGCATCCTGCTGAACGGCAACCAGGCCGTAGCGATGGGCAAGATCGCCGCCGGCCTGACGTTCCAGAGCTACTATCCGATCAGCCCGGCAACCGACGAGAGCACCTATCTCGAGGCCCACGAGACTTTCCTCACCACCAACGGCGACAGAGGCAGCGTTCTCATCGTGCAGACAGAGGACGAGATCTCGGCCGTTTGCATGGCCGCCGGAGCGGCGCTCACCGGCGCCCGTAGCGCCACGGCGACCTCGGGCCCGGGTTTCGCGCTGATGGTCGAAGGCCTCGGCTGGGCCGGTATCAACGAGGTGCCGCTTGTCGTCACGCTGTATCAACGGGGCGGGCCGTCGACCGGCCTGCCGACCCGCAGCGAGCAAGGCGATCTGTTCCTCGCACTCAATGCCGGGCACAGCGAGTTCCCGCGCATCGTGCTGGCTTCCGGCGACCTCGAGGAGGCTTTCTACGACGCCGCCACGGCATTCAACTACGCCGAGCGCTACCAAACAGTCGTCATCCATATCCTCGACAAGTCGCTGTCGAGCCAGACGGAGAGCTTGCCCCCGTTCGACCTCGAGCGGATCCGGATCGAACGCGGCGAGATCGCCTCGCCCAACGGCGACGGCGAGCCCGAAGGCCCCTACCCGCGCTTCGCGCTGACCGAATCGGGCATCTCGCCGCGACCGCTACACGGCATGCCCGGCGGCATGCACTGGCTGACCGGCGGCGAGCATACCCAGTACGGGCGTGTCACCGAGGATCCGGTGATCCGCGAGCAGCAGATGGAAAAGCGCATGCGCAAGCTCGAGACGGCGGCTCGAGAGATCCCCGTCGACGAGAAGCTCCGCGTCTATGGCGACCCCGCGGCCGAGTTCACGATCCTGAGCTGGGGGTCCAACAAGGGTGCGATTGTCGAGTCGATCGAGCGCCTCGCCGAGGAAGGCCTCGCGGCGCGGCTCGTCCAGGTGCGCCTCATGAGCCCGTTCCCCGTGCCCGAGCTTCAAGAGCTGCTGGCCTCGGCGCGCCCGTTGATCGGCGTCGAGGCCAACTTCTCCGGCCAGCTCGCCCAGGTGTTACGCCAGCACACCGGCATCGCCTGCGACAAGCTGGTAGTGAAATACAATGGCCGCCCGATGGCCGGGCGCCGGCTGTACGAGGTCTTCAAGACGATCATGGACGGCACCGACGAAACCAAAATCGTCCTCCGAAACCCGAACGAGTAACCACCATGACCACCGCCACCGCCGATCGTAAGCTCACTGCCAAGGACTTCCAGGTTCCGTTTCCGAACGACTGGTGCCCGGGATGCGGCGATTTCGGCATCATCAACGCCATCCAGCAGGCTTTCGCCCGGCTCGAGCTCGAGGCCCACAAGGTTGCGGTGGTCGGCGGCATCGGCTGTTCGGGCAAGGCGCCATACTACTTCCCGGTGTACGGCGTACACACATTGCACGGCCGGCTGTTGCCGTTCGCCCACGGGATCAAGCTGGCCAACCCCGAGATGACGGTCGTCGGCGTCGGCGGCGACGGCGATGGCCTCGGCATCGGCGCCGGCCACTTCGTCAATGCCGGACGCCGCAACCTCGACATGACCTACATTTTCTTCAACAACGAGGTGTACGGTCTCACCAAGGGCCAGGCGGCACCGACGCTGGCCTTGGGCCTACAGCCCAAGAGCCTCCCGGCGCCCAACATCCAGAGCCAACTCAACCCGCTGATGATGGCGATGTCGGTGGGCTTCACCTGGATCGGACGCGGTTACTCCTACAACGTCAAGAAGGTCGTTGATCTGATCGTGGCGGCGATCGAGCACCCGGGCCTGTCGTTCATCGACATCCTGCAGCCCTGCCCGACATACAACAATCTGCACACCAAGGATTGGTACGCCGGCAAGGATCTCGACAGCGGCCAGCCCCGCATCTACTGGCTCGACGATACCGACTACGACCCGGTCATCCCTGAGGGCGCCGACGACGCGGCGGTGCTCAGCAAGATGAATGAGTTCCTCGCCAAGGTGCACGAGTGGGGTGATGAAATCCCCGCCGGCGTGTTCCTCGACAACCGCGCCACCACTACCTTCGCCGAACGCATCGAGACCCGGATCGAGAACTACCGGGCGCAGCCGCCCAACACCCGCGAGATTGCGGATGCTTCGGGCAAGCCGACTGCGGATCTCAGCGAGATTTTCGACGAAGTGCGGATGATGTAGGCGAGATTCCCATCTTCCCGCCAGCCGCCCCGAGCTGGCGCCCGAAGTGGGCGAAGGTGGCTTCGATACCCCGCCCCAAGCTACTGCGGGTGCTCGGCGGAGCCGGGTTCATCGGAGCCTTCCAGAACCGCCAGCACCCTCCGGAGCACTTCCGCCGCAAGCTCCTCCACCCCCATCGTCGCGTCAACCGATACAACATCCCCATCGCAGAACCCGAGAAACAAGTCACGCACCCGCCGCAGGTATTCCGTCCCCTCGTACGAATCGGTTGCTTCCCTTGACGCCCGGATCCGCGCCACCGACGTCTCCGCCGGTAGATCGAGAATCAGGGTGAGGTCGGGGCGCGGGGCGAACGACTCGTTGGTCTCGCGCAGCTCGTCGGCGTCGAGACCCAGGGCGCCCTGGTAGGCCATGGTCGAGAAGTAGTAGCGGTCCATGACCACCACCTTGCCGGCGGCCAGCGCCGGAAGAATGTTGTCACGCACGTCGATGCGGCGGTCCTCGATGAACAGCCGCGCTTCCTCTTCGGGTGAGACGGTGCGGCCGTCGCGGAACTGTTGCCGCAGCTTGTTACCGAACGGGGTGTCGCCGGGCTCGCGAAAAACGATAGCGTCGACGCCGCCGGCCCGCAGTTGATCGCACAGGAAACGCGCCTGGGTCGACTTCCCGGAGCCGTCGATACCTTCCAGCGCGATCAGAGGTTTCATAGCAACGGTAGTGAACGTGTGATGGGCTGGCGGGGTGCACCAGCGCGGCGATGGTACACTCCGGCCCGGATACCGTACATCCACCGCACCCCACTCGGGAGGGCGCGCTATCGTGGGCCGACCGCGCAGCTTCTTGTCTCTCACACCGCGCCGGCTCGCGGCTTTCTCGCTGCTCCTCTTCGCCGCTGCCGGCTTCGCTGCTCTGCTGCGGAGCCCGGCCACTCCCGCACCGGATGGCACGGCCCCTGCCTCCGAGATTGTTTCGACCTTCTCGATCGTCGCGTTCGACCCCGATACCGGCGATCTCGGCGTCGCGGTGCAGTCGAAGTTCTTCGCTGTCGGCCGCGTGGTTCCGTTTGCCGCCGCCGGCGTCGGGGCGGTCGCCACCCAGGCCAACGCCAACACGACGTACGGTCGGCGCGGCCTGGAGCTACTGGGGCAAGGCCACGCCCCGGAAGAGGTCATTCGGGCGCTGATCGGCGACGATCCGCAACGCCCGCAGCGGCAGGTCGGCATCGTCGACGCAAGCGGCCACGCCGCTACGTTCACCGGCGATGCCACACTACCCTGGGCCGGTGGGCGCACCGGGACCCACTACGCCGTCCAGGGCAACATCCTCAGCGGCCCAGAGGTCGTCGATACCATGGCGGAGGCCTTCGAGAAAACCGGTGGTGATCTAGCTACCCGAATGCTCGCCGCTCTTTCGGCGGGTCAGCAAGCCGGCGGCGATGCCCGTGGGCGCCAGTCCGCGGCGCTGTTGGTAGTTCGTGAAGGAGCCGGCTACGGCGGCTTCGACGACCGTTATGTCGAGCTTCGGGTCGAGGATCACCCCACACCGATCCAGGAGCTGCAACGGCTTTTGGACATTCGCCACGGCCAACTCTCGCGCGACCGCGCCCGCGAGATGCTGCTGAAAGCGGTCGGGGCGAGCGCAGAAGATCGCCCGGGTCTTCTCGAAAGCGCCCTCCAAGCTGCGATCACCGCAACCATCCTCTATCCCGGCGACGGATGGGCCTGGATGACTCTCGCCGAGGTGCACCTGGCTCGCGGCGAGCTCGAATCCGGCGCCGCCGCCGGGAGCGACGCATTGCGCCGTGATCCGTGGATCAAGACGGCGATACTGAATGGCATTGCCGGTTCGACCCGCGTCGTCGAAGAGCTGCTGGAGGACGAAGCCTTCCGGAGCCTTTGGGAGCAAATCGAGGCTCGCTAGCCTGCATATCTCAACGGGTCACGGCGGCGCGGGCTCGATGGCGCGCCGGTACGGCAATCCTCGCGCGCCATTGCGCCCGCGGGCCTATTGCGAGCCGTACAGGGCGAGCGCCCGTAACTTGAGGGTCGCGCTGCTTCCCTGGGCCAGAAGCAGCGGGGTCACCAGCAGGATCACGTTCTCGACGCGCCGCATGTCTGTTGCCGAAGGGCGCTCCGCGTCGGCCACTGCGCCGGCGATGAGCCCCTCGGGCCCGGAGGGGCGAAAACGACTCCATGGGATCGCCACCGCCTCCGTATCCGGCCCCGCCTTGACCGAATACACCCAGTTTTTCGGGCTGCCGTCGGCGGCGATCGTTTGCAGCTCGAGAGCAGCTCGCATCGCATGCCCGGCCTGGATTTCGACGATCAACCCGTCCTCTTTGCTCCAGTCCATCGGCTCGTCCGCCCGCCAGATCATGGCCGCGAAAGCTTCGGGATCGCTGGCGGCGTTGAGCGCGAAGCTCCACGAAACCTCCGTGCCGCGGGATTCGACCATGTTGTAGGGGACACCCCGGTCGTTGGCCTCGAAGGCTGCGCCCGCCAATAGGTCGTGGGCAGACGGTGGCACCGGGAGGGGTGGGACGCGGAATAACCGGGCAGCGGTGCGAGCCTCGGCCGGCCAGAGGTAGATCGGGTTGCTGACGATCCACGGGAGGGCACTCTCCTCCTCGTCCGTCGCCGCCCCGCGATAGACCTCCACCCGGTAGGTTCCCGGCTCGTCGACATCGATAGCGATCGACGTTGCCGCCGCCTGCGCGATCCTGAGGCCGTCCCGAAGCACGACGATCTCGGTATCGCCAGTCGACTCGAATTCCACCTGCAAGGTCCACGGCCCGTCCTCCCAGCCGACGAGCTCACCGGGCTTGGCGAGGGTGTTTGGTGATCGAGCTGTGAAGACGAACGAGCGTCCATCACCGAGCGCCGTGGTCTCGATGGCCGCGTGGCCGCCGCGCAGCGCGGCGAGGAGCTTCGATTCGACCCGCTCGGCAGCGGGGCGTGTCGGCCGACCCGCCGGCTCATCGATCCAGACCAGGGTGCTGAGCACCCCGAGCGTGTACGCGTAGCTCGGCAGCGGGCCGAGAAGCGGACCGTGCGCATCGGCGGCGCCGACGACCACGCGCGGCCGCGAGACGCTCAGCCGCCGGCCGCTCAGCTCGGTAAGCGAATCCCACAACGACACCGTCGGCCAACCACCGCTCAACAATCGGGTTGCGGCGTAGTCCCGATTGATGATGGCGCTGACGACGGTTGCGGCGCGCGAGAGCGCCGTGCTGCGTGACCAGGCCGATGACAGGTTCACCACCTCGAGACCTTGGGTGCCCCCCCAACCGCCGGCCCAAGCCTGGCGCGAGTGGTGGGGATGGGCGACAAGCGCCCAGCCGCCCTCGTCGTTGATGTCGGCCAGGGCCTGGCGCGCGGTGGGTCCGAATCGATACCGGTGCGGCGGGATCTGCAGCGCCAGTAGGTGCCCTTGATCGGTGGTGATCTCCTCGGCGACGATCAACAGGACATCGCCGTACCATCCCGGACGTGGTCGCTCCCGGGGGCCAAGAGGGTTGTGGTCGGTGAGAACCAGAAAGTCGACGCCGGCTTCCCCCGCCGCCGCCATGATCTCGTCGATGCCGGCCGCTCCGTCGGAGATGCTCGAGTGCACATGGATCGCGCCGCGCCACGGGAAGCCGTGCGCCTCGGTCCCCGCCCCGATTGCAGCAGCCGAAACAGGCGCGTACGAAACGATGCGAAGTGCGGCGACCGCCCCGGACAGGACGATGAGGGCCGCAATCCCGAATATCACTTTTTTCTTCATCGTCATTCCGGCGGATCTTAGCAGGGTGCTGAAGAACCTCCAGGAGTTCTTCAGCACCCGGCTAGGGGGCAGGGAGCGACCAAACGTACCCGTTACGGAAAACACTACTCGTAGCTTTCGAGGCCCATTTTAGGGGTCCGTCCAGATTCTAAAACTTGTACCCGCATGCGAATCGCTCTTATAATGGGCCGCTTTTCACGTTCGCTCATCAATGTGGCATCTGCTCGATCTTGGGGGTCGATGGCCAAGAACTGGACCGAAGAAGAAGAAGGACACATCCGGGAGAATTTCCTCACCCAAACCTACGGCCAGCTCGCCGAACACTTCGGCGTCACGACCAAGGCGATGGAGTCGAAGATTCGCCGTATGGGGTTGAAGAAGCAGGAGATCCTCGCCGAGAAATTGGACCCCCCGGCGCCGGAGCCCGTTGTACAGTATGAGGAACCGGTTGTCCCCGAAGACCCCAGTCCCGCACCGATCGAGAGCATCCATAAATTGCAACGACGCATTGAAGTGTACGAAGAGACCCGGGAAGAACGCACGGCGCGACTCAAGCAAACTCGCGAGGCGGCCGAAACCGAGAAGGCGCGCCGCCAGGAAGCACGATCCCAAGGCCCCATTGCCCAAGCGCTGAAGAAATTCGAGGACGGGATAAAGAAGCTGCTCGCCGGCAAGCATGCCGCCGCCGCCAAGGACTTCCAAGCCGTCCTCGACCACCCGGCGGCCGATCTTGGCTTGGCAATGCGGGCGCGCCAGTATCTCGCCGCGACCGAGATAGCCGATACCAGGGCGCCCACGCTAACGACCGCCGAGGACATGTACAACCACGCTGTCGTGCTGGTCAACGACGGTGACCTCGAGAACGCCCTCGAGGTCTTGGAGGCAGCCGCCAAGAAGGCGCCGAAGGACGACCGGATCATGTACGTGCGTGCCCTCGCACTGGGTATGTCGGGCGACGATGCGGCTGCCACCGAACAGCTTCAGGCGGCCATAGAGGCCAATGAGGCCAACCGCATTTACGCGAGCAACGACCCGGATTTTGCGCCGTTACACGACAACCCTCGGTTCCAGGAGCTCACGGCGCCACAGCGCAAAGAAGACGTCGACTGATCCCCCCGCATGCCGCTGCACATTCTGATCCTCGCCGCCGGTGAAGGCAAGCGGATGCGCTCCGCACGCCCCAAGCTGTTGCATCCTTGCGCCGGCGCTCCCCTGATCGCCCATGCGGTCCGGGCGGCATGCAGGCTCGACGCCGATTCGGTTCACGTCATCGTCGGCCCCGACGATGACGCCTTGCGCGCCGCGCTCGACGGCTATCCAGTGGCGTTTGCGGTGCAGGAACAACCCAGCGGCACCGCCGACGCCGTGGCCGCGGGATGTGCAGCGCTGGCAGGATCCAGCGGGACCCTGCTGGTAATCAACGGCGATTGCCCCGGGGTGCTGAGCTCGACGCTACAAACCCTCGTGGCGGCTTCCGATGGCGTCGACGCCACTGTGCTGTCGGTAAGACCGGAAGACCGGAGTGACTATGGTCGGCTGCTGCGCGGCGACGACGGTGCACTGGTTGGCATCGTGGAGGCATCCGACGCCACAGCGGAGCAAGACACCTCGCCCGAAGTCAACGGCGGTGTGTACTGCTTCGATCTCGAGGCCTTGCGCGGCGCTCTCGACCGGATCGGCACCGACAACGTCCAAGCGGAACGCTACTTGACGCGCGTGTTCGCCCTTCTCGCCGATGCCGGCGCCACCGTGCGCGCTGTCCCCCACGCCGACGCCGATGAGGTACATGGGGTGAATTCCCGCGCCGAGTTGGCGCGCGCCGAGACGCTGTTGCGCCGCCGTACGATCGACCGTTTGATGGACTCTGGAGTTACCGTTCGCGATCCCGCGACCACCTATGTCGACGTCGATGTCGACGTCGGCGTCGACTCTACCCTCCACCCTGGTGTGATTCTCGAGGGATCGACCGTCATCGGCACCGGCTGCGACGTCCGCTCGCGCGTGCGGGTGACCGACAGTCGCATCGGCGACCGGGTAAGCATTCTCGACGGCACGATCGTCGAAGGGAGCACCGTCGACGACGAGGCGACGCTGGGGCCGTACGCGCGCCTGCGCCCGGGTTCGGAAATCGGTTCCGGTGCGAAGGTCGGCAACTTCGTCGAAACCAAGGCGACGAAGCTCGGTGCCGGCAGCAAGGCGGGCCATTTGACCTATCTCGGCAACGCTCGCATCGGCGAAAATGTGAACATCGGCGCCGGTACGATCACCTGCAACTACGACGGTGCGGAAAAGCACGAGACGGTGATCGACGACGGCGCATTCATCGGCAGCAACACCGCCCTGGTGGCGCCGGTGCGGGTCGGCAAGAACGCTTTCGTCGGCGCCGGATCGACGATCACTGAAGACGTTCCCGCCGGCAGCCTCGCCTTGGGGCGCGGCCGCCAAGTCAACAAGATCGACTGGGCCAACAAGAGAGACTAGGCGAATGTGCGGAATCATCGGCTACGTGGGTGAAGACGCCGCCGTACCGATTCTTCTCGGCGGGCTCAAGCAATTGGAATATCGCGGCTACGATTCCGCTGGGCTGGCGGTGGTGAACATGAACGGAGAACTCGAGGTGCGCCGTGCCGCCGGCAAGCTCGAGAACCTCGAAGCCGTGCTCGAGAACGAGCCGCTGGCTGGCTCGTTCGGGATCGGCCACACCCGCTGGGCCACGCACGGCGTGCCCAACGAGGAAAACGCCCACCCGCACCGGGATTCCGAGGGCAAGATCGTCGTCGTCCACAACGGCATCATCGAAAACTATCTGCCGCTGCGCGAGCGCTTATCCGCTGCCGGCCACCGATTCATCACCGATACCGACACGGAAACGATCGTCCACCTGATTTCCGAGTACTTCGAAGGCGACCTGGAGGCCGCGGTTCGGCGTGCCGTCGACGAGCTCGAGGGGATCTACGCCATCGCCGCGATGGCGGTCGACGACCCGCAGAAGATCGTCGCCGTGCGCCAGGGACCCCCGCTCGTCGTCGGGCTCGGCGACGGCGAGCAGTTCGTCGCCTCGGATGTCACCCCGATCCTGCCGCACTCGCGCCGGGTGATCTTTCTCGACGATGGCCAGATCGCGGTTATGACCCCTGACGGCGTAAGGCTCACCGATCTGAGCGGCAGCCCTGTCGAGGCCGAGCCCCAGCAGATCACCTGGGACCCGGTAACCGCGCAAAAGGGCGGTTACCGCCATTTCATGCTCAAGGAGATCCACGAGCAGCCCGAGGCGGTCCGTGACAGCCTGGTGGGGCGCCTCGAACGCGGTGCCGGGACGGTTGACCTGCCCGAGCTCGAGATCGCCGGCGAGGCGCTCGATGAGGAATCCGCCGGCAAGCTGTCGAAGATGTTCCTTCTCGCCTGCGGTACCTCCTGGCACGCCGCGCTCGTCGGAAAGTTCTGGATCGAAAGCCTCGCCCGGCTTCCGGTCGAGGTCGACTACGGCAGCGAGTTCCGCTACCGCGACCCGCTGGTGCCCGACAACGCGGTGGCGCTGTCGATCACCCAATCGGGCGAGACCGCGGACACGCTCGCCGCCATGCGCGAGGCGAAGGAAAAAGGCGCCCCGCTGTGGACGATCTGCAACGTCGTCGGCTCGATGGCGACACGCCTGGCGGAAAGCGTCATCTACACCCACGCGGGCCCGGAGATCGGGGTCGCCTCGACCAAGGCGTTTACCAGCCAACTCGCCTGTCTCTACCAGCTCGCCCTGCGCCTGGCGCAACTGCGCGGCACGCTGGGGGCCGAAGAGATCGGCCGCCGGGTCGAAGATCTGGCGCGCCTGCCGACGGCGATCAAGCGTGTGCTCCGGCAAGAGCCCGAACTCGTGCCGCTGGCGCATCAGCTGTCGGACCGTCACAACTTCCTGTACCTCGGTCGCGGCATGCTCTATCCGATCGCGCTCGAGGGCGCTCTGAAGCTCAAGGAAGTTTCCTACATCCATGCCGAGGGGTATCCCGCCGGCGAGATGAAGCACGGTCCGATCGCGTTGATCGAGAAGCGGCTGCCCGTGTTGGGCGTCGCGCCGCAGGGTCCCTGGTACGAGAAGATGTTCTCCAACCTGCAGGAGGTACGAGCCCGCGAGGGCTTCCTGATTGGCCTGGTCACCGCGGGCGATACCCGGATCGCCGATATCGCCGACGCCGTCATCGAAGTCCCCGCTTGCCCTCCGGAGCTGACGCCGATCCTGACCTCGGTGCCGCTTCAGCAGCTTGCCTACCACATCGCCGTGCACCGCGGCTGCGACGTCGACCAGCCCCGCAACCTCGCGAAGAGCGTCACGGTAGAGTAGGCGGGTGAGCAACCCGCAGACTCCCACCCTTTTCGAGGCTGGCCCGCCGCTCGTCCCCGACGGTGATTCGCCGGCCGCCTCCTTTCTCGCCGAATTGAACCCCTCGCAGCTCGAGGCGGTCACCCACAGCGGCGGCCATTGTTTGGTTCTCGCCGGCGCCGGCTCCGGTAAGACCCGGGTCCTCACCCACCGCATCGCCTGGCTGATCGCCGAGCACGGTATCGACCCGGGTCAGATCTGCGCCGTGACGTTCACCAACAAGGCCGCCGCGGAGATGCGGCGGCGCGTCCGCAGCTTGCTCGGCCGGTGCAAGGGCGAAGTCTGGTTGTCAACATTCCACTCAATGGGTCTGCGCCTGCTTCGCGAGTGGTCGCAGGAGGCGTTCTTGGGCGCTTCGGTTCCCGGCGCCGCGCCCCTACGAGCCGCAGCCGGAAACGGCGGCGCCTGGCTGCCCCCACCAGGCTTTGCGGTGTACAACCGCGACGCGTCGCTCGCGGTCTGGAAACGGTGCCAATCGGCGCTGCGCATCAGCGCCCGGGACCATGATCCGGGGCGCATGTTCGGGCGCTGCAGCCGCGCCGTCAGTGGGCTCGAGGACCCGGCGTCCTGGGACGCCCACAACCAGAGCTGGAACCGCAAGATCGCCGGTCGGATATGGAAGCAGTACCGCATGGCGATGCGCGCCGCCGGGGCGGTGGACTTCGACGACCTGCTTGTCCTGCCGTTGCACCTGATGGCGGAGGATCCCGGACTTCGCGCCCGCACCGCCGGGCGCTTCAGGCAGCTGCTGGTCGACGAATACCAGGACACGAATCGCATCCAGTATCGGCTCATCCAGATGTTGCTCGCCGACGATAGCGAGTTGCTGGTGGTGGGCGACGAGGACCAGTCGATCTACCGCTGGCGCGGCGCTGATCTCAACAACGTACTCGACTTCCAGAGCGACTTTCCCGGCGCCACCGTGGTTCGCCTGGAGCAAAACTACCGCTCGACCCAGCCGATCTTGTCGGCCGCCGGCTCGTTGGTCGCCAACAATCGCCAGCGGCTCGGTAAGAACCTGTGGACCGAGCGAGCGGGCGGCGAGTTGCCGACCTTCGTGCAGTGCGCCACCGACCGCGAGGAAGCCGAATGGGCCGCCCGCAAGATCGACGAGATCAGGTCCGAGCCCGACGGTCCCGATCTCTCGGATATCGCCATCCTCTACCGCACCAATGCGCAATCGCGACAGTTCGAAGAGGTCTTCATCGGTCGGCGTATTCCCCACCGGGTGGTCGGCGGCCAGCGCTTTTTCGCTCGCCGTGAAGTGCGTGACGTGCTCGCCTACCTACAGCTTCTGGTTCGCAATGACGACGTGGCGCTGCGCCGGGCCATCGGCACGCCGTCTCGAGGGATCGGTCCGAAGACCATCGAAGCCCTGAGCAACGTTGTGACCGGAGGCTCGGCCGCCGCCGCGCTTCGGCAACTGACCGACGAGCCGGAGCCCGAGGGCGCTTTCGCCGAAGCCGGTTTCTCCCCCGCCGCCGTCGAACGGCTGCTCGCCTTCGGCCGCTTGCTTTCTTCTCTACGCGACATCGCCGCCGCGAGCTCGGTGGCCGAGCTCATCGGCGTGACCATCGAGCGAAGCGGTTACGCGGCCCTCCTGGAGCGCGAGGAAAACACCGACGACCGCATCGGCAATCTGGGTGAGCTGGTGGCGGCCGCCAAGGAGATCGCCGCAGAAGGGGCGGAAGTCTCCGCCGGTTGGTCGAGCGTCGAGGGAAAGGCCGACGAACCTGTTGAAGACGACCCCGCCGCAAGCGACGCCGTGAATGGGCTCGAGGAGCTGCGGTCGTTCCTCGATCGTCTCGCCCTGCTCGCCGACGCCGACACCGACCGGGCCGACGTCGGCGCCGTCCGCCTGATGACCGTACACGCCGCCAAAGGCCTCGAGTTCAGCGTCGTGTTCCTGGCCGGTATGGAGGAAGAATTGTTTCCCCATGCGTCCTCGATCGCCGACGGCGACGTCGAGGAGGAGCGTCGGCTCTGCTACGTCGGCATGACGAGGGCGCGCCATCGCCTATTGATGAGCGCCGCCCGCAGTCGCCGCATCAACGGTCGCGAGCGCTGGCTGGAACCGTCCCGTTTCATCAGCGAGATCGACCCACGCCACATCGTCGTGCGCGATTACCTCAGTCCCCGCGCGGTCGGTTCCAAGGACTATGCTTCGAGCTCATTCAGCGGCCTCGGGGGCCGCACCGGCCAACGACAACGATCCAAGGGACGGCGGCGGGCCTATGGTGGGCATCCAACGGGTCACGCCGCCACCAAGAGCGCCCTTCCGGTGAAGTTCTCCGGCCCCACCCATCCGGCGACGGATGCCGATCTGCGCGAGGGGGCCACCGTCGTGCACCCGATGTTTGGGCCCGGCAAGATCACCAATGCCACCGGGGTCGGCGACAAACTCAAGTTAGAGATCCGCTTCAACAAGGCTGGGACGAAGAGCGTTATCGCCAAATTCGCCAAGCTGGAAGTACCCCACTAGCCCGGATATCTCAACGGGTCACGGCTGCACGGGTGATGATTCAAACATGTGGCCCCGAACCGGTGGAGAGAGCTTGTTGTATGAAGTCACCCCGGCCGACTCCCCTCGACCTCGCGGTCGTGGCCGGCGTGCTGCTGGCCGCCGCCCAGGCGTTTAGCAACCCAACCCAGGTTGCTGCGTAGGGAGCGCGGAGCGGCGCGCTACAAGGCGCGCGCAGAGAGGGCGCCCGAGTCGTACTCTCGTACGGCGAAGGAAGCCCGAACAAGCGCAACGCAATAGGCGTGCCGCTCCGCGCTCCCTAGGTTGCAACCTCGCGTAGGCGCGCTACTGCCACCACATGATCGCCGGCGCCGGCGTCGATCACTTTGACGCCCTGGGTGTTGCGACCCTGTATCTTGATGCCCTTGACGGCTGTGCGGATAAGCTTGCCGGCGGAGGTGATGATCATCACCTCGTCCTCTTCGTCGACGAGCTTCTGGGCCACCACAGGACCGTTGCGCGGGCTGGTTTTGATATCGATCAGCCCCTTGCCGCCGCGGTTCTGCACCCGGTACTGGTTGACGTCGGTGCGCTTGCCGAAGCCGTTTTCGGTCACCGTGAGCATGGCGCCGGCCTCGCCGACGATGTCGACGCCGACGACCACGTCACCCTCGGCGAGTTTTATGCCCTTCACGCCCATGGTGTCACGGCCCATCGAGCGGCACTGCTTCTCGGGGAAGCGGATCGACTTGCCCAGGTAGGTACCGAGGAAAATGTGCTGCTCGCCGTCGGTGAGCTTGGCCGACAGCAAGCGGTCTCCTTCCTGAACCTTGATGGCGATGATTCCGGTGACGCGCGGGTTGGAAAAGTCCATGAGCGGCGTCTTCTTCACCAGCCCCTGCTCGGTGGCGAACACGATGTAGTGCTGGTCGTCGAATTTATCGATCGGTAGGATGGCCGCGACCTTTTCCTCGGGATCGAATCGATCCAACAGGTTGGCGATCGACTTGCCACGGCTCGCCGGACCCGCCTGCGGCAGGTTGTAAACCTTCAGCCAATAGCCCCTGCCGCGGTCGGAGAAGACCATGATGTAAGCGTGCGTCGAGGCTGCGAACATGTGCTCGACGAAGTCGCCCTCTTTCGTGACCGCACCGAGCCGGCCCTTACCACCGCGACGCTGCTGCCGGTACAGGCTCAGCGGCGTTCGCTTCACGTAGCCGGCGTGGCTGCACGTCACCACCATCTCTTCTTCGGCGATCAAGTCCTCGATGGTGAAGTCATGCGCCGTGGCGACGATCTCGGTGCGGCGGGCGTCGGCGAACTTCTCCTTGACCTGGAGGAGCTCGTCGACGATCAGTCCCATGAGCTTCTTCTCGTCGCCGAGGATCGATTCGAGCTCGGTGATCGTGGCGCGCACTTCCTTCAACTCGCTGGCGATCTTGTCGCGCTCGAGAGCGGTGAGGCGGTGCAGTCGCATGTCGAGGACCGCCTGAGCCTGGATTTCGCTCATCTCGAAGCGCTTCATCATCTGCTCTCGCGCCTCCTGCGGGTCCTGGGAGGCACGGATGAGCTTGATCATGGCGTCGAGGTTGTCGAGCGCGATCTCTAAACCTTCCAAGATGTGGACGCGGGCCTCGGCTTTGCCGAGCTCGAACAGCGTGCGACGAGTCACTACCTCGCGGCGGTGCTCGACGAACGACTCGAGCAGCCCCTTGAGCGTGAAGGTGATCGGCACGCCGTCCTTTATCGCCAACATGTTGATGCCGAACGACGACTCCATCTGGGTCGCCTTGTAGAGGTTGTTGAGCAATACCTCGGGCTCGTCGCCGGTCTTTACTTCGATGACGACACGCACGCCCTCGCGGCTTGATTCGTCGCGAATGTCGGCGATGCCCTCGATTTTCTTATCCTTCACCAGGCTGGCGATGTGTTCGATGAGCCTCGCCTTGTTCACCTGATACGGAATTTCGGTGAGGACCACTCGATCGCGGCCGCGCTTGGAGCGCTCGATGTCGGCGCGTGCCCGGACGTGGATGATGCCCCGGCCGGTCTTGTAGGCGGAGTCGATACCGGCAGCCCCGTAAATGATGCCGGCGGTCGGGAAGTCCGGACCGGAGATGTGCTCCATGAGCTCGTTGATCTCGATGGCCGGATTCTTGATCAGCGCGACGGCGGCGTCGCACACCTCGCCGAGGTTGTGCGGTGGGATGTTGGTGGCCATGCCCACGGCGATGCCGGAAGAGCCGTTCACCAGAAGGTTCGGGAACCTGGCGGGCAGCACGGTCGGCTCTTGCAGCGAGCCGTCGTAGTTGGGGGAAAAATCGACCGTGTCCTTGTCGAGGTCGGCGAGCAACTCGTGGGCTAGCCGCGTCATGCGGACCTCGGTATAGCGCATCGCCGCGGCCGGATCGCCGTCCATCGAACCGAAGTTTCCCTGTCCGTCTACCAGCGGGTTGCGCAAGGAGAAGTCCTGCGCCATCCGGACCAGGGTGTCGTACACGGAGGAGTCGCCGTGGGGGTGGTACTTACCGATGACGTCACCGACGACGCGGGCGCTCTTCTTGTACGGTTGGTTGTAGTAGTTGTTGAGGTCCTGCATCGCGAAGAGGGTGCGGCGATGCACGGGCTTGAGCCCGTCTCGAACGTCGGGTAGGGCGCGCCCGATGATGACGCTCATGGCGTAATCGAGGTACGACCTCTTTACCTCTTCTTCGACCGATACGCGCGTTTTGTTTTCGATGTTGTCCATATGGACCCGGACCTCAGATATCGAGGTTCTCGACTTCGTGGGCGTGTTCCTCGATGAAGGCGCGGCGCGGCTCCACCTTGTCTCCCATGAGGGTCGTGAAAACCTGGTCGGCTTCGGCGAGGTCCTCGATGGTGACCTGCAACAGGCGCCGCGTCTCCGGATCCATGGTGGTCTCCCACAGCTGCTCAGGGTTCATCTCACCGAGACCCTTGTAGCGCTGCAAGGTGATCCCCTTCTGTGCCACTTTCATCAAGTAGCTGAGTAGCTCTTCCTTGCTGTGAAGCTCCTTCTCCACGTCACCGTTGCTCGACACCGTGAAGGGCGGGTGGTGAAAATCTTCGAGCTCTTGATACAGCGTGAAGAGGGCACGGTACTCGGGGCTGTCGATGAACTCGTGGCTGATGGTCACCTTTCCGACCAGCGGGTCCGACTCGTCGCCGCCCGAAACGACAAGCTCGTTCAAGCCGTGCTCTTCGTCGACGTTGCTGGTTACGCTACAGCCCTGCTTCTCGAGCGCTTTCACCAGCTTGGTGAGATCGTCATCGCCGTTTTCAAACTGCTTCTTGTAGCGGATCCCGGAAGAACAGAGGAGTTCGAGTAGGTCCTGCCAGTAGTCCCGCCGCCGAAGTTTGTCGATAAAGAAGCGATACCGGTGCAACTTCTCGAGTCGCTTGGCCAGGTTCTTGCCGGTAATCGACGTCTTCGAGCCCTTCACGCTGACCTTGCGCTTGTCGGCGGCGCGTTGCATGAGGAACTCCGTCATCTTCTTCTCGTCCGGCAGATACATCGCCTTCTTGCCGACCTTGACGCGAAACAGCGGTGGCTGCGCAATGTACAAGTTGCCGCGCTCGAGCAACTCTCTCATCTGCCGGAAGAAGAACGTCAACAGCAATGTACGGATGTGACTACCATCGACGTCCGCGTCCGCCATGAGAATGATCTTGTGGTAGCGAAGTTTGTCGATGTCGAAATCTTCTTCGCCGATGCCGGTCCCCAGCGCCGTGATGATCGTGCGGATCTCGGTGTTGGACAACATCTTGTGAAGGCGAGCTTTTTCGACGTTGAGCACCTTGCCGCGCAACGGCAGCACCGCCTGGTATTTGCGGTCGCGACCCTGTTTCGCGGAGCCGCCGGCTGAATCACCCTCGACAAGGAAAAGCTCGGCCCGTTCGGGTGACCGTTCCTGACAGTCGGCAAGCTTGCCGGGCAACGAGGCGCTGTCGAGAGCTCCCTTACGCCGCGTGAGATCACGGGCTTTACGCGCCGCCTCGCGTGCCCGGGCCGCTTCGGTCGCCTTCTCGATGATTCGTCGGATCGCCGCCGGATTCTCTTCGAAAAAAGCACCGAGATGCTCGTTGACCACCGTCTGGACCAGACCTTTCACCTCGCTGTTGCCGAGCTTGGTCTTGGTCTGTCCCTCGAATTGCGGTTCGGGAACCTTCACGGAGATCACCGCTACCAGGCCCTCACGCACGTCCTCGGCTTGCACCGACTTGATGTCTTTGGCTTTCGATAGCTCCGCCGTGAAAGCGTTAATCGTGCGCGTAAGCGCGGCGCGGAACCCCGAGAGGTGCGTCCCGCCCTCTTTCGTATTGATGTTGTTGGCATACGAATAGAGCGTCTCGGAATAGGTGTCGTTGTACTGCAACGCGATGTCGACGATGACACCGCTCTTTTCCACAGTGAAGTGCACCGGCTTGTGCAACACGTTCTTGTTGGTGTTGATCATCTCGACGAACTCGACGATCCCACCCTCGAACAAGAAATCGTTGCTGCGATCCTTGTCGCCGCGTTCATCGACAATGTGTATATGGAGCCCGCGGTTGAGGAACGCCATCTCGCGCAGCCGGCTCGAAAGGGTATCGAAGCTGAAGCGCGTGCTCTCGAAGATTTCTCCATCCGGCTTGAACAAGACCTTAGTCCCGGTCTTGTCGGTCTTGCCGACCCTCGTGAGCTCGGTGGTCGGCGCGCCGCGTTCGTACTCCTGTATCCAGGTGCCACCTTCGCGCCAGATCTCCAGGTGAAGAGCTTCAGAAAGGGCGTTCACAACGGAGACGCCAACACCGTGCAGACCGCCCGAGACGGTGTACGTATCTTTGTCGAACTTGCCACCGGCGTGAAGGGTGGTCATGACTACTTCGGCAGCCGGCTTCTTTTCTGTCTTATGAAGCCCGACGGGAATGCCGCGGCCGTTGTCCTCCACGGTAACCGAGTTATCAACGTGGATAGTGACGCTGATGTCGTCGCAATACCCGGCAAGAGCCTCGTCGACGCTATTGTCTACGACCTCGTAGACGAGGTGGTGAAGGCCATCGGTGCCGGTCGTCCCGATGTACATCGCGGGGCGCAAACGAACCGCTTCGAGCCCCTCGAGGACCTTGATGTTGTCAGCGTCGTAACCAGCCGCAGCTCGCTTGGTCGCCGCCGTGGTAATCGTCTTACTCGCCGTTTTGGAGTCCGCCATGTACATACACCTATCGCCGGAGTGGTTCTACAGGGGGCGTAGAAAGTATACCTCGTCGTGGCCTTTTTTTCGAATCGACAGAGGCCGGCTAAGAGACGATTAAGCCGTTGAAAACAAAGGGGTTATAAGTACTCATGAAGGTCGACGAAACTACATTCTCATCGGCATGATCACGTACTTATAGTTCGACTTTTCGCTGCTCGGTTCACGCGGCTCCAAGAGGCCTTGGCTGGCCGGATCCTTGAGCCTGAATACCACCTCTTCACCGTCAACAGCGGCAAGAAAATCGAGAATGTATTGGGCGTTGAAGCTGACCTCCAACTCCTCCCCCTCATATTGGACGGCCACGCTCTCCTCGGCTTCCCCGAGTTCTGGATTACTTGATGAAACCATCGCCTCGCCGGCGGTGAACTTGAACCGCACCGCCCGAGAGCGTTCACTCGCTAACAGACTGACGCGCCGGATCGCGCCGGCCATCGCTTCCTTAGCGAAGATGACCGCCAGTGGATTCTCGGTCGGGATGACTTTTTCGTACGAAGGGAATTGACCTTCGATAATCCGCGTCGCCAATACCCGGTGGCCGATTTTGAAGAAGAGATGGTGGTCGTCCTGGGCGAACAACATCTCTTCGCCGTTACCGAGGTTGCGCAACTCGGTGAGCGTCTTTTTCGGGACGATCGCCCTGACCTCGGCGCCGCTGTCGCACGCCTCCTCCACCATCGCCAAGCGATGGGCGTCGGTGGCTACCATTCGAATGGTCTGCGCGTCTATTTCGAGAAGGGCACCATTGAGCGCATAGCGTGCGTCCTCTTGGGTAACCGCGAAGATTGTACAGCTGATCAGATGCTTGAAAACATCATGGCTGATCTTCTGGGCGCTTGAAAAGTCGTTCTCCGGGACGTCGGGAAAATCATCAGGAGGCAGGCCGACGAGGCGAAAAAAAGAGTTACCGCAGGTAATCTCGAGCCAGCTGCCATCGGTCATCACAAACGAGATCTCCTCACCGATCAGGGCTCGAACAACCTCGAAGATCTTCTTGGCGGAGACCGTAATGCCACCGGGTTCTTCGACCTTTGCTCCACAGCCTCCGGTCAAGCTCACTTCTAAGTCGGTGGCGGCTAGCGTGAGGAAATCGTCTTCGGCACGGAGAAGAATGTTCGAGAGGATAGGTATCGTCTTTTTTTTCTCGGCGATTCCCTGCAGGAACTGGAGTTCGTTATGAAGAGATTCTTGACTGATGAGGAATTTCATTCCTACTAGTCCTCGATTAACAAAAGTTAAAGCCAGTAGTTGTAGTAGTGATGTGAATTGTATGAAAAAGAAACGAATCCAGCGTCGGCACTGGCTTCACGCTTTTCGGATCGTGTTCAAAGCAGGGAGATGAAATGGTGGAAAACCGGCGGCGGCCGAGTTTCCCTTCATCGATGAACACTTTTCCGCAGGGGACGCTGTGGACGGCGGCGGAAATCACTTCAGAGCCTCTAGGAGTGTGTGAACAAGGCGATGGGTAGCTTCGTCTTTCTCACAATCATGCTCGACCTTGCGAACGGAGTGGATGACGGTGCTGTGATGCTTGCCGCCGAAGGCGCGGCCGATCTCCGGCAAGGAGTGATTGGTGAGGCGCTTACACAGAAACATCGCGATCTGCCGTGGCTGAGTGATCCGTCGGGCATTGCTCTTGGCGCGCAGATCGCGGGCTTGCAAGCCGAAGTAGTCGGCAACGTTTTCCTGGATCGTGTCGATGGTAATCACCGCAGCGCGGGTGTTGAGTGAATCTCGGAGGACATTGCGCGCCAACTCGACGGTGATGTGTACATCGGTCAGCGACGAATAGGCAACCAGTCGGATCAACGCGCCTTCGAGCTCGCGGATGTTGCTCTTGCTGTTGGTGGCGATGAACAGCATCACGTCGTCGGGAATCTGGGTGTTCTCGGCTTCGGCCTTTTTGTGAAGGATGGCGATCTTGGTCTCTAGGTCGGGGGCTTGAATGTCGGCCAGCAGGCCCCACTCGAAGCGCGAGCGCAACCTTTCTTCGAGCGTCGGGATTTCTTTTGGCGGTGAATCGCTGGTCAGCACGATCTGTCGCTGAGCGTCGTAGAGAGCGTTGAAGGTATGGAAAAATTCTTCCTGGGTGCGCTCCTTGCCGGCGAGGAACTGGATGTCGTCCATGAGGAGGACGTCGACATTGCGGTATTTCTCACGGAACTGGAAGGTGCGGTCATAACGGATTGAATTGATCAACTCGTTCATGAACCGCTCGGACGTGATGTATACCAAGCGGAGATCGGGGTTGTCTTGGAGGATCTTGTGGCCGATGGCGTGCATCAGGTGGGTCTTGCCGAGGCCGACGCCGCCGTACAGAAACAGCGGGTTGTAGGAACGCGAGGGGCTATCGGCGACGGCGCGCGCCGCGGCATGGGCCAACTGGTTCGATGATCCGACGACGAACGTCGAGAACGTGTACTTGGTGTTCAGCGGCCCTGATACCGGACCCGACTCCTCGAATGTGACAGGCGAGGCGGGTGCGTGATTCGCGGGTCGGGCCGCCGAACGGAGGACCGGCGCGGCGGGGGTGACAAGAGGTTGCGGCGGCGGCGGCGACACGGCGGGAATAACCGTCGAGGTGGTGAACTCGACCGCCAACGGCGCGCCCGTCAAGTCCGAGAGCGCTTCGCGGATAAGATCGCTGTAGTTGTCTCGCAGCCAATCGCGGTAAACGTCATTGGGCACCGACACATGCAACGCATTGTCGTCTTGCCAGGCGAGAGCCGTGGGCCGGAGCCAAGTGTTGAAAGTGTGTGGATCTAGACGTGTCTCAAGCCGCGAAAGTACCGATTTCCAGAGATCCATCGTCGCCGCAAAGCTCCTGACTACAAAGGCGTTGGCGGAAGCACAGAGGGCGTTCTGCGCGATACCGGAGGCGGCCGAAAAAAGTTTTTCACACCGCCATCCACAACTGTTGAAAACTCTAAAAACCGTTATACCAAGGGAAGATACACCAAAGCACAACGCACAGCATGTAGGAGGCAATGAGCGAGATGCCGGAAGGCGCGGGCAATATAGCATGGCCCCCATGGAGGTGCAACGCTCAAAAAAAAGGCGGTCGATTGAACAAATATAAACCAAATACAGGCAAAATAAACACGTAAAATTTAGAGACGAAAAGTTACGAATCTAAAGCAGTAAAAAAGACGATGGTCGAAAGGAGGGAGGCGATTGATCCGCGCTCCGTTCGAGAGGTGGACGGAGCTGGCTTGACGACCCATCGGAGGTCGGGTTACTTTTGCCAATTACGTGTGGGTACGAACCGTGCCCGCGCCTCAACGGTCGCTATAATACTCACCGGTGCTGGCCCTGCTGTGGGACCAATCTCTTGGCGATCAGGCGATTCATCCAGACGATCTGATGAAGAGAACCTTTCAGCCGAACAAGCGGCGACGCAGAAGAGTACATGGATTCCGCGCCCGCAAGAGCACGCGCGGAGGAAGGGCCATACTTCGTCGTCGGCGTCGCAAGGGGCGTAAGCGCCTGGCTCCATCCTGATCGGGCCCGAGGCGCCGCCGAACACCGCACCCTATTGAAGCCCCAAGGCCTGCCTCCCGAGCATCGAGTCCGCAAACGGCGGGACTTCGAGAGAGCCTACGAAGAAGGCAAGAAAGTGGTTACTCCTGAGTTTGCGCTCTTTGCGCGCCCCAACGGATTACCCCACAGTCGCCTGGGGATCACGACGACACGTCGGCTCGGCAAGGCAGTCACCCGAAATCGCGCCCGGCGGTTGGTGCGCGAAGCGTACCGAACCCACCGTCAGAAAATCCCCATGGGCCTCGATCTCGTATTCGTCGTCCGCGCGCCATTGCTGCGGCACAAGCCCGCCGAGCTTGGGCCGATTCTCGTGAGCGCCGCCCGCGAGGCGGCGAAGGAGAGCATCGAGGCGTGATCGAGGCGATCGCCACAGGGTTCATTCGACTCTATCAGGTGACCCTATCGCCGATTTTCGGGGGCAGCTGTCGCTTCGATCCGTCGTGCTCGGACTACGCGTTGGAAGCGATCAAGCGCCACGGAACGTGGCGTGGCGGAAAGCTCGGCATCAAGCGACTGCTGCGCTGCCACCCCTTTGCACTGGCCGGCTACGATCCCGTACCCGAGTCCGACAGGAGCAGTCACAGTCGTGCCTGACGACCAGGGCCCCAACATGGAAGTACGGGCGTTTATCGCCGTCGTCCTATCGCTCGGCGTCATGGTCGGTTACCAGTATTTCTTCGCTCCTGCACCACCCGATCTCGGCGTCGAGACGGTCATCGAGATGCCGCGGCCGCAGGCTGGTGAGCTCGCCGAGATCGAGGTCACGGAGCAGGAGCCGGCCGAAAACGCGGTGCCCAGCGCCGCCGATCCGGAAGGGCCGGCGATCGTAACGGGAGACGGTCCCGAGCAAGTGACGCTGGAGACAATGCGTTACCGGATGGTGCTCGACAACCGGGGTGGCTTGATTACCAGCCTCGAGCTTCTCGGTTTCGACGCTGACTTCGGTGGTCCTCTCGAGCTCGTCGTGCAGGCGCCCGACCAGGACCCGGGGGGCTTGCTGAGTCTGGCGACACCCGAGCGACCGGAGGTTGCCGCGGCAGCCAACCAGGCGCTCTACCGGCTGACGATCGACGGGTTCCCAGCGCGTTCCACGGTTCGTGCCGAGCGCCCGGTGGTGATCCGCTGGCAATGGGTAGACGGCAACGGGTGGAGCGTCGACAAAGAGCTGACGGTACATCCGAACGGATATCTATCCGATCTACGGATCAGCGTCGAAAGCCCGATCGACACGCCGATGTTCCTGACCCTCGGACCGGGACTCGAGATGGGTGCCGACACCAGTCGTGCCGGAATCTACTTAATGGCTGGCGCCGTCCTTTTCAACGGCGCGGCGCTTGAACACTTTGCCGACGAGGACCTCGAGGCTTTGCCACTGCACAACCCCACCGGGGAGGCACAAATCCGTTTTGATAACGTAGCGTGGGGAGGCATCCAGAGCGACTACTTTGCGGCCTTGTTCGTTCCGGAGGCGCCCATGTCGGTGTACGTGTCGGCGGTGCCGGCGCCGGAGCTGACGGAGGAGGCGGCCGCCGAAGAAACATCGCCGAACGGAAACCCGGGGACACGAGCCGTCTTCGGCGTCGAGCTCCGCAGCGGGGTGCCGGTCGAGATACCGTTGTACATCGGCCCAAAGGACTACGCGTTGCTTGCCGCCGAAGGACACGAGCTCGAACGCGTCGTTGACTATGGCATGTTCAAGATGCTGGCGCGGCCGGTTGCGGTAACGCTCGAGACGCTATACGAGTTCACTGGCAACTACGGGCTGGCGATCATCCTGGCGACCTTCGGTGTGCGCTTGATCTTCTTCCCGCTCAGCCATAGCTCGATGAAATCGATGCGCAAGATGCAGAAGCTGCAGCCGCAAATGAACGCGATCCGCGCCAAGTACAAGGGAACCAAGGACACCGACAAGCGGCAGGAGATGAATGCCGAGGTGATGCAACTCTACAAAGACAACGGTGTCTCTCCGCTCGGCGGCTGCCTGCCGATGTTGCTGCAGATGCCGGTTCTGTTCGGTTTCTACGCCGCGATCTCGGTGTCGATCGTCAGCCGTCACGCGCCGTTCGGTCTGTGGATCCAGGATCTTTCGAAGATGGACCCGTACTACGTCCTGCCGCTCATGATGGGAGCCGCGATGTACGGCCAGCAGCGCATGTCGCCCGGAACCGGCGACCCGATGCAGCAACGTATCTTTCGGCTGATGCCGATCATGTTCACGTTCTTTTTCCTGACCTTCCCCAGCGGGTTGGTCATCTACTGGCTGGTCAACACCGGGTTGGGTATTGGCCAGCAGGCGTTCGTCAACCACCAACTCGGTGCCGCAGACGCGATAGCCACACCGGGCCCCAAAGGCAAGAAGAAGAAGGGCCAGAAGGGTGGCGCGGCCAAGCGGAAAAAGGGAGGAAAGAAATGAGCAAACAAACCTTCGAAGGCGCCTCCGTAGAGGCGGCCCTGGAACAAGCCGCCGAGAAGTTGGGCGTTGATGCAAGCGATCTCGAGCACGAGGTCGTTGAAAAGAAGCGAGATTTTTGGGGAACGGGCGACGACACCATAACGATCGAGGCATGGGCGCGCGCCCCGGAACCCGAACCCGAGCCTGAACCCGAACCCGAGCCTGAACCTGATCCCGAACCCGCTGTCGAGCCGGCGAGCGAAGCCGCTCCGCGAACGTCGGAAGCCGAGGATAACGGTGGCGAAGCACCGCCCGCAGCGGCCGACGGTGGTGGATTCTGGAGCGACGGCTCCACCGACTCTGAAGAAGCCGAGAAGGAATCCGAGGGAGCGCCCGCCGAGGAGCCCGTAGTCGACGTCGCAACAGGCAGAGATCCCCGCCCGGCGCCGGCGGCGCGCGCGCCCGTCGCCGACGGTGAGGCGGTCGAACCGGCGACGATCGCCAAGCTGCTCGACCAGATTTTTCATGACATGGAATTCGACTGCACCGTTGAGATCGAGGCACAGCCCGACGGCTTCCTCGCCACCGTCAGCGGTGACGACAAGGAGGCACTGCTCGAGGGCAACGGGCGTGGCCTTTCGGCGCTCGAGTTGATTGCCAACAATGCTTTTCGGCACAAGTTACCGCCCGGCAACAAAGTCCGGGTCGATGCCGGGGACTTCCGCTCGCGTCGCGACGAGGAGCTCTCGGACCTTGCGCTCCAGGTCGCACACAGCGCCAAAGAATCCGGACGCACTCAGGAAACCCAACCCCTGAACCCGTATGAGCGCCGCCTCGTCCACCTGGCGCTCGCTGAGGATGCCGGCGTTACGACGGTTTCGCGAGGCAGCGGATTCTTGAAAAACGTTCAGGTCATTCCCCAGGGCGGCGGCCACGGCGGAAACGGCGGTGGCCGAGGCCGAGGACGTCGTAACTGACACGGACGCGTAACGATCGATGGAAACGGCCGCTGACCCCGCCATCGTTGAAGAGATCAGCCGGATTTTCCGCCGGCATCGCCTGCCCTTGGAAACCGGTCAGGCGGAGGCGTTTGCCGTGTATCTGGCGCTTCTGGAGCGCTGGAACGCCTCCATCAACCTCACTTCGATCCGCGACCGCACGATGGCTATACAGCGGCACTTCGCCGAGCCGGCGATGGCGATGCAGTTGCTCGGCGGTGCCGGGCCGGTGATTCTCTGTGCCGGATCTGGCGCTGGCTTCCCGGGTCTTCCCTTAAAGATCCTTGATCCGGAACGGGAATGTCTCCTCGTGGAGGCCAACGGCAAGAAGGCGACCTTCATGCGCGAAGTCGCCGAGGCGTTGGAGCTCGAAGACGTCAAGATTCTCGAGGGTAGGTTCGAAGAAATGCTGGCGAGCGGCGAGCTGGAGGCGGAATCTGTTCACGTCCTGACGGCGCGGGCGTGGACCGGCTGGGCTGGCTTGCTGGGTCTCGGTGCTTCGTTGATGGTCCCCGGGGGCAGGGCGGTGATCTTTGTCGGCGATGAGACGCTTCGCGCCCTACGCCGCCACCTGACGGATGTGGGCGAGCCACCGGTGGATCCCGAGTGGGCCCCGGCTGTGCACGCCGGATGGACCATCCGGCGCATCATCAACTTACCGCACCTCGATAAGGGATACGCGGTGAGCCTCGAGTTGCCGCAGGAGTAGGTGACCGGACCAGGTTGTTCCACGTGGAACAGTCGACCCGCAATGCGGGTTACTCGTCAATCCCAGGGTGTTCTGCTAGTCTCCGCGCATGGCAAAGATCATCGCCATTGCGAACCAAAAAGGTGGCGTCGGAAAGACAACGACAGCAGTCAACCTGGCTGCCAACTTGGCCGCCGCCGAGTGGTCGACTCTGCTGATTGACCTCGATCCGCAGGGCAACGCAACCAGCGGCCTCGGCGTCGCGGTCGACGACGACACCCCGAGCAGCTACGAAGTTCTCCTCGGCTCGATGCCGGCGTCGGAGGCAGCGCAACCGGTGTATTTCAAGCACCTGGAGCTGATACCGTCGGCACGGCGGCTGGTAGGAGCAGAGGTGGAGCTCGTCGGCATCGAAGAACGCGAGTTTCAGCTCAAGTACGCTCTCGAAACGGCGCGCGCCCAATATGACTTCATTCTGATCGATTGCCCGCCGTCGCTCGGATTGCTGACCGTGAACGCCCTGACCGTTGCAGATAGCACCCTGGTCCCGATCCAGTGCGAGTACTACGCGCTCCAAGGCTTGACCGACCTCCTCGATACGATTGGCCGTGTACGCTCCGCCCTGAACCCCGGACTCTCCGTCGAAGGAATTCTCCTGACCATGGCCGACGAGCGCACCAACCTGTCGCGCCAGGTCGAGGCCGAAGTGCGATCACACCTCGAGGATCTGGTCTTCGATACCGTCATTCCTCGCAACGTGCGGCTCGGTGAAGCGCCGAGCTTCGGCAAACCCATCATCCTGTACGATCTGCGCTCCGTGGGGGCGCAGAGCTACCTATCCCTGATGCGGGAGGTCGTGAGACATGGCACGGAAGGCGCTCGGACGGGGGCTTGACGCCCTCCTGCCGCAGGCATCACCGGCGGCGGTGCCGCTGTCGGACATCGTCGCTGCAACGAAAGAGAGCGAACCTCGGCTCCGGGGGGTTCCGGAGGTGGACATCGATCGTATTCGGCCCAACCCCCGCCAGCCGCGTGAGCACTTCGATGAGGAAGCGCTCGAGAGCATGGCATCATCGTTGCGGGATCGCGGCATGTTGCAGCCTCTCGTCGTGCGCCGCGAAGGGGACGGTTACCAGCTCATCGCCGGTGAGCGTCGCTGGCGCGCCGCGCAACGGGCCGGCTGGCATCGCGTGCCGGTCGTTGTGCGTGAGGCCACGACACTCGAGGCTCTCGAGCTGGCGCTCATCGAAAACCTTCAGCGCGAGGATCTCAACCCACTCGAGGAAGCGCGTGCCTACGAGTTTCTGGCCAGCGAGGCCGGGCTCACCCAGGAGCAGGTGGCGGAGCGCGTTGGGCGGGAGCGCAGCACGGTTGCCAACTACCTTCGCCTTCTCGCCTTACCGGAGCGCGTCCAGGAGCTCTTGGTTGCCGGGTCCTTGAGCATGGGTCACGCTCGCGCCCTGCTCGGCCTGAAAGCGCCGGCGGCGCAGATCCGTCTTGCCGAAGCGATTGCGGCACAAGGGCTGAGCGTTCGACAAACCGAGGGCCGGGTGCGCGACGCACGACGCCAGGCTTCGAAAACGCGGCCGGCAGCCGGGCAGGACCCGGATACCGTCGCGGCCCAAGAACGATTAACCCGGGCGCTCGGCGCGCCGGTCAAGATTCACGGCAAGGAAAAGGGACGCATCGAGGTTCGGTTTTCCTCGCTCGAAGAACTGGATCGACTGTACGAACAGCTGCTCGGCAGCACACAGGAGGTAAGGGCCGATGAATGACTTCGACGGCGAACTCGACGGACGTCTCGCCGAAGGAACGTACATCAACGGCACGCTGAAATTCAAGCGCACCGTGCAGATCGATGGCCGTTTCGAGGGCAGCGTGAAGTCCCCCGGAAAATTGATCCTGGGGCCCACCGCGCAGGTGGATGCCGATATCTCCGTCGGGGAGCTCGAAGTACAAGGGACGTTGCGCGGCAAGGTGGAGGCCAAGGTTCGTCTCCTGATCCGCGACGGTGGCGTCGTCGAGGCCAACATCGTCACCGGCAAGTTGGCGATCGAGAGTGGCGCGATTTTTCGCGGCAACTGCGAGATGCCGGCGCCGGAGAAGTCGCCGCAGCCCAAAAAGGAGGACCGGCCCGCGATGCCGTCGCCCGCAAAGCTGCCGCGCGTCGCTCAGGTACCCGCAGCGGTCAAGGGTCCGCGCAAGCCATAACGCCGCACCGTAAACACCTTAAGTCATTGATACTAAAGACTTTACATGATATGAACGAGGGGCGCAACCGGGGGTCGTTTCGCACCCGCTACACGTAATACAGAAGCAAGATCAGCGCGAGCAGAACCGCTACCCACAAGGCCATGCTGCCTGTCGGCCAGGTGCGCTCGAGGAATCCCTCGGGTCCATGGTGTCGATGGACCGATTGAATCGTCGCCGTGATACGGGATTGCACCGATGTGAGAACGCCCGCCCAGGCGCGCCCGCCGATCCCTGTGATCGAGGCCCACGCGGAGGGAAAGAGCCGCCGGTACAACCAGTCGGTGTCGAGATTCGTCGAGCGTAACTCCGGAGGGTACAAGCCGGAGCGGTACAGCAGGCCGAAGGCAAGCGCCGCGAACAGCAGTAGCTGCAACGTACCCACGAGGTGGGTGACGCCGTACGGCTGGTATTCGACCGGGTACGGGAGGATGGCGTAGAGCCAACGCGGGAAGATGCCGATGAGGACGCAGAGCAGCGCGGTGATTCCCATCGCGATGCGCATGTTCCACGGCGCTTCCTCGCAGCGGATCCCGGAGTCGTGGGCGAAGAAGGCGAAAAACGGGATCTTGATACCCGAGTGGTCGACGACGCCCGCCGAGGCGAACAGCAGCAGGATGTAGGCGAACGCATACTGAGCCTCCGCCGCCCCCGCCAGGATCATCGACTTGCTGACGAAACCGCTGAAGAGCGGCAGCCCCGAAATCGACAGGGAACCGACGATGCAACAGGTCGTCGTCCAGGGCATCGATTTGTACAATCCACCGAGCTGCGAAGCCTTGATAGTCCCGGCGCGGTGCAGAACGGCGCCCATCGACATGAACAGCAATGACTTGTAGAGAATGTGGGCGAAGGCGTGGGCAGCGGTGCCGTTGAGAGCCATCTCAGTCCCCACACCGATTCCAACCACCATGAAACCGAGCTGGTTGTTGAGGCTGTAGGCGAGCACGCGGCGCAGATCGTTCTCGATGACCGCGAAGAAGATCGGGAAGATGGTCATGGTCACGCCGATCCAAATCAGAATCTCCACGCCGGCGAAGCCGCGCGCCAGCGCGTAGACGGCCAGCTTGGTGGTGAAGACGCTCAAAAACACCGTGCCGGTGACCGTGGCCTCCGGGTAGGAGTCCTGCAACCAGTTGTGAAGCAAGGGGAAGGCGCACTTGATACCGAAGGCGACAAAGATCAGTTGCCCACCAAACCCGTCGAGGCCGATGTGGTTGAAAGCAATCGAGCCGGTCTCGAAGTAGTGAGCAACGGTGCCTACTAACAGCAGCACACCGGAGGCGACATGGATGATGAGATACCGCATCCCGCTCTTGTACGATCGGTCGGTGCGCCCGCCCCAGATCAGAAAAACCGACGAGACCGCCAGCATCTCCCAGTAGACAAACAGCGTGA
>Ga0114950_10000109_pt1 | contig 45486 bp, 32 predicted proteins | sample N075metaG_FD_83503 | JGI IMG/M metagenome (GOLD analysis project Ga0114950, IMG submission 83503) | Deep subsurface microbial communities from Kermadec Trench to uncover new lineages of life (NeLLi) - N075 metaG | ecosystem: Environmental > Aquatic > Marine > Ocean trench > Sediment | place...
CCCGGGCTTCGGCTTCCAAGCGGGCTTCGGCTCCCGCCCGGGCTTCGGCTCCCGCCCGGGCTTCGGCTTCCAAGCGGGCTTCGGCTTCCGAGCGGGCTTCGGCTTCGAAGCGGGCTTGCCGCTCACGCGCGTCGACTCACGGTCTCCGCCGTCCTCCCCGGACTCGAAGCGCCGCACGTGGAGCGGTTGCCGCCCGGCCTCGGCGGAGCTCTCCGTGAGCAGCCCCTCGACCTCGCGGCGTGTGAGGGTGCGCCAGTGGCCGACCTTGAGCCCACGCGCGTTCAGGGGGCCGATGTTCGTGCGGGCGAGATCGATGACCTTCGACCCCACGCGGGCGAAGATGCGGCGCACCTCGCGGTTCTTGCCCTCGCGGATCGTGATGGACAGGGTCGAGCTGCGCGGCGTCCGGCGCTTGATCAGCACGCGGGCTTCGCCCGTCTTGCCGTCCGAGAGGTGGACGCCCTGGCGGAGCTTCTGGACCGAGTCGTCGTCGATCTTGCCCTGGACGCGGACGAGATAGGTCTTCAGCACTCCGTATCGCGGGTGCGCGACGCGGTGGGCGAACTCGCCGTCGTTCGTGAGCAGGATCAGCCCCTTGCTCAATTCGTCGAGGCGCCCGACGGTGTAGATGCGGCCCTTGTCCCGCGCCGTGATGAGGTCGACGGCGCGCGGGCGCATCTCGCGCCGCTCGTTCGTGCACAAGACGCCCGACGGCTTGTTCAAGAGGTAGTAGCGCCGCACGGCCTGGTCCGGTCGCAGGACGATGCCGCCCACCTCCACGACCTGCTTCGTGGGGTCGATCTTCGTACCGAGCAGGACCACGGGCTCGCCGTCGAGCATGACCTTGCCGTCCTCGATCAGCTTGTCGCAGCCGCGGCGGGAGGCGATGCCGTGATCGGCCAGGTACTTGTTGAGGCGGACGAGCGGCTCGTCGCGCTTCGCCTCGCGCGCCGAGGAGGATCGCGCGGGGTAGCGGCCGGGACCGGAAGAGCGTCCGGGCTGCTTGTGGCGGATGCCGCCGGACTTGGAAGCGCCGCGTCCCGTCGCGCGTTTCGCCCCCGTCCGCCGGGGACCGGCGCGCTTCTGCTTGCGTGATTCGCTACTCACCACGGTCCTCTTTGGCCGGGGCCCGGAGCTCCACCCGCAGCACGCGCAGCTCGCCCTCCACGGAAGCAAACCGATGCTCGCCAATCGACGCGGGCAACAGCCACGTCTCCCCGCGCCCGATTCGACGCTCGATCCCGCCGGACGTAATGAGCATGCCGCTGCCCTCGACGACCACGTACACGAGCGCGCGCCCGTCCGTGTCGCCCGTCTCCGACCCGTGCAGCCGAAGGAGGTCGATCGCAAACGCGTCGCAGTCCGCGAGGCGGACCTGAGCGGCGGTATCCGCGTTGATCACCGGCTCCACGGGACCCTCGAGCACCTGCTCGTAGTCCATGGAGCAGAGTGCCTGTTCCGTGTGCAGCTCGCGCGGCTGCCCGTCCATCCCCGCGCGGCCCCAGTCGAACAACCGGTAGGTGGTGTCCGAGTTCTCCTGGATCTCGACCAGCGTGATGCCCCGACCGATCGAGTGGACCGTGCCCGGGGGCACGAGGATGAACTGGCCCGGCTTGACCTCGTGGGTCTGGAGCAGGTCGACGACCTCGGGCGTGGCCGCTTTCTCCGCGAAGGCCTTCGCGTCGACCCCCGGCTGCAGACCGAGGTGAATCGTGCTCCCGGGCTCGGCGGAGAGGATGAACCAGGCCTCCGTCTTGCCGGCGGCCCCGCCCCCGATCCGGCGCGCCGCCCGCCGGTCCGGATGGACCTGGACCGAGAGGTCCTGGGTCGCATCGAGCAGCTTGACGAGCAGCGGGAAGTACTCGCAGGTCGCGGCGGCGGTCGCTCCGAGCAGCGATTCGGATTCGGAGAGCATGAGGCCGCGGAGATTGCGGCCCTCGAACTCCCCACCCCGAACGACGGAGCTGCACTCATCGCGGTCGACGAGCTCCCACACCTCCCCGATCGGACCGGAAGCATCGATGGGCCCCAGGTACGGCTCGAGGCTCCGGCCGCCCCAGACCTTCGGGACGTAGACGGGCGCGAATTGCAGCGGTTCTTGCAGGGTCATGGCGAAAACGGGTGAGAGGGTAACGTTCTCTTCACGCGTTGCGGAGGCCGGCCGGGAATTCGCCGCGCCGGGGCCCTACTCGAGCTCGAGCAACGCCCGCAGCCCCTCCGCCAGCGCCTTCCCCGCGACGTCGTTCCCGCGCGCGTTGAAGTGCGTGTCGCGCAGGTGGTAGAGGTGTCGCCGGCCGTCGGCCAACGGCTCGATAGCGAGCAGGGGCGGGAGCAGATCGACGGTCGGGATCCCCTGCCCCCTCAGCCAGTCCCCGATCACCCGCTGGGGCATGTGCCGGTCGAACCTCGCGGCCTCACTCCCGACCACGCGCTCCCACACCTCGTCCTCGACCTGGAACTCGTCGGGGATCAGCAGCACGAGGAGCGGCGTGCCCGCGCACGCGGCGTGGATCTCCGTCAGGACCTCGAAGAGCTGCTCGTAGCAGGTGCTGGGCTCGCTCCGGGAGACCAGCCTCGCCCGCGTGCGCTCGAGGCTCTGGAACTGTTCGGTGGAGAACGATGCGATCTCCAGGGCGGGGTCGGCGACGAAGGGGTACTCCGCCGCCACGTCTTCGACCGTCTCGAGCGCCACCGAAGGCGCATTCGACTCCTGCTGCACGGCGCCGGCGCCGCCTCCCTCGCCCGCGGGCCGGCGCTGCTCCTCGGCGCGCATGCGCAACAGGCGCACCGGCACCGTGAGGATCAGGTAGGACTCGTGGTCGAACCAGGCGCGGCGGCCCTTCACGCGGGTGTCCAGGAAGCAGACGTCGTTCCCCACGAAGATGGCGACGACGACGGCCGCCGGCCTCGAAGGTAGCGCCTCCGTGCGAAGGAGATGCAGGTACTCGGGCGGCCCGACGCCGGGGATGCCCATGTTGTAGACGTCCAAGCCGGGGAGCTCGCGCTCGCACACCGTGGTGTAGTGCAGGAATTGCGGGACCGATCCGTGGCTGAAGGAGTCGCCGATCGCGACGACGCGCGTCACCCCGGCGCGAGCGGGACCGGGCTCATCGTCGAAGTAGCCGCGGCTGTCCAGCGGGAACCCCCAGCGCCGGGAGCCGGGCGGGCGGCGGAACGACTCGACGTAGGCGGCGGGTCCCTGGTCGAATCGGCTGAGGATGGCCGCCGGCCGGTAGGCGGCCCACGCGCGGAGCGCGACCTCGCCCAGAACGACGGCGAGACAGACGTTGAAGAGCGCGAAGTCGAGCACGCGCACGACCTTCGAACGGGTAACGCCCAAGGAGCGCTGGAAGAGCAGGAGTGTCGCGGCGAAGGCCCCCGCGCCGAGACTTGCGGCAAACTCGACGTAGAGACCCTTGGCGGGCTCGGGACCCAGGGCGAAGCAGGCGATCAGGACCACGGGGCAGCAGAAGGCCAGCCGGAGCTCGAACCCGCTCACGTCGTGCCACGTGCCACGGCGCCAGGCGCGGGCGCGCGCCGCGAGGAGGAAGGTGGTGAGGAGCGCCGAGAGGCCGAGCGCGGCGATCAGCCAGTGGAAGCCCGTCCCGAGGTGCACCGCGAGGGGCGTCCACGCCTGGCGAACGGCGATGACCCCGTTCCACGCCACGACCGTCGCGACCATGATGATCAGCAGCGCGAACGCGTGGTGGAAGACCACGATCGCGCCACTCCGCCTGGTGCCCGCTCCGGTCATTCGCCGGCCGGGGCCCGTCGGCGCTCCAGGTTCAGCCGGCCCAGGACCCTGAGCTTCCACTCGGGCAGGCTCGCGATGAAGGCGCAGTATCGCGCGTGCTCCGCGCACTGCGGGTGCTTCAGCGCCGGCGAGAGGCGGTCGAACAGGGCGCGCTCGAAATCGGAGCCGGTCCACTTCACTGCCACCTGACCCGGTTGTGCCCGCCTGTCGAGGAGTGTGAAGAAGGTGCGGACGGCTTGGTCCGGATACTTGCCGAGAACCCGGATCGCGGTCGCGCGCAGCTCCAGGTCGGGACCCTGAGTGACGCGGATCAGCTCTGACACGGCTCGCGCCGGCACCTGGCCGTCGCGCTCGGCCAGCGCCACCGCGGCGAGAAAGCGATCGAACGGATCCGCGGCAGCCAGGTCCGCCACCCATGCCCTGGGCCGGCGCTCACAAGCGCAACAGAGGAGGATCAGGAACGGCAACCAGGGGCGCATGCGGCAAATCCCCCGCCAAGTGTACACGCCGACCCCCCCGCAGCGGGTCGGAGCGGGCGGGCATCCGGGGCTGAGCCAAGAAATCCGAGAAATACCGGTGCTTCGCGGGGTGCCTTCCACTTGAGAAGTACCGGTGGTCATCTCAGCGAGCCGGGCTGCATCCCTGTCGGTGGCCGGCAGGTGACAACATGAAGGCCGTGCTCGCGGGGTCCATCGCAGGGAACCGGCGGACGTGCGGCTCTCACCACGAGGGCTAGCGCGTTCGGCGAGCGACCGGACCCCTGGGGAGGAGGAGCGTTCCATGCGCTCTACCCATGGAGAGTGAGCCCCGTCGCCGTAGGCGGCGGGGTTCCTTTTTTTGTCCATCTGGACTCATGCTTCCACGTCACGGACCCGCGCGCCGACCTCGAGCAGCCGCCTGGCCTCCGCGCGTGCCGTAGGGTGGGCGGCGCCGCCCGAGATCATGTCCGCGATCTCCTCGACGCGCGGGTCGCCGGAGAGGTCGTCCACGGAGGTCCGGGTCCGGCCGCCGCTCACCGCCTTGCGGACGCGCAGGTGCCGGTGTGCGCGGGCGGCGATCGCGGGGAGGTGGGTCACGCACAGGATCTGGTGGTGGTCGGCGAGCATCGCCAGGTGAGCGCCGACCTCCGGCCCGAGCCGGCCGCCCACGCCGGAGTCGATCTCGTCGAAGACGAGTGTCGGCGTCGAGCGCCGGACGGCGAGCGCGCCGCGCAGCGCGAGCATGATCCGGGCCACCTCGCCGCCCGACGCGACGCGGCGCAGGGGCTCCCGCGACTCGCCTGGGTTCGCGGCCAGGAGGAATTCCACGGCGTCCACGCCGTTCGGCCCGAACCGGCCGCGATCGGTGCCCCGCGCGGCGCTGTCCGCGGCGCCGCCGGCGGGCTGCACGACCGCCACCTCGAACGTCGCCCGAGCGAGCCCGAGCTGGGCCAGGCCCTGCTCCACCGCCTTCCTCAGACGACCGCGCAGCGCCTTGCGCGAGCGCGACAGGCGACGCGCCGACTCGGCCACCGCGTCGCGCGCGACGCGCGTCTCCTCCACCAGCTCGTCCGCGCCCTCCGTCGCGGACTCCAGCTCCTCGAGCTCCGTGCCGATCGCGGTGACCCGAAGCTCGAGTCCGGCCATGTTCGTCCTGTACTTCCGTTCGAGGTGCTCGAAATCGGCGAGCCGCGCTTCGACTTCCTCGAGCCGCGCCGGATTCGCCTCGACGCCGTCGACGAAGGACGCGAGCGCCCCCGCCGCGTCCTCCAGGTGCAGCGCCGACTCGCGCAGCGCATCGCCGGCGCCCGCGAGGCCCTCCACCCGCTCGCGCCACCCATCCACCACCCGTTCGGCCCGCCGCAGGGTGTCGAGCACGGCGCGATCCGACTGCGCGAGCTCGGCCGCCAGCCCGCCGATCGTCCGCAGGAGCTCTTCGGCGTTCCGCAGCACGGCGCGCTCCGCCACGAGCGCGTCGCGCTCCGCCACCGACGGGTCCGCGTCCGAGAGTTCCCCGAGCTGGAAACGCAGGAGGTCCAGCCGCTGGAGGCGCTCCGCCTCCCCCGACTCCAGCCGCTCGAGCTCGTCCGCGAGCGCGAGCCAGCCCGCGCGCCGCTCGCGGTAGCCGGCGAGTGCGTCATCGAGCTCGCCGAACGTGTCGAGCAGACGGATCTGCTCCGCAGGCTCGAACAGCTTCTGATGATCGTTCTGACCGTGGATCTCGACGAGCTTGGCGGCGAGCTCGCGCAGGATCCGCTGCGTGACCGGGCGGTGGTTCACGTGGGCGGCGCTCTTCCCGTTGCGGCCGAGCGTGCGCGTGAGGATCAGCTCGAGCTCCTCACCCCCGCCCTCGGCCTCGCACTCCTCGAGCACCTGCGGCAGGTGCTCCTCGAGCCAGGCCGCGACGAGCCCGCCGACGCCGTCGCGCTCGACGAGGAAGCGGCCCTCGACGCGCGCCTTGTCCGCGCCCTTGCGCACGAGCGCGGCCCTGGCGCGTTGCCCCATGAGCAGCTCGAGCGCATCGATGAGGAGGCTCTTGCCGGCGCCGGTCTCCCCCGTGATCACGTTCAGACCGGCTCCGAGCGAGAGCGAGGCCCGCTCGATGAGCGCGAGATTCTCGATGACCAGTTCGACGAGCATGCCGCCCAGAGGATCGCACGGCGCGGTTCGGAGTTGCAACCGCCCTGTGGACCGCGCCGGTCGATGGCGCGCTACTCGCGTCGGCGGGCGCCAGGATGGGGCTTCCGCGCGCCGGAGGGCGCGGGAATTCTCCGGCCGTTCTTCACCCGCTTCTCCGCCAGGCAGCGCTCGCGCCAGCCCTCGAGCTCCGCCCGAACGCGCTCTGGCACGGGAGCGTCGAGGGCACGATCCACTTGACCGGCGGCGAGTTCGAAGAGCTCCAACGCCATGAAGTCGAGCGCCCGTATCGCGTGCAGGACGGAGCCCTCCGGGACGTACTCCGCGAGCTTCGTCGCCTCGACGACCTCGGCCCAGGGGCGCCCCGCGAAGAGCTCCCGCACGACGCACGTGACCGCGACCCGCTCGTGACCTTCGAGGCCCGCGAACAGGGCGGCGAGCCCGCCGTCCCGCCGGACGAAGATGCGCACGACCGGGTCGTCGTACTCGGATCGGATCCACAGACGCTGCTCGTCCGTCCACCCGTTCAGCGCGACGTAATCGCGCGGACCGAACCGCGTGACGTACGGGTTCCAGCGCTCACCGAGCGAGTGGAACTGCACGACGAAGCGCACCGTCCGGCCGAGGAAGCCCACGGGCTCTCGCACGACCTCATCCCAGGACTCCGAAGGCTCCGCCGCGGCCGACCGGTCGTCACCGCGGCCCGCCACCACCGTGCCGGCTCCTATGGCGAGGAGGGCGAGGAGGCCGAGGAGGGCGCACGGGGCGAGGGGTGCGGCGAATCGGGGATGAGGGGACAAGGGCGGACTCCGGCGCTCCTATCGGCGCGAGCGCCGGAAAGCCTGAGTCCCGTGGCTCTTACGGCGTGATGTCGATGATGATGCCGTCCGTGAGGTTCGCGCCCGTCCCGCCAGCATTGGGGTCCCGAAACCAGTGCTGAAAATGGAACGGCAACCCGGCCGTGACGGAGAGCATCGTGAGGTCGATCGTCTGCGTCACCTTGTTCGCGACGGGCGGCGTGATCACGTTGATCCGCTCCAATCCGACGGGATTGATGCAGAGGAAGCCGTCGAAGATCGGCTGCTGGATCAGGCCCGGGCCCGCGATGAAAATTCCGACGCCCGGCACCTGCGGCACGCCGATCGCGCAGAGCGTCAGGTTGTTCGCGGAGATGCGGCCCGAACCGTTCGCGCCCATCGTGGCGGACGCGCCCGTCGAATTGATGGTCGAGAGGCAGTAGTTCGTGCCGAGGGTGCTGCCGTTGGCGCGGATGCGGAACACGCTTGCACCGCCTCCGAAGTTGTCCATGTCCTGCGGCGGGAAGTCATTCGCCCCGAGGTCATTGATGTTGAACACGACTCCCGCGCCGTTCGAGCGGCACATCCAGGCACGCCCGAGGGAGCTCTGCGTCGTGTCACGCGGCGCCGGATAATCGTTGACGTTGTGCGTGCACGCAGCACCGATGAAGAACACGCCTGAGACGGTGACGGGCGGATTGACGGGATAGGAGATCAGGATGTCCGTGTCGACGCTCGTCGTGACGCCCGCGGTACTCCAGAGCAGCACGCCATCGGTCGGGTCCATGTCGTCGTTCGGGTCCTCGTAAATGAGGATCTGGACGGGCAGACCGCTGGCGACGGAGCCCGGGAACGCGGGCGTCCCGTACGAGGTGAGGACCTCGGTGATCGTGTCCAAGCCGCCCTCGGCGAAATAGGCTTGCAGCCAGCAGGTCGTGGCAACTCCACCGCCCCAGTCATTCTGTGTCGAGCCGACGTCGTGAAAGTAGGTCTCCGTCCCCAGGGGCTGGGGGCCGGGGACGGTCGCACTCCCGGCGGGCATGGCTGCCCCGCCCCCCGGCGACGAAGTCTGGGCCGACGCGGGAGTCGCGAACGTGCTCAGCGCAAGTGTCAAGAGTGTCGGATCGAACTTCATTTTGGGCGTCTCCTCTGAGCCGAGCCTGGAATCCCGTCGTGCTTGTGAACGAAGACCGGTCCTCCCGTCTCCGCGAGAGGGAGCGGGCGGCGAGTGCATTCTACACCCGCGGCGCGGAACGGGCTGTCACACGCGCGTCGAATCGCGTCGCGAAGTAACAACCCGCCCGCCGTCCGCAGCGGGCGACCCTACCGGCCATACCGCTTCAGGCGCGAGCGTGACTCGCGCGTGTGCCGGTACACGCCGCGCTCGTCGCTCGCCTGCAGCACACCCTGTCGCAGCCAGGTGGCGAGGGTGCCGGGGGGCACGCCCGCTTCCAGGAGCTCCTGCCGCCGCACCTTCCGCCCGCGCCTCGGCGCCGCGGGCTCGGCCGCGCTCGACTTCGGCTTGGCCTTCGTCGCCGCTGCCGTGCGCCGGCGCGACGGTTTGCGCGTGCGCTTCGCCCGGGCCCGCGCAGGCTTGGGACGGGCGGCCTGAACCTCCTCGTCCAGCTCGATCCCGAACACGCTCGACAGGTTCCCCTTGATCCGGCGTGCCCCGCGCCGCGGCTGCGCCTGCTGACCGGGCAACGCGGCGCTGTCCACGAGCTCGGCGGGATCGACTCCGCGCAGGGTGAAGAGCAGCTCGGGCCGATCGTCGAGCCGGACACCGACGCCGTACAAGACCGCCGCCAGGTGCTTGCAGAGCGTGGCCCAATCCGGACACGAGCACGATAGCTCGACGTGTTTCAGGTCGGGGAGGAGACCGTCGCGCTCCGCCGTCATCGCCGCCATGACCTTCGCCGAGATGCGGCCCTCGAGCAGCTCGATCAGCGAGCCGATGCCACCGGCGCAACTCTTCCGCACGCGCTTCCACACGGCGGGCTTGCAGGGCTCGATCGCGATGTGCTGCTCGTAGGCCTCCGAACCCATGACCCGCGCGCGGATCTCGCCGGGCCGAATCGCGAGGTGGTAGACCGAGCCGTTGCGCAGGTAGGTGCGGCCGCGCGGCAGGCGGTTCGAGTAGTCGTGGAAGCTCTCGATGTGGTCGCACCAGGCGCGCCCCCAGGCCGTCGACGCGATCTTGCGGCCCTCGATCCAGACCGGGTCGAGCGGCTCGCCGTCTTCGCTCGCGCGGCGCGCCTCGCGGGCGGCTTGCCGCCGCCGTCGAGCGACCGGCACGTAGGGGCGAAAGCCGCCCCAGTGCTCGTATCGTCGTCTGGCCATGATTCTGGTCCTCGTGTCCCTGTACTCTCAGCTCGATGCCCGCCGCACGTCGAGCGCGACCAGCTCGAGCAGCTCGTCCGTGTCCAGCTCCGTCAGCGCCCTCTCCGGTCCCCCGCCCAGGAGCTCCCGCGCCAGCTCCCGCTTGCTCGCGAGCATCACGTCGATCTTGTCCTCGATCGTCCCGCGGCACGAGAACGCGTGTACGAGCACGTTGCGCCGTTGACCGATGCGGAAGGCGCGGTCGGTGGCCTGGTCCTCGACGGCCGGGTTCCACCAGCGATCGAAGTGGATCACGTGGTTCGCGGCCGTCAGGTTCAGGCCGGTGCCGCCCGCTTTCAGGGAGAGCACGAAGAACGGCGGCCCCGTGTCCGACTGGAACTCCGCGACGATCTTCGTGCGCCGCTTCACCGGCGTGCCGCCGTGCAGCACCAGGCCCGGTCGCCCGAAGAGCTCGGTCAGATAGTCGGCCAGAGGCCGCGTGAGCTGGCGGAACTGCGTGAACACGAGCAGCTTCTCCTGCCGCGCGACGATCGTCTCGCACAGCTCGGCGAGCCGCGCGAACTTGCCGCTCTCGCTGGGATCGTACCGGCCGTCGCCCGTCCACTGCGAAGGGTGGTTGCAGATCTGCTTCAGGCGCAGGATCGACGCGAGCACGAGCCCCCGGCGCTCGATGCCCGCCCGCTCCCCGAGCGCTCCCGCCAGGTCGCGGACGGCCTCCTCGTAGAGCGCCACCTGCACCGGGCCGAGACTGCAGTGCACCGTCAACTGCGTCTTGCTGGGCAGGTCGGGAGCGATCGCGGGGTCGGTCTTCATGCGCCGCAGGATGTAGGGCTGCAAGAGCCTGCGCAATGGCCCGTAGCCGGGGCCGTCTTCGGCCGTGAGCCGGCGCGTGAAGGCGGTGAACTCGCGCGCCGAGCCGAGCAGGCCCGGGCACAGGAAGTCGAACAGCGACCACACCTCGCCCGGGCGGTTCTCGACCGGCGTGCCGGTGAGCGCGAAGCGCATGCGGCTCCGGAGCGTCTTGACGGCGCGCGACTGGGCCGAGCCCGGGTTCTTGATGGCCTGGGCCTCATCGATCACCACGAGGCCCCAGCGCTTCGCGCGCAGCCAGGCGAGTCGCGCGAGCGTGCCGTAGGTCGTGAGCACGAGGTCGACACCGCGCAGACCGTTCGGCTGGCCGAGCTTCGCGAGCTCGTCCCGCGCGAGCTCGGAGCGATGAGCCACCGCGAAGCGCAGGGACGGCGCGAAGCGCGCGAGCTCGGCCTGCCAGTTGCCGAGCAACGAGGCGGGGACCACGAAGAGGTGCGGGCCACGCTCGCCGTCGCGCTGGAACAGGAGCATGAGGGCGATGACCTGGATCGTCTTGCCGAGCCCCATGTCGTCCGCGAGGCAGCCGCCGAGCCCGAGGCGCGCCAGCAGCCGCAGCCAGGCGACGCCGTCCCGCTGGTAGGGCCGCAGGGTGCCGTGGAGCGCGGAACCGGGATCGCAGGCGGCGCCGTCCGGTTTCCGCAGCTCGGCCAGGAGCTCGGCCAACCACGGGCCCGCCTCGACCCCGGCCCACTCGGCCACCGGACCGCCCTCCGCCGACGCGCCGTCCGTATCGCCCTCCTTATCGCCCGCTAGTGCCGCCCCGGCCAGGAGCCGCATGCCCTCGGCGAAGCTCAAGCCGTCCTCCCCCGCGACCGCCGCGACCGACTCGAAGTGGTCCAGCGCCTCGCGCAGGCGCTCCGGGTCGACCTCGACCCACTCGCCGCGGATGAGCCGCAGACCGCGCGCACCTTCGAGCACCGCGCGCCGCTCCGCGGGGCTGAGCTCGGCGCCGTCGAGGCAGAGCGCCGCGTCGAAGCTCAGCACGGCTTCCATGCCCAGGCCCGCGGGCTCGCGCGCGCCGACCTGTGCGCTCGCCTGCACGCGGGCGGGACGGCGGCCCTTCCACCAGTCGGGCACGCGCACGGCGACACCGGCGGCCTCGCAGTCGGGGATCGCGAGCAGGAAGGCGTGCGCCTCTGCGGGCGTCCAGGCGAGCGGTTCGTAGAGCTCGCCCGAGTCGGCCAACGACTTGACGAAGGGGTTGCGCTCGGCGGCCGCGTGGACGGGACGCAGCAGGCGCAGGAGCTGCTCCCGGTCCGCGCTGTACACGCTGAGCGCCTTGCCGAGCGGCAGGTGGCGCACGCGGCCCGAAGCGGCCACGCCCTCCGCGTACGTCGCGAGGAACGCGAACGGCGCCTGCGCGTCGTGCTTCTGCTCGGCCAGGTGAAAGGTGACCCGGCCGACGGCGTGCCAGGCCGGGTTGCGAGCTTGCAGGTACTCGTGGACCGTGCCGTCGAACTCCGCAATCTCGGCGCTCACCACGGCGTCCATCGCGCGCCACGCGTCGGCGAGCGTCTCCACCGTGGCGTACTCCGCGCCGGCGAGGGGCGGGAGCGAGTCCAGGAGCGAGGACAGCCCCGCGGTCGCCGGCGAGATCGGCTGCTCGCCGGCCGCGGCGCCCCGCGCCCGCAGGGCGGTGAGGTAGAGCTTCCCGAGCTCGCGTCCGAAGGCCAGCGAGGGATTCAGCTCGGTGCGCAGCTCCTTCGACGCGAGATGCAGGAGCCCGGTGGCGAGGTCCACGCGAAAGGCGCGCGCCAGGCTCGTCGCGAGCGCGCGCGGGAGACGCTCGTCGGCGGCGAGCACCGCGGCCGGCGCGAGGTGCAAGGCGCCCCCCGCCGAGACCGCGAGACCGATGGGGACCGTGGTGTCTCGGGCAGTCGGCTCCTGGGTGCGCGGCATGGGGCGGGGCGAGCGGCCGCGGCCCTCACCGGTGGCTGCGATCCTTGCGCCCTGGATCATAAGGGCGAGACGGCCAGGTCGTCCGGCATCCGCCGTCGAACTCTGACAAGCTCCAGTGTCATGAGCACGTAGACGGTCGCCATCATGTTCCAGAAGGATTCCCAGCGATACTCGGAGAGCTGAGCTCCGCTCTGCCGCAGGCCGATCGAGACGACTCCTGTGGGTCGTCCGAAGGGGTCCCGGCAACCCCGCCAGCGGCGTCGAGAGGCCCGCAGGGGGATCGGAGCTTTGCGGTTGTTGCGCTAGATCACGTCGCAGCCGCCCACGAGCGACCGCGCCAGGAGCAGGCCGGGGGTCTCGAGCGCGATCAGGTCCGCGCGCGCACCCACGCGGATGGAGCCGAGCTCGCCGTCGAGGTCGAGCGCGCGGGCGGGCGTCGCGCTCGCCATCGTGAGCGCTTCGGGGACCGTCGCGATGCCGGCCTTCACCAGCTTGCGCACCATCTCGAGCTGTGAGCACGCGGTACCGGCGAGCTGCGGCTCGCCGCCTGGCTCCGCAGGCGGGTAGTACGACGTGCCGTCGCGCACGATGTGCTCGCGGCCGTGCCAGTGGAACACGTCGCAGCCGGTGCCGGCGCCCCGGAGCGCGTCGGAGACGAGGCACAAGCCCTCGGGTCCGCGCGCGGCGAGCGCCACCTCGAAGGCGTCCGCGCCGACGTGCGTGAGGTCGCCGATGATCTCCGCGAACAGCGCGCTCTCCGTGAGCGCCACGCCGACGAGCCCGGCCTCGCGGTGGTGCAGCCCGCTCATCGCATTAAAAAGGTGCGTCGCGCCCACGGCGCCGGCGCGGGCCGCCGCGCGCGCCTCGGCCGCCTTCGCGCGGCTGTGCCCGAGCGAGACCCGGACGCCGGCGCGCACGAGCTCGCGGATCAGGTCGCCGGCGCCGGCGATCTCCGGCGCGAGCGTGATCGTGCGGATGCCGCGCCCGTCGCCGGTCGCCGGTCCGAGGATTTTGCGCAGCCCCGCGACGGAAGCCGGCGCGAGGTCGGCGACGGGGAGCGCGCCCGCGGCCTCGGGGTTGATGAACGGCCCCTCGAGGTGCAGGCCGACGACGCGCGCCGCCGGCGTCTCGGCCAGCGCCTGCGCGGCGCTCCAAACACGCTCCGCGTCCGCTCCGAGCGCTTCCGGATCGCGCGGGAACAGCGTCGGCTGGAACGCGGTGGTGCCGTGCCGCGCGAGCCCACGGGCCATGCCCCCGAGGTCGTCGAGCGGATCGGAGCCGGCGAAGCCGTGGATGTGGAGGTCGACGAGCCCGGGCGCGATCACGGGCAGCGAGTCAGCGTCGCGCGTGTTCGGCTCGAGCTCGATGCGCGCGATGAGCCCCTTGTCGATCCCGATCCGGCCCGCGACGAGCGCCCCGTCGAGCAAGAGCCTGCCGCGCAGCTCCTTCACGCCGTGCCCGCCTCCCCCACCGGCGGAGCGTCGACCTCGGACAGGGGTTTGAGCAAGTACCAGAGCGCAGTGCGCCCGTACTCGCGCCGCTCGAGCTCGAAGCCCTCGGGGAAGTCCTTCGCCTCCGCGTCGCGCGGGTGCGTGTGCAGGATCAGCGCCCCGCCCGGGGCGAGCACGTCCGCGGCGAGCTCCGCCACCGCGGCGAACATCTTGCGCCGGCCCTCGCGCTCGTGGACGAGCGGGTAGGGCGGGTCGGCGAAGATGATCCGCGCCCACTCGCTCGCGCCGTCCGGTCCGGCCCAGAGCGAGGCTGAGAGCGCGTCGCCGGCTGTGACCTCGGCCCGGTCCTCGACCTCCAACATCGCGACGTTTGCCAAGAGGACCCGCCGGGCGCGCTTGTCGCTCTCGACGAAGCGCACGCTCGCCGCCCCACGGCTGAGCGCCTCGAGCCCGAGGCTCCCCGTGCCCGCAAAGAGGTCCAGGACATGAGCGCCGTCGACGAGCGCGCCGAGCGACGAGAACATGGCCTCGCGCACGCGATCGAGCATGGGGCGGGTGGCCTCGCCCTTGGGCGACTTGAGCCTGCGGCCGCCGAATTCACCTGAGATGATGCGCACGACGCCCCTGAGCTTAATGAACTGCGTTCGCGCCCGTGCCCCCGGGCCCGAAGATCATCCCGCGCCGTGAAGCACGCGGTGCCCGGCCGCGGGTCACGGCCGCCAGCGGATCGTGACGACGGCTGGGAGGCTGAGGACGCCGCTGCGCGCGACCGCGCAGATGCGAATCGTCGTCTCGGACGGGTCGCCCAGCCACGGAATCGTGAGCGTGAGGCGGGCGCTCCTCGATGTCTCCGTCACCGTCGTCGCTGCACGGCGCAGGCTCGCGTCGAGCGCGTGTCCATCGCGCTCGACCTCGAAAGCGAGGCCTGCGAGCGCGAGGGAGTCCGCGGCGAGCGCCTCGATCGTCACCGCGCCGTGGCCCTCGACCACGCGCGTGAGCGGCGCGACCAGCTCCAGCGTCGGGGGCTCGGGCAGGCGCGCGGGGAAGACCGGGATCCCGCGCGCCGCGGCGCGCACCCGCTTGGGGTCCAGGAGCACGGCGGCGAAAGTGTCGAGCGGATAGGCTGCACCGTCGACCTGCATTCGGAACTGCCGCGCGGCGTCCGCGGTGCCACGGAAGTGATTGGACGGGGCGTGGGCGAGGTAGCCCGCGCTGCCCTCTGCGCTTCCATACGGGACCCAGGCGTAGTTCAAGTCGAGGGTCGTGCCGTCCAGAATCTGGAGTGCGCCCGCGCCCGTCGCGATCAGCCGCTGGAAGTCACCGGCGGCCACGAAATCGTCGGCGATCGCGTCGACCAGGGTCGCTTGGCAGACACCGGTCCGCACGTCCCAGATCCCGCCGATCAGATAGTCCCCCGTGATGTAGACGCGGCGCCCGTCATCGGACAGGAGCGCGTGGATCGCGGATGGGCCGCCGCCGTTCGCGACGCGCCACTGCAGTACGCCGGTCGCCAGGTCCCAGATCCAGACCTGACCGAGCGTCCCGGTCGTCGTCACGAGCCACGCGCCGTCGGAGCTGACCTGGACCGAGCGCACCGCGGCCAGGCCCCAGATGTCGTCGTGGGCAAAGGTCTGCAACAAGGCGCCGTCGCTTGGATCCCACACGCGCGCGAACCCATCCGCGCAAGCGGTCGCGAGCCGATCGCCGTCCGCGGTGAAGGCGATACCCGTCACACCCAAAGGGTGCGGCAGGACGACGCCCGTCGGGCGGCCCGTGTCCCCTGTTCGCAGGGTGACCGTCCCGTCCGGACACGACGCGCGAGCGCAGCTCCATTCGGCCGTGGCCAGCAGCGCTCCGTCCGGACTCCAGGCAGCGCGGCGCACGGCTCCCTCCGCGCCGTCGAGCCACGCGACGTGCGCCCCGGAGCTCGCATCCCACAGCGCGGAGCGCCGCTGGGTGTTCCACGTCGCCACCGTGCCTCCGTCCGGCCGGAACGCCAGCGCGGGCCAGCTGCCGTCGCTCGAAGCCTGCGCCGGAAACTCGGCCACGAGCGCGCCGGAGCTCGCGTCGAACAGCCACACGCCCCCCCGCCCGATGCCCGCGAGCCGCTGCCCATGCGGGCCGAATTCGATGCGGCCCAGCGGCCCGATACCCGTCTCGAGGCGCGCACGTTCGGCGCCGCTCTCGAGCTCGACGACACGTACGGTTCCGTCGCTGCAGGGTACCGCAACCACGGTCTCCTGCGAGTCCACCGCCGGCCGTCCCGACACGCGCACCGCGCTCTGCCGCGCGTCCTCCCTGGCGCCCGTCTTGGCATCGAGGACGAAGAACCCGTTCGCGCGCGGGATCACCAGTCGGCCGCCGTCGACTCGCATCGGCATGAAACGAATCGGTTCGCGAGGCTGTGCGCCGAGCTCGCGCTCCCAGAGCATGCCCTCCGTCGCGCTCGACCAGCACCGCACGAATCCGTCTTCACCCCAGGTGAAGGCGAGCTCACCATCCGCGCTCGCCCGCAGGGCGAGGACGTCGCCGGCGTGGGCTTGCCAGGAGCTCACGGCTTCGAGCGAGGGCAGCGAGCGCCGGACGAGGCGGCCGCCGCGCCCCGCCGTGAGGAGGTGCGCGGGATCTCTGGCGAACACAGCGCCCGCCGAGATGTCCGCTGTCCGTTCGATCACGCCCACGGTCGCACGGGCCTCGACGTCGAACACGATGAGCGCTGCGGAACCGCTCCACGACGAACTGTACGCCAGGGCATGTCTGCCGTCGGAGCTGAACGAGCCGGTGGATGCGGGCCAGCCCCGCGTGTGCCCACTCGCGATTGCCGCGCCCGTGTCCAAGTCCACGAGATGGAAGAGCGTCTCCTTCCGCTTGTACTCCGGAAACATCGAGTGGCTCTCGACATGACCGCCGAGCAGCGCCGTCCGGCCGTCCGGAGCGAGCACCGAGAATGCGTTCGCCGGCTGCTGGAGGCGCTGCTCCCACACGCCGGCGGGCAGACGCAGGATCCGGGCCTTGCGTTCCGTTGCGCCCAGTGCCGTCGCCGAGTAGAGCAGCCGCGTGCCGCTCGCGTCGAAGGAGAGCCACGCCCACGAGTCCGGGAGACCGTCGAGCTCGTGCAGGAGCGGATAGGTGCGGCGCTCCCGCGCGTCCCACACGCGGAGGACTCCGCCTGGATGGGTCGTGACGATCACACTTCCATCGGGAGCGAACACGGGTTCGCTGCGCAGCACCGGGCCTCCGAGCGAGGCGAGCACCGCCCCGGAGAGCTCGTCGAGCACGAGGCCGTTGAGCGTGACCGAGCGCAGACCGTCGGGGCTGATCGCGCGTCTCGGATCGGGCCAGACGCGGTCGATCTCCGCGGCGTGCGCTCCGCTCCGCGCCAGGGTTCGACGCTCGCGCATGCGCCGCACGACGCTCTCGAACCGCGGGTTCGCGTGCAGCGACTCCAGATCCGGATCGGTGAGCGCGACCTCCGCATCGACGTAGCCGAAGCCAACCGCAGCCTCGAGGTGCCCGAGCGCCGCCTCGCCGGCGCCCATCCGCGCCTCGACGCACGCGAGGTGGAAGGCGACGATCGGGTTGGACGCGCCGCGCGCGAGGCACGCGGAGAAGCGCTCGCGGGCGACGGCGAGTTCACCGGCCTCGAGCGCCAGGGTGCCCTCCATGAACACCTCGACGTAGCCCCCGGCCTGCCCCCACGCCGCGGGCATGAGGCTCAGGAGGACGAGCGCGCAGGCGACCGGCGGCGTGTGTCGGGAGGGGGCCATGGGCTGGAGAGTCCCTTGAACCGAGCCGTTCCGTGGAGGTTCCGCCGCTCCCCCGGCGGAGCGCGAGGTCAAGCTCCGAGCATGCCCAGTCGCTCGGCGATGACACGCTGCATGTGGCGCGTCTTACGCTCGCTGAGGCCGATCTCGTTCAAGTGCTCGACGTACGGACCGACGCCCTTGATCAGGGTGTCGAGCATTCGCCGGGTGGCGGCGCTCCGGAGCCCGATGCGCTCGCCGAAAGCGATGAAGTCCTCGGCGCGGAGTCGCTTGTCGCGGCCTTCGAGCTCGAGGGCGAGTGACTCGTCGCCGTAGGGCAGGGTGGAGAGCAGGTCGTAGATCGGGGTGAGACGCACGCGGCCTTCAACGACCTGGAGACTGAGGTTCTTGCCGTGCAAGTCGCCGTTCCCGATCACGTACGACAGCGCCTGCAGCTGCAGGAGCCGCAGGCGCTCGGCCACCGGAGCGGAGCAGACCTCCAGCGCTTCGGCGACCTCTCGCAGGCTGATGCGGTACTTGTCAGCGGGGTAGCGATCGAGCAATTGGCAGGCATCCTCCTGGTGGAGCCGCAGCAGTGGAGTCTGCTTGTCCGCCCCCTGTTGCACACGATCGAAGCGCTCGACGAGCAGGCCCGCTGCGCCATCGCGGTCGTGCACGAGCCGCACCGCGGCCGTGTCCAGCCGCATCGACCGCGCCAGCTGCATGAAGAAGGCTTCGTTCTCGACCAGCTTGGGGTATTCCGGCGGTGAGAGCTTGAGGATGGAGTCGTAGCGACGCGACCTCGCCCGCAGCGGAATGGAGATCCGCGCCGCCGAGACCTTGGGCTGGATCCCCGCCACGGTCACCCGGTCTGCGCGCTCGCCGAGGCCCAGGCTCGCGTCCAGCAACTCCTTGAACGAGGACTCCGCCAGGTGGGTCGTATCCAGCATGGGCTCGGTGCGAGTCGAGTCCACACCGGGCACTTGGACCCACACGTCCCCGACGGCATCACCCCCCGCAGCCACGAGCAGCGAGAAGAGATCGTCCTCGGAGGTCTTCACGCCCCGCGCCAGTGCCCTGAGCCGCAAGCCTTCCGGCAGCAACCCGGCGAAGAAGGGGTGGAGGTTGACGCCTCTGACCTCGTAGGGCGCCTCGCGAACGGGCATGCTGAACGCGACGGCGCGTGGCGCATCGGCCGGGTGACCGCCCGAGTCGAGGCGGTCGTAGACGAAGCGCGAACCCCACTTCGTTCGGCTCAGCACTCCGACACGTGCCTGGCCCCGGAAGACCTCGAGTTCGAGGACATTCTTGAGCGCGGCAAGCTCCAGACTCATCCGCTCGTCTCCAAGCTCACGGCGAGCGACTCGCGGCTCTCCCGTAGCTCGAGCCCCAGGCCCAACACCTCCAGGACCGCGAGCACCTTGTCCATCCGCACGGTGGGCTTGCCGTGCTCGAGCTCGTAGAGGAAGGCCGGTCCGACCCCGGCCAGATCACAGGTCTGCACCTGGCTCAGGCCGAGGGACTTGCGCCTGACTCGGAGCGCCGCTCCGAATCGAATGCTCGCTTGCCCGTTGTTCATGCTTTGGTTCCTGGATCCAGCTCACCGAGCTCAAACCCATCCTATCGGGTGGATTCATGGCATGATCGGCGAATCAGCGGTGAAGAACTAGATATATCCATTCGATAGCATGGATTTAGCGCATAAATAGGTCAGAAAGCTCAATCATACTTCTATTTCCATTCGATAGCATGGATTAGCTCAACTTCACCCGGTCCCAGCCAAGAACCTCACCGGCACGCGAAGTCGAGTCTCGCCGACCAGCGCGCCGCCGGCCGCCAGGCTGAATCCTCGGCCTTCGCGCCTTCAGTCTCGGCGCCCGACTATCATCCGGTGCGATGAAGAACGCGCTGCTGACCCTGATCGTCGCGGCGCTGGTCGGCGCGGCATACTTTGCGTTCGGTCGGTTCGCGGGCGAGGACGTGCCGCCGCTCACCGTCTCGGGCCCCCCCATCGCCACGTCCTCTACGCCGGATGCCGTCACCCTCGCCGCGGACGAGACGGTGCCCGCCCGCGAGCGCGTCCCGGAGCCGGCGCCGGTGGTCGCGCCGCAGCTCGTGGAGGCGAGCGCCGCTGAGGAGCAGCGCGAGCCGTGGATCGCGCGCGGGCGGGTCCTCGACATCGAAGGCGAGCCGGTGCTCGACGTCGGCGTCGCACTCAACGTGAGGGGCCCGTTCGGAGGGCGCGTGCCGGGGGCCGTGATGACGCGGACGATCGGGGACGGAAGCTTCGAGGTCACGCTCAGGAACGACTCCGCCCAGCTCATCGCGATCAGTGAGGAGTGGGCGTGCGTCATGGCGGCGACGGCCGAACGGCGCACGGGCGAGCGCGAGCTCATCATCCCCGTCGCGCGGCGTCTGGACCTCACGGGGCGCGTCGTCGACGGCGAGGGCAACGGCCTGAGCGGTGCGATCGTGTCGGTGGACGTCGCCGGGATGTTGCTCCTCCGGAGCTTCCCCCTCCCATTGGATTCAGCGAGCCGGCTCCGGTGGAACACGAAGTCCGCGGCGGACGGCTCGTTCGCGCTCGCGGCCGTGCCCGCGCTCGAGGACGGCCGCCTGTCCGCGACTTTGAAAGGCTACGAATCGCACGTGCGAGAGCTCCCGGAGGCTTCGACGCGCGAGCTCGTGCTGCGCCTCGCGCCCGAGTCCAAGACCCTCGTCGCCGGGGCGGGCGAGAAGCTCGTCTCGGGTGTCGTCGTGCTCGAGAGCGGCGCGCCGGTGCAAGGGGCGACGGTCAAGGTGTTCGACGTGGAGACGGAGACCGATGGGGTCGGGCGCTTTCAGCTCGCGGTGAGCGCGAACGCGCCGGAGAACGTTCCGATCGTCGCCGCCAAGCGCGGCTTGCGGCCCGCGATCGTCGCGGGCTTCGGGGCCCGGCTGCGCGGCGAGGAGCCCATCCCCCCGCTCTATCTCGTGCTCGGGGACGAGGCCCTGTCGATCCACGGACGCGTCCTGTGGGCAGACGACAAGCCCGCGAAGGGCTGGAGTGTCGGCCTGCTCGACCCGACGGTCATCGACCCTTACCGGATTCCGTCCAAGACGGCGGAGGACCTCGCGGGTCCGAAGAAGCAGAGGGCGAAGACGGGCAAGGCCGGCGACTTCACCCTGGGCGGCCTGTCGGAGCGCACGTACCGCATCCGGGCCTACGACTCTCGGACGCTGCTCGCAATCGAATCGGACGCGGTCCAAGCCGGCGAACAGGAGCTCGTGCTGCGCGTCCCCGAGGACGCCTTCCACGAGCGGCTGGAAGGGCGCGTCCTCGCCCACGACGGTGTCCCGCTCGCGGACGTCCACGTCGGGGCGAATCTCGTCACGAGCCGGACCCCGTCGGGCTTCACGTCCATCGGCGGCCCGTCGGGGCGCACGGACGAGGATGGCGTGTTCGTGATCGAGCAGGTGCCGCGCCGGCACGTGTACCTGACGGCCAGCGGGGACGACGTGCTGAGCGAATCGCTCGACCTCGACGAGTCGACGCCTTCCAAGGGCATCGAGATCCTCCTGTACCGGCGGTGTCACATGCGGTTCGAGTGGCAGGGCACCGAGCCGCCGCCGACAGCGATGGGCGTGCTCGACGCGGCGGGCGAGGCGCTCTCGCTCGTCATCCGGACCAAACAGTCGATGATGAGCATGTCGCGCGAGGACCTCGAGGACGGGCGCTCGCGCGTCGTCTCGGTGAGCGAGGCGGCGGCGACCCTGGTCCTGTACCGGGACGGCGAAGAGCTCGAGCGGATCCCCTTGACGCTCGCGCCGGGAGAAGTCAACGTCATCCGGCGCTGAATGGGCAGCGCCCGGAAGTCACCACGATGGTCAAGCTCCACGTCAACGTCGATCACGTCGCCACCGTGCGCCAGGCGCGGCGCGAGGCCTTCCCCGACCCCGTGGCCTGGGCGCTCGCGGCGGAGAAGGCCGGCGCGGAGGGCATCACCTGCCACCTGCGCCAGGACCGCCGCCACATCCAGGACGACGACGTGCGGCGGCTGCGGGCGGAGATCACGACGTTCCTGAACCTCGAGACGAGCCTCGAGCCCGAGATGCTCGCCTTCGCGCTCGAGAGCGGCGCCGACGCGTTCTGCCTCGTGCCGGAGTCCCGTGAGGAGATCACGACCGAGGGCGGGCTCGACGTCCGCGGCGAGCGGGACCGGCTCGCGGACGCTGTCCCGGCCCTGGCCGCGAGCGGCGGCCTCGTGAGCCTCTTCGTCGACCCGGACAGGGAGCAGCTCGACGCGGCGCGGGAGGTCGGCGCCCAGTTCGTCGAGCTGCACACGGGGGCGTACGCGAACGCGACCGGGGCGGAGCGCGAGCGCCAGCTCGACCGCCTGCGGGATGCGGCGCTCCACGGGCGGGGCCTCGGGCTGCGCGTCAACGCGGGGCACGGTCTCGACTACGGCAACGTCGGGCCGGTCGCCACCCTGCAGCACGTCGAGGAGCTGAACATCGGATTCGCGATCGTGGCCCACGCCCTCATGTATGGTGTTGCGGCGGCCGTGGGAGAAATGCGAGCCTTGATCCTGCATCCCTGACCCGGACCCCGCCACCTCGACCACCACAGCCACCCGTGCCGACACGAACGACCATGGAGCACCCGCTCGCTGGAAGCCTCGTCGCACTCCCCACTCCGTTCCGGGGTACCGAGCTCGATTTCGAGGTCTTCGCCAGCCTCGTCGAATTCCACGTCGAGGCCGCGACCGACGGCATCGTCGTGGCGGGCACGACGGGCGAGGCCTCGACCCTCACCGAGCACGAGCACCGCTCGCTGATCCACGCGGCGGTCGAGCAGGCACGCGGGCGGATCACCGTCGTCGCCGGGGTCGGCACGAACGACACGCACGAGTCGGTCGAGCTGGCGCGGTTCGCCGGAGCGTGCGGCGCGGACGCACTGCTCGTCGTCACGCCCTACTACAACCGACCGAGCCGGAACGGGTTGCTGCTCCATTACGGCGCGATCGCCGAGGCGACGAGCACGCCCGTGATCCTCTACAACGTGCCGGGCCGCACGGGCGTGGACCTCGTGCCCGAACTCGCGCGCGAGCTCGGCGAGCGGTGGGAGAGCATCGTCGCGATCAAGGAGTGCAGCGACTCCCCGGAGCGGATCCGTGAGCTCGTCCAGGAGAGCGGGCTCGCCGTGTTCTGCGGCGAGGACGGGCGCATCGCTGACTTCATGCAGTACGGGGCCGCGGGCGCGATCAGCGTCATCGGCAACCTCGTCCCGAACGACGTGGCCGAGCTCGTACGCGCCGCCCGCCCGGGTGGCGACGCAGCGCGGGCCGCGCAACTCGTCGAGCACCTCGCGCCGCTCGTGCGCGACCTCTTCATCGAGGTGAATCCCGTCCCGCTCAAAGCTGCGCTCGCGAGTCTCGAGCGCTGCCCGTCCCAAGTCCGCCTCCCGCTCGCTCCGCTGGAGGAAGCGCACGCGCGTCAGCTCGAGTCGACGATGCGGTCCTACGGAGCCAAGCTCGAGCTCGCACCCCTCTGAGCCCGGCTCCGAAGGACCGCGAACCCGAATCACAACACGAACATGATCGAGTAGCCGTCCGACAGGTCGAACAGCGCCCCGCCCGCGGCGGGGTCCCGGAACCAGGCCTGGAAGTTCCAGGTGGAACCGGGCGTGATGATCGTCGAGGCCGAGGGTGGCATCGTGTTGTCGACGGCCGTCTCGAGCACGCCATTCGCACTCGCTTGCACCACCGGGAGCCGAGCCAGCGAGGGTCCGCCAAAGCACTGAGCTCCGTTCCCGAACGGGGTCTGGATCTGCAGCGCGCCGTAGTAGAAGAGTCCGGGCTGCGTCGCCGGGACGGACTCCGCCCTGAGGACGAGGTTGTTCGCGAGGACCCGGTTGCTCCCCGAGGCCTCCATCAGCGCCGGCGACCCGGTCGAGTTCGGCGTCGAAACGCAGTAGCTCGTCCCGATCGGCGTGCAGTTCCTCTGCCCACCCACCCAGGGAAAGGGACTCGACCGAACCCCGTACGGTGGCGCCCCGGGGGCCGAGAACCCGCGTCCGCCATTTCGGCACTATTAGCTGCCATATCGGCGGCTTCATTCCCCGACTACGACCGAAATCGGCCCTCTCACCGCCCAGGAGCGTATTCTGGCCTGGCATGGGCCTTGCTTATTGATACGGGGGGACAGGTCTACCACCAGGAGGTCCACGCATGGAAGCCCAATACACCCACCGATCGCAAGCGGCCCTGGCGGCGGCTCAGAGCCTCGCGCAGGCGGCCGGGCACCCCGAGCTCCGGCCCATCCACCTCGCGTCCACGTTGCTCGCGGAGCCCGAAGGCGTGACCTCCGCGGTGCTCGAGCGGCTTGCGGCCGAGCCGCGGGCCCTGCTGGGTGAGCTTCGATCCGAACTGGACAAGCTGCCGAAGACGACCGGGCAGTCCGGCATGTCCGCCGCGCTCCAGACGGTTCTCGCGGACGCCTCGAAAGCCGCGGCGGAGATGTCGGACGAATACGTCTCGACCGAGCACCTGCTCCTCGCGTTGACCCGTGCGGGCAGTCCCGAGGTGGTCGGTCTGTTCGCGGCCCGCGGGATCACGCCGGAGCGCGTCGAGGCCGCGCTCGCCGAGGTCCGCGGTGACACGCGGGTCACCTCGCCCGATCCCGAGAGCACGTTCGATGCGCTCGCGAAGTACGCCCGCGATCTGACGGCCGAGGCCGAAGCGGGCAAGCTCGATCCCGTGATCGGTCGGGACACGGAGATCCGGCGCGTCCTCCAGGTGCTCTCGCGGCGCCGCAAGAACAACCCCGTCCTGATCGGCGATCCCGGCGTGGGCAAGACCGCCATCGTCGAGGGGCTCGCGAACCGGATCGTCGACGGCGACGTGCCCGAGTCGATCAAGGGCAAGCGGATCATGTCGCTCGACCTCGGCGCGCTGCTCGCAGGCGCCAAGTTTCGCGGCGAGTTCGAGGAGCGGCTGAAAGCCGTGCTCGAGGAGGTCGCCGAGAACGAGGGCAAGGTCGTGCTGTTCATCGACGAGCTTCACACGCTCGTGGGCGCAGGCGGATCCGAGGGGGCCCTCGACGCGGCGAACATGCTGAAGCCCGCGCTCGCGCGGGGCGACCTGCACTGCATCGGCGCGACCACCCTCGCCGAGTACCGCAAGTACATCGAGAAGGACGGCGCGCTCGAGCGGCGATTCATGCCCGTGCTCGTCGGGGAACCCTCCGTCGAGGACACGATCGCCATCCTGCGCGGCTTGAAAGAGCGCTACGAAGTGCACCACGGCGTGCGGATCCAGGACGGCGCCCTGATCGCCGCGGCGCGGCTCGCCGACCGTCACATCACCGACCGGTTCATGCCCGACAAGGCGATCGACTGCGTCGACGAGGCCGCCTCGTACCTGCGCATCGCCATCGATTCACTGCCGCCGGAGCTCGACGTGCTCGAGCGCGGGATCCGCCGCCTCGAGATCGAGCGCACGGCGCTGCAGAAGGACGACGGGCGCGCGGACACCGCCCGGCGCATCGACGTGATCGGCGGGGAGCTCGCCGAGCTGAACGAGGAGACCACGGCCCTGCGCGCGCGTTGGTCCACGGAGAAGGACCTGATCACGACGATCCGCGCCGGAAAACTGCTGATCGAGAGCCTCAAGGCGGAAGCGGAGAAGAAGGAGCGCGAGGGTGACCTCGAACGCGTCGGCGCGGTCCGATACGGAGAGTTGCCCGAGGCGGAGAGGAACCTCGAGCAAGCGGAGGCGCGGCTGGAGTCGGTCCAGGAGAGCGGTGCGCTCCTGCCCGAGGCGGTCGACGAAGAGCTGATCGCCCAGATCGTCAGCCGGTGGACCGGCATCCCCGCGGCGAAGATGCTGGAGACGGAACGCGAGAAGCTCCTGGACATGGAGCAGCGGATCGGCGAACGGGTCATCGGACAGGAGCACGCGATCCAGGCGATCGCGCAGGCCGTCCGGCGCGCCCGGGCCGGCCTGCAGGAGACGACGCGCCCCCTGGGCTCGTTCCTCCTCCTCGGCCCGACCGGCGTCGGCAAGACGGAGGTCGCGCGGGCGCTCGCCGATTTCCTGTTCGACGACGAGAAGAACATGGTGCGCATCGACATGAGCGAGTTCATGGAGAAGCACTCCGTCGCGCGCATGATCGGCGCGCCGCCCGGCTACGTCGGCTATGAAGAAGGCGGTCGCCTGACCGAGGCCGTGCGCCGCAAGCCACACTGCGTCATCCTCTTCGACGAGGTCGAGAAGGCGCACCCGGACGTCCTGAACGTCCTGCTCCAGGTCCTGGACGACGGTCGCCTAACCGATGGCCAGGGCCGCACGGTCGACTTCACGCAGAGCCTCGTCCTGATGACGAGCAACCTGCGCTCCGAGGATGAAGTGCACGGGTTCTTCAGGCCCGAGTTCCTGAATCGGCTGGATGAGATCCTCGTCTTCGACACCCTCACGCGGGAGCAGATCCGCGACATCGTCACCGTGCAGGTGACTCGGCTCGCGGACCACATGGCGGAGCAGGAGCTCGGCCTCGAGCTCACGCCGGCCGCCCTCGACCGGTTGGCCGAGGAGGGCTACGACTCCGAGTTCGGCGCCCGGCCCTTGAAGCGCGCCCTGCAGCGCAACGTCCAGAACCCGATCGCCGAGGCGATCCTGGAAGGCCGGCTCGAGCACGGCCAGACCGCCTTCGTGGACTTCGCGGACGGCGAGTTCCGCGTCGAGGCGCGGGCCACCCGCGTGCCCCCGGAGCTGGTGAACGCCTGAGCGGGGACGGCGGCGATCAGGGCTCCGTCGCCAGGAGCGCCTCCATCGCCGTCACCATGGCCGTGTAGTCAGCGACGTAGGCGGGGATGCCCATCAGGTCGGTGAGCTCGCTCGTATCGACCTCGCCGGCGATCGAGGGCACCTGAGTATCGTAGAGCTGGTAGAGCTCGTCTTCCTCCAGCCCGGAGTCGCGGAGGTGGCGGATCAGCTTGAACCAGCCGTTCGCCGTCCGGCCCATGTAGCCGCGCCGCCGGGACCTCAGGTTGGAGATCGGGGGAGTGATCGTGCGCGGGTCTCCGTTCGGTGAGAAGCGCTCCACGAAGCAGAAGTCGCGGACGGTGTCGATGTGCTGCGCATCGCTGAGCGTGTCCTCGATGATGCCCCGGAACGAACGGCCGTCCTGGGCCCGCCCGTCGGTCACCACGTCGGTGATCGTGGCACCGGCCAGGTCGGCGAACGTCGCGTGCACGTCGACGCCGTCGATCGGGGCGTTGGAGACGCGCCCCGGATTCGCGACCAGCGGGCCGGCGACCAACAGCGGTACCTTCGTGCCCTGCTCGTAGGGCTCGTGTTTGAAGTGGTTGTTCCCCGGCTGGATGATGAACGGGTACACAGAGCCGAGGTCCTTGCCGTGGTGCGTGATCGCGAAGCTGAGCGTAGGCGGCGGCGATCCGTTCTCCCCCATGACGAAGACCATCGTGTCTTCGAGCACGGCGTCGAGCCCCCCCATCGAGTCGAAGAGCGCTTGCAGGCGGCTGTCCAACGCCTCGATGAGCGCGCAGTAACCCGTCCACCCGTCCATGGTGCCCGACCCGCCGGGGATGATCAGACCGTAGGGCGTGACCGCGGGCCAGTACTCCGTCGTCGTGAGCTGCGAGGTGTCCGGGAAGTCGCCGTACGGAGAGTGAGCCGCGTTGAACGAAGACGTGATGAACCAGGGCTGTCCCGGGTAGTTCAACGCGTAGAGATCGACGAGCTCGAGCGTGAGCTCCCGCTCGCGCTCCGTCGCGTAGACGTGGTTCAGCACCTGTGTGAAGCTCGGGTCCGACCCGAACGTGGCGAAGGTGTAGTAGTTGTAGTACCCGGGGATCACGTCGTCCGCCGCGTTATTGCTGCCGCTCACGCCGGGCACGTGGACGGCGGGCGGAGTCGGCGGACCCTCGAGGTTGGCGTGGGTGATCCATGCCTCGTCCCAGGCGCCGAAGTTCAGGGCGTGCGCCCAGCCGTATCCAGGCAGACCCCCGAGCGCCGTCTCGGGGGTGGTCAGCGCGAGGTGCCACTTGCCGAGGAAACCCGAGCGGTAGCCCGCGGACTCGACCACTTGAGCGATCACCCACTCGTCGTTGCCGGGACCGATCCCGAACTCAGCGAGCGTGCCGACCCTGTCGGGTGAGATCAGCGAGCCGACACCGTTCCGGAACGCGTAGCGCCCCGTGTACATGGCCGCGCGCGTGGTCGAGCACGTCGGGTTGACGTGGAACTGGTTGAAGCGGATGCCCTTGGACGCCAGCTCGGAAATGAACGGCGTCCACGGATACAGGTTGGCGCCGGTCGGGTCCTCCAGGATGTTCAGGGGATTGTCGCCGTCGTACTTGTTCTGGTCGTCGTAGATGCGCAGGAACTCGATCCCCACATCGTCGATGATGATGTTGAGGATATTGTATTGCTGGAACGAGTCCCGGAACGTCGCGCCGAGACCGTCCGAGAGGTTGAAGAACGACCCACCGCCCGCGGGGTCGCGGAACCAGGCCTGGAAGTACCAGGTCGAGCCGGCGGTGATCGTGCCGGCGGCCGCCGGCGGGTTCGTGAAGTCGACGGTGTACGCGAGCATGCCGCCCACCGCCTGCACCACGGGCAGGCGGTAGACCTGAGACCCCGCGGCAGCGACGCACTTCAAGCCGTTGCCGAAGGGCACGCCGGCTCCCCCCGCTGTCTGCGAGTCGCTGTAGAAGAACACCCCGAACTGATCGGGCACCGGACCCGCGAGGAGCGTGAAGTTGTTGTTCGGGACGACGCAGTCGCCATTCGACGACATGATCGCCGGACTACCCGTCGAGTTGGGAGTGGACGAGCAGAAGTTGTTCGTGGTGCAGTTCTGCGCCTGCGTCGAGCCGGTGAGACCGAGGGCGAGGCCCAGTCCGAGACCGACGGTCCTGCGGCGCAGGCGAACGAGTGTGGTCATGTGCGATTTAGCTGATGCTGGGTTTGCTGCCGGGCCGTGCCTCCCACGGTTCCTCGCCCCAGCCGGATAATCGGGATCGTCCCTTAAAATACCCTGCCCTGCTCGACTTCGCTACCCGGGGAGAGCCCGGGAGGGAGGCTCGGCGGCGTCAGGCACATCGAATCGGGAGCCCATCGGGAGCCAAATGGGGGGGGCAGCCGGGGCAGAACGTCGCCTCGCGGGCGTCCGTCCGCTCGAGGTCCACGGGCCCCCCCTCGGGCCCGCGAGCCCGGAACGGGAAGTCCGCCCCCGTTCGAGGTGCTGCGTTTCCCTGCCACGTCGCGACGTTCGAGTCCATGACCGCCGGCAGCTCGAGGTCGTGGTGCGCGACGTTCAGATGGCGGAGGATCGCCCCGACGACGGACGCGGGGACCTGGGACAGAACGGGGGCGGCGGCCGAGATGCCCGGCACGGCGAGGCCCAGTCCTCGGAGGAGCTTGCGCATGGGGGACCGCCGGAAGGGAAGCGAGCGGGGGCGAGTGCATCGTGATGGGTCGTCTCGATTCGCGCCGCCGAGAGCGGGCGCCGGACCGCGCCAGGCGGTTGAATAGCCGGAGGACCGCGCGGCCCCCGAACTATGAAACGGTTTGTCATGATCCTGGCGCTGGTCGCCGGCGGGCTCCTTGCCGCGCGGGCGATGTGGCCGCGGGCGGACGAGCGCATCCGCTCGCCCTTCCGGCGTCGCGACCTCGTCGCCGAGCTCGCGCGCGCGAGTATCGAATGGCCGCCGGGTGCTCGGGCGCAGGCGCGCGACGGCGACCGCGCCTATCGGACGGCGGAGAGCCGCAGATTCGTGCGGCAGGTCGGCCTTCCACCGCGGTCCAGTGCGACCGTCCTCGTCCCGTCGCTCCTCGCCCCGCCCGGCTCGCGATATCGATTCGAGCTCGGCTCCGCCACGCGCTTCCGGTCGCGGTTCGGACTCGATGGCGCCGAGGGCGCGGCGCCGGACACCGCCTTCCGCTTTCGAGTGAGCGCCACGAACCGGGGGCGGGACGAGGTGCTCTTCACGCGCGTCGTATCCGCGGGCGAGCAGCGAGCGCACGGCGGCTGGTTCGAGCTGGACGTTCCGCTCCCGGAGTGGGTGGGGCCGGACGCGACGCTCGAGCTCGCGGTGGATGTGGACACGACGCCGGTCTCCCCCGCTCCAGCTCCAGTGCCCGTGTGGGGCGCCCCGGCGCTGTTCGAGCCCGACGACCGCCGGCCGCGTCGCCCCACCGTGATCCTCGTCTCGATCGACACCTTGCGTGCGGACGCGACCGGACCCTACGGAGCGCGGGGCGCGACGCCGCACATCGCCGCTCTCACCGCAGACGGGGTCACCTTCGAGAACGCCTTCAGCACGTCCCCCTGGACGACGCCGTCCCAACTCTCCCTGCTGACCGGACTCTACCCGTCGGGGCATGGTCTGAACCGCGCCTACGGCCGGAACCTCTCGCTCGCGGAGCCGGGGCTCGCGACCCTCGCCGACAGACTCAGCGCAGCGGGTTACACGACCGTGGCCGTCGCGAGCGATCACGCGGTCGATCCCGAGCTCGGCTTCGACAAGGGCTTCCACGCATTTCACAACCACGTCACGCAGGACATGGCCGACCTCATGCCGGCCGTGCGCGGCGCGCTGGACCGCCTCACCGGCGAGCCGCTCTTCCTGTTCCTGCACACCTACGACCCACACGCACCGCTCTTCCGCACCGCCGCCGGCGCGCCCACGCGCGTCGGGCGCCTCAGCGTGGGCTTCCACTACCACACCTTCATCGATCTCGGACCTCCGACCGAAGCGGAAGTGGCGTTCGTCCGCACCCTCTACGCCGACCACGTGCGATACGTCGACGCGCGGATCGGGGAGCTCGTCGCGCTCTTGAAGGAGCGCGGGCTCTACGACGAGGCCTTGATCGTGCTGACCAGCGACCACGGCGAAGAGCTCTTCGACCGCGGACACTACGGCCACGGCTTCGAGCTCTACGAGCACCAGCTCCACGTGCCGCTCATCGTCAAGTTTCCGCGCGGCGAGCGCTTCCGGGCGCGCGTCGACGCACTGACCTCGCTCGTCGACGTCGTCCCGAGCCTGCTCGAGTACCTCGGCCTCGAGCCCGGGAACGTCGACGGGACGAGCTTCCTCGACGTCCTGCGCGGCCGCGCCGAAGCCCACCGCGACGTCGCCTTCGCCGAGGCGCTCGCGTGGGGTCCCGAGCGCAAGGCGCTGCGCACGAAGCGGTTCAAGTACATCCGGACGTTCGCCGACGCGGAGGTCCGAGCGCTCGGGCTCAGGAACGGGACCTACGACAAGCTGCTCGACAAGACGCCGGGCGAGGAGCTCTACTTCCTCGAAGACGACCCCGGCGAGCGCATCGACGTCGCGGCGCTCCACCCCGACCTGGTCGCCCGGATGCGCGCGCTCCTCGCCGCGTTCTGCGAGCGCGAGACGCCGCAGGGCGCCCCGCGGACCCGCGACCCGGCCTGGGTCGCCGCCATGGAGGCGCTCGGGTACTTCGGCGGCGACTGAATACGGTGCCGCACACTTCCGCGCCGCCTAGCGAGCGGTTGGTACCGCACGACTACCGGCGCAGCGCCGGTCGTCGTGCGGTACCAACCGCTCGCTAGGCGGCGCGGAAGTGTGCGGCACCGTATCACGTCCATCCCCTTGCCGTACAATGGGTTGCGTGCGGTTGGCGCGGACAATCGCGGCGTGGGGCGCAGGACGTTCGGAACCTCGCCGCGCGCGCGCGGTTCGACGCTGATCCTCCCTCCCCGGCACCCCGCCTCCCCGACCCCCGAATCCGCAGGAAGCGTTCCATGGCGACCCCGACCCCCGAGCGAACGGACGTTCTCACTGCCCGCGATCCTCTGCGCGCGCCCACGGTGACGCGGCGTCTGATTCTCCAAGGCGGACTGACCGGAGCCGTCGCCGCGGGCCTCGGCGCGCGCACCGCCGCCTACGGTCAGGCCAGTCAGATCGGTCCCGCGACCGCCGCGGGGGGAGTGCTGCGCGACGACATCCTGACGCTCGTGAACCACGTCACGCAGGGCTTCACGCGCGCTTCGTATGAGGAGGCGAAGAGCCTCGGCTTCGAGGGCTATCTCGAGTCGCAGCTCGACCACGAGAACATCCCCGACGTGGAGATGGACGCGGTCCTCGCGCAGTTCCCCACGCTGACGATGACGTCGAAGGAGCTCTTCGACACGTACGGTCCGCCCGCCGGCGGGAACGGGATCCAGCCGCTCGTCGAGCTGCGCGCGGCCACGGTCCTGCGGTCGATCATCTCGAAGCGTCAGCTCTTCGAGCGCATGGTCGAGTTCTGGACGAATCACTTCAACGTGTACCACCTCGACAATCCACTGCGGATCCTGAAGACGGCGGAGGATCGCGACGTGATCCGCGCGCACGCCCTCGGCAACTTCGGGGACCTGCTCCTCGCGGACGCGAGGAGCGGAGCGATGATCGTGTACCTCGACAACATCGCCAACACGGTCGGGAACACGAACGAGAACTACGCACGCGAGGTGATGGAGCTCCACACGTTCGGGGTGGACGGCCCCTACACAGAGCAGGACATCCAGGAACTCGCGCGGGTCTTCACCGGTTGGACGATCTTCCCGCCCCCCAACCAGAGCTACGGGAACTTCCGGTTCGCCGTAGGAGCCCACGACAACGGCCCCAAGTCGCTCCTCGGCCTGAACATTCCCGCGGGTGGCGGGGTCGGCGAGGGCGAGACCGTGCTCGCGTTCCTCGCCACGCACGTGAAGACGGCGGACTTCATCGCGCGCAAGATGGCAGCCTGGCTCCTCTCCTACGACCCGCCGCAGTCGCTCGTCGACCGCGTGGCCCGGACGTTCCTCAGCACGGGCGGGGACATCAAGTCGATGGTCCGCGAGATCATGAGTCCGCAGTCGTTCGCGGAGTACCACCCGATCGCGCACCCGAAGCTCCGGCGCCCCGGGCACTTCGTCAATTCGGTCCTGCGCGCCACGGGCGCCACGATCAACGCGCCGGGCGGGATCATCCAGAGCCTCGCGCTCATGGGACACATCCCGTTCGACTGGCTGTCACCCGACGGCTACCCGGACTCGATCGAGGCCTGGGGCCACGCCGTCCTGCCGCGGTGGGACTTCGCGGCGCGCGTCTTCAGGAACCAGGTGCCGGGGGTCCAGATCACCGGACCGCAGCTCTTCGGATTGATCGGCGGAGCGCCGCAGGCCGAGGTTGCGCGAGCGATCGACGAGGTCCTGATGGGCGGCGCCATGTCCGCGACCGACGTGGCGGAGGTCCAGGAGTACGTCGACTCCTACCCGAACCTGACCGGCAGCGTCCTGCGCGACGCCTTCGCGCTCGCCGCCTCCTCGCCCAGCTTCCAGTACTACTAAGCCCCGGTCCCGTCATGGAGCACCCTCACGTGGAACGACACGGTCACGAAGCGCACCACTGCGACGAGTACGCCACCCTCTCACGCCGGGGCTTCCTCGACAGGTCCAAGCTCGCGCTCGCCGCGGTCGCGACGGCGCCCGTCTGGTTGCCGAAGATCGCGCTCGCCCGGGGCGGGAGCGGGGACCCCGACGTCCTCGTCACGGTCTTCCTGCGCGGCGGGATGGACGGTCTCACGACGTGCGTCCCGTACGGCGACCCCGACCTGTACACGGCGCGTCCGACCCTCGCCGTGCAGCCCCCGGGGATGCCCGACGGCGCCGTCGACCTCGACGGGTTCTTCGGGCTCGCGCCCGCGGCGGCCCCGTTGCTGACGCCGTACTCGAACGGACACCTCCTGATCGTCCACGCGACGGGCTCGACGGACCCTTCCCGCTCGCACTTCGACGCCATGAAGTTCATGGAGACCGCGACGCCCAACATGGGCGTGACCAATATCACGAGCGGCTGGCTCGCGCGGCACCTGCAGACGAGCGCGCCGGTGGGCAACGGCACGTTCCGCGGGCTCGCGCATGGCAACCTGATGCCGACCATGCTCAACGGGGCGCCGGGCGTCCTACCGATCGCCGATCCCGCGAGCTTCGCCTTCCCCGGTAGCCCGCTCACGGCCCCGCTGCGCCGCGCCACCATCTCGGACATGTACGCCAGCGCGGAGGACCCGCTGGGGACGGCCGCGCTCGGTTCGCTCGCGACGATCGACCTGCTCGACACGATCGACTTCGCCGGATACACGCCCGCGAACGGGGCCGTGTATCCGGACTCCGTCTTCGCCCAGTCCCTCAGAAGCACGGCCGCGCTCATCAAGGCCCAGGTCGGCGTCGAGGTCGCGCACCTCGACCTCGGCGGCTGGGACCACCACAACCAGATGGGACCGATCGACGGGATCCTCGCCGGACTGCTCGACACCCTGACCAAAGCGATCGAGGCGTTCTACCTCGACATGCAACAGGCGATCGGCCGCGTCGTCCTCGTCGTCCAGTCCGAGTTCGGGCGCCGCGTCGCCGAGAACGGGAGCGCCGGCCTCGATCACGGCCACGGCAACTGCATGCTCGTCCTCGGCGGTCACATCGACGGCGGACGGGTCCTGGCGCAGTGGCCCGGCCTCGCACCCGACCAGCTCGGCAACGGCGACCTCCCGATCACGATCGACTACCGCGACATCCTCGCCGAGATCGTGCAGATCCGCCTGCAGAACCCGAACCTGGGCGAAGTCTTCCCGAACTACTCGCCGAACTTCCAGGGCATCACGGTCTGACCCGGGCCAGCTGTACAGAGTCGCACACCCTGTCGCGAATGCGCGGCAGAGTGTGCAACTCTGTATGGATGTGGATGGAGTGTGCGACTCTGTATGAATGGATGCCAACCGCCGACTGCTCGCGTCGCTCTTCAGCGATCGGCTCCTCGCCTTGCACCCGCGCTCCGTGCTCGACGTCGGTTGCGGCGCCGGCCTGTTGCTGGAGAAGTGCCGGGCAGCCGACGTCCGCGCCGTCGGTATCGAACCGCGGTTCGAGTCGCTACGCGCGACAGCCGGCCCGCGCGTGCAGGCCGACGCCGCAGCGCTGCCGTTCGAGAGCGTGAGCTTCGACTGGGTGACGATGCGTCACGTGCCGCACCACCTCGAGCACCCGCGCGCCGCCTTCGCGGAGGCGTGGCGCGTCGCGCGCACGGGCCTGCTCATCGCGGAGCCGTGGTACGACCCGACCGTGCCGTCCCAGCACACGGCGCTCGCGGCGGACCGCTGGCTCAAGCGTCAGGACCGGCGGCGCGGCATGGTCCACGCCGATATCCTCTCAGCCGCGGACCTCATCGCGCTCCTGCCCGCGGCGGATGCGCAGTGCGAGCTCGAGACCCACCTCGCGCTCCAGACGCAGACGAGGGAGGAGCTCCAGATGCTCGCGCGCGAGGCATTGGGCGGAGCGACGCCCTCGGCTGCGGACGCGGAGGAGCTCGAGGGTCTGCTCGCCCGCGCCCGGGAGGGCGGCCTGACGCTGAACGGGACCCTGATCCTGCGGGCGCTCAAGCCTCGATGAGCTTCCGCACGCGGGTCACTAGCTGACTCGGAGTGAACGGCTTCTGGAGCAGCGCATCCCCCGCGACCCGGTCGGAGCGCTCGCCGGCGATCAGGTCCGTGTAGCCCGTCACGTAGAGCACCCGCATCTCGGGCCGGATCGCGGCGGCCTGGTCGGCGACCTCGAAGCCACCCATCTCGGGCATGACGATGTCGGTGATCATGAGGTCGATGGGACCCGGGTGCCGGCGGCAGATGGCCAGGCCCTCGCGGCCATGCCGGGCTTCGAGGACGGTATAGCCGTAGCTCTCCAGACCGCGGACCGTGAGCTGTCGGACCGATTCGTCGTCCTCGACGAGGAGGATCGTTTCCGAGCCGTCCGGAGCCGGCGGCAGGGCCTCGATCCCTGTGCTCTCCTCCGACGTCGCGCTCGTGTGCGGCAGGAAGATCGTGACGGTCGTGCCCGCCCCGGGCGCGGAGTCGACCGCGACGTCGCCGCCGCTCTGCTTGACCACCCCGTAGACCATCGAGAGCCCGAGGCCGGTCCCCTTCCCCGGACCCTTCGTCGTGAAGAAAGGGTCGAACGCGTGCTGGGCCGTCTCCCGATCCATCCCGCAGCCCGAGTCGCTCACCGTCATCAGCGCCCCGGGTCCCTGCCGCACGAGCCCGTCCATGCCGAGCGCCGCGCCGTGGCCGACCTCGATGTTGCGCGTGGCGATCTCGAGCTTCCCCCCGTCCGGCATCGCGTCGCTGGCGTTGACGGTCAGGTTGAGGAGGACCTGTTCGATCTGGCCCGGATCGGCGCGGACCCGACCCAGCTCGGAGTCGAGCGAGATCACGAGCTCGATGTCCTCCCGGATCGTGCCCGCGAGCATCGCTTCCACGCCGCGGATGACTTCGTTCAGGTCCAGGACGCGCAGCTGGAGGATCTGCTTGCGACCGAACGCGAGGAGCTGCTGCGTGAGCTTGGCGGCGCGCTTCGAGGCGCGGATGATCTGATTCAGGTCCAGGCGCTCGTCGGCTTCCGGATCCAAGCCGTCGAGCATGAGCTCGGCGTGGCCCTGGACGACCACCAGTACGTTATTGAAGTCGTGCGCGATGCCGGCCGCGAGCCGTCCCACAGCCTCCATCTTCTGGGCCTGCCGCAACTGCTCCTCGCTGACCCGCAGCGCCGCCTCTTCGCGGGACCGCTGGATCGCGATCCCCGCGATCCGCGCCATGGATTCGATGAGCTCGACCTCGCGCGAGCTGGGCCGGCGGGGCTCCGTGTAGTAGATGGCGAACGAGCCGAGCACGCGGTCGCCGCCGAAGGTGATCGGACAGGACCAGCAGGCCCGCAGACCGTGGGCGAGCGCCGTGTCGCGAAAGTTCTCCCACAAGGGGTCGGTGGCAATGTCCTCGACGATGACGAGGCGCCGTTCGTACACGGCCGTGCCGCACGAGCCGGCGCAGGGTCCCGCCTCGAACCCGTCGATCGCCGCGACGTACTCCGGCGGAAGGCTCGGTGCCGCCAGGTTGCGCAGGGTGCGTCCGTCCTCGTCGAGTATCAGGACGGACGCAAAGCTCCCCTCTCCGTAACGTTCGACCGCATCCGTGAGCGTCGTGATCGCCTCGACGAGGGGCCGGCCCATCGCGACCTGCTCGAGGAAGCGGTTCTGCCCCTCGCGGACGGCCGTCGCGCGGAACTGCGCCGTGACGTCCTGGATCGAGCCCGTGTAGCCGGCATGGCGCCCTTCGTCGTCGTCGAACGGCAGGCCCCAGTCGACGACCCAACGGTATTGACCATCACGGCGTCTGAAGCGGAACTCCACTTCGAACGGCTCGTGCGCCGCGACCGCCTGCTCGCACGCAGCGACGCAACGCTCGCGATCGTCGGGGTGGATCCCCTCCATCCAGCCGCGCCCCAGCTCCTCCTCCAGAGTGCGTCCGGTGAACTCGAGCCAGGTGTCGTTGAAGAAGTCGAACTGCCCGTCCACGTCGGTGTGCCAGACGAGGAGCGGGTAGTGCGGGGGAAGTATCGGCCCACCGGCCGGCGCGCCGCGCGATTCCGCGTCGGTCGCGACGCAGGCACCGAACCAGCCCTCCAGCGTGCCGTCGGCAGCGAACCGCGGTGCGCCCGACTCGCTCACCGCGATCGTCGCGCCGTCGTTCCCGCGGAGGCGGTAGTCGACCGTGTAGGGAGCGGGCGGCTCGGGGCTGCGCGCCGACCGCACGCGGTCGCGATCCGCGGCCTGCACGAGTTCGGAGAGCTCGCCCTCCGCGCACCCGATCCGGCTGAGCCAGGCACCGTCCACGAGGGTGGGATGCCCGTCCGACGTCGCGGTCCAGAGGCATTGGCGTGTTGGGTGCATGGGCTCGACCGTGGAGAGCGTACCAGCGGAGCGCCCCTCCCCAGCCCCGGTGCCATTCACTCTGGCAGCGGAGCGCCCCTCCCCAGCCCCGGCGCCGTTCACTCTGGCAGCGGCCGTCTTCCCAACGTGCCCGTGCATCTTGCGTTCCGTCGCCGACTCTTCGGACTGCGGTGGCAGCCGGACGGCGGATACGGATCGGGCACGGGCACGTTGGAAGACAGCCGCCGCCAAGCCGGACGGCATGGTCCCCAGCCCGGATCCCGACCTGATGCGACCTCCAGCGGGCCGCCCACAGGCCACCCACGGGCCGCCCAGGGGCCGCCCAGGGGCCTTTTGTATACTTGAAAGTATAGTACCGGCAGGTATAGTACCGCCATGTTCATCGGCAGGGACCGCGAGCTCGCCGTGCTCGACGAGCTCCACGACTCGGGCAGGCCCGAGCTCTTCGTGCTCTACGGCCGCCGGCGAGTCGGCAAGACGGAGCTCCTCCAGCGCTTCTGTGCCGGCAAGCGAGCGGTCTACTACCTCGCCGCCCAGGTCCGCGACCGGGACAACCTGCGCGGCTTCCGCGACGCACTGCGCGACGGCCTGGCCGATCCCCTCGCAGAGGGGATCGAGTTCCCCGACTGGACGACGGCGCTCGGCTTCGCCGCGGAGCGCGCCGGCGACGAGCGGCTCGTGGTCGTGCTCGACGAGTTCCCCTACCTTTGCGAGTCGAGCAAGGGGCTGCCGTCGCAACTGCAGCGGTTCTGGGACACGCGCGGCAAGCGGAGCGGCCTCATGCTCATCCTCTGCGGCAGCCAGGTCTCGTTCATGGAGCAGGAGGTGCTGGCTGAGCGCTCCCCGCTCTTCGGCCGGCGGACGGGACAGCGGCGCCTCGAGCCGCTCGAGCCGCTCGATGCCATCGCGTTCTTCGATCGCTTCAGCGTGAAGGAGCGGGTGCTGGCCTACGCCGTCCTCGGCGGCATGCCCGCGTACCTCGGGCGGTTCGACGACCGGCGCTCCTTCAAAGAGAACGTCATGCGCGAGATGCTGCGGCCGGAGGGCTACCTCTTCGACGAAGTGCAGTTCCTCTTGAAGTCCGAGCTCTCGAACCCCGCGACCTACAACAGCATCCTCGCCGCGGTCGCCCGCGGCTCCGAACGCGTCGGCGACATCGCCTCGAGCGTGGGCGTCGACTCGACGACGGCCAACAAGTACCTGCACGTCCTCCGCGAGCTACGCCTCGTGGAGCGCGAGATCCCCATCACGGACCCGAACCCCTTGCGATCCCGGCGCGGTCGATACCGCATCGCGGACCGCTTCATCGCCTTCCACTTCCGGCACCTGCAGCCCAACATCTCCCTGGTGCACGCCGGTCGCGGGGCGAAGGTGTTCGACGAGTTCATCGCGCCCGATCTCCCACGGCTCTACGACGAAGCGCGCACGGACTTCGTCCTCGCCCACCTCCGCCGCGAAGCCGCGGAGATCGTCGGCGAGGAGATCGTCGAATCGGGGCGCTTCCCGGGTCGATTCGTGCGCGCCGTGGGGCGGACGGCGGACCGCGGCACGGTGGCGGCGATCGTCGTTCCGGAGGGCTCGCGCTCGACCGCGAGCCTCGAGCGGGAGCTCGCCGAGCTCGAGGCGGCCTTCGGGACGCCGGCCACGAAGCTCGTGTACACGATCACCGCCGACGCCGAGCGCCCGCTCGCGGTCGAGCTGGCGCAGGACGAGGGGCTCGGCTAGAACGCGCACGACGTATCGTTTCGGACAGGATCGCCGGAGATCCGTCCCCGGGCGACCGCTGCGAACTATGCTGACCCCATGAGGAGCGATCAATGATCGAAGCGTCAGCGCGCGAGCGGGGCATCATCGACGGAATGGGCGACGGGGGGGAGTCGTGGCGGAAGTGAGTGGGCTGGACAAGGAGTTCCAGGAGTACTTCGAGGCACTCGATCGCTCTCGGGGTCAGGACCGCTGCTACATCTGCCGCCGGACCGCGGCGGAGGTGAAAGCGTTCTTCGGCTTCGACGAGGACGGCATCCCGACCGAGGCGCAGAACTTCGGGCTCGAGGACGTCGTCCTGGAGAAGACCGACATCATGAGCTACCGCGGGCTCAGGCCCGTGTGCGCCGTGTGTCAGCTGAACTTCGACGCGATCTTCATGCTGTCCGAGCACGACGTCTTGCGGGGGCTCCAGGAGGAGATGGAGCACGATCGCGAGAAGCTCTGGCCGGACCATCCCGACTGAACCGCGGGCGGCGTCCGGCAGCGCACGGGTCGGTGAGCCGCTCGGGAGGCCGATCGACGCGTACCGCGCGGTAGTCGAGGTGCTACGCTCTCCCGCCCATGACGCCCGCCCCCGAGCAGCAGAGCGGTTTCCTCGCTCGACTCGCCGACATGGCGGAGCTGGGACGGTTCACGAAGTGGGTGCTCCTCTCCTCCCTCATCGGCGTCTTCGGCGGCCTCGCGGCGGCGGGCTTCAAGTGGCTCATCGAAGTGGTCGTCGACAACGTCTTCCGGCGCCCGACCGGCGTCGCGGGCGAAGGCGCGGGCGGGCTCGACGGCACGTTCTGGCTGATCCTCCTCGTCCCGACCCTGGGCGGACTCGCCACGGGCTGGCTGATCCAGACGTTCGCGCCCGAAGCCGAGGGCCACGGCACGGACTCCGTCATCCGCGCCTTCCACCGGCTCAAGGGTGTGATTCGCTCGCGCGTCATCTTCCTGAAGGCCCTGGCGAGCGCGATCACGATCGGGACCGGCGGCAGCGCCGGCCAGGAGGGCCCCGTGGCCCAGGTCGGGGCGGGCGTCGGGAGCTCGCTCGCCGGCGCCCTGAAGCTCACCGACCGCGACCGCCGCATCTTCCTCCTCGCGGGGGGCTCCGCGGGGATCGGGGCGATGTTCTGCTCACCGCTCGGCGGCGCGCTGTTCATGCCCGAGGTGCTCTACCGGAAGCCCGACTTCGAGGGCGAGTCGATCATCCCCTGCATCATCTCGTCGATCATGGCGTACGCGACGATGACGGCGATCTCGGGCCAACACCGTGCCGTCGAGATCGCGCCCGAGATCCTCGAGAAGCTGCGGTTCGACGATCCGCGCGAGCTCGGCGTGTACCTCATCCTCGGGATCCTGTGCGCCCTCGTGGGGTTCATCTACACGAAGGTGTTCTACGGCACGCACAACATCTTCGGCAGCATGAAGGCCGTGCCCAAGATGGTGCGGCCCGCGCTCGGAGGGCTCCTGGTCGGCGTGACGGCCCTCGCGATCGCCGGGTTCACGGGCGAGCACGGCATCTTTTTCGGCGGCTACGGGCTCATGCGCTCGTCGATCGCGGGCGAGCTCGCGATCCCGGTGTTGCTCGCGCTCCTCGTCGCCAAGATCCTCGCCACGTCGTTCACGATCTCCTCCGGCGGGTCGGGCGGCGTGTTCGCGCCGGCGCTCGCCATCGGCGCCCTGCTCGGAGCGATCGTCGGACATGGAGCAGAGGCCATCCTGCCCTTCGACATCAACCCCGCGTGTTACGCGGTCGTGGGCATGGGCGGGTTCTTCGCCGGGGTGGCGAAGGTCCCGATCGCGTCCGTCATCATGGTGTCGGAGATGACCGGGTCGTACGCCCTGCTCGCGCCGCTGATGCTCGTCGCGGTCGTGCACATGCTGCTCTCCACGCGTTGGACCATGTACGAAGCGCAGGTCGACAGCCACGTCGACTCGCCGGCACACGCCGGTGACTTCGTCGTCGACGTGCTGCAGAGCATGCGCGTGGAGGACGTCCTGCATGGAGCGCGCCGGCCGCGGATGGTACACGAAGACGTGACGCTGCGCGGGGCGATGAAGATCGTCGCGGTCTCCCACGAGACGCACTTCCCCGTGGTCGACGACGACGAGCACCTCGTCGGTGTCTTCTCCCTGACCGACCTGCGCCGGATCTTCCTCGAGAACGTGGTCGAGGACGTCATCATCGTGCACGACTTCATGGTCGACAAGGTCTACACGGTGACGATGACCGACAACCTCCACGACGTCCTCCAACTCATGACGCGCCACAACTTCTCGGCGGTCCCCGTGGTCGACGACGACGACCCGCGACGCGTGATCGCGCTCCTCGAGCGCAACACGCTCGGCGAAGCCTACGGGGAGAAGATCCGGTCCCTGAAGAGCGGCAGCGGCTCCGCCTAGACCACCCGCCGCACCCACCGGGCCAGACAGACTCTTCCGTTCACGTCAGACTTGTCCTAGACTGTCGCACTGCCTTCGGCAGCCCCGAGAAGCCCCGAGAAGCCCCGAGAATCCACCCGGAGAGACCCATGTACGACCCGCAAATGGTCCAACCCTTCCGCGAAGAGCTGACCTCGATCGGCGTCGAGGAGCTGCTCGGCGCCGACGCCGTCGACGAGGCCATCAAGAAACCCGGCACCACGCTGGTCTTCGTCAACTCGGTCTGCGGCTGCGCCGCCGGGAGCGCCCGCCCCGGCCTCCGCCTGTCCCTCATGAACGAGAAGAAGCCCGACCGCGTCGTGACGGTCTTCGCCGGCATGGACCAGGAGGCGACCGCGCGCGCCCGCGAGTACTTCAAGCCCTACCGCCCGAGCTCGCCGCAGATCGCCCTCATGAAGGACGGCCAGCTCGTGAAGATGATCCAGCGCCAGGACATCGAGGGCAAGGAACCCAACGCCGTCGCGCAGACGCTCTCCGCGGCCTACGACGAGTTCTGCTAACCCGGGTGCCATGAGCGAGCCCACGGCCACCGAAGGCCGCCAGCACCTGGCGGAGCTCCTCCTCCAGGAGGCCGTCTACCGCTCGCGCGAAACGCAGGCCACGAGCGGCGAGCTCCGTGCCCCTACCGCCGAGATAGGCACGGGCCCGGGCAACTGCGGCCTCGGCGCGGAAGCCGTCGTCGAGCTCGACCTCTCGCCGCGCGGTCGCGAGCTCTACGCCGGCATCTGGCCCGCGGGCCTCGCCCCCCCCGCGCTCGAAGCCGCGCGCGCCGCGATGGCCGACTGGGTCCGCCGCCAGGACGCGCTCGACCGCAAGCGCAACCACTTCATGAAGGACTTCCGCGGCACGCACGGCTTCGACCGCGCGGCCTACACGCCCGAGCAGGAAGCCGCCTGGCGCGCGGGCCTCGACCGCGTGAACGCCGAGGTCGACGAGGGCCGCGCCGCCGCTGCGAACGCCCTCTTGAAGGGGCCCTGATCCGATTCGCGCCGCCCGGTTCGGGGGTGCGCACATGCGCCGCCGTCGGAGTCGAGTTCGGAGCGGTCAGGCATATTCCCGCATCCAATCGGCCAGCCGCGAGAGCAGCTCGAGGAACGCTCCCTCGATGGACTCCCCGGATAGCTCCCCGGCCGCGGAACTTCGAGACCCCAGCGCGCGAGGTAGTCACGGTTCGACTCGGACAGGTCGCGAGCGCATGGGCCACGAAGGGAAACAGGAGCGCCCAGGACCGCCAGGATGGGGCGACATCCTCGAACTCGAGGAGCCGGGACCAAGCACTCGAGTCGACAGAATAAACCACCGGATGACCGCGGCTCTGTTGAATGAGGTGGGCCCGCGCCGTGTCCCGGGCGGCCCGTTTCGTCGTGGACTCGGGGTAAACCAGCTCACGTGCCATGGTGGACGCGGAGGGCGGGAGACGACTGCCGTTGCCGATCAGGAAAGCCAGGAGATCCGCCTTGGCATTCACTCCGAAACCGACTCGCAAGCGCGGGAGTAGCGTCGAGTTTTCGACCAGAGAAGGTTGTTCGGGCTCAGCCCGATCTCGCTCGCGTAGGGACGTGGCGGACTTGTCGTCGGCGTGCGCGCGCCAGCTGGCACGCCCGTGGGACGCGGCGACCGCAGCGAACGATTGCCAGGCCTTCGCTACGCCGACCGGAAAAGATCGGGCCAGGGTTCGCATCCGCTGCACGCTGGTGTGCCGAGCACCGACACGCCCCCACCAGCTCAAGCGTTCGTCGAGCCGCGGATCGAGCTCACGCGCAGCGAAAGACAAGAGGACCAAGGCCTCGGGAGCGATGATCGCCCGATACCCCTGCCGGTCGCCACCGCCGAGCGACCGCGGGAGTCCTCCGAGTGAAGTCCACTGACGCGAGCAGATGTCCGCGGCGACAGCGAGGAGACTCCTACGAACGTCTTTGCAGTTGCATGCTGACATGCTGAACGACTCCTTCGACCATGCTGGGAAACTCGGGAGCAAAATCCTGCGACGTCCGCCGCGAGCCCCCTCTGCGGCGCAGCTACACCGAGCTTCGCGCGTTGATCGACGAACGGCTCGACGCGTTGCCGTTGCCCCTGGACCTGCCGGATCTCGCCTTCGGAACGGCGGAAAGCGGTCGTCAGCGGCCCCCTTGCTCCACCTTGTCGTGGAAGAGATGCACGATCAGGGCGCCGCCCACATTCGTCAAGTTCTCCTGTGCGAAGGCGGCGCGAAGCTCGATGATCACGGGCTTCGGATAGTACCCGCACTCGATGACCCACACTCGCTCGTGCTCGAGCGCGAGCCTCCAGTCACGCGTCCGGATCTCCGGCGGGAACGGGTCGTCGCCCGCCAGCCGCGGTGCGTAGTAGTCGTAGCCGGTGGGCGAGTGCTCGTGGTCCAGATCCCACAGCGGCTTCACGAGTACCGCGTCACCGGGCTCAGCTCGCTCGAGGATCAGGCGTACGACACCGCGCCAGTTCTCCTGCCCCGGCGAGAGGGCCACGAAGACCGTGACGACGAGCATCGTGCCCACGACCAGGACCCTGAGCGCGGCTCGCGTCCTGTCGGACCCGACCGAGAGCCCGATCGCGACGAGCGCGAGCGCCGGCCCGGTCGAGCCCGCGACGTAGCGCCAGTTGTACGACACCCGCTCGGAGGTGAGCGACGCGAGCCAGGCCCATGCCGGCGCGAGTGCGGCGCCGCCGACGAGGAACAGCATGAGCAGGCGGTCCCGCCCCTCGTGCGCACGCCAGAGGGCACCCACGCCGAGCACCGCCGCGACGGCGACCGCGGCGGTGCCCGGCAGCGCGACGCCGTACGTCAGCCAGCTCCCCACGTAGCTCATACCCATGAAGAACAGGTGCCCGAGGCTCTGCACGAAGTCGGCGACCGACGAGTAGTTCGACCCCGCCGGCATGCCATGCTCGAGCTGCGCGACGAGCCCCCAGACGATCCAGGGCATCGAGACCACGAGGCCGAGGAGCGCGGGCGCGAAGAGCGAGCGGGCCGCCTCACGTCGCGATCGGTCCAACGCTGCGACGCAGGCGACGAGCGCGGAGAGCACCAGGCCGTAGTGCAGGAAATAGTAGTGCGAGTGCAGGCCGAGCCCCACCCACAGCGCGAGCCACCACCGCGATCGGCGGCCGTCGAAACCGGCGAGGATCGCCTCGACCGATCCCAGGACCGCGAGCGCCAGCCAGCCGTACATCCGCGCTTCGCAGAAGATCGTGAAGCAGAGGGTCGAGAGCACGCCGAGCCACGGGAGCAGGCGCCGCGCCCCGGCGTCCGGCAGCCGGCGCGCGAGCCGCACGAGCACGACTAGGTAGAGGACCCCCGCGAGCATCGCGGGCAGGCGAAGGGCGAGCGGGGTCTCACCGAAGACCTGGGTGCTCCAGCGGATGAGCAGGAACGAGAGCGGCGGGTGGTTGTCCATCCGCACCGAGGCGAAGAAGGTGAGGAGATCGGGCGCCCGCGCGTGAAAGAGGCTGTGAAACTCGTCGATCCAAAGGCTGCGCGAATACGTTCCGATGAGCCACAGGAGGACGCCGGCCGCGACGACGGCACCGGTGCGCGAGAGGCTCCCTGGACGCTCGTGTGCCACGGGCGCATCTTAGGGCCCGTCCGCGAACAAGTGTCACGTTTCGGCGAGCCATCGTCGTTCCTGGCAAGGCGCGCCGACGACGCGTATTCGCTGGATACTCGGAGAAGGCGCAACGCAGCCAGGGGCGACGAGGGCCGCCGAAACGTGACACTTGTTCGCGGACGGGCCCTGAGACCACGACCCGCGCCGGGCCGGCAGCGCCCGACCAGCGCGCCCGCTGCGGCGCAGACCAAGCCGACCGCGCTCCCCGTGCGCTCGGCTCCGGCCCCTTCTTCTAATAGGAGGTTCCGCCGTCACGGCCGATGGCCGCCCCACGGAGACGCGCTTGCGAAGGCTCGTCGCTGACCATCGCCGTTGTCGCATCTCCCGCTTCGCGTCTCCCGGCCAGCCCCTCCCCGCTCGCGGGCCGCGGCCCGCGGCCCGCAATTGCCACCTGATTTGCACCTGAAGGCTCGGATTCCGCCTCTCCCTCCGGACCTC
>Ga0114950_10000112_pt1 | contig 45043 bp, 39 predicted proteins | sample N075metaG_FD_83503 | JGI IMG/M metagenome (GOLD analysis project Ga0114950, IMG submission 83503) | Deep subsurface microbial communities from Kermadec Trench to uncover new lineages of life (NeLLi) - N075 metaG | ecosystem: Environmental > Aquatic > Marine > Ocean trench > Sediment | place...
CGCAATACGAGGCGCTGGGCTGGTGTACGCGCGAAGACCTCGAAGTCGAGGCGCAGGCGTGGATCGAGTTCGCCGAAAATCCGGCGGCCGTCTACCTGTCGACATGGTTCGAGGTGGTTGGGCGGAAATAGAAAAAAGGCACCTTCTTTCCTATTCCCGGTTCTCCCAGCCCGTGGCCCGCAGATACTCTTCGAGCGTAATCAGGTCCGGGTATTTCTTGCGCAGGCCGGCGACGTCGGCCTCGTAGCCAACTTCGTCATACCAGCGAAACAGCGGCCGCAGCGGCTTCGGCAAGCTTGCCAGATATTCTTCGAGCGGCGGCTGGTTGAAAACAATTACCTGCCCCATAACCTGACTGAACGTATCGACATAGGTCTGCACCGTCATCCGGTCGCCGGCGATATTGGCTGCAACGCCCAGCCATTCATCCGGATGATCGAAGGCCTCACCGACGAGCAAGCCGATGTCGCGGATGGCGATGAAATGCAGCATGCGATCCGGGTCACGTGAATCGGTGATGCCCACCTTCGCCGTGCGCGCCTGCTGTCGGTCGAAGTTCTCGTAGAACGCGACGGGCCTTAACACCGTGTACGGCACGCCGCTGTCGACGATCGCGAACTCGACCTGCATCTTCTTCGCGCCCTCGATGCCATTCCCCGGCTCCGCGGCCGCGCCCGACGAATAGATCAGATGCCTGATGCCCGAAGCCCTGGCCGCCGCGATGACGTTTCTGCCCTCCGCGATCTCATTCCGCGAGAAGCCGCTGTAAAAGAACACTTTATCGACACCCTCCATAGCGGCAATCAGCGAATCGCGGTCACCGTAGTCGCCCTGCACGACTTCTACGCCCTTTGCAGCCAGTCGCACACCCTTCTTGCCGTCGGGCTTGCGCGTCAGCCCGCGTACCTCGTATCCCCTGGCCAGCAATTCGTCGACTACGGCATTACCCTGGCGGCCGGTCGCGCCGCCGACGAGGATGGTTTCAGCGCCCGCGCCCGGTAGCACGGCGAACACGAGGGCCAGGCAAAGCAAAAATTCGCGTGTCAGGTTACTCATTGAAGGGTGTCCAATACGGCATTGCTCTTACAACCATCATAGCAACAATTGGATACGTGGGTGGTAGCCGGCCACGGGTCTCGTGTCTCCCGACACACCCCGTGCAATCCGGGGGGAGGTTTTTTTGTGTCACAGGTCACAGAATGCGACGTGCCCGTCCCGATACAGTGAGACCACGGAGAACCGCGTGATGCAAGTCGACAGGACACAGCAGAGTATCGCCCGGCCACAATTTCTGCTGGCCGGCCTGTTGCTGTGCCTGATCGCAGCGTCAGCGCTCGCTGAAAACGACAACCATGTATTCACGCTCGGCATCGACGGCGGGTACGTAACCACGGACACACCGCTGGCCTCCTGGACCGAGGGTGGGCTCGGCAAGCTGCGCTATGACGAAGACTCCGACGGAGTCAAACTATCGCACGTGTTCCTCGATTACCGGGGCCGACTGACGCAGACGCTGAACCTGAAAGCAACCCTGATGTACAACCCGGAGTTGTCGAACAAACTCGATTTCACCGAGGCGTATTTCGAGCTTCGGCCCATACCGCAGTCCCGCTGGCGAACACGCTTCAGGCTCGGCGCCTTCTACCCACACCTGTCGATGGAAAATGTCGACAACGCATGGACGAGCCCATACACGCTGTCATCGTCGACGATCAACACCTGGCTCGCCGAAGAGCTGCGAATCATCGGCGCGGAAGGCAAGGTGCTGCGGGACTTCGGCAAGACCTCGCAACATCGTGTCAGCTTCGAGGGCGGGGTCTTCTGGGTTAATGACCCCACCGGTGCGCTGCTGGCCGCGAAGGGCTGGTCGGTTCATAACCGCCAGAGCGGCATCCGTGCCGAACTCCCACTGCATTTCGGCACGACCTTCGAACCGTTTCAGGAACTCGATGACCAGGCGGGCTTCTATGCCGGCACACAATACCAGTACGGCCGGCGCATCAAGCTGAAATACCACCACTACAATAATCACGGCAATCCGAAGCAGGGCCCGGAATGGGGCGACACATGGTTGACGTACTTCGATTCCGCCGGGTTACAACTGGCGCTGCCGGCCAAGGTCGGGTTGATCGGGCAATGGCTCGACGGTCGCACCGTCTGGCAAGACCTCGACATCGGCTTCGATGCCTGGACGGTGCTGCTGACCCGCACTTTCAACAAGCACCGCGTATCCGTTCGCTATGAAGAATTCTTCATGGACAAGAAGCAGGCAAGCAATTGGGGGCCACAGCAGGTGCTCGACGACGGCCAGGCACTGACCGTCGCGTGGCTGTTCAGCTATTCCCGGTCCGTTCGCTTCGGTGTCGAGTGGATCAATATCGAAAGCACACGACCCCAGTTCGTTGATGCAGGCTTCGAGCCGACGATCGACGAGAACCAGTTGATGCTCAGCATCCGTTACCTGCTGAGCAATAAGGCGAAGTAAGCCGGCCTCGCAAGCTGTTAAATACCCTCAGGCAGGTTGGGGCTGGGGAGTTGATACTCGCTCGCTACCCGCACGCCTCGTCTCGAAATCGAGCACCCAGCCACAAAATTCGCTTGCCGGCATCGGGCGGGCGATGAAGTACCCCTGGGCGATCTCGCATCCCCGGGCAGTCAGCCATTGCAAAGCGGCCTCAGACTCTACGCCCTCTGCCACCGAGGTCAGCCCCAGCGTATGTGCGATCTGGATCGCAGCCGAAACGATCGCCGCATCCTCCTCCCCGGATGGCAACGGCATGACGAACGACTTGTCGATCTTGAGCTCGTCGACCGGCAGGTGCTTGATCTGACCGAGCGATGAGTAACCGGTGCCGAAATCGTCGATCGCCACTCGCACCCCGAAGTCTCGCAGCATCTGCAACAACAACGCGGCACGATCGAGATCACGTACAAACATTTCCTCGGTCACCTCGAGTACGAGCTTGCGCGGATCGATACGCGACTCACGCAGAAGTTCGGTGACATAGAACGGCAATTTCTGATTCACCAGGTCGCGAGCCGACAGGTTGACCGCAATCGAGAGATCGAGACCGGCGTCCGCCCAGACTCGACACTCGCGAATTGCTGCGGCCAGCACCCAGTTCGTCACAACCGAAATATTCCCGGCCTGTTCTGCCGCGGGAATGAACTGGTCGGGCATGAGCCAGCCAAATTCCGGATGCTGCCATCGTACGAGTGCCTCGGCGCCGATCACACGCCCGGTGCCAAGATCATATTTCGGCTGCATGTACAGGAGAAGCTCGTTGCGGCTGGCAGCACGACGCAGGTCGCCCAGCAAGGTCACCTGGCGCACGTAGCTCTCTTCAAGGCCATCCTCGTAAGCTCCACAACGCTGATGGGACGCCTGTGCTTTGTTCTTTGCAACGGATGCGCGTACGAGCAGGCGCTCCGGGTCGGTCCCGTGTTGCGGAGCAGTGCAGATACCAAATACCGCATCGAGAGTCACGTTGACGTCGCGAACGGAGAATCCATCGTCCAGCAGTTGCCACAGATACTCGGCCAGTTCGACCGCCATACCCATGTTCGCGTCATCCAGTACGATCAGGAACTGATCGCTCTCCAGCCGCGCCAGCAGGTAGCGCGAATCCAGGTTTGCCCGTAGTCGCTCGGCCACATGCACGATCAACCTGTCCGCCAGGTCATGACCGAGGCTGCTCTTGATCTGCGCGACGCCGCTCAATCCGATTTCCATGATCGTAACCGAGCGCTCGACCAGCCCGGCTCGCTCTATCAGGTCGGGCAACTTTTCGAGAATCTGGAATCGATTCGGCAGACCGGTCAACGTATCGAAGCGCGCGTGATAGGAGATACGCTCCTCGCGCTCTGCGATACTGGCCTGCATCGTATTAAATACCCTGGCCAGTTCTCCGATCTCGTGCTTTGCACCGTCCTCGACCTGCTCACGATAGTCGCCATCGATAATGCGCTGAGCAGCGGTCACCAGCGTACGGACCGGATTACTGACGGCGCGTGACAACCAGAGCGCCCCACCGAGCGCCAGCAGCAACGCAATCGCACTCAGCACCAGGATGCCGAGGCGCAGAAGCCGGTACGGCGCCATCGCGTCGTAGAGCGATTTCTGCAGATAAATATAGACCCCGCTCGATTCATCGATAAACGGCAGCCGCAGGACAACCTGCTCACGCCCGAGCCGGTCGATAGCCAGCGCCGGTCCCGGCGTCGTGGCCAGCTTCGACATCTCGGTTGCAATGATGGCGGTGTCCTTATTCGACAATGATGTGCCGAACCGCCGAGCGGAGCCGCCTCCCTCCTGCAGAAAGGTCACGTCGAGGCCTAGCAGACTGGCCAGGCTCGATGCCAGTGCGTCGCCCACCTCGAATCCCATCGTCACCCAGGCGATCGGCAAGGGCGCCTTGACGGGCACCGTCATCACCTCATACATTTTGCCGTCCACCATCAGCGTCGCCCGGGCAAACCCGGTCGCTTCGGCATCATGTACGAAGTTGGGAAAAGCGAGTTCGTCACCGCCGAGTGATCTGGATGTGGCGATAATCTGGCCGTCTTCATTCAGCAGGATTGCGATATCTGCCTCGATACGACTGCCGTGATTGCGCAGCACGGATGAGATCGTCTCCGTATCATCGCTGGCAACCGCCTGCTTGAAACCGAAATCGGAAACGAGTAGCTGGACCGTGTCGCGTAACTGCTTGGCGCGTCCGTCCATGATCTGACGAAGAATGCCGCCGCCGGTACCGATCGCCTCATGCGCCTGCGCCGCAACATCACGGTTCGCCGTGTAGAGCACGATCGTAACGGTCGCCACCTGCGTTATGACGACCAACAACGCGACCAGAACGAAGACTTGCGCGCGCAGACTACCCATTAATATGTGACCCCGAAAACCGGCAAAATCCCACGAAACACCTTATATGTAACAATCTTCGCATTGCGTGGATTACGTCACATACTGGCTCGTCACCGAACGGGAAAATTGCTCGTAAGCCTGTCGAGAAAGCCCCCCACATCATGCACCACAGTAAACAGATGCCCCCGAGACGCTCCGGCTGGATAGTGGCGGCGCTCGCCGCGCTATTGGCGCGCGGTGCAGCGGCAGTGACGGTCTCGATCATCGACGAGACCGGTACGCCGGTTTCCGCGATGGCGGTCGTGTTGACCGCGCTGGCGGGTGACCCCGCGCCACCAGTCGTCGGCACCCCGCCTTACGTGGTCGACCAGGTTGGCCTGGCCTTCAGCCCAAAAGTGCTTGTAATCCCGGCCGGCGCCCAGGTGCGATTTCCGAACAGCGATACCGTCAGCCATCACGTGTATTCGTTCTCCCGGCCAAACAATTTCGAACTGCCGCTTTACAAGGGCACGCAACCCGCTCCAATCCGCTTCGACTCGCCCGGACTCGTGACGATGGGCTGCAACATCCACGATCACATGCTCGGCTACGTCATCGTCGTCGCCTCTCCGCACGTCGCGACCACCAATATAGACGGGATCGCCGTCATCGATAATGTCCCGGCGGGTGAGTACCAACTCAGCATCGTGCATACGGAAACCCGTGATCCGAATCTTCAGGTCGTCGATACATTTATATTGGATGGGTCAGCCGAAACGGTCGTGTATCGGTTGAGTGATGGAGCGACGACTCCGAACGATGACTCCGCCGGATCGTTGTCCTGGGACGAATACTGACCCGCACGGGATCAGTACTCGCGTCTATCCTTGCGTACGCGCTGTTCTTTCCTGACGGTAACGATTACGTCATCCTCTTGGGCGTATAGCCCGATGTCGCCGCCACGCCGCCAACCCGCCGACCGTCGGTCCTTGGTTGGCCGTATCGCGCACTCGCATTTGGCTTTGTCGCAGCCGGGTAATGGCAGTTTCGGCGCATCGACCGGAAGGTATCGCTCTTTACGCAGGCGCTCGGCAGGCTCACAGCAGTCAAATCCGGGATCCAGCACGGCTCCGTAATAAACACGACGCCGTTTGGAGGGGGTATTGCTCATCACCGGAGGAACGAATGTTCCGGAGTCTTCGTCGTATTTCGGTTGCCTGTCTTCCAGATCGATACGACGGCGCGTGACGATATACGCAATGATCAATACGGCTGCGGTTGGACCCATCAGCCAAATCAGGTTACTCATGGGTCTACCCGTAACAACGAACGTTCACATTATTCCAGATAAACCGCTACCGGTCGGAGATGCGGCTCGCAATTTTTCGTAATCAGCCCCATTTAACTCAATGCGTATTATGCCCGTAGGTACATGGGTGATCGTCGCGGTGTGATCCGGCGGCGGGCTACGGTTCGATGAACAGGTCACATGCGCGCTGCATGCCCCCGCGACCCTGGTTCGAAACCGGGACGCCGGTCAGCGAATGCCAGAGTGACTCGTCCGCCTGGTTGCAACGAAACACGCAGGTGCCGAAATGCCCACTTTCGGTCATGCGGATCGGCGGCTGCCTGACCTCGCTGATCGCATCGCGCGCCTCGCAACTGAGTGTACTGAACAGACCACCGGTGCCCACGTAGTTGCGCTCGGTCGCCAGCCACGCGGCCTTCGTCACATGTCGGCCGGCGCATTGCGCACTGGCGGCATCGGTTGTCCAGCCGGCACCGCTGTAATCTGTGCAAAACGTTGCATCGGCCGGACCGAAAAACTGGATGCAGCTACCGACGACCGAAGTCATGCGTGAAGGCTGCGTGCACACCGGATTCGCGCGGGGAAACAACTCGGTCGACCCTGCGAGCGCGCCAACGGTCATCCAGCGACGCATTGCGGCCAGTGTAATCACCTTGCAATGATGCGTGCCCTTGTACCAGTCGCGGCCCTGCGAATCCCAGGGGACCTGCACCGACGGTGCCTGGACACGCAGGTAGGCCTGCTCGCCCCGGGCAGTGTCATCCTGCGCAGGGTCAACCCATTCAATGTAGTCGTTGACAACCGACGGGATCCAGGCGGCGCCGGCACCCGCATTGTAGTCGTCGACAAAGCGCAACGGCCTGTCCGCACTGTCGTAGGCGCGGCGCTGCTCGATTGTCAGCGTAGCGAGTGCCTGCCGGTATGTGTGTTCATTCACGTCACGGCAGCTCCGCGGCGGCCCCTCCAGTTGCGCGCCGAGGACATCATTCACGCGATCCTGATTGACCTGCTTGCACCACACCGACGCGGCCAGCGTCTGTCCATCGACCTCGACCTCCTCGGTCAGCATCGCGACAACGACATGAGCATGTTCCTCATCGATATTCATCTGCAGCGTCCCGAAGCCACTGCCACGGGCGGCTCGGTCGACGACGATATCGACCTGGCCCGGCCGCGCATTCAACAAGATACTCTGCGACAGAGTACACAAATCACCGTCGTAAGCCGCCACCGCGTCCGGTGCATCGACGTCGACCGCTGCAGTAGCGGCGACCATTACCAGGCAAACAGAAGCCAGGCCCCATTTTTCTTTTGCCAATTTATGCATCACCCACCTCAATTGCCGGAAAAGAGTACCAGATCAGTGGTGTCCCACAAACTAGCTACCCCACGATGGAGCAACTGTTGTGGGAGCGGCTTTAGCCGCGATTCCCCGCGGGGGTACGCTTTTCGCGGCTAAAGCCGCTCCCACAAGAGCTGCGCAAATACACTTGTTCGGGAGATGCTGATTACATGTCCATCGGGCGTCGCTGGTCTGGGTATACCCGTGCCATCATAGCCTTGATTCTTGCTAGACATTCTTTGTGGGACACCACTGGTACCAGATTTATTTTCCGGCCTAAGGCCCGCGTCTACCCCAAGGGCACTTCCTTCGGGGCGCCTGCGGGCCACAGTCTCAGAAAGAGGTCCCGACCCATGTCGGCTGGACAGTTTGTGCCAGTTTGTAGGACACCAGAAACCGCTTCCTTTCTCCTGTCCTACAACCACAATCCAGCAAGGACACTGGCCGGAAACTCTTTATCAGTAAGAAATAGGCACCGGCGACTACTCGATCATGGAACCTGCCAACGAGACATCGGCTGCCAGCCAGATCGCCGTAAACTCCGCTTCGACCTCGGCCGCCTCCTCGCCCTTGCCCTGCTCGCGCAGGCTCTGAGCCAGGCCGGACAGCGACCAGCCATTGTGGCGGTATACCGCCAGATCCTCGCGATACACAGCCTCGGCCTCGGCCGACCGGTCCTGCGCCAGTAGCGCCGCGCCGAGTCGCTGACGGATCGGGTAAAACCAGTAAGGCGGCTCGGTATACGGCAACGCATCCTGTTTCTCGATCGCCGCGTGCAACAGCGCGATGCCCGCCTCCGGGTCGGCGCCGACCAGCGCAATCTGCGCTGCGAGATCGTCACGTGCAATGGCGGCATTGCTCTTGCCCATGAGGAATGGAATCTCGAGTGAGTCGATGCGTTCGTCGGCGAGGATCGCTTCCAGCGCCGCGAGTTCGGCACCGGCACCGGCAGGATCGCCACCGGCAAGCTTCACCAAGCCTTGCGCGTAGTGCCACATCGCGGACGCATAGAGCCAGCGCTCCGGCGGTCGCTTTGCCGCGCGAATCGCTTCCCATTGCCCGAAACGCACGTTGGCCAGTAGCGGAATGGGCACAAAGTATTCGACTTCGCGAAACTTGTCGACCTGGTCGAGCGGCAATACGTCGTATAAGTTACGGGCCGCCGCTATCGAGACATCGCGGCGCCCCTCCATCGCGGATGTGTACCACAGAAAATGAATATTGTGCGGGTAGTATGTGGCCGGGTAAAAGCCCTGCGCTTTGCATTGCGCGATATACGACTCGTCGGCGCTGGCGGCCAGCACGTTCGCCTGTGACGCGTCGGCATAGCGGCCGACGCGCAGGTAAATATGCGACGGCATGTGCACGAGATGCCCCGCGCCGGGCACCAGTGTCCGCAGCCGGTCGGCATAGGGCTCAGCACGGTCCGGCGTATCGGTCGCCTCGACGGCGTGAATATAAAAATGAATCGCACCGGGATGATCCGGGTTGCCGGCGAGGACGGATTCCAGCGCAGCGATGACCTCGACGGTCGCCGGCTTCGGCGCGCCGTCCTCCCTGTAGTAATCCCACGGCATCGTCGTCATCAACGCCTCGGCGAACAGCGTCTGGACCTCGTGGTCGTCGGGAAATTGCGCGGCAACGTCACGCATCGCATCGGCATACGCGCGGTCGAGGTCGGCCCGCGCGTCGTTGGAGGCGGGATCGTAGCGCACCGCGAGTGCGCCGATCAGGGCCTGTTCGACCAACGGGCTCGCGGCCGATTTTTCGAGCGCACTTTGCGCCAGCGCATAAGCTGTCGCGATATCCGCATCGTCCATGGCCTTGTTGATGTTCGGGCCCAGCGCCGCCGCCTGCCCCCAGTCGCACATGGCGCAATCCGGATCGAGGCGCGCGGCCTCCCGGAACGCCCGGATCGCCTCGTGATGATTGAAGCCGTACATGAGATTCAAACCCTGGTCGAAATACTGCTGCGCGGCCTCACTGCCGACCCTGATCTGATAGCCATGCTCGCCGAGGTCATCGAATAACGGGGCGGTGGGACCATCGGCCTGGCCGCCGGGGTCCGAACAACTGACGAGCACGAACGTGACGGAAAGCAACAGCACTCGAATCGACATCATCGTAACCTCCTTCGCGGGCGTCACACGGCCCGTATGGTGCGGGGCGGGCCCGCGTATGTCATTGGTGTCAGCCGCCGACGGCCTGCTGCGCCTGCAGCGCCTTGACCAGTTCGACGGTCACGAGATTGTGGCCCTGTTCTTTCGCCGCCTTTTCCGCATTTTCGATGATCATCGGCTGCACGAACGACGGCGCCTGCTCGATCATCTTCAATGCGCCGGCTTCCCACTCGAGCGTGGCGTTAGACTTCGGGTGGTGCGGAACGACCGGCGCGGACAGGCCGTAATCAGGTGCCCGGGTCGGCTGCACCCGGGTGATGTCGACGAACCCGATCTCAGCGGCGGGCCGCGCCGCGCTGGCGCGGGCCGGAATGCGCGGCATAGCTGCATAGACCCAGCCGTCCGGATTCGTCCTGCGTGCCGGCGAAGGAATCACGCGCAGGAACGTATCCCGCTCCGCCACGGCCAGTTTCCCACGGTCGATCTGCCAGCCCTTGTTGCGCATGTCTGCCATGAGGCCCCAGTACGCCAGCATGATCTTGTCCTCGTCATGCGTGTACAGGCCACGCGGGTCCGGACCTGCCGGGGCAATCTTCGGGCGCTGCGCCTCGGCGATGGCTTTGTCCTGATGGATGTTCTGCAGATTACGACGGGTATGCTCGGTATCGAAGTCCTCTTCCATCTTGTAGTTGCGAATAAAGTAATGACGCATCATCGTCGTCCGGTCATCGATCGGTGTGGAAAATTCGTAGAATATGTTGAAGCGCCCGGAGCCGACACCGCCGATCTCGACCTGACCGCGCAGGGTCATGCCGGCGACCCAGAATTTCATGATCGACTCGACCTTTGCGCCCTCTTCACGCAGCTTGCTCCAGACCCCTTCGCTGGGGCGCGGGTTCGTCTGCATGATAGACCGGAAACCATGCTCGTGCGTCGTCACCCGATGCTCGGGCGCCTGTATCGGGTTGTCCTGGCCCTGGAACGTGATGCCATGCACGACGGCGAGGTGCACATAGTCCAGGTTGGTAAATTTCGCGTGATGATAATTCGCATCCCAGACTTCCTCGTGTGCCGCAAACCGAAAACTGTCATCGCCCCATTCCGGGATGTCCGGGATCGGCGCGGCGGCATCCGGATCGTCGCCGACGCAGACCCAGATCAGGCCGTACTTCTCGACGGTTGCGTAAGCGTCCGTGCGCGCACCCGGGGCGACGACATCGACTTCGTGATCGCGGCGCGACGGGATCAACGTACACGTGCCGCCACCATTGAACTGCCAGCCGTGAAACGGGCAGGCGAGGCTACCGTCCTTGAGTAAGGTTCCCTGGGCGAGGCTCGCACCGCGATGCGGGCAAACGTTGCTGATGCACATGGCCTGGCCTTCGGCATCCCGAAACAGGACAAAATCCGCACCCAGCATGGTGACCTTGATCGGGGCATCGGTCAGGTCCTTGCTGAAACCTGCAACGTACCAGACATTGGTGTACACGGGCTGCTCTCCTGTCGACTCGTCCCGATGCGACGGGCGCGATCAGGCGGGAACTTTGACCTGTGTTGCGACAAAACCCTTGAGTTGCGAGACACGATCGCGCCACGCCGCTGCGTGCGGCATGCCGGAGTAGTCCATTTTCCGTCCCAGCTTCGTCAACGTATAGGCTGCGATCGCAAAATCGACCACCGTCAGATCGCCGCAGACGAATTGCTGATCCTGCAGATGGGCATCCAAGATCTCGAGCAAGGGCATGATTGCATCGAAATCCTTTTCATCGCTGAGCTTCAGCGCGCCCATCGCCGGCATCAGGTGACAACTTTGCCAATGCAACCAGCGGTCGACATCGGCCCGCCCCTGCGGATCCGTCGGCAGCATGCCGGTCTCCGGGAAGACGGTGGCGAGATAAGTGATTATCGCGTTGGACTCCCAGATGACAAAGTCACCGTCGACCAGCACCGGCACCTTGCGCATCGGGTTCATCGCGTAAAATTCATCGGTCTGAGTCTCGCGCTCGCGAAAGTTAACCTGGTGAATCTCGACATCGAGGTCGAAATGCTTGATGAACGCCTCAACCTTCCGATTATTCGGCGTGACGAAGAATGAATGTAACAGCACCGCGTGACTCCTCGAAAACCCGGGACACCGATTATAGGGTATCGGACCGGTCGTGGGGCCAGCTTGTGTGATCAGGCTTTTGTGGGAGCCGCTCCTACACGCTAGCCGGCTTCGTCGGCATCCCACTCGATCATGTCGATGTCGCTCGACTCCTTGATCTTGATCTTCCCCTGGTGGTCGGTAAAGGCGATTTGGCCGTCACCCTTGTTGCGGGCAGCCAGCAAGACGCGTTGTGCAAGCTTGACGAATGAGTCGCTATTACCGTCGGGATTCGGCACGATCGTAACGACGGCGAGATTCAGGCACGGGACTTTATCGCCACTCCGGTTCGCGAGCACGCCCTGCAGCGACTTCAAGGTGCGCTCTGCCACGGCCAGCGCGCCCGCCTGATCCGTATCCGGTAACACCATCGCGAACTGATTCGCATCGATCCGGGCGACGAGGTCCAGGACGCGGCCGGCGGCGTCACCGAAGGCCAGTGCCGCGAACTTCAGCTGTACGTCATCGGCCGTATCCACGCCGATAACAATGAGTGACAATGAGCGACCGTCAACCACGCCAAGCGACCAGGCCTCGGCGAAGAACTCGTCGAACAGTTCCCTGCCGGGCAGTTCGGTGACCGGGTCCAGTCGGCCCGTATACGTAGTGTTGACCGTGGTCGCGCCGGTCGGCTCGCCGGACTCCTCGAGAACGGTGAAGGCTTTGGTGGTGGGATCAATGCCCCGGCCGCCTTCTCTGAGTTCCTGCCGCAACGCCTCGCCGTCGTTCAGGGCCTTGAGCATGGTGTGATACGAGTTGCGGCTCTTGCGCAACGATTCACGCACCCGGTTGTAGACTGCCTGGATCTCGGCCGGCGCCTGATCCGGCGCGGTCGGAATGACGCTGATCGTGGGTTCAGAATCGAACAGGTACAGCGACTCATCGAGTTCGCGCAGCGGATCGGACACGATGCCGTTATACAGGCCGGCGAGGCCGCGTGCCAGCAGAAATGCGATGGCGGCCCAGACCAGCGATAACAGCAACGGCGTTAACAGCACGCCGGTCAATGCCGACATCGGCACGATGGCGATCATCCGCCAGCCATTGCCGAGTGACCGGGCCGCGGCCATGTATGCGCCGACGGCGCCCGACTGATCGACCGAGCCCGAAAATATATAGGCACGCTCGTCACCGGCATCTCCAGCCTGACCAGAGCCCGCCGGGCGGGAGACTTCCGGCAACAGTGGATGGCCGGCGAGGTCCTGGAAAGACGCGAAAATCACCCCATCGGACCGCAGTACGACCCGGCCGCGGGCATCGAGCAGCACGGCATGTGTGCCGGGCAGCACACCCGCGTCAAACCGCGCGCCGATTAACTTGCCCAGATCGAGTTGGACCTGGAGATGCCCCCATGGCCGGGTACCCGGATCGCCCAGGGGCGCACTGATGAACATCGTCGGGTGGTAACCTGCGGCGACTCCCTTGCGCACTGACGACAGGTACACGCCCTCCTGTGCCACCGCTGCCCGGAAATAGTCCATCAGGGCAACACCCGCGATCGGACCGGACCATGACTTCACACCTGACTGGCCCGGTTCGCCCGCAAACGCCGTCGCGGCGACGACCTCACCGTCCGGTCTCGCAATCCACATCGATACATACTCGGGATGACGCTCATGATGTCGTAACAACCACCGGACGAGCGCCGCCTTGCTCGTATCGCCGACGTTATCGATGTGCCCGGCGAGTGTCGCAATGTCACCGACCTGTCGATCGATCGGCGCAAGCAGATCGCCGGCCATAGACCTGACCATACCCTCGACCTGCATGGCTTGCTGTTTCTGCAGCGCCGATGCCGCATTGAGCACCAGCAACGGCGGCAGGGTCAGCAGCGGAATCATGCCGGCAACGCAAAAGCCGACGAGCAGCCGCCCACGCAAGGTCGGAGCACGCATCAGCGTCCTGCGAAAAAACGCCTCGACATCCGCACGCTTGATCAGCAATAGCAATAACAAGGTGCAGCCGAGCACGACCAGACCGGCGCCCGCCAGCCAGATCGGCCACACCGGGCCAAAATCGTTAAGTTCTGTGAACACCAATACCCACGGTCCTTTGCGTTGTCGCTCTGCACCCCATGTAAATTATAGAGAGTCAGGGACTTAATCGGCCGTGATGGGCTTCTGCTTTAGAACATTAAGGTCGGGCAGGATCGACCCGGTACGCCCGGCAATGGCTGGAATATGAGGCTTATGCCAGCTTTTGGGGCGTATACCCGTGGATATATGCGGCTCTCCGGCCGATTCGCCATGACGCCTAGCGGCAAGTGCGGCCCGACTCGCTAGCGGTTCCGCAAGCGCTTGCAGAACCCGACGTCGCACTCCGTGCACCTGGCATTAGTGATGCAGATGTTGCCGTGTGCCTCGGACGCGAACACGCGCAGCAGATTGTCGACATATCTCGGGCTCTGCTCCGCTTTGCCGGCGAACGCCGCTATCAACGTGCCGACCTCGCCCGCGGACGGAATCCGGTGCGCGATGCCCAGCCGGCCGGGCCCGACCATGCAGGCGAGCAAATCGTCCGCAATCTCGGCATCGAGCGGCGCATCGCCGGCCCCGGCGATCATCGACTCGAAGTCAACCCCGTGACGAGTCAGCGTGGCGCTGATCTGGTCGATGAGTTCGGCGGGTTTCAAGTCAGCCTGGTTGCGCCGGAACCAGTAGTAAGCCTGACTCATGCCCCGCCCGACCATCTCCGGCAGATCCTCGAACTCCTCACGCGCGAAGAAATTCTCCTGCAGTTCGGGGGCAAAAAACGACTTGATGTCCTCCCGGCAGGTACGAGTCGGCCCGATCTTGCCCTGCGGCTGATTCGGGAACAACGGATGCCAGTGCAGCAGAACAAACTCACCCTCATCGGCTAGCGCATTCATGATGCGCTCGCGATACGCCGCGTGCCGCACCGGATCCATATTGTGCAGCAGACCATGATCAAGGACGATGTCGTATTTCTGCGGCGGCTCCCAGGTCGTCACGTCAGCTTCGATCGGCGTCACGCTTACGCCAGCATCCGCGGCGCGCGCTTGCGTGTACTCCAGCGCTTTCGGCATGAAATCCAGGCTCGTCACGTCCCACCCCTGCTGCGCCAGGAATACCGAATCGGTGCCCGCGCCGCAACCGATGTCGAGCGCCTTGCCCGGTTGGCGCTGGTTGCAGATCTCGGCGAGGAACATGCTCGGCTGCTCATGCGACCATGGCAACTCCTGCCAGGTCTTGACCCAGTCGTAGGTCTGCAGGAAAGTTTCCTTCTCGTGCGTATTCATCGGCTCATCTCTACTCGATGGATTCGTTTGCTGTTTGCAAATTCGCCTGTGGCGGCAGTATGCCATGCCAGAAAATATGCCTCGCTCGCAGCCAGGCGGGCGACCACTCACCAAACACCGACGACAGAAAATTCCCTGCAGATCGATGACAGACGACAAAATAACCGAATGCCCATGTCCGGGCTTGAGGAGACCTGCCATGACCCGCGAATCAGACCCGATCAAAACCAATGCCCTGACCCGACGTGACCTGCTGACGGTTGCCGCCGCCGGCATTGCAGTCCAGACGCTCGCAATCCCGACCGCCCGCGCCACCACGCGCCCCGGCACGGTTCTGATCACGGGCTCGAACCGCGGTATCGGGCTCGAACTCGCCCGCTGGTATGCCGAGCATGAGTGGCGCGTCATCGCGACCGCGCGCAAACCGGATCGCGCCACGGATCTGCAGGCCATCGCCGCTGCGCATCCGAAGGTCCGGCTCGAGCAACTCGACCTGCTCGACCATGAAATGATCGACCGCCTCGCCGCGACCCTCGCCGACCTGCCCATCGATGTCCTGCTGAACAACGCCGCGATCCTCGGCGAGCCGAACGAGCAGAACTTCGGCTCGATGAACTTCGCTCTGCTCAGCCGGGTCATGGCAACCAATGTCGCCGGGCCGATGAAAGTGGCGGAAGCCTTCGCCGCGCACGTCGAGGCCAGCGAGCAGAAGAAGATCGTCTCGCTGACGAGCACCCAGGGCTCGATCTCCAGCCTTCGCCGTCCGGGGCTGGTGTTCTACAACATGAGCAAGGCCGCGCTGAACATGGGCATGAAGTCGAACTCGACGGCCCTGAAAAAACGCGGAATCACCGTCGCACTCGTGTCGCCCGGCGCCGTCGATACGGACATGATGAACCTGGCCCTCGACCGCGCCGGTGTCAGCTTCAAATTGCTGCCCGCCGCGCAAAGCGCAGAAATGGTTGCGACCGTCATCGACAATTACGGCCTGGATCAAACCGGCACGTTCGTGTCACACAAGGGTGAAATCATCCCCTGGTAATTGAGGCCCCGGCAGGCACAACAATCGTCGGTGACAGATTCAGCGCAAACACGCCGTCAGGCTGCACGTCGAAGCAGTCGCGCGCCAGCCGGATCACCACGGGACTCTTCTCGACCGTGGTCACGATCAGACCGGGCAGGTGTGTGCGAAAAAATCGCTCGAACACCCCGCCACCCAGGCCCAGGTTCAGCAGGCGTTTCGGTGTGTCGACAAACAACACGGCAGCAAGCATGAGCACATGATTGGGCATGATCGGATCTGCCGGCGTCGCCCGCCGCAGGTCAGGTCGGCCAGCGCATCGATAGCCAACGCTTTGCTTTCGACTGCCACCGTCATCGCCACCCGCCGCTACCGGGCGCCGACACCCACCTCGAGCAGCGAGAACGGGTCGACCCGCGCACCTTGCGCGCACGCCCCAGTGCAGATGCGCGCCGGTCACGCGTCCGGTGGCACCGGCAAGACCGATGATCTGCCCGCGCCCGACCCGCTGCCCCGCTGCCACCCGGATCTCGGACAGATGCAGGTAGACCGAGTAGATGCCGAGCCCGTGATCGATGAACACGGCATTGCCGCTGAAAAACAGGTTCTTCGCCAGCACGACCTGACCGCGATTCGCCGCATGAATCGGCGTCCCGGTCTTCGCGGTCAGATCGGTGCCGGAGTGCGGCGCGCGTGACTGATCGTTGAAGACGCGTCGTTGCCCGAAGTTACGGCCGCCGCTCACACCCGGAACCGGCGTCGTGAACGGCTCCGTCCACATCGCCTGCGGGGTAATTTTTGCGTAAATCGCGTTGATCTCCTCGCGCTCTCGCGCCGTGCGCGCCTGATTCTCCTCACTCAAGTCGACATATTCCGCTGCAACCGTAAGCTGCCGGATCGGAAATGTTTTCCCCCGCACCGTAACGTTCGAGGCCCGCGTTTGTCTACGGCCATCGTCAAATTGGAATATCAACTTCAGTGGCTGCTCGCCCGGGGCCTGTTCGAGGTCAATACCGAGTACCGTGAACCACTCCGCGGCGCGTGGAACCAGCGGCACCGATCGATCGTTCCAGGTGGCCGTCACCGTCGTGAGACCTGCCTCATCGGGCACGACCACTTCGATCACCTGACCTTGCACCGCAGACCATGCACCGATGAGCGCAATCAACAAACTCATGCCAGCACCTCGCCATGTTCGCGCGTGGTCCGGAACCCGACGTGCTCCCAGCGCTCCTCGGTCAGCGCCAGGTTGTACTTGCTGGATGCCAGGTAAACCGGGTTGCCGTCCACGTCTTTGGCAACCGCGGCTGCTTCGCGCTGGAAAAACGCCTTGCGCGTCGCCTCATCGGGAAAACTGAGCCAGCGCGCCGTGTAGATATCCGATGGATCGTACACGGCATCGACATTGTATTCGCCGCTCAGGCGGTGCGCGACGATCTCGAACTGCAGTTGCCCGACGGCGCCCAGCAGCAGCCGGCCCAGTTCCGTCGTGAACACCTGCACGGCGCCCTCCTCGCCCAGTTGCTTAAGACCCTTTGCCAGTTGCTTGGCCTTGAACGGATCCTTCGGCCGCGCCGAGCAAAACAGCTCGGGTGCGAAATACGGAATGCCCTTGAACGCGAGTCTCTCGCCATCGGTCAGGGTGTCGCCGATCTGCAACTGGCCGTGGTTGTGAATGCCGATGATATCGCCTGCAAACGCCTCCTCGGTACGAACCCGCGTGTTCGCCATGAACGTCTGCGCGTTGCCGATGCGCAGTTCGCGTTCCATGCGCAGGTGACGAACCTTCATGCCGGGCCGGTAGCGGCCGGAGCAAATTCGCAGGAATGCGATCCGGTCGCGGTGTTTCGGATCCATGTTGGCCTGAATCTTGAAAACGAAGCCGGTAAACGGCGACTCCGCCGGTTGTACGTCGCGCGCGCCGCCATCGCGCGGCTGCGGTGGTGGCGCCCAGTCGATCAGTGCCTGCAACACTTCCTGCACGCCGAAATTATTGATGCCAGAGCCGAAAAACACCGGCGTCTGCATGCCGGCCAGGAAAAGCTCCTCGTCGAACGGGGAACCGGCCGCGCGGATCAACTCGACCTCCTCGCGCAAAGTATCGATTTCGCCGGGACACAACTCATCGAGGCGTGGATTATCGAGGCCCTGAATCAGCTCGGCGGATTTGTCGTAGCGCGACTGACCGGGCGTAAACCGCATCAGCCGGTCAGTCAACAGGTGAAATACACCCCGGAATGTCTTGCCCATACCGATCGGCCAGGTCACCGGTGCACAGTCGATTTTCAGCGTGTCCTCGACCTCGGCGAGGATCTCGAGCGGACCACGCACCTCGCGATCCAGCTTGTTCACGAATGTGATGATGGGCGTATCGCGCATTCGACAAACCTCGAGCAGCTTGATGGTCTGCGCCTCGACGCCCTTCGCGGCGTCGATGACCATGACCGCTGCATCGACGGCCGTCAGTACACGGTAGGTATCTTCCGAGAAATCCTGGTGACCGGGCGTGTCAAGCAGGTTGATCGTCTGCCCCTCGTATTCGAACTGCATGACCGAGCTCGACACCGAGATGCCGCGCTGCTTCTCGATCTCGAGCCAGTCGGACGTCGCGTGCCGCGTGGCCCGGCGCGCCTTGACCGCCCCCGCCTCCTGGATCGCACCCCCGAACAGCAGCAGCTTCTCGGTCAGCGTGGTCTTGCCCGCATCCGGGTGCGAGATGATCGCGAACGTGCGGCGCGTCGCGACTTGCCGCTGGAACTCCGGATTGATTTCTGGGTCGGCCATAGCTGGATCTGCGATATACAAACAACGAAACCGCGGACCCGATCGGTCGGCGGTTTCGGCACAGATAATACCACCGCCGCCCGGTGAATGGGTCGGCCGGCAACCGGGTTTACGAAGAAAGGCACTGACAAAGATGCCGGATGCGAAGGCTAACATCTGCAGATCAACGCACGGATGTTTGCACAGACTGAGGCGAACGATGGGATCAGGCCAGTTTCAAGAATCTATAGGGCATCGACCGCCATGAAGGTCAGCAGAAGGTCTTCGCCATCGAACATCCGCAACTCGCGCTCGACGATCTCGATGCGATCGACTCGCCCCAATGCCTGCAGATAATTCGCTTCCAGATCCATGCTGTCGATACAGGCACGCCGGGTAGACATCAACGGCCCGAAGGACAAAGCTCCGTCTTGCCGGGTGAATCCGCCCGAAAAACGGTTGCAACCGGAATACCCGGCAACCGTATTGTCGTCCGAGCTCAGCAACAAGTGGGCCTCATCCGGTGGTGGTTTGGTGATAATCGGCTGATTCTCGATCGCGATAAGTTTCCAGCGAGTGTCGAGCAGTTCGGCGGCCGGGGTGACGACGGGGGCTTCCGGCCCCCGTTCGCACGCAGCCGGCAATAACAGCGCGAGAAACATCAGGATTCTGGGACTCATGGTCGGGGCTCCAGCAAACCGGACAGTACCCGGGACACCAGTTAGCCGCTACCGGACCCGCGGTATCAAACGCTGCATATCCGGCCGCCGCGCCTTGAGCTCATTGGCCGAGAAACGGGATTTCGCCAGCGTCACCTGCTGGCCGCCGGCAACCCGCGCGACGCGCGACTTCGCGGCCGATGCAACATCTGCGACACCCAGCGCAATCAGGGTGACGAACACAACGGGCAGCAGCAGCGCTTTGAACCTGATCATTTCTGTTTCCTCGGAACGAACTTCAGACGGCCGCATTATATCGATATTCCGGGCCCCGCACGGACCCGGTATCGGTATAATTATATGTAGCGGGTGGCGGACCGGGTTTATGGGGAACTGATTTTGCAGGACGGGGTTTGTGGGACACCAGTCGTCTGACACCAATGCCTGGCGCATCCGGCGTTCGCGACGCGCGCGGCATGTGCGGCTGAAAGTCGATCCGGTGGACGGACTCGTCGTGGTCGTGCCGACCGGGTTCGATGAGCGGCTGCTGCCTGCACTCATCGAGCCTCAATGGCCGTGGATACACAAGCAACTCCGGCGCTTCGGTGACTCACTGAGGTCGCCCGGCACCGTCGCCGAGCTGCCCGAAGAAATCACGCTGCCGGCCGCGGGTCAAACCTGGCGAATAAACTACGCGACCAGCAACGCGTCATCGCTGCGTGTCACGACGCAACCGGACCAGATCGTGCGCCTGCGCGGCCCGGTATCCGATCGGGCACAGGTGCGAGCCGCATTGAAGCGCTGGCTCACGCGCACGGCGCGCAGCCACCTGGTCGAACGTCTCGACGAACTCGGCACGCGTTACGGGCTTGCTTGGGCGCGCGCAACGATTCGTTACCAGCGCAGTCGCTGGGGCAGCTGCTCGTCATCGGGAACCATCAGCCTGAATGCACAGTTGATGTTCCTGCCGCCCGAACTCGTGCGCTGCGTGCTGTTGCACGAACTGTGTCATACCAGGCACATGAATCACGGGCCGCGCTTCTGGGCATTGCTGGACTCATGCGAGCCGGAGCACCGACATCTGCATCGGGAACTGTGCCGCAGCCGGGCCCGGATTCCGGCCTGGCTCGAGCGGTGAGCAGAACGACTGCATGCGGGAGCGGCGCTTTCTGAAAAAGCTGCTACAGATCACGCATCGTGAGCGCGTGCCGAATCTCACTGAGTGGCGCCTGCTCGTCGAATACGACTGACTGGCCTTGCTCCGACACCCCGAGCGACCGCCACAGCGAGTCGAGGTCGTCGATACCGGGTTGATCACGCATCTCGTCATACAAACCGATCAGCACACTGACGCCGGTCGCCCGATCCGCGATTGTCAGCACCTCGCGCAAATCACCCCGCTGCGTGATGTCATAGCCGGCATCGACAATGCCGCGCAGTGCATCGCGCAATGTTCTCCGCCCGTCCGTCTGCTCCCGAATCCGGATATCGGCCAGCAGGCAGAACAGCGCGCCGCCCCAATAAGTGCGCCCCCAGGTCGGCGTGTAATCGAGACCGCGGTCGTCGGGTTGCGGCAGACCCCGCGGCATGCCCGCGAGGAACCCGCGCCAGACGGACTCTGCCGACAGCGCGCCGGTGTTTGCGCGCGCGATGGCTTCGACGTAGACCGACAGCCCCTCCTCGATCCAGTGATGCCGGCGCGCGACACCCGGAAATGCGAAATGAATCATCTCGTGGATCAGCACCCAGTCGGCATCGAGCGTGTCGCGCGATACCCTCAGCCCGATATCGACGTTCACGACCGCACTGCCTGCCGTGCCGAACGCCCGCCCGGAAAACACCCGTGCACCGCGCCGGGCACGGATCGCAACCCAGGCGTCGGCGACCGGGAAGCGACCATAGTAGTGCGCCACAACCCGGGCACACTGCCGGACCCAGTCACGAATCTCTGCCCGAGACAGGTCAAATGGCTGATCTTCGATGAGCAGGTGAATGCGTACCCCGTCGAACAGAATGGTCTCGACCTCGCCCATCGCTTCGCTGGCTACGAGTTCTGACGTGTGGCGGGATGCGCCGCTCGTGAAATGCTCTTCCGCAACGGCAGCCCCGTTCACGATCGCGAGAACGATACTTCCGGCGGTACACACAATTTTTCGGCGCATATCTGTACCGACCCGGCCAAGCCTGTTAAGTTCATCAACACCGGCGCGTCGGCACCGGCGCCTAATTCCTGATAATCCTCAGAACAACGCGGCGATTCCGGGAACGGCCTTCCGCCGTTGCATTATCCGCAATCGGCACTGCCTCTCCGTAGCCTTGCGTGAACACCCGGCCAGAATCAATGCCCCCGTTGATCAGATACTGGCCGACGGTCTGCGCGCGGCGGCCGGATAATTGCTGGTTGTATTCGGCTGGACCGACGCGGTTCGGCAATCGATTCACACGGCAACAGGGCGGCAACCCATGCCGGCCGGCACCAGCTTAGCATTTTTGCGGCGCGGCACACGGGCCGCTCCGATCTGCGGCATCGGCTGGCAATCGGTCGCAAAAAACCGGAAACTGCGTCGGAAATTATCTGGAGCACCCCCATGCCCTGCAAGAAGAAATGCACTCTGGCCCCGCGCCTGGCCCTGATTACCGTCCTGGCCTGGTACTGCCACCCGTTGCTGGCGGAACAGATCGTCATGCTGAACGGCGATATCATCACCGGCACGGTCAAGACAATCTGGGACGAGAAACTCACGATCGAACCGGCCTACGCCGACGATTTCAAGGTCGATCTGGACGCGGTCTCATTCATCGAATCAGAGCGCGTATTCGACATCGAGTTTACCGATGGTCGCGAAGTCAAGGCAAGAATGCTCGGCGGCAACGCGGGCATGCAGCGCATCGAGATCGACGGCGAGGTGCGGGAAATTCCGCTCATGCAGTTCGCCAAACTCGACGAACCCGCGGACTACTACGACTGGGATACCTTCATCGACCTGAACTCCACGGTCGAGAAAGGCAATACGGACAGCGAAAAGGTCGCGCTGAAGGTTAAAACCAACCTGAAGCTTGGTGACCACCGGCATATCGGTGAACTCACGCTCGCGCGCGAGAGCCAAAGCGGTGTACCACCAAGGAACAGGAACTGGCGACGTACGCGTACAACTGGTCTTTCAATGATCCGTGGTTCCTGGCCGGCAACCTCGGCTATGAAAGCGACCCGATCAAACAACTCGAATATCGAATCACTGTCGGCGGCGGTTTCGGTTACGACATCTGGGATGACTCAGGGCGATTCTTCCAGATCCAGGCCGTCGCTGGTTGGCAAACAGAAAAAATCGAACGGCAAGATAATGACAGCGCGATCGCCGGCTGGATTCTACGCTTCCGCTACAATTTGATCGGCGGCGATCTGAGCGCCTTTCACAACAACTCGTGGTCCTCGACCTTAAGCGGTCGCCGGAACGACATCTTCAAGAGTCAGACCGGCGTGCGCTACGAAATCACCGATCTGCTATATCTGAACTTCGAGTTGGATTTCGACTACGAGTCGAGCCCGGCCGAAGGCTCGGAGAACGAAGATCTGACGATGCTGATTGGTATCGGCGTGGAACTCTGATCGGCCGCCGGCGGGCCCATCAGTCATATGTCGGACATCACCGTATGTGCCCTGTATCGTTTCGTCACGATCGACGATCCGGTTACGCTGCGCGTGGCCCTGCTCGACCGCATGCTCGAGTACACAATCAAGGGCACGCTGCTGGTTGCGCGCGAGGGGCTGAACGGGACGATCGCCGGAAACCGGGCGGCGATCGACGCCTTGCTCGATTGGCTCGGGCAAGACCCGCGTTTCGCCGCTCTCGACTGCGCCGAATCGATCGCGGACACAGCACCTTTTGGACGAACGAAAGTCAAGCTCAAGAAAGAGATCGTCACAATGGGTATCGAAGATATCGATGCCAGTCGCGCCAGCGGCACTTACGTCGAACCACGCGACTGGAACGCACTGATCAGTGACCCGGCGGTCACGCTGATCGACACCCGCAACGACTACGAGGTCGAGATCGGTACATTTCGCAACGCCGTCAATCCGTGCACGACGAGTTTTCGCGAATTCCCGGACTACGTACGCGGGCATCTCGACCCCGCGCAACACCAGAAAGTCGCGATGTTCTGTACCGGCGGAATTCGCTGCGAGAAGTCGACAGCGTTGCTCAAACAACGGGGGTTCGCAGAGGTCTACCACCTGAAGGGCGGCATATTAAAATACCTGGAAGAGGTCCCCGAGGATCAGAGCGCGTGGCAGGGCGAATGCTTCGTTTTCGATGCGCGCGTGACCGTCGATCATCAGCTTGATCGGGGTGAATACGAGCAGTGTCCTGCCTGTCGGCGGCCGGTCTCAAAGGCGGACCAGGCGAGCCCGTTGTATGTCAAGGGCATCAGTTGCCCGAAATGCGCCGAGGCCCGAACCGAGGCGCAACGCGCAGGCTACCGGGAGCGCGAACGTCAGGTCGCCCTGGCCAAGCGCCGCGGCGAACCGCATATCGGCGGGGACATTGCGAAGCTTGCCGAACGGCGTCACGCCGAAAAACTCGCCGGGAAAAATCGCCAGCGCGGATCCCAGGAACGACAGTGGCAGGAGCAGCTTCTCAGGATCGCGGCTTTAGCCGCGATTCCTTATTCATTCGCGGCTAAAGCCGCTCCCACAACAACTACTTGTCACCCGCCAGATACGGCCGTGTTTGTCCTCGGTGATGTACAACGCGCCGTCCGGCCCCTCAGCGAGGCCGGTCGGTCGGTAGGCTGTGTTGGCCGGGTTCTTGAGTGATTCCCGGCCCATGAAGCCGTCGGCGAAGACCTCCCATTCGCCGGCAACCCGGCCATCTTTCATCGGCACGAACACGACTTTGAAGCCACCCTGCTCGAACGGCATCCGGTTCCACGAGCCGTGAAAAATGATGAATGCGCCATCCTTGTATTTCGCCGGGAAATTCGTGCCCGAGTGAAATAATAAATCGTTCGGTGCCCAGTGTGCCGGAAAGCCGATCAGAGGATCCTTGTAGTCACCGCCTGCCGCGGTTTTGCCATCGCCGCCGTACTCGGGCCCGCGCATCCGCTGGTTCCGTATCGGGTCGTAGTACGTGTATGGCCAGCCAAAATCGTCACCCTCTTCCGCGACATGGAACTCTTCGGCAGGCAGATCACGGTTGTCCTCGCGTGTGTAAAGCTTCGGCCACATGAAGCCGATGCTGTCTCGACCGTGCATCACGAAAAACAGCTTGTCGACCTGCTGATTCCACGCCATTGCCAGGACATTACGGGTGCCGGTCACGTAACGCTGACCGTCGCGAACCTGATCCTGGAGCAGCTTGTCGGCTTTGAAACGCCAGATGCCACCGTTACGCGCGAGGTGCGGGCACGGATCCATGCCCGGTGATTCGCGACGGTTCTTGATCTGCATGCAGGCATTCGACGGCGTACCGGAGTTCACATAAATATTGCCCTCATTATCGAAGGCGAAGGTCTTGTGGCCGTGCGAGCGTTGAATCGGGAATCCGCCGGCAATGGGCTCTGCAACGGCTGCGGGCACGAGCTTGTCATCGAGCGGAATCCGGTAGACGACCGTTTCGGATGAGAAATACAAGAAGTCATTATGAATTTTCACCTCGGTCGTGACATCCGTCGGACCGAACTCCTCGGTCACATCGGCGACGCCGTCACCGTCCGTATCACGCATCGCGAGCAAGGTTCCATACGTCGCAACCTGGCGGAACACCGGCATGTCGAGCATATATTGACGCGCAACGTACACGTCGCCGTTATCCCGAACCGCGATATGCCGCGTGGCGCCGGCACCGGGATGAAAAACCGTCGATGTGAACCCGGGCGGCAGGGAAATCTCCACCGACATCCAGCTGTCGGTATCTTCCGCCGTCGCACTCCCCACCGTGCCGCCCATCGCGACACCCGCTACGACACCAAGAACGCGAAGCGCCCTGATCGAAAACCAAAGGCCAGCTGTCATCGAATGCAATTCCGTATGTTGGCGAAGCCCCGAGTATGTGGCGACCAGTCGGCGCTGCCAACCCGCGCGCCGGACTGGTTCAAAGGCTGAACAAGGCTGGTCAGCCTACGGACAGAGCAGCCGCTGCTCGCACCGACGGCCGCGCAGGGGGCCAGAATCGGGTCAATAACACTGAACCAGGCATCAATTCGATTTGGGAGAGACCAGATTCATGTCCGAGAAGACACCAGCGGCCGGGGCCGACCCGGTATCGCGCCGCACCTTCCTGAATACCGCGGCCGCCGGCACGGCGATTGCCGCGCTTTCCGCTGCGGGTTACACGGCCGATGCCAGGGGCGCGGCGCCCTTCGTCGGCGCCGCATCCGCCGCCGCGCTGAAAAACGCGCCGCAACCGCCGTTCGATTCATTCCGCGACTGGATCGCCGCGCTCGATGCACACGGGTTGCTGCTGCGTTTCGACCGCATCGACCAGGACCAGTACCAGATACCGGCGTTGTTCTTCAAAGCCACCGACATGTACACGATGTACGGTGCCCCGTGCATGCTGTTCGAAGAGGTCAAGATCGACGGCAAGTGGGTGAAGGGCCCGGTGATCGTCAACACTCAGGGCCACTGGAATACCGATGCGATCATCTGGGGGCTGCCGGTGATACCGGGTGATCATTACGCGACCTATCGAGGTGCGCTGGCTTACCTGCAAGACATGCTGGCCAAAAATGACGGCAAGTTTCCCGAAATTCCGCCGGTCGAAGTCTCCCGCGACCAGGCCCCGTGCAAAGAAGTCGTGCTGACGGGCGACGAGATCGACCTGACGAAATTCGCGTTCGTCAAGACCAATCCGGCCGACGGCGGACGCTATGTCAATACCGGTTCGCATTTCATGGACGACCCGGAACTCGGACCGAACTTCGGCACCTATCGCTGCCAGATCAAGGGCCCGCGCAAGCTCGGCATCAACCCCGAACACAATCAGACCGGTTACAAGATGCTGATGGCCGCCAAGGAACGCGGTGAGAAAAGCATGACCTACTCGATCGTGCTCGGCCAGGACCCGGTCATCTGGTTACTCAGCGGCACGCGCCTCGCGGCGCGCGGCTTCGGACCGAAACCGAAACCGGCCGATGAACTGGCGATGGCCGGCGGCATGCGCGGCAAACCGATCGAGATCGTCAAGTCGGAATTGACCGACATCATGATCCCGGCCCATGCCGAGTTCGTCATCGAAGGCGAGGTACCGCTGGACGAATCGACCTACGAGCCAGAGGGCCCGTTCGGGGAGATGTTTGGCTATCTCGGGCCGATCAAGGAAGCAAATTTCGTCATGCACGTCAAGAAGGTCACGCATCGCAGGAACCCGTGGTTCATGAACGCGTTGACGGGCATGCAGCGTGGCATGGTCACGGCGCCGATGGATGCGGCGTACAGCATACGGCTCAAGGAGATGGTGCCGCAGTTCGTCGAATACACCAATCCGCAGGACACGATGGGCATCGTCGTTATGAGTATCGACAAGACCGGGCCCGGCCAGGGTCTCGAGGGCGGCATGAAGATTGCCGCGCGGAATCCGATCGCGAAAATCGTCATCGTCGTCGACAAGGACATCAATATCTTCGATCGCACCGACGTCATGTTCGCCGTCGGCTCGCGCTGGCAACCGAACCCGGCCTCGACAATCATCGACGACACCTTCGGCCTGATGACCGACCCGAGCCAGGTCAAGTACGCACGCACGAGCAAGATCGTCATCGACGCGACGCGCCAGCTTCCGGGCGAGGGCGGCAAGGAAGTCTTCCCGAAGACAAACCGCGAATTGCTGAAAGAGGGCGCCCCCGATGCCTTCGCACAGGTCCAGGAATTGTTCGGCGAGGCGCTGGCAAACTGGAAGTGCGTCTAGCAGGCCGGCAAGGCATGATAGACCGACGCGGCGCGCTGCGTGCATTGTCGATACCGGCACTCGGCGCGTTTGCGCCCGTCCTGTTCGCCGCCGAACGCAGCGTCGAGCCGGCGCCGGCCGTTCCGGATCGGAGTGTGCCGGACCTGTCTGATCCTGCGGTATTGCTCGAAGCCTATATGCGCCTGTCCGGTGCGCTGGACGACCGGCTCATTATCTGGTGGATGGATGGCGTGCGTTACGGCGTGGTCGATGCACGCGCGCAAGCACTGTTCGGCATGAAGATCGGCCTGTTCCATCGCTTCTATCGACAAGCTGATGGCAGCTTTAAACTCGCCATGTTCGAGCTCACGTATTACACGGATCTCGCCTCCGGCGAAATGCTCGAGACGTTCGACAATCCCTACACCGGACAAACCGATCGCGTCAGCCATGTCCGCCTGGGACCCGAAGTCCGCATCCAGACGCGCGCCGGCATTGCTCGACCGGACAACCCCCTCGTCAAGGACTACACCAGCAGCCTCGGCCCGGCACTGATCAGGGGCGACGATGTCTGGATACCGACGTCGGTCGAAGCGCGCATCAAGTTCCCGAAACCGACCGCGCCTGAAATCCTGCTGAGCCTGTACACAACCGTGCACGGCACATTGCGCGATGCACTGAACCCGGCACTGATATCGGCACCGTGTTCACTGGCGTTTCAGAATGTCCTGAAATGGGAGCCGTTCATGCGCATGGGCGACCGACCGGGACACATGATGAGCCAGGCGGCGGGTAAAAAACTGGAGTCGGTCGATGCACTGCCCGCCGATTACCTGCGCATCGCTGAACGCATGCATGGGAAATATATCCGGGACCCGATCGGCGCACTGGAGCGCCTGACCGATCAACTCCGAAAACCGGTGGCAATCGACTGATACCTCCCGCGTGCCGGATGCTACCAGGGCTGCGGATCGCCCGTATAACGAATAAAGCTGCCCGTTGTCGCGCTATCCAATGCCGCTATGACGCCGATCATGCCGGCAACGCTCTCCGGCGGCTCGAGCATGCCCGCGAAACGTCGCTCCGGCGGGAGTTCCTCACCCGTCGTGTTGACCATGCCCGGGGACAGGATGCCGACGCTGATCCCGTGCGCCTGCACATCTTTGGCGACGGTGCGCATGATCATATTCTGCGCGGCCTTGCTGGACTTGTAGAAATACATCCCCGGCAAGCCGCCACTGTCGAGTGCGAACGAACCGGCCTGCGACGTCACCGATATCATCTTCTTTTGCGCGCTCGCCTTGACGTGCGGCGTGAACGCCTCGCACATTTTCAACGGGCCCAGTGCATTCGTGCGCATGAAGGTGTCGAATTGAGCGAAGTCGATCTGACCGAATGTCTGCGTCTCAAAATCGCCGAACAAGCCGGCGTTATTGATCAGAACATCGATCGACTGGCCTGCGAGCTTCGCGGCCAGCGCGTCTACCGATGCAACGCTGCCGACATCGAGTCGTTCGATCTCGACCTTGTCCGCACCCAGAGCCCGGAGGGCATCGGCGCTGCCCGGGTTGCGCACGCCGGCGATGACCCGCCAGCCTTGTGCCGCGTACTGGCGAACGAATTCAAACCCGATGCCACGATTAGCCCCGGTCACGAGGACCGTATTGCGTTCAGTCATTTCGATCTGATCTCCCTTGATCCGGCGGACCTGACGCTCAAAAATCGCCCGGGCCAATTTCCTTGATCAGTTCGACCTGCTCCTCCGTGATCGGCTTGAATTTCCCGAGCCCGCAACCCACCCCGCGACGGAAGCCGCCGCCAAAATGATTAACCACATGAATGATGTCGACGTTGCATAACTCGCCGGTTCGGGTGTCGTACGAGAACGTGCCGGACATCCTGAGGCCTGAGCATCGACGCGGCAGCTTGTTCAGAAAGATCGTCGACCTGCGCATGTAAAACAAAATTGCCTGATCATCGATGATCTTCGTGTGGTCAATGTCGATGCGGCGAACACAATTCTGCTGATCGAGCACGATGTTCGCGTCAGAGGTATCCTCGGACCGCCGGCCGGATGACTGCTCCTCCGTAGCGATATCCTCAACGTCGTCTGCAGCCGAAACCAGTCCCGTGCAGAGAAATGTTACGCACATTGTCGCTTGCAGCATCGCCCCGGTACCGGCCCGCAAGCGGGCAGGCACGCTGCGGTCGGAATTAACCTGCGGCTCCATAAACAGCTCCATAAAGCGTTATAGTCTGGACACCATAGTGTAATAATAAGTGCCAACTCATGCAGACAATATCGCGCGTAACCCGGGCAGATACGCCAACATCACCGTTCCGGGGACTCGTCTCGGTCACGTACACGATCAGGGCCGCAAGCAGCTACCTGCGCAGTGTGGCGCTGGCGACCGGACTCCTGTTGATCTGGGGCATGGCCATGGCCGACGCCCACGACGCAAGCAAGCCCATGCCACAGAAATACGACACCGAACTGTCAGCCGAACTCCAGGCCTTCCTCGATACCTATGCCGAGGCCTATAACCGGCAGGACTATGCCGCGCTGCTGCGCATGTGGGACCAGGACTATCCGCACCCGATCTACATGGCCGAGGAGATCGACCCGCCGATGCATGGCTGGTCGCTCCTGAATGCGTACTTCAATCCAAAGCCCGGTGTGCAGGTCCTGGACGGAATCTGGAACGGATACACGGATGTCCGGGCGCATTACCTGGCCGACGATCTCGCGATGGCCACCTACAAGCTGACCTATCACATCAAAGTCAAACGACAAAAAGCCATGTCGAGCTGGGATCGGGTGCTGGCTGTTTTCCGCAAGACCGGCGATGGCTGGAAACTGACCGCTTATGCCGAGGCGCCGATGTCGCCGCTGACGATGGTCCGCAAGATGCTGCAAAAAGCCGTGCCGGATGACTTCGACGAATACCTGGATACACAGCAATAAGCCGGGTGACTGAACAGGTGACAGCCCCGGATTGTGTGGGAGGATTGTGTGGGAGGATTTTGTGGGAGCGGCTTTAGCCGCGATTCTGCCGGTAAGGAATCGCGGCTAAAGCCGCTCCCACAACACCTGCCCATAATACCTGCCCATAACAGCCGCCCTCAAAAAGCTCCGCATCACTGGCTCCTTGAGGTCGCGGGCAGAAAGAAGCGACTATGAGAACCGGTGATCGAGCTCCAACTGCTTCACGAGCGCGAACGACATGAGCACGCCGACCAGCAGGATCGGCAGCGACACGACGAGCACTGCGGTCTGCATCACCTTCAGGCCGCCAACATACATCAGCGTCAGCGGCAGCAGGGTCAGCGCGACGGCCCAGAATACCCGGTGCCAGCGCGGCGGGTCGTCGCCCGCCGCCAGGTGCCGGGTCGCGGCGGCGGCCAGCGTGTAGGAAGCCGAATCGTAAGTCGTCGCCGCGAAGATAATACAGACCACGCAGAACACGCCGATGACGAGGGCGCCCGCAGGCATGTGATCGAGCGAGGCAACGATCGCGCTCGGCGCACCCTCAGCGGCGAGCAAACCCGACACATCGAGCACGCCGGTCAGCTCGAGATGCATGCTGTAGTTGCCCATGATCATGTAGAACAACGCCCCGCCCAGCGAACCCCAGCAAATCATGCCGAGGATGACCTGACGAATGGTCCGGCCCCGCGAGATGCGGGTCACGAACAAGCCGACGAACGGACCGTAGGCAACCCACCAGGCCCAGTAGAAAATGGTCCAGCTTTCCACGAAACCGGAGTCGGTGAACGGGTCGGTCCAGCTGTTCATGCGGACGAACTCGGACAGCATCAGCCCGACGCTGTTCAGCGATGTCTTCAACAGAAACACCGTCGGCCCGACGACGAGCATGAAGGCCAGCAGCACGAGCGCCAGCACCATGTTGATATCGCTGAGACGCTTGATGCCTTTCCTGAGTCCGAACCAGACGCTGGTGCCAAAAATTGCAACACAGATGCCGACGACGAAGGCCTCGAGCGCGAAGCCGTTCGCAGCGCCTGTCAGGCGACTGATGCACGCAGCGATCAACGGCGTCGAGAACCCCAGCGACGAGCCGGCCCCGCCGAGCAGCGCGATCATGAACAGCCAGTCTATGACCCGCGCACTCCGTGTCTCCTCGCGGCCACCGAAGAAATAGTGGCAGCTCGTGCTGAAGCGCAGGTGGGTCAGCCGCTTCGTGTAATACGGATACGCAATCGCAATCGTCGGCAGACAATAGAAACACCAGGCCGTCGGGCCCCAGTGAAAAATGCCGTAAGTCGATGCCCACGCAGCCGCTTCGGACGAGGCAGGTTCCGCGCCGAACGGCGGTGCATCATAGTAATACGCCCATTCGATCGGCGCCCAGGCCAGCAGGCCGACGCCGGCGCAAAACAGCATCGCCACCCAGCTGTAGGTCGAGAAGTCCGGCGGCGTGTCGTCCGCACCCAGCACGACCTGGCCATGACGCCCGAAGGCCAGCCAGGCCAGCAGCACCATCGCGCCGATGCCGGCCAACAGGTATAAAAAGCCCAGCTCGTGCGCGATCAGGTCATAACAGCTCTGCAGCAGTTTGCCGCTGGCCTCGGGGAACGCGGCCAGCGGAACGCAGACCAGGACAATAATCGCAATGCACGCGCCGAAGCTCGGCCAGTCGACTTGTCGCTGCTCCATTTCTGTCGCTCCTATGCCGGCCCCAGCCACCGGCACAGGGCCGCATCGAACGGCGGAATCACCCGGATCTCGTCACCGAGTTCCATGACAGCGGGCTGCTCGGCCCGGTACAACGGCCACGCGGGTCGGCCGGGTAGGTTCGGGTCGCCGCTGCGAGCGAATTGTACCCAGTAGTCCATGACGGCGTCGGTCAAGACACGGTCGAGGTCTTCGGTCGGTAGCCAGGCATCGTGCATATCGAATACGTACGGGATCTCGGTGCCGTGATAGGCCCCGAGTTGCTCGCCGCCCGGGCCGGGACGCTGGCGCGTGAACTGGTAGACCCAGGCGCGACCACCGGTTGCCGTGATGCGGGCCGCCGCGCGACGGGCCGGGCAGAGCATGCTCTTCGCGGTTTCCAGCCGATCGAGTGCGCGCCGCGGATTCGATTCATCGGCAACCTGGGCGTGCAGCACATCGGCATCTCCGGGTGCATTGTCGATCAGCCATTGATCGACCGCCGCCGCATTCGATCCTTCGTCAATATACATGTACCACTCGTCAGCATTCGTGCCAATCAGCAGGTCGATGGTCGATGCTTTCGTGCGCTCGAGGCGTGCGAGCGTTGGCGAATGGATGGTCTGATTGTCGACGACCACATCATAGTAACGGCCGGGAAGGGTGCGGGCAGCCGCTTCCAGTAGCTGCTCCGCAGGTACGGCGCGCAGCCGGCTCATCGCGTCGTGCGCGTTATCTATGCCCAGCGTTGCGGCGATCTTCAGTCCGTTGCGCTGCTCGTCGGCGAGTGTGTTGACGGTAGTGAAATCACTGGCGGGACTCTGCGCAATGGCGCGATGGATGAGTCCGGCCCCGATATCATGCGCGAGAAATTCTGTCAGATCGCCGGCCCCCGAAGACTCGCCGAACGCCGTCACATTATTCGCGTCGCCGCCGAACGCGGCGATGTTTGCCTGCACCCATTGGAGCGCCAGCAGTCCATCGATCCAGCCGAAATTGGCGATGGGTTCAGCGGGCGTCGCCTGCATCGCCGGATGTGAGAAAAAACCGAGCGGACCAAGACGATACGCCACCGTCACGACAACAACCCCGCGCGCGGCCAGGCGATCGCCGTGATAGTTGGGTTCGTACGACCAGCCGCTCTTGTTGCTGCCGCCGTGGAACCAGACCATGACCGGCAGCTTCGCTGCGCCATCGAGCCCCGCGCCCACAGCGGGCGTCCAGACATTCAGGTACAAGCAGTCTTCGCTGTAGCCGTTCGGTTTGCCGACCTCCTCGCGACTACCGCCGAAGACCTCGGCCACGTCCGCGTACCAGTCGATGATATACCCGGTCTGCATGCAGGCGGCGGCAAACTCGGTGGCCGGCTGTTCGCCGGCACGCGGGGTATGCGGGCGCGGTTTGCGCCAGCGCAGTTCGCCGACCGGCGGCGCGGCAAACGGCATGCCCTTGAACACCGCAACACCTGGCGCGAGATCCGACCAGCCGCCGACCAGGTCCTCGCCGTTCGCGTGCGTGCGCGGCGCGGCGGTGTCGGGCGAGCCTGCGTGGGCCACGGAAACAATGTAGATCAACGCGACGTACAGCAGGGCCGTCGAGGCACGGGAATTCAATCGAGAGGTAATCACTCGTCCAGTGTAACCACCACACAACCGCGAAAACCACCCTGCTCGATCAGTTCATGGCTGCGCGCTATGTCCGACAACGGCAACGTATGGGTCACGCGGTGCTGAAGTCTTTCGCCCTTCTGAAAAACACTGATATCACCGATCGCCGACTGCTTCGCGGTCTCGGGCATCGCGTAAACAATGATCATGCGAATCGTCAGATCCCGGAACATCATCTGCACGAACGGCAGCTGCGGCTCGCGTACCTGTGTGGACGAATAGGTCGCGATCGTGCCGCCGGTACGGATCAGCTTCAGCACTTCGGGCAGGTTCGCCCCGAATTCGACATCGATGACACGGTCGATCCTGACACCGTTGTTGTTGTCCAGCACCGCCGCCGACCAGTTCGGGTCACGATGGTTGACGACGGCGTCCGCGCCCGCGCTCATGCATGCATGCCCGTCGTCCGGCTGACTCGCCGTGGCGATGACCTTGGCGCCGGCAAGCCTGGCCCACTGGATTGCGTAATGTCCGACCCGACCCGCGCCGCCGGTCACGAGCAGCGTCTGCCCGGTGACGGCGCCATCCGCGAATACGCAGCGGTGCGCCGTCATGGCGGGAATGCCCATGCACGCACCGACCTCGAAACTCATATTGTCGGGCATCAGTACCGCACGTTCGCCATCGAGCGCCACGAATTGTGCCGCCGTGCCGAAACGGCGACCGTACTGGGCTTGGTAGACCCATACGCGTTCGCCGACGCGGCCGGCCGGCACGCCAGCGCCGACCGCATCGATCACGCCGGCACCATCGCTGTGCGGAATCACGAGGCCGCCATCGAGCAGATCCGGGAACGCCCCGGCGCGTTTCTTGACGTCGGACGGATTCACTCCGCTGGTTCGCAACCGAACCCGCACTTCGCCCGGGCCCGGCTCCGGATTCGGCTGCTCGCCGACATGCAGCGTGTCCGCAGCCGCACCAAATTCGTCGAACCAAGCGGCTTTCATGACGGTATCCAAGTCGACAGGGACTCGGTATTTCCATCCACACCGATCGCCTGCCCCGATATCTTCCCGCCCTTGTCCGACGCCAGGAACAGGGCCATCTGGGCCACATCCTCCGCATCGATAAAGGTACGCAGCGAAGTCTGACGTTCATACATTGCCCGGATCTCCTGCTCGCTGACACCACGCAGTTCGGCATCCCGCTCGATGACCCCATCAATGCGCGGGCCCCGCACGCTGCCCGGACAAATCGCGTTGACACGAATCCCGTGGACACCGAGCTCCATAGCCAGGGTTTTCGTGAAACCGATCATCGCCCATTTGCAGGCGACATACGGCGCGCGCAGCGGACAACCGGAGAATGCCGCGCTCGACGCGATGTTGATAATCGAACCGCCACCGGCCGCGCGCAGCAACGGCACGGCGCAGCGCGTGAAATAAAACTGGGCGTTCAGATCGATGGCGATCGTGCGGTCCCAATCTTCCGGCTCGATATCTTCGACGGCCGCGGTGGGGCCTGCGATGCCGACATTGTTGACCAGCACATCGAGGCCGCCGTACCGGGTCAGAAGTTCATCGAAAACGCGGTCAACCTGGGCAAGATTCGCAGCATCCGCCTCCGTGCCGCTGGCCCGGGGATGTGATTTTGCATAGGCCTCGACTGCAACGCGGTCGATATCACAGATGTGTACAGCACGGCCCTCGGTCAGGAACGCGTCGGCGATGGCACGGCCGATACCGGCCGCACCACCGGTAATCAGTACTGCCATCTGCCCGTCCGGGCCGTGGCGGCCGCCGGTTTTTGCCGCGGCTGCGCTGCGCGCGCGCCTGTTCCGATGCTACTCATCAAGTGGATCTTGACATGATATGCACCATGACGACACACTCACGACAGGGCGTAAACATGAAAAAATCTAACCTTAAAGCCCTGCGCAGGCGCCTGCCTTCACTGAACGCGCTACGCACATTCGAGGCGGCCGCCCGGCACGGGAGCTTCAAAGCTGCCGCTGCCGAGCTCTGTGTCTCGCACTCGGCCGTCAGCCACCAGATCAAGCTGCTCGAGCAGCATCTCGACGTTGAATTATTCTTGCGCAAAGCCCGGGCCGTCGAGCTGTCCAGGATCGGGCGGGCGTATTTCCCGATTCTGCGCGATGCGTTCGACCGGATCGCGGAGGGTACGGAGTTGATCCTGTTGCACGAGGCACAGGACACGCTGACGGTGCAGGTCTATTCGACTTTTGCGATTCGCTGGCTGATACCCCGTCTGCCCGACTTCCGCGGTAAACATCCCGACGTGCAGGTGCGTCTGCACACGTCACAATGGGATGTGGACTTCGCACATGACGATATCGATGTCTGCGTCATGATCGGACAACCCGTACACCGGGATCTCCACTACGACCCCCTGTTTTCGTCCCGGATCTTCCCGGTCTGCAGCCCGGCGTTCCTGGAATCTGCACAACTGGAGCAACCCGCCGATCTGGCGAAGCATCCGATCCTGCAGGTCTACCCTTCGGAGCGCGACTGGTGGGTGTGGCTCGAGGCCAATGGCGTCACCAACGTCGACCCGGCGACGGGCGAGCAGTACGACAGTTACGACCTCGCGATGAATACCGCCATGCAGGGGCAAGGCATTGCGCTCGGCATGGAGCCGTTCGTAACTCGTGATCTCGATGCCGGGCTCCTCGTCGAACCGTTCCCGTCGCTGCGCATCTACAACGAAGACAGTTGGTACCTCGTCTGTCGCCGGGAGAAAGCACAGACGGAGAAAATTTCGCTGTTCCGCGACTGGTTACTGCACGAAATCAGCCACGACACGTCGATGCCGCCGGCGCGTCCGGAACCGGCTGCCGAAAGCCTGCGCGGCATCGCGGCCACGGCATGATCGATACACAGCCGACGCCCTCCGCTTACGAGTACCCGCTGCTTATCAGGCAGCTGCTGCACACGCCGCTGACCCAGACTCCCGCACAGGAGATCGTGTACGCAAGCGCACAGCGATTCAGCTATCTGGAATTCGGCCGACGCCTCCGGGCGCTCGCCGGCGCATTGACCGCGTTCGGCATCGGGCCGGGTGACACGGTCGCAGTCATGGACTGGGACAGCCACCGCTATCTCGAGTGCTTCTTCGCCGTGCCGATGATGGGCACGGTGCTACACACGATCAACATCCGCCTGTCGCCCGACCAGATCCTGTACACGATCAATCATGCGGAGGATGACCTGATCTTCGTGCACCGCGACTTCATGCCGGTTATCGACGAGATCAGGCCCCGGTTCGAGCGGCCGGTGCGCATCGTGCCGCTGGACGACTACGAAGACTTGCTGGCGGGCGCCGATACAGCGTTCGAATTCAAGGACTTCGACGAGAACACGCGCGCGACCACGTTCTATACGACCGGCACGACCGGCCTGCCAAAAGGCGTGTTCTTCAGCCACAGACAATTGGTGCTGCATACGCTGGGCTTCATGGCGGCGCTCGGCTGGACCGCGGGCCATGCGCGCTTCCATCGGGACGACGTATACATGCCGATTACGCCCATGTTCCACGTGCACGGCTGGGGCATCCCTTATATCGCGACGCTGATGGGCGTCAAGCAGGTTTACCCCGGGCGCTACGAAGCGGAAACACTGCTCGACCTGATCAAGCGGGAGGGCGTCACCTTCTCGCACTGCGTGCCGACGATCCTGCATATGCTGCTGTCGCATCCAAAAGCTGCCGAGGTCGATTTCAGCGGCTGGAAAGTCATCATCGGCGGCGCGGCGATGCCGCCCGGACTGGCGCAGCAGGCACTGGATCTGGGCATCGACGTATTCTCGGGTTACGGCATGTCGGAAACCTGCCCGATGCTGTCGGCATCGCAACTGACCGGGGCCATGCTTGCAGAATCACCGGATGAGCAGATCCGGATGCGCTGCAAGACCGGGCGGGCGGCCCCGCTGGTCGAGATTCGCGTCGTCGACCTGGACATGAACGACATCGCGCGTGACGGCAACGCGACCGGTGAGATCGTGACCCGCGCGCCGTGGCTGACGATGAGTTACCTGAAAGAGACGGACCGCTCGGAAGAACTCTGGGCGGGTGGCTACCTGCACACCGGTGACATCGCAACCGTCGACGCGGAGGGTTACCTTCAGGTCACCGATCGCATCAAGGACGTCATAAAGTCCGGGGGTGAATGGATCTCTTCGCTGGAACTCGAGGGCATCATCTCGCAATGCGCCGGCGTCAGCCAGGTCGCGGTCATCGGCATCCCGCACGACAAATGGGGCGAACGACCGCTGGCGCTGATCGTCATCGAGGCGGGCGCACCGCTCGATGCCGAAACGGTATTGGCGCACGTCCGCCAGTCAGTCGACGACGGCGTCATATCGCGCTGGGCAATCCCCGAACGTATCGAGTTCGTCGATGCGATCGCACTGACCAGCGTCGGCAAAATCGACAAGAAACGATTGCGGGAAGCGTTCAGCTAGGAAGCGTGCCGGTCATAGCTGAATTAGCTTATTCGTACCAGGAACGCACCGGTCAACCGCTGGCGCGACATAAATAAGCTAATTCAGCTATGTTCGGCTCTTGCGCGCGGCGACGCCCGCGAGCCAGTTCCGGTAGATCTGCCTGCCCGCGGCGCTCCACGTATTTTCGCGCGCGCCGGCCAGTTCGGCCTCCGGAAACGCCGGGATCGTGTCCTGCTCGAAGTCAGACTCCGTGACCTGCCGCTGATAGGCCTCCAGTCGACGTTTCGCGGCGGCGTCGAAATAATGTTCGGGAAACGTCGGGTAGGTCTTGCGGCCGCCGGTCAGGAAACGCTGCACCTCGCGCTTGTATTCCTTCAGCAGGCTGATGGCATCGTACTCCGGGTGACCCTGGAAGAAGATGAAACGCGCCGGGTCGCCGCTGACGGCAAGATGCAGCCCCGCCTCGCTGCCGACCGCCAGCACGGTCATGCCCGCGCGCTCCATGTCGGCGGCCGACACGGCGTAACGATGCGAGTGCGGCGCGTGGATAATCGCGTCGACGCCCGCCAGCAGCGGATGCTCCGGCACCAGCAACTCGTGCGCGTAAACGCCCCACTGCCGCGCCGCCAGTTCGGTGCGCGAGGTGTCGTGATAGTGCTGCAGAATCGCGTGGGTTGCCAGACACGAGCAGACGATCGAGTCGACGTTCGTATGACCCCACTCGATGACCTCGATCATCGGTGACCAGAAGGCCTCGGCCGTAATATCCGGCGCGGCCGGGTTGGCACCCGTGATGATCAGCGCATCGAGCCCTGCGTCGCACAATTGCCCGAACGTCGAGTAGTGCGTCGCGATGTGCGCGACGGCGATCTCGGCCCGGTATTCAGCCCGAACGGCGAACGGATACACAAACAGGTTCGCCTGGCCGCCGTAGCCGTCGACGAGGCGCAGAAATTGACGCTCGGTCGCCTGCAGCGCCGCATCGGGCATCAAATTGAGCAGGCCGACACGCAACGACGGCAGGCCATTCGCTGCGGCAAGCTCGGGCGGGATGAGCGTCAGACCCTCGCCACGCAACGCGTCGAAGGCCGGCAACCTGGAATGAGCGACGAGCGGCATAATCAGACGATGCGGATCAACTGGTCGAGAACCGGGTCCGGACGCTCCGCGAGCAACGCATGCCCGGCGCGCGGCAGGATAACGGACTCGCTGTCGGGAATGGCTTCTGCAAGCGCAGCAGCGACCCGCGTCGGCGTCATCAGGTCGCGTTCACCGAGAATCAGCAACGCCGGGCACTGCAGTTGCCCGGCATGTTCGAGACCATTCACGTAATCATTGCACGCCTTCAGGTCCGCGTAAATCGAACCGGGGGGCGAGCGCTGCAACAGGCGCCGGCCGCCACCAACCATCCACATGCCCGGCGTCGCGTTCCCGCCGATTTGTGCGCTGCGACTGTAACCCCACAAGGTCAGCATCTCGATGGCCGTATCCTCGTCATGCTGCGCCCGGTCCAGCAACTCTTCGGTCACCGGCATCGGCACCGCGGTGCCGACCAGCGCGATCGCGCGCACCCGGTCGGGATGTCGCACCGCGGTTTCGAGCGCGACGAGCGAACCCATGCTGTGGCCGACAACGGCAGCCTTCACGATACCGGCGGCATCCATGACGCGCGTAATCCAGTCGGCGATGTCCTCGATGCTGGCCAGCGGCGGCCCGGCCGAACGGCCATGGCCCGGTGTGCTGACGGCCAGTACGTTGCGCCCGTGGCGAACGAAGTAGCGCGTCGGCAGCACCCATATCGTGTGATCCTGACCCACACCATGAATAAAAACCACCGTCTCCAGTGCAGGGTCGAGCTGCTGATTGCCGGTCGCAACATGAACTGTGCGGTTATCAATGTTCAGTTTCATGGGCCTACGCCGTCTGTGCCGCCTGCAGGCCACGCTCGACGTCCCGGATCAGATCGTCAATGTCCTCGATGCCAACCGAAATCCGCACCAGCCCCGCGGAGATGCCGGCCGCCTCGAGCGCAGCGGCATCCATGCGATGATGCGTCGTGCTGGCCGGGTGTATGACCAGAGACTTCGCATCGCCGACGTTGGCGAGATGCGACACGAGTTCGAGACGCTCGATGAACCTCTGCCCGGCCGAGCGCCCCCCCTTGACGCCGAAACTGAACACGGCGCCGCAGCCTTTCGGCAACAGCCGCTTGGCGAGCTCGGCATCGGGATGGTCGGGGAGCTCGGGGTAGACGACCCAGTCGACCGCATCGTGCCCATGCAGAAACTCGACGAGACGACGGGTGTTGTCGACGTGTCGCTGCATCCGCAGTGGCAGCGTCTCCACGCCTTGCAAAATCAGAAATGCGGTCATCGGCGCCATGCACGCGCCAAAGTCGCGCGCGCCTTCCTTGCGCGCGCGGGTGATAAATGCGGCGGGACCAAACTCCTCGACGAAGTCCAGATCGTGGAAACCCTCATAGGGCTCGGTTAGCGTCGGGAATTTTCCGGATGCCTCCCAGTCGAACACGCCGCCGTCGACCAGCAAGCCACCAATCACGACACCATGCCCGCTGAGAAACTTGGTTGCCGAATGCACGACGATGTCCGCGCCGAGGTCCAGCGGCCGGCACAGGTAAGGCGTCGTGAACGTCGAGTCAATCATCAGCGGCAGGCCGGCCTCATGCGCCACGTGCGACAGCTTCGGGATATCCAGTACCTCGAGACCCGGGTTGCCCAGGGTCTCGCCGAAAATCAGGCGCGTGTTCGGACGAATTGCATCACGGAATGCATCCATGTCGCGCGGGTTGACGAACGTCGTCTCGATGCCGAAACGTGGCAACGTATAAGCCATGAGATTATGCGTGCCGCCATATAACGACTGGGACGACACAATATGCGAACCCGCATCCATCAGGGTCACGATCGCGAGATGAATGGCGGCCTGTCCGCTGGCCGTCGCGATCGCACCCACGCCGCCTTCCAGAGCCGCGATGCGCTCCTCGAGAACGGCGTTCGTCGGGTTCGAGATTCGGGAGTAGACGTGGCCCGTACGCTCGATATTGAAAATCGACGCCGCGTGATCGGAATCGCGAAAGACGTACGCAGCGGTCTGATAAATCGGCGTCGCACGCGCACCCGTTTGCGAGTCGGGCTGCTGCCCGGCATGTAACGCCAGTGTATCCAGATTATAGGGTTTCGGTTTCGCCATGGCTCGGTTCCTGCCCCGGAATCAGATTCCCTCGGGTATCTTCGTCTCGGACGTGATCCACGGAATCGGTACGACGGTCGCACCCCGTAATCCGCCCGGCGTCTCGATCGTAAGCCTCTCGCCCACGTCAGCGCAATCCACACTGACGTTGACCAGGCCGATGTTCTTCTCGAGGCGCGGTGAATACACGCAGCGGCTGACCCGCCCGACCACCCGACCACCCGCCAATACTTCCCAGAACGCATCATTCCCAGCCAGCGGTTCGCCATCGATGTCGACGCCAACGAGACGACGCGACGTGCCGTTGGCCGCGATTTTCTGCAGCGCAGTCTTGCCGATGTAATCGCATTCCTTGTCGACATCGACGAGGCGGCCGAGTCCGACCGTCCACGGATTGTCTGCCCGCGTGATGTCGGAGCCGTAAGACAGAATCGCACCCTCTATGCTGCGGATCGTCGATGGTGCCGCAGGCTTGATATCGAATTCCGCGCCCGCAGCCATGCACTTGTCCCACAGCTCCACGCCGCGCGAACCCTCGCGCAGGAACAACTCGTAACCGAGTTCGCCACTCCAGCCGGTGCGGCTCAGCACCAGCGGGATGCCGTCGAGCTCGAGCTGGCGCATGTGGAAGTAACCCATATCGACCGCCACATCGCCGAATAACTTTCGCGCGACGTGCGGGGCTTTTGGCCCCTGCAACTGCAGCGGTGACACGTCCGGCTCGCCGACCCTGACCGCCATGCCGGAACGTGCCGCCACGCCCTGCGCCCACAACACGACGTCGCTGTCGCCCGGGGACAGCCAGAAGTGATCTTCGGCCAGGCGCAGCAAAATTGCATCGTTTACGATGCCGCCCGCCTCGTCCGTCAGGACGACATAGCGGCAACGATCGACCAGACACGCCGAGACATCGCGTGGCGTCAGCAACTGCGTGAAGGCAAGTGCGTCGGGCCCCGTGATCTCGACCTGCCGTTCGCAGGCCACATCCCACAAACTGACTTCATTGACGATCGACCAGTATTCGGAGACCGGGTCCGAATAACCCGTCGGCAAATACATGTGGTTGTAGACCGTGAACGCCCTGGCGCCGGCGCGGACAGTCGCGTCGAAAAACGGCGACTTGCGAACGCGAGGTCCGATGGTCAGCGTCGGTGAGAAGGGCTCGGTCGTCATTCATGCATCTCTCGGTTCTCGGCGCCGCGCCCCCGATTGTACCGGGATCAGGGCAACTGCCCCAGCAGGCTTTTTCAATAACCTGCGAGCATCTCGTCGCGCCAGGCTATGGTTGCACGGACCTGGTTGAAGCTGAACAGGTAAAAGCCATCGATTTTCAGTGTCTCGTCTCCGAGGTGCGGCGCGAGGGCGAACACGAGATCGTCGGGCCGGTAGTGCGGTGATTTAACGAGCTGGCCGGCAAGTTTCATCTGCCGGCGCGCGAACCGCACGGAATCACCGACCCCGATGCGTAACGACGTCCGCAGCAGCCTGGCCCGATTCAGGACGCCGGGCAGCCCGATCCACGCGGGCAATACGACACCGGCATGGCGAATCATGCGCACCCAGCGCACCAGCACGTCGGCGTCGAAACACATTTGGGTCACGAAATACGTCGCGAACGCCTGCTTTTCACGCAATGCGTCGAGCAGCGCCTGGTTGTCGATCGTCGGATGGCCCTCCGGATGCGCAGCGACGCCGATATGTTTGAATGTATGCCCGATATCTGCGAGCGCGCGCAACATCGCCAGCGCCGAAGCAAACTCGCCGACCGGCGCGGACACATCACCGCCGGGCACGAACACCGATTCCACACCCTGGTCCGTCAATCGTTGCACGATGTCGCGCAGCTGGAGTGTATCGCGAACCTGGCGGGCGGCGATATGCGGCACAATGTGGAAGTCGTGACCGCACAGGCGTTCGACCAGGTCCAGCGTCGCATCCAACCCCTTGCGCGGCGAGCACGTGATGCCGATATATGCCCCGTCAGGCAACTCCAGTAAATCGTCCTCGATGCCGTCCACCGGAATGACCTCCAGATACAGCTGCTCGATGCAGCGGCGCAGACCAGGCATCATGGGTAATTCATCGCCCCCGTCGGACCCGGCGGCGGGTAATCATCGACCATTCAAATCACCCGTGGCCGGCATCGGCGGCTTGCCGGTAAAGCGCCATGGGCAGACATGACCGAAAACGATGTCGATGACCGGGGCATCGGTCTACAGCAGTTTTTTCATGAGCGCCCATTTGGCGCCGGGCTCGACCGGCGGATCGGACTGGTAACCCACCGCCAGGTAAAATTCGATCGCGGTGCCGGTGGCCCGCAACTGCACGGCCTCGAGCCCCCCGTCGCGGGCCGCCGCCTCGAGCTTCGTGATGACGGCCGTACCGACGCGCTTGCGATGATGCGCCGGGTCGACGAATACATTCGTGATCTCTTCCCCGGCCACGTTCAGCGCACCCCAGCCAACCACCCGAGCAGCATCCTCGGCAACCACGTAGACCTCCGTCTGCATCTTTTGCGCATACAGCTCCGGTGTACGGGTCGCCAGCCATGTCTCGACCCCGTCCTCGCCCTGCACGCCAGGCGGCAAGCTGCGCACGGCAGCCATCTGCACCCGGTAGATCTCCGGGCAATCGGACTCGTTTGCTAACCTGACTGTCAACACCTCAACACCCCGGACCGATTGCTGTTCCGCTTAAATATCCCTTGCATCGAATCGCGGCTAAAGCCGCTCCCACACAATCGTCGACCCGGTTTAGCCATGCGCCTATTTGCCCGCACTCCGCTTGGCGAGCATTTCGTAAAGCCACTTCAGGAACGTCTCGAGTGCCACGTCGTAGGCGTCGATATTCTTCTTGCAGACCGGGTGTGCCTCCAGCGCCTGCCACCAGGTCGCGAGCCGGCCATCGCCAACGGTCGGATCGACCACTTCCTCGAAATTCGGAAACACCGTCCGCTTCAGCATGCCGATGAATGGTGCGAGCGCGCAATCACCGAGCGTCGGCGTCGCGCCGGCGGCGAACGGACCGGGACCCATGAACTGCTCGAGATAAGCAAAGCCCTTGGCGAACTCCTCGGCGCCCTTGTCGATCACCGCCTGGTCGCGGGCACCCGCGCCACGCATGCGCGTCAAAGGCGTGTTGTGCGGTGCGATGTACAAGTCGGTCATGCGCGCGATCATGCGCGTCTGCGCCTGCGCCATCGGGTCGGCGGGCAGCAGCGCCGGTTCGGGTTGAATGCTCTCGAGATAATCGCAGATCACGGTCGACTCGGCGATGACCTGGCCGTCGACATCGAGCGCCGGGATTTTACCCGTCGCGTTGATCTGCCGGTACTCGTCGGAACCCATCCCGCCCGGCGCGGACTCCATCGGCAGTTCCATGCCTTTCAGATCAGCAAACATCACAACGCGGGCAACGTACGGCGACGCCAATGCACCATAGAGCTTCATAGGTTCTTTTCCTTATGTCTTTATCCTCGGGCGGCAGCCCGACGATCCGGTCGATTTATCAAACCGCGAGTCTACCCGAACTGCCCATCGGAATCGCGGCCGGAAGCGACTCTGCGACGAGCCAGGGGATTCCAACCGCCTGCTAGATGGCGCCTGAAACCAGGAGACGGATGAGCAAAAGGCTCACGACACCAACGACCGCAGCGGCCGCGAAGCCGACCACCAGCGGCTGCATGCCGAGCATGCGGATTGCAGAAAGGCGTGTGCCGACGCCGACAGCCGCCATTGCCA